>WNGL01011721.1_pt1 | contig 10022 bp, 9 predicted proteins | sample 5400591 | NCBI WGS metagenome assembly WNGL01 (sample SAMN13153377, study PRJNA577476) | soil metagenome | isolation source: 80 cm soil or saprolite under Garry oak tree replicate 1 | place: USA:California | collected 2016-06-15 | reverse complement strand
TCCCTGGGGAGCAGTCGCCACGGCGACTACGCGGCCGCGCCCTCGGGATAACGAACTTTTCCTGCTCTGTATTGATTGATACTTGAGCGTTGGGCGATTGCCTCTTAATTTTGCAATCGCCCATGCTGTTTCGCACGTACAAGAATACTGACCTGACAGTGAGTGAGGTGGGCTTTGGTTTGTGGACCATTTCTACCGGGTGGTGGGGCAACTTTACTGAAGGCGAAGCGATTGGGCTAATGCACAAGGCGTACGACCTGGGCGTCACGTTGTTCGATGCAGCTGACACATACGGGAATGGACTCAGCGAAGAGTTGATTGCCAAGGCATTCCCCAACCAGCGGGACGAAATCGTGATTGCGACCAAGGTCGGCTACGACTTTGTCCATCACGGCGAAGCGCGGGGGCGCGGGCAGCGAGAGATTCCACAAGATTTTTCGCCGGATGCGGTCACTCGCGCGACTGACGCGGCCTTGAAGCGGTTGAAGACCGACCGGATCGATCTGCTCCAACTACACAATATTCGGATGGAGCAGGTCTATGATGATGCACTCTGGAAAAGGCTGAAGCAATTAAAGAGCGAAGGAAAAATTCGGTATTACGGAATCGCGTTGGGACCGGCCATCGGCTGGTTATACGAGGGAGTGAATTGCGTTCGGGAACGTAATCTCACAAGCGTGCAGCACATTTACAATATGCTTGAGCAACATCCCGGACGTGCCTTTCACGACGCGGCGACCGAAGCCGACAAAGACACAATGTTTCTTATTCGTGTAACGCATTCGTCCGGAATGCTGGAAGGTAAATACACTGCGGAGACGAAGTTCCCGCCGACCGATCATCGGAGCCATCGCCCACGCAGCTGGCTTCTAAACGGAATTAAAAAGGTTGAGCAATTACGGTTCCTTGAAAATTCCCAACGCACGCTCGGACAAGCGGCACTGCAATGGTTGCTCGCGGACGATCGCGTGGCTTCGACGTTACCGAATATTTACAACGAAGCACAGCTCGTGGAATTCGCGAAAGCGCCGGATACCCCACTGCTCACCAAGGACGACATGGTGAGAATTGATGAGCTCTACTCCAACAACTTCGGCATTGAAGAGGAACCGCCGAAGTTCAAGGGAACAATGGAGCTGGCGGGAGCGGCGACGGTGTAGTGCGATATGGAGACGGCCTGCCCTCAGGCCGTGGGAGCAATCTAGGCAGACATTCATGACCGAATATCGGCATTTACCGCACGTTTCTTCGTTCCGTGATAATCCAATTGTATTCTTTACAACGTGCACGCATAAGCGACGGAAGCTCTTAACCTGCGCGCAAAGCCACGTCATTTTACGTCGCCTATGGGAACGTTCGGCGGAACGCGACGGCTGGGTGGGTTGGCCATTACATTCTCATGCCTGATCACGTTCATTTCTTTTCGCGCCGCGCAACGGTTGCGCGGCCGATGGCGGAATGGATGCAGATGTGGAAGAGCGTTAGCTCCCGACAGCTCGCAGCGGCATTGAATATTACGACACCTATTTGGCAGCCGGAATATTTTGATCGCTATCTTCGGTCGCGAGAAAATTATGGGCAAAAATGGAATTACGTGAAGCAAAATGCTTTGCGAGCGGGATTGATCAAAGAAGACGAGGAATGGCTATACAGCGGTTCGATCCTTGATCTCATGTGGTAACCGCGCGAATCCTCCCACGGCCTGAGGGCAGGCCGTCTCCATTCCGAGCCCACAACTAATCTGATTCGTCTTGTTCCTCGACCGGTTCGGCGCGGCGGATTTCGGGTTGTTCGCGGGCGCGGCGCTGCGAATGGCCGGCGATCATTTGGCCCCTGTAAACGTCCTCGAAGACATCGGCGATCATCGGCGCGGCAGCGGAACCACCGTGGACCTTACTGCCGACGTCGCCTTCGTAAACAGCCGCGAACGCGTATCGGGGTTGGTCGGCCGGCAAAAATCCCGCGAACCAGGCTGCCGTGCGCTCTTTGTGCTTGGGTCCCCATTGCGCGGTGCCGGTTTTCCCAGCGACTTTGACATTGTCGAGGCTGGCTTGATGCGCGGTTCCGCCTGCGCCGTTAACGACGTCGATCATTCCCGTGCGCACTTGATCCAGTGTCTCCGGCGAAAGGTCGAGGGTTCTCTTCGCGCGTACTTGATACGCCGTCACGATCTGGTTATCAAAGGTTTGCACCTGCTGAACGAGCCGGGTTTGATAGAACGTTCCGCCGTTGGCGATGACGCCCATGGCCTGCGCCATTTGCAAGGGAGAGACCTGGATGTCGCCCTGGCCAATCGACATGTTTGCGATGTCACCGTTCAGGATTCTTCGGCCGTGCGTTGCCTTCATGTATTCGTCATTCGGGATGCGGCCTTCCGCTTCGCCGCGCAAGGGAATGCCGCATTTAGCGCCAAAGCCTAGCTTCAAAGACCAATCGATGATTGCTGCGGAGCCAGTTTTGATTCCGACCTGATAAAACCACGTGTCGCAAGATTCCGTGAGCGCCTGGATAAAATTCAGTGCGCCGCGGTCGCCCTTTTTCCAGTTGTGAAACGTGACGTTGCCAACCTGAATCGCCGGCACGCACTGGTACTGGTCCTCCGGATACACCGCATGGCTCTCCAGCGCCGCGATTCCCACCGCCACTTTGAATGTTGATCCTGGCGGATAAGATGAACGATACGCGCGGGGCAAAAGCGGAATGTCCGGGTCGGCCTGCAAAGCTTTGAGTTGATCGGCCGAGATGGAGGGGACGAATACATTGGGGTCGAACGTCGGCCAGGACGCCAGCGCCAGAACATCACCGCTATTTGGATCGATGATTACCATGGCGCCGCGTTTTGCCTTTGATGCCAGCGCTTTTTCCGCCAGTTCCTGAAGGTGCAAATCAAGAGTGGTGACTACGTTGTAGCCGGGCTCAGGCGGGGTAACGAGTTTCTCGGATGTTTTGCGGCCGTCCTTGTCGAATGTGAGTTTGTATTCGCCGTGCTTGCCGGTGAGCATCTCGTTAAAGGTCTGCTCGAGTCCTTCGCGTCCCTCGGTCTCAGGCCAGATCGTTTCGTGGTTATCGACAATGCCGTCGGGATTTCGGCCCGTTTTTCCAGTGTAACCAACAATCTGTCCCGCAACTTTTCCATTCGGGTAAATCCGGACGTAAACCGGCCGCACAATCACGCTCGGCGGCAGCTTATCCTTGATTCCATCATACTCCTGCGGCGTGAGATTTGGTGCGATCTCAAACGGCATGATTCCCCGGTTGCGGTAATGACGAAGGATCGTCTCATCGGAAATCCTAAACCTGCGCCCGATTAATTTCCCGGCCTCATCTATCTTTTGCCTGGTATAACTGAGCGCCTGTGCATCAGAAAAATTCAGCGGCGTTGGGAACGTGACGGCAAGATTGTAACTGAGCCGGTTTTGCGCCAGCGGCGCGCCATTGCGGTCCGTGATCTGTCCGCGTGGCGCCGGCACATCGAGCATATAAGTGCGCGCCAGTTTTTGCGTTTCGAACGTTGGGACAATTGTCTCTTCATCCGGCGAAGTGCCCGCACCAGGTGCAGGCGTGGGCATGAGCGTTTGCGCACGTGCGGTAGCGGCAAAGGCCGCCAGAACAGTTAAGAAAAATGCCAGCCTCGCTGTGGCTCCATGTTTGCGGGCGAAGCTGACTATTTCGACAGCCGTTTGCATATCAAAATGTAGCGCGAGCCTCTGGCTTGCGAAGTCTTAAACGCAAGCGAGGACGCTTGCCCTACTCTAGTGTCGTCGCAAGAATTCATGCACTTCTTCGGCCAGCTTCCGGCCAATGCCTTCGGTGGCCGCAATCTCTTCAACACTTGCTTTCCGGAGGCGATTCACAGAGCCGAACCGGCGCAGCAACAGATTCTTCCGGTTCTGGCTAACTCCGGGGCAATCATCGAGGATGCTTTCCTCGACTCTTTTTTTCATGAGCAGCTGATGATACGCGTTGGCAAACCGATGTGCTTCATCGCGGATGCGCTGAAGCAGACGCAGGGCGGGGGAATCCATTGGAAGTCGCAACGGCAACCCGTGGCCCGGGCGATAAATCTCCTCCCGCTCCTTCGCCAGGCCGATGATCGGGAGATCATGCAAACCTAGTCGCTGTAATTCGCGGCAAGCGGCTGAGAGTTGACCCTTCCCGCCATCGACGATGATGAAATCGGGTAATCGCACAGCGACAAAACTCTCGTCATTCCGAGCGGAGTCGAGGAACCCCGTGGCATTGCTTTGCGGTTTCGCCGCGGGATCCCTCGACTTCGTTTCACTTCGCTTGGGATGACTGGAAATTCGCGCCAACGTTTCCGCCGCATTTTCCTGCGAAAACTCCGCCGCGTCGGGATTCGCTTGTCGTGCTTCAAGCAAAACCCGCGAATACCGGCGTCGCACCACCTCGGCCATGCTTGCGAAATCGTCTTGTCCTTCAACTGTCCGCACCCGGTATCGCCGATAATTGTCCTTATCCGGCACACCGTCGCGAAAACACACCATGGAGGCGACCACGTGCGTGGCCGAAATATTCGAGATATCAAAACATTCCATAATGCGCGGCGCGCGAGGGAGCCGTAACACATCAGCCAATGCTTGTACATCGGCGAGGGGATCGATCGTGCTGGGCAAACTGCCTCTGGTGAATCGACGCGTTGGTCTCGTTGTGCTACGCAAATCGTTAATCATGTTGCGAAGCTCGGCTGCTTTTTCGAAATCCATCTTCTCTGCGGCCTTCTGCATTTGTTCCTCCAGCGCGGCAATCATCTCTCGCGATTTGCCTTCCAAAAACTCACCTGCCTGCGCGACGCGCTCCCGATATTGCTCGGCGCTGATCTCGCTCAGGCGGACCGGCACTTGGTATGTCGAAGACTTCAGTTCCCGTTCAGTCGGCGCACCGCGACCAAACGTGAGTACGCCGAATTTCTTGCGCATGAAGTTCAGTGTCTGCCGCAGCGCTCCAGCATGGGCATACGGGCCGAAATAGCGACTGCCATCGTCCTTCTTGAATCGGGCGAGCCGAAAACGCGGCCATTCCTCGGAAAGATCGACCCTGACCACCAGGAAGCGCTTGTCGTCGCGAAAAGAGACGTTGTAACGAGGCCGATACTCCTTGATCAATTTGCCTTCCAACAAAACCGATTCCGCTTCGCTGCGCACGGTATGCGTTTCAAAATCCCACGTGGCGTCCAGCATGGCGCGCGTTTTCAAGTCGGCTTGCGCCAGTTTTGACGGGAGAAAGTACGAGCTCACGCGTTTGCGCAGGTCGCGCGCTTTGCCGACGTAAATCACGCGGTTGAACCTGTCCCGCATCAAGTACACACCGGGCTTGTGCGGTACCTCATGCACTTTCTTCCGCAGATCGGGTTTTTCTTTTTTTGATGAAGCCACGCAATCGGAAATTACGCAAGAAGAACGCAACGGGAAACTCGCTGCTTCCCGAGCAGCCGTTGCCAGGTAGGGCGCGCCACTCCGTGCGCGCCGATTTTCTGAACAAGAGGCGGCGGGCAGAGGACTGCCCGCCCTACCAATCCGACCGGCCACAGGTCCGCACCCCGGACGGATTCGTCCTGCGGCGAACCGGTGGCGACAGCGTTAAACTGAAAAAAAAGCGCCCACGAAATTTAGCGGGGCGCTTTCGATGTTTGAACTAACGAGTCGTGGCTACGGCCTCGTGGTAGTCGTCGTAGTCGTTTCCTCGCGTTTAATCACAGCCGCAGGTTGCGCCAACACTACCTTGCGCACCACGACGCGGTCACCCACTGTTGAATAATAAACAGTGGCCGGCGTGTCTGGACGTACAGCCGACCAGGTTACAACGCGACCTTCTGGATCGACCACTGTGGTATCCTTCGTGTAATAATAACGCACTGGCGCCGCAGCCGACGCTGTTCGGAACATGAAGTAGTCGGAGTCCGGTGTGTAGGTGACGATGTTGCCCGCAGTGCTGGTCGTTGTCTGTTGAGTGGTGGTCGTCCCTGTCACGGGGTCCGTGCTCGTTGTGGTCGTTGTGGTCTGCGCGAGCGCTATGCCCACGGATGCTGCGCTGGCCAAGCCCACTGCCAATATTTTCATTAATCTGGTTTGTTTCATATTTCTCCCTCTGCTTTGATTCAATCGGTGTTCTCGCTCATCTATTTCCCCGGTCCCTTGGCGCCGGAGTTTTTTCAGGTTCCGCCCTCATATCGTAAATTCCGTCCCGGATGGTCGTCTCGCCTCCACTGTCACATCGTGGACGGCTTCGCTGACTAGTTATGCAGAGTTTGCCCGGTTTCCGTGATTTCCTGCCCGGCGACTGCGCCAGGCGCAATTACATCTTCTCGCGGTGGCGCGAGGTTTCCCGGCGCTGCGGCTTTGTAGAATGGGAAGGCCCGCCTCTCGAACCGACGGAGCTATATAAGAAAAAGAGTGGTGCGGAGATTGTTGAGCAGCTTTTCAATTTCACAGACAAAGGCGAACGCGAAGTTGCGCTTCGTCCCGAGCTTACGCCCACTCTGGCCCGCGTGGTTGCGGCGCACGAACGTGAATTCAAGAAACCACTCAAATGGTTTTCAATTGGGCAGTTTTTCCGTTACGAAAAGCAACAGCGCGGCCGGTTGCGCGAACATTTTCAGCTCAATTGCGACATCATTGGCGAAAAAGATCCTGGCGCGGACGTCGAACTGATAGCGCTCTGTATCGATGTGCTTCGTGCGTTCGGGTTGACCGAAAAAGATTTCGTCGTCCGTATCAGTGACCGCGAGTTCTGGACTGATTTCTTCCGCGACAACAGCGTGCCGGCCGAGCGGTGGGGCGATTTACTGCAGGTGATCGATAAATCCGCGCGCGAGCCGCGTGAGAAAACTGCAGAAAAACTTGGGGACGTTGCAGATCTTGTGTTCGCGACCCTGAAAGGCGGTGGCAAGAGCGCCAAATTGGAGCGGCTCGTGGCCGGACTGCGCGTTCGTGGCCTCGGTGATTTCGTGGAGATTGATGTGGCGATTGTTCGCGGCCTCGCTTACTACACCGGCATTGTTTTCGAGGCATTCGATCGCGCTGGAAAATTTCGCGCAATCGCCGGCGGCGGCCGCTACGACAATTTGATTGCGCAACTAAGCGACGGGGCGCTTTCTCTGCCTGCGCTTGGTTTTGCGATGGGTGACGTCGTTCTTGGCGAACTGATCAACGACATCCCGGGCGCTCGCGAAGCGATGCACGACGCAATAGCGAACGGCAGCAAGATCGACATCTACGTCGTCGTCGCAAAGGAAGAACGCCGTGCCGACGCGCTCGCACAAATCCAAGAACTGCGCGGCCGCGGCTACCGCGTCGATTACCCGCTCACCCCTGCAAAAGTCGCCCGGCAGTTCCAAGCCGCCGAAGAGTTGGGTGCACGCATCGCGCTTTTGTACGGCGATGAATGGCCACAGGTGAAAGTTAAAGATATGACGACTGGTGAGCAGACCTTGATCTCAAAGAACGATGTCATCTCGCGCATGGAACCTCTCCTGCGCTAGTTCGCGCAATGGCTGCCGAAAAGAACAGGCTGGCAGCCTGTGCCCGGACCTATTCGCTTGCGGGTAGTGGAACAGTTTGAAGCAGGGATTAGTGATCATGTGTGGAGTTTGGATGAAGTAATCGATTTGCTACGATAAGCTTGGGACTATGAGGAACATCCACCGGTGGGGATTCTTCTTCGTAGCTATAGGAATTGCCCTCTGGATGTCTGGCGTTTCTCCACAACTAGGCATTATCATATTTGTCATAGGTCTGGTCGGCTTGGTGATCGCATGGATTACACGCTAGTTTGAATTTTGAATGTCTGCTAAGCAGGATTCATGGCAAACTTCGACATGCACAAGCGAACAACGAAGCGCAGACCGAAAAAACAGCAGGATAGGGAAAAGCGCGATTCTGCAGAAACAGCCTTTGCTGTTTTCCAGCAAGCCACTAGTGGGAAAAGGCTTACTCGCCGTCAGAAAGCAGCAACCGGAGCCAAGGTAAATCCACAGCGTCATTCTCGTTCCAGTAGCGGTAAATAAGCGGTACCCAATCTTAATTCTTCTTCGTCGATGGGCATGTCGTCGTATTTCGGCGCGGCTTTGTCTAAAAGCATTTTGAAATCGTCGAAGTCCAAGCATCCACGCATTAAGAAAATTACGTTCGACAAATGTTCTTTTAGAGCCGGGTGACCATAGTCACGCGTCAAATGATGCTTTCGGCTGCGAAATTGATTTTGCTATGCTGCAAAAGATTTACGGCTCTGTCCAAGACACGCCAGAAACGCGCTACAGCCCCGCAATCTGCATGGGCGCTCGCGAGGCGGTAATCAGTGGCCATCCCGATCACAACCACGTTTCGACCAGCTACGCTGAGCGCCAGAACCTCACGATGAGAATGTCCATGCGCCGGTTCACTCGCCTCACGAACGGATTTTCCAAAAAGCTAGAGAACCACGAGCATGCGCTGGCACTTTATTTCATGTATTACAACTTCTGCCGGATTCATCAAACCTTGCGCGTGACGCCAGCAATGGAAGCGGGCATCAGCGATCATGTTTGGGACTTGGATGAAATTATTGGTTTGCTAGAACCGGACGGAATCTGATTTACTTCTCCATCTTGAAGGAGAAGGTCTCTTTGCTGGCGAAGCAAATTACGACGCTGAAACATGGGAAATCGGTTCTGCAAACGGAGAACGCGAAGCTCCGAAAGAAGGTAAAAAATCTTGAACAGCAACTTGATCGCGTGAATTCAAAGGGCGAGTTGGCCGATGACACCGTTGAGGTCCTCAAGCTTCTTTTTGAGCATGACGGCCTGACGGTTTCGCAAGTTGCGGGCGACCTTAATATGTCTCATGGGGTGGCGGAGTATCATTGTGGCGCTCTACGCTCGGCAGAGATGATAGGTTTTCCGTTTCTTAGAACGTTCGGCTCGGAGAATCCGAACTGCATGTTGCAAAAGGGACGAGCATACCTCGTCAAAAACGGGCTGGTCTGATCGCGAACTGATACCAAACTGACCCACTACCCGCTTGCGAGATTGTTCGCTTCGCCCAGAATGACGCGGTACTTTGGGCGCATTCCATGTATCGCACGCACGATTGCAATTCACTTCGCAAAACCGACATCGGAAAACAGGTCATGCTTGCAGGCTGGGTAAATGGCACCCGCGACCATGGGGGCGTGATCTTCATTGATGTGCGCGACCGCGAAGGACTCACTCAGGTCGTCTTTCGGCCCGAGGAAAACGCCGAGCTTGCCAAGCAAGCGCACACGTTGCGTGGCGAAGACGTGATCCAAGTTTCGGGTCGCGTCGCGGCACGCCTCCCCGGCACCGAAAATCCAAACCTTCCCACCGGCGACATTGAAATTATTCCAAACGAGCTGCGCATTTTGAATCGCGCCGACCCGCTGCCGTTCCCACTCGATGCCGAGCCGCAGAATGAAGATCTGCGGATGACGCACCGCTACCTGGATCTGCGGCGACGCCGGTTTGCGCGCAATTTACAGATTCGGCATCGGGCGGCAAAAGCGACGCGCGATTACCTCGACAGCCAGGGATTCGTGGAAGTTGAAACACCAATCCTTTCCAAGAGCACGCCCGAAGGCGCCCGTGATTTTCTTGTGCCGAGCCGCATCATGCCCGGAAAATTTTACGCGCTCCCGCAGGCGCCGCAGCAATACAAACAACTCCTCATGGTAGCCGGCGTGGAAAAATATTTTCAGATCGCAAAATGTTTTCGTGATGAAGACTTGCGCGCGGACCGCCAGCCGGAGTTTACGCAGATCGACATCGAAGCGTCGTTTGTCACGCCGGACGACATCTTCGCGCTGACTGAAGGAATGCTTGCGGCGATTTTCAAAGCGGCGCGCAATATCGAAATCAAAACTCCGTTCGATCGCCTCACGTATCGTGAAGCGCTCGAGCGCTACGGCAGCGATAAACCCGATCGCCGGTTTACAATGGAGTTGGTCGATCTTGGTGAAACATTTCGTGAAAGCAGTTTCAAAGTTTTTCGCGGTGCACTCGATGCCGGCGG
>WNGL01018200.1_pt1 | contig 10023 bp, 6 predicted proteins | sample 5400591 | NCBI WGS metagenome assembly WNGL01 (sample SAMN13153377, study PRJNA577476) | soil metagenome | isolation source: 80 cm soil or saprolite under Garry oak tree replicate 1 | place: USA:California | collected 2016-06-15 | reverse complement strand
ACAACCGACCTATTCCCTGCCCCCGTCGTTGGCGTGAAAGTGAATGCGCCAGCACTCAAGTTACCGCTATACTTCTCCACCACCGTCCCTGTCTGGTTGACCTTCAAGTTCGTGTTCGTGGGGTTCTCCCCTACGTTGGGATTAGGCACCACGTTTTGTCCAATGGCGTAGGCTGCATTGGCGGTAAAACCCACAATGTTGAGTGCTGTTGCTCCAAGGGTCGCGGCGGCATTCATGGTGATGGTCTGCGTTTGCCCAGTGCCGTAGCCCAGCGTGAGCGTGGTCGCGCCCGTGGCAGGTGTGATATTGTTGAGAGGGATAGCCGCTGGAATGGCCGCGACCGCCATGTTTGCGCCGGTTGTTACCACCTGACCATTGGTGAAAGCAGTAGTAAGCGTGCTTGAACCGCTGTTATTGTTGATGTAGATGTTGTTGAAGACGGCAGAGGGAACAGCATTATTGATGGCAGCCTGAAAAATCTGAATAGCCCCATTGTCGGTTACTGTATTGCGAGTAATCTCTCGCTTCACCACCTCGCCCGTCCTGGGGTTCCATTGCTCCCAGCACCAGATGCCGGTAATCTTGCCTTGCGTCTCTACCATATCGCACAGTTCGGTAAAGCCGCGTGGCCGTACCCGCGTATTTCGCCAGTATTCAGGGATGTTAATCAGTTCGATAGTCAATGTTTTTCCCTTTCCACATAATGAATCCTCACAAAATGAGCATAGCACCCACGCTGTACGTAGCACTGTTCGCATTATTCGCTGTAACCACCACCTGCCAGGTACGCGGCATCACGTCGCTTGCTGTTGCATTGGCGGCGGCTGTGAGCCCAGGATACACGCGGTAGATGTTGGTGCTATTGGTTGTCACTGCCACCCCTGCGAGAATGGTATAGTATTTGCCGCTCACCGGGTCCTTGCCTTTGATAGTGAGTGTAACTGAGCCTGTACCCACGGTCGTCATGTCGAGCACTACCACCACACCACGCGCATTTGGGTTGGTCTGATCCGCACTGGTTTGCGTCGTGGTGTAGGCCGCCGAGGGCATAAGTGCGATGTTATCCTGAGTCCCGCTATTGGCAAGTTGCACGATAGCTTCCTGCCATTGATCATTATTGAGTGGCATAATAATTCCCTTTCATCTAACTATTCCTCCTTATTTAGCTGAGTCATCAGGTAGCCGACTCACCTGGATAGTGCCGTCTTTGCCCCGAAACGTCACGATGCTATTCGTAGTATCAATTTCTAGCGTGATATTGCGTGTCTTCTTGAGCATATCTATCACGAGTTGGAGCATATCGTTGAGATGCTTATTTTCTCCCTCAATGCGCTTGAGACGCGACTGTAAGAGTTCATTTTCCTCATGCAGAGCCAGTCGTACACGCTCCCCAATCTCCCGCTCTGAGCGGCTTTTTGATGAGCGAAATGCCCACACGATCCCGAGAGTAGTACCGACCATGATAGCCAGATTCACCAGAGTGAGGATGCCCGTCCAAGTGATCATTGTGGTGGCTCTTTCACGATATCAAGTCGCCGTTCAATGGCGTCGAGACGCACTTCCAGGATGCGATGTTCACGCATGTAGGATGTAAAGAAGTAGCGTGCCAGTATCACCGCTCCAATGCCTTCGATGATGAGCAGCATGAATGTGAGCCAGATAGCTATGCGAATAAGCGTAATCCAGATCATGATTTTCTCCTTTCTAGCTACGTCCATCCATTCAGCAGTATCCCGATAAGGAGCGGCTTGAAGTTGGCATTCGCCAGCCCCGACAAACTGGACGCCGCCGCTGGTAACGGCCCGGCATTGGTGCCACTCTGCACAAGCACCATGTTGTTATTAGCGCCTCCCTGCTTCGTGATGGTATCGGTCGCATTATCTATCCACAGTGCCAGCCAGTAGCGCCCTGCTAGAAGCGCGAGATTGCCTCCTATCAACGCCGGTGTCTGGACCCCGGTTGCGGTCACAAGTGCGGTATTCGATGAGGCTGAGTGACCAAGCAAGCTCGTAGGTACCCCGTTGACATCGGAGTAAATCCCCACGTCGTAGTGGCCTGCTCCCCCGGCGTTGAAGCGCACACGAATGCCGGTCAATGTGGCCGGGACACGCAAGGGCTGAGCCGCCACCAGATAGGCCGTGTTGGCGACAGGCGTCCCGGTCGTGTTGGATGCAAGTTCACCGTCATAGAGTGCGAACGGCTGGATAGCCACGGTAGTAATTACTGTCAATGTATATTCTCACTTTCAACTTGCTTCATACTCATACTCCCAAACTCCCTACCGCAAAGTGATTAGCCACCTGAGCGGCTGAGAGCACATAACTATACACCGCAATCTCATCAAGACTCCCGGCTGAGAAACTCCCGGTGTAGTACACATCGATATCCACCACGACGCTATCACCGCTCCCACTGCTGTACGATGCGCCATTGAGGTAGTACAGCGTGTTGCCTGTGCTGTCTACCGTGATGACAATGTGCTGCCAGCCTTGCGTAACGTTAATCCAGTATTCCAGTGAGTAGCCCGCGTAGTTCGCCAGCACGAGCGTACTCGGGAAGATGAGTGAGTCATACGCTCCAAAGCCGATAGCCGTGTCACCTGCGACAATCCCCGCCACGCTGTACGTGAGGCTGCTTCCTGAGAGCGTGGCGTCAAAGTGGTTGCTCGTCGAGTCATACGCGATTAATCCTGAAGTCTCGTTCATCCTGTAGTACGCCACTGGGTTATCTGCCACAATCAGCGTGGCATAGCTGGTTTGACTCGTGCCAGAGAGCCGACCGAGGTAATGGACTTGTACTCTGGCTGCAGATAAAGCCGTGTTGTACAAGCTGATCTCATCCAGTGTGCCGGGGAAGTTGTTGGTTGTGACGCCTGGCTTGGACGCGATATTCACCACGTTGGTGGTTTGCGCCACGACGGCACTTGCTACGCTCGTAGTCGCTATCTGATTGCCGTTGATATAGGCCGTCAAGGATGTCCCCGCAAAGACGCCGACGAGGTGATACCACGTGTTTGCAGCAAAGGTGTATGCCTGGTTGATTTCGTAGTACGCGCTTCCCTTGCCGATGCGGAAGACCACGCTATTTTTCGTGACTGCCAGGTTAAAGCCAAGATTGGTGGTGAGCGGCGCATCGTTGGCAATGATAAAGGCCGTTTGTGAGAAGGTGATGTTGCTTAGCTTTATCCACGCTTCCACGCTCAGAGCTGACCAGTTAGCCGTATTGACCCCCGCGGGGAGAAGAATGTTGCCTGTGCTTCCATCGAAGAGATAGGCTGTATCCGGGCTATTGGTGAGCGCCCCCACTTGCCCCTGAGTGACCCCGGCAATCACCCCATTATTCGTGCTAATTGTCCCAGTCATGTTGCGTCCTGAGATGTCATACGCGTAGATCCCGCTCGACTCTCCTAAGCGGTAGTACACAATCGGGCTATCGGAGAGGACTTGCGCCACATAGGCATAGGCGTTCAAAAAGGCCGTCACATCATTGATGGACTTCATCACGTGCAACTGGCTACTCATCGTCTCGAAGGGGAAGAGCGCATCAAGCTCGCCATAGATGACCTGATTGTTGGTAGCGCCACCATAGTAGATATTTGCCAGGATAGAGAGCTGTTGCCCGACGACCGTAGACAGAATGTAGGCGTACTGTGCGGCCATATCGCTTTGCGTCATCTGAGCAGAAGACGACACCGTAATGGCATTGATAATCAGCGTGACGGTCACTGTAGCCGTGCTAGAGCCCGCTGAGAAGGTGATTGTCGCGGTGTAGGTACCAATGGCGAGACTAATATCGTTCATGGTCACAGTCACCGCCTCAGAAGCTCCCGCCGCGAGCGTATCCGTTGTTGGAGCAAGCACAATCCAGTTGTTTCCCGTCGTGTAGCTTATCGATGCCGCCCACGTGCCTGAGAGAGCGCCCGTATTGCTGAGTGTAACACTCTGAGGCGTTGTGAGCGCCTCTCCTACCACGTCGTTAAAGACAAGCGAGACTGGACTAACTGAGAGCGCCGCCGCGCTTCCTGATGCTGAGACCGTAAAGGAGACATTGACGACAGCAGAAGTTGTACCGAGGTTGAAGGTCACAAAGCCCGTATAGGTGTCTGGTACGAGGCTGCCAGGCGTGCAGGTGATCGTCACAATCTGAGTACCACCAGAGCCTGTGAGTGTCCCACTGCCTGGGCTCATCGAGATAAATCCCGTCCCGTGTGTGTAGGTCGTGGTATGGTGGTATGTCCCCGTTGTATTGCCTGAGTTTGTGAGCGTGGTCGTCCCTGAGACCGCTGTACCTCCCTGGACTTGCGAGAGTGTGAGTGTGCCCGGACTCGCTCCTATGGTCATCGTAGAGCCTGTAGAGGACACTACGTAGCTTACCGCGATAGTTGCATTTGTGGATCCAAGAGTCACCGTGATGGTGTCTGTGTACGTTCCCGCCGCGAGCGCGGTGCTGTTGATGCTCGCGGTGATGATCTTATAGTCCGTGTGCTGGATGTTTGGTGTTGTGCCTGTACTGCTTCCATTAGCAGGCAGGTTTGACCCACTCGTGGGCGAGAGCGTAAGCCATGATTGTGTTTTCGCTACTGTCCAGTTGTCGGTAGCATTGCGACAATTAAGCAGGTAGAAGGTCTGACTTGCCGGCAGCGCCCCGCTTGCGACTGCTGCAAAGTTGAAGGTGCTGGTTGAGAGTTGCACCGCCGATGTGGAGGATTTGCCGACGACCAGCTTGACAATAACCGTGATGAACTGCGTCGTAGGTGGAGGTGCATCCGTCGTGTACGTTGGCGGAAACGGCGTTGCGCTGATGGTCAGGCTCTCGGTGTAGGTACCAGGCGCAAGGGAGGATGCCACACTTGCAATACTGATGGTGATATTTTGTGTTGCCCCTGCTGCGACACTTCCGCTTGACGTATTGAGCGTAAACCAGTTACATGTGGCAAAGGCATACCACCACGTCGCATAGGCATCCTGGTTCTTGAAAGTAATGGTCTGGTTAGCCGGTGGACTCGCATTCACGGTCATGTTGAAGGTCGGCCCATTCCCCGGCCCAGCTGAAGCACTCGTGATGTTGGGGTTGGCAGCAGTCGGCGTCACAAAGAGGCTTACGGTGATCGTCGAGACATTACCGCCTATCGTGACGGTCAGCGTCCCGGTGAGCGCTGTAAGCTGTGTGAGTCCGCTTGTAGTTGAGTCAGCAGTGCATTTTAAGGTGATACACTGGCCTGCTGACAGTGTCCCACTTGTGAGATTAGCCCCGGTTGTGCCTTTCATGCCATTGATTGGCAGCGTCTTGGCAGTGAGCCACGCCTGGTTGCTGGATATACTCCATGATTGGCTGCTCCCGGTCGGATTCATGATCGAGAAATATTGGTCTATCGGTGCCTGCCCTGTGGTCCCCTCAAAGGACAGCGCATCCACTGACTGATAGAGGTATGCCGTTGGTGCCGCTCCTGTCCACTGGGGATTAGCAGCAATGTAGGTGGTATAGTCGCTGATAGCCGTTCCACACATGGACTTCGGATCATTGCCACTTGAGTGCAGCGTATAGAAAGCGTACTTGCCGTTACTTCCCAGTGCATAGTGCATCTGTGCCGCCATATTGCGCGTGTAGCGGCTCTGCTGTGATGGAAGCTCAGAAGCCGATGAGTTCTTGTTGCCGGTACTATTGTTGGGCAGCCCGAAGCCGTTTTCCAGGTTCCATATCTGCGTCCCTGGTGAGTATGTATTCAAGACACCCTGGATAATGGCAATCTCACCAGCGACGCTCGGAGTCGTGGCGCTCGCTGGTGTTTGTGAATTGTCGGTTGTCGTCGGGTCTGGCGCAACGTTGCCACTGGAGACGACACTGCTCCCATCGCGGTAGTAGAGGAAGTCCATCGCGTAGGGTAACGCTGTGCCTGGTTCCCCGGCCTTGGGGACATAGGTGAAGAAGTTCGTCATCCAATTGAGGACATGCGACCCTCCCGGCGCAAGCCTGCGCACGCACCCCGCGATGATGAGAGCATTAGGGGCAATTGCCGTGATCGCAGGAACAGCATAGTTGAAGGCTTGCGCCTGAATTGTCCCACCGATAGCGCCATTCAGATTGGTATCGTACTCCTCATTGCCTATTTGGAGAATGAACCGCCCGCTATTGATGTAGCTCGTGTAGCGAGTGGTGACTGCCGCCGCAAAAGTCGCCATAGCAGGCCCATCAGGGAGGATGCCATTGCCATAGCCCACATTCTTCCCAGTTGCGTCGAGAGCTAGCCACCAGGACGGTGCATAGGCAAGGTTGAGGATGAGGCGTAGTCCCGGCGTGCCATTGATCTTGTCTACCGTCTCGTCAAGCGGTCCCCAACCGCCATACACGTTCTTGGAGGTCTCGATGTACTTCCACGAGTATTGCCACCGGATGTAGAAGGGGATAGTGCCGCCGTTGGTGAAGCTCGCAAATGTGGCGAGCCGGTCAGCCGAGAGTGCGGGCTTCTGACCAGAGACGTAGATCGTGGCACAGTAGCTCGAATCGCTATAGACCGTTGGCATCAGTTCACCCCCAGTCGAGACAAATACCTGAGCCATCCAAGCACTTGAGGACCAGCCACACCGCTCACCTCAAATCGTGGGCTCTGCACAATCGCGCCCCCACCTGTACCCACGACTCGCCACGATATCTTGACCTGAATGAGCAGGAACGCCCCCGCAAAGACACCCAAAGGTGAAGCGAACACCGGCAAGAGTTGCCCTACTGCCAAGCCTGAGCGCATCGTGGTGAAGGTCAGCGTCTTATTCTGTTGCCCAAACTGATTGACGAGTCCTGAGCACTTAGCAATCATGGCCTGCTTGTTCAGCCCGCTCATGTCCTCCCCCTCATCGATAATGCCGGTAGATGGCTTGGTGGGATCAACCGATTGCTCAATGGCAATGATCCTGGCTACCTCAGTGGGATTTTGCACATTGGCCGTAATCGAGACCTGAGCATTGAAGGCGATGGTCAACGTCTGTGCACTGTTGATAGGCGTGCCCGATGTATCCTGAACTACTGTGCTTTGCCCTTGCGTATAGTACCAATTCAGCCCCGTCGAGACGTTGCTAAGCCCAAAGGTTTGCGCAGTACTGTTGAGGGTGATGCTCGTCACGGAGTCGATAGGAAAGCCACAATCAAAGGTGGTTTGCGTGCCGTTGCCGATGAAGCTCCTCGACTGTGCTACCACGTCCTTCCCGCCTGTCCCCCACTGGCTGTTCCTGTACGTGCTGTTCACGTTATCGATCATCGGAGCAGGGCTATCCACGATATCCACGCTGGTTGCGCCTGTAGGCGTCAGTACCCACGGCGCGGGCGTGGCCTGGTGCTGCTGGAAGGTCATCTTGTTGTTGATGACTTTCCACCAGAAGTTCGTGGCTGAGGCGGTGAAACCTGACTGCTTAATCAAGTCATCGCAGATCTGCGCAATCGTCATGCGGTTGCCGTTCAGTACGCTATAGTTCGTCTGCGGGATAAGCGCCCCGTTCTGAATAGCTGGATCATGCACGCTCATCGTTGATGGTGGCATCTCCGGTATTGAAGAGCGTTGCACCGTCCATCAGGATAAGAATGCTGGTACCAATCATGCTGACTCGGAAAGCGTGAGGTGTGCCTCTCGTGAAACTGATAGCAGCATTCGCGCCGATCTGCGTTGCCGTTCCCCCATTCACCACAAAGAGTTGCGCGGTGTTTGGGTTGCTCCCTACCGAGGCATCGTGAACAGCAAGGTAGTAGTGATTGCTTTGATCAACCCAACGCCACACGAAGCCGCCATTGTCTGATTGGTCAAGCACTGCGGAAATATCCACGTCTACCCCAGTCACCGGGCTATTGTAGATGAGTGCAGCATTGGTGCCACCTGAGACCGTCAAGCGCTTATTGGCTGTATCCCAGGTGTAGGCGGCAATCGCGCCCCCAGTGCGATAGGTCGAGGTGTAGTTGGCGCTGGTATTCGATGTGAACTGATCAACAACCGGGTCGGTTTGCGAGAAGATACCCGCGACTGCTGCCTGCCCGATGATGCCAATTCCCGCCTGAGTCCAGTTGATGCTATCTGTGCTGGTGTCAATGGCTATGGTGGTGTTCCAGGCCGTGAAGCCGTACAGGAAGGTCTCTTGCCCGATATCCTCAGTGAAGGTGAAGCGCACCTGTAGATTTTTGCCAGCTAAGTTCACTCCATTTGACAAGCCCGAGATAGCGCCCCCATTCGTGGCACTCTGCCAGGTGGAACCGCCGTCAATCGTGGTCTCTGCTATCAGGCTAGATGAACTGGGTACCGCCGCATTCCAGGTGAGCAGTGAGTTCCCACACGTCCCGACAGAGTTCAGGCTGTAGTTGGGAGAAAGCCAGGTGGTACTCGCGTAGGACTGCACAATCGAGAAATTGGAGAAATGCCCCTGCATCGCACCACCTGTATTGTTGTAGTGCCGTGCCCCCACGTAGCCCGCCGCGGTATACGTCGCGTCCACTACGCTGAGGTAGAGTACGCCGTCCACATAGATGTTATGCGTGTGTGCCGCTATGCCGTTCTGTGTTGAAGCGGTACCGTTCCATTGAACACGTAAGGTATGCCAGCTATTGGCAGTGAGCGCCGTGGGAAAGACAAACGTTCCGAGACCTGTTGGGGTAAATGGGCCCACGCCCGAGCTATTCGCGCCTTTGGCAAGCTGGACTTGTGTAGCTGAGACATAGACGGTATACGCATAGCTATCGTTGGCATTCCCCCAGTTGGTTGTCGCATATACAAGCGCGTTGTTGGCGTTATTTGAACTCGTCGGGATGTCATGCGAAATGGACATGTCGAGAATATTCCAGGTGTTCCCGGCAAAGTCGAAGCGCGAGCGCACCTCCGAGCCGGTACTGCTCGTCAGGACGAAGGCGCGGTGATAGGAGTATTGCGTCGGGCTGGCTGCACCGTAAAGCGTTTGGTTGGGGAACAGGCCATTACTCCAACTACGCCAGAAGCCGGTGAGCGTCACACCTCCATTGCTTGCTTGCGCAGTCGTGTTTGAGAGCGTCCCTGCTGAAAAATTGGCGGTGGTGGACTTGGTGTACGTCACATCGCTTTTTGTTGCTCCATAGGACGGGGTAAGCGTGCATTGAAGCACGGTCATAGACGGGGTAAGCGTCGGATCATTGCCGGTGATACTCATGGCGACCTGAGTGAGCAAGGTCAAGCCAGAAGACGAAGCACCCGCGATGACACCGGCCAGTTGCGCATTATCGGCTTGCGCTACCCAGGTGATACCGCCGTCGAGGCTTGTCGAGACCGTCATGGATGTACCGGTCGGTGTGGTGGCTTGCCAGGTGATGAGCCCCGCTTGCAGGATACCGACTGGAGTCAGGCTGGTTGACGGTGATGTCCACGTCCCTGATACCGGGTCTCGTGCGGAAACGACTGAGCAGGTCGTCTGGCTGTAGCCAAAGTCCTGCGTAGCGATATTGCTATTTAAGGTGCTCGCGAAGATCGTTGCCTTGAGCGTGGCACCGTTCATGATCGTGACACTATGGAAATAGGCGGTGTAGGTCCCCTGATTGCTTGCATCGAAGCAGGCAAAGGCGTTGGTAACAGAGCCACCGGCAATCGGGGTAAGGTCAACGGAGCGGGCGTACCAGGTGTTTTTGGCGTAGCCTGAGAGGTCTGAGTTTTCCTCATTCAGCAGAAAGAAGTCGGTGAGTCCGCCGGTATTGTTGCCATTGGAGCAGTGCAGGTGAATATATGCCTGAATTGCAGGCGATGAGTCGGCTATCCACATGGAATAGACGAGCGCGTCCCCGCTGACAATGGTGTAGCTGCCCGTCCAAATCTGCTGGAAGAGGCGGCTCCCTGACGACCCGTTGCACGTGCTCGTCAGTTTGATCGTCGAGGTTGAGGCAAGGTGGAGATTGTTATTGCCACCTGCCGTATTATTGAATGTCCCCGCGTTCCAATCCGTCGTCGAACTTTGTGTCTTCGTGACGGCTGTTCCTGCTCGTGCCAGTTGCAGAGCCCCACCTGTCGCTGTTGCCACGCCTACCGTGTTC
>WNGL01037215.1_pt1 | contig 10025 bp, 10 predicted proteins | sample 5400591 | NCBI WGS metagenome assembly WNGL01 (sample SAMN13153377, study PRJNA577476) | soil metagenome | isolation source: 80 cm soil or saprolite under Garry oak tree replicate 1 | place: USA:California | collected 2016-06-15 | reverse complement strand
CGCCGGCGTTGAAGCTCGGCACCGATGTGATCTGGGTCAGCAGCCAATGGTATATCGGCGACGACGCCAACCAGAACGTCAAATTGGCGGATTACTGGGTCGCGAACCTGCACGGGTCGTATCAGCTCACCAACGAGCTGCAAATTTACGGCGTGGTGAACAATCTGTTCAATCGGAAGTTCGCGACCTTTGGCACCTATTTCGACCCGCGGGCGATTGCCAACGCCATCCCCGACCCGCCGACCGATCACCGCACGGTCACGCCGGCGCAGCCGCTCTCGATTTATGTGGGCCTGCGAGCGAAGCTGTGAGTGCTTCGCGCGCGCCCCTCGTTATCGTGCTGACGAGCATCACGAGGTGATGCGTCTCGAAGCATGCAGCCGCTTTATCCTTCGACACGGGGCTACGGCCGTTTCCTCGGGGGTGAGGATGGATTTAGCCACCGCTCTCCCGTCGTGACGTAGGCCCACAATGCCTCAAGCTGGTCGGGGCTGAAGAAATCGCCCCATGGCGGCATCTGGCTCTTGCCGCGCGTCACCGAATTGACGAAGCGTTCGCGCTGGTCGGGCGGAAATTTCCGCAAATTGAATGCCGCCCCGGGGTCCTGCATGCGCGCGCCGTGACACGGCGAGCAGTTGACCGCGTAGAGCTTCGCGCCGGTCGCGATCTGGTCCTTGGAGAAGCTTTGCGCCTCTTCGGCGGCAGCCGGTGCGCTGATAACAAAACATGCCAGGGCGATCGGTAACGCAACGTGCTTCATGCCGGGAACTTCGATACTTCTTGGATGCCCGCCGGCGCGGACATCACACTTTGACATCCTGCCTCGTCCCAAGACGCGTCATGGCCGGGTGGGCGTCCGGCGATGACACGTTGAGTAACAATGGAAAGCTCCGCCTTTACTCCGGCAAGAGCGCGAAGGTCCAGACCGATCCGCCTTGCGGCACCTTGTCCTTGAGCCGCTCGCGCGCGATGTTCCAGTACAGCCCGCCGATGCCGGACAGCACGGTGACGTATTGCCGGCCTTGGTGCGTGTAAGTGACCGGCATGGCGTTGATGCCCGACCCGGTCTGGAACTGCCAGACGATCTTGCCGGTGTCGGCATCGACTGCAATGAATTCGCCGGTTTCCTTGCCGGTGAACAGCAGGCCGCCGCCGGTCGCCAGCATCGCCGACCAAATCTGGAAATCCATCAGCGGAGTTCGCCACTTCTTCTGCGCGGTGAGCGGATCGATGGCCTCCATGTGGCCGAGCGGCTCATCCGCCGCCCGCGGCAGCGGCAGGTTCTCGATGAATTGGTAGCGCTGGCCGACCACGTGCGGCTTGATCTCCAGGTGCTTGTACATCCGCCCCTCGTGGAGCGTGTTGGCGTAGAGCAGGCCGGTCTCCGGATTGAACGCGGCGTGCGGCCAGTTCTTGCCGCCCCGCGTCGAGGGCCAATGTTCGGTCGCCTTGCCGGCACGAATGCTCTTGGCGATGTCGGTCTCGACCGGCCGACCGGTCTCATTGTCGACGTGGCTCGCCCAGTTCACCTTCTCGAACGCATTTGCCGCCAGCAGCTTGCCGTTGGTGCGGTCGATCACATAGAGAAAGCCGTTACGGTTGAGCTGCATGATCACCTTGCGCTTCTGGCCGCCAACATCGATGTCGGCGTTGATTAGCTCCCAGCAGGCGTCGTAGTCGTAGGCATCGTTGGGCGTGAACTGGTAGTACCAGACGACCTCGCCGGTCGTCGGTCGCATGGCCAGCACCGATGAGGTGTAGAGGTTGTCGCCGTCGCGACTCTGCGACGCCCACGGTGCCGGATTGCCGATGCCCCAATACATCAGGTCGAGCTCGGGGTCGTAGGAGCCGGTGATCCAGGACGAGCCGCCGCCGATCTCCCAGGCATTATTGTTCTGCGGCCAGGTCTCGTTGCCGTTTTCGCCGCGGGCGGGGATGGTGTAGTGCCGCCACAGATGCTTGCCAGTCTCGGGGTCCCAGCCGTCGATAAAGCCGCGAATGCCGAACTCGGCGCCGGAAATGCCGGTCACCAGCACGCCGTTCGCGATCAGCGGCGCAACCGTGAGCGAAAAGCCGTCCTTCCATTCCGCCGCCATCGACTTCCACAGCTCCTTGCCGTCTTTGGCGTCATACGCGATGACGTGAGCGTCGAGCGTGGTGCGGAAGACCTTGCCGTTGTAGATGGCTGCGCCCTTATTGGAGACGCCGCAGCAAACGACGCGCGGAGTCTCCGGCGGCCAATCGAGCGCCTGTTTCCAGATCTGCTTGCCGGCGGCGACGTCGATCGCGACGGTCGCCCTGGCATTGGTGACGTACATCACGCCGTTGTAGACAATCGGCTGCGCCTGCTCGCCCCAATTGTTGTCGAGGCTGAGATTCCACACCGGCACCAGACGCTTGACGCTCTGCTTGTTGATCTCTTTGAGCGGGCTGTAGCGCTGCTGATGATAGCCCATGCCGTAGGTGAGGATGTTGTCGGTCGAGCCGCCGTTGCCGTCTTTCTTGAGGTCGTCGAGCGTCTGCGCCGAGGCGCCGGCGCCGAGCAACCACAGAACACACGCAGCCGATGCGAGGATCTTCATGAGCGTCGCTCCCTGATAAGCCGTTCGTGGCGGCGGTACTGGCGGGCGGTTGAACCGACCTGTTGCAGGCAAGAATAGTGCATCCGCGTCCGCCGTCGAGAGCCCCGACCGCGGCGATGGGGTGGATGGCTGGCGTGCTACGGGGGACTATGTCTTCGGGTGGGCAGAATCCCGCCGGGGGTGGGCACGACAATCAGAGATTCGCCTCAGAGAAACGCCTGATTGAGCCGCCGCGCGATCTCCTCGCGCAGGTCGGCGAGCTCCGCCGCCGTGTGCGGCGCGCGCGGGCGTGCGACCGCAACGTCGGCGAGGATCCGCGCAGGATTGACCGAGAGCAGCAACAGCCGGTCGGCGAGCCCGACGGCCTCTTCAACGTTGTGCGTCACCAATAGCGTCGTGACGGGACGGCGGTTGACGAGCTCGGCGAGTTCTTCGCGCAGGCGTGCCGCCAGTGCGTCGTCGAGCGACACGAACGGCTCGTCGAGCAGAAGCAGATCGGGCTCGACCGCGAAGGCGCGCGCCAGCGCCACCCGGCGGGCGAGCCCGAGCGAAAGCTCGCTGGGATAATGATCGCGATGAGCCTTGAGGCCGAGCGTCTGGAACAGCGCGTCGAGCCCGGCGTCGGTCACGTGCGGGGCGGCAAGCCGCACGTTCTGCTCGACCGTGCGCCACGGTAGCAGGCATGGCTCCTGGAACACCATGCCGAGCGTGCCGTGCGCGGGGAGCGCCACGCCGCCCTCGAAATCGCGGTCGAGCCCCGCGACGATGCGCAGCAGCGTGGTCTTGCCGCAGCCGGATGGCCCGACCAGCGCGGCGACCTGCCCATTGCCGAGGCTGAACGCAAGCTCGCCGAGCACCTGGAGCTTCCCGCCGGAGGCAGCGCGAAAAGACTTTTGCTTGATGTTGACGTCAAGCCGGTCGCGGGCGCCAGCGGGCGACATGTCGTTCAAGCGGCTGCACCAGGAACGTTTCGATTGCCAGCATGACGGCGATGAAGGCGAGAGCATAGGCTAGGATGCGCGTGACGTCGAACAATTGGAACGCAACCCCGATCTCGAAGCCGACACCGTTCGGACGCCCGAGCAGCTCGACAATGAGCACAATCTTCCAAACCAGCGACAGACCGGAGCGGGCGGCGGCAGCGAGATAGGGCGCGAGCTGCGGCAATATGACGTGGCGCATGCGCGTCCATGGCCCCATGCGAAACACCTGCGCCATGTCGTCGAGGGCGTGGTCGAGCGAGCGCGCGCCTTCGCGCACGGTCACGGTGGCGATCGGGAGCTTGTTCAGCGCCACCGCCGCGATCGCCGCGGTTTCCGTCAGCCCCGCCCAGACATAGGCGAGCACGATGATCACCAGGGCCGGCAGGTTGAGCAGAACGATCAGCCAGGGATCGCCGAGTCGGTCGGCGATCCGCGACCGACCCATGATGAGGCCGATCGCCGAGCCGAGCAGCATGGCGATGATGAACGCCACCGCGACGCGCGCGAGCGTCGCGCCGAGATTGAGGGCAAGCATGCCGGAGCGCGCTTCGTCGACGATGGCGAGCGCCACCGCCTGCGGGTCCGGAAGCAGGCGCGCGCCGGCCAGTTGCGAGCCGGCGTACCAGGCCGCGATGAGGAGCGCGAGCGAGAAGAGCCTGGCACCCACGTTCACTCTCCGGCAGGCGGCCGGTAGAACGTTCCAGCCGCGAGCTCGCGTGCCGGTCCGACGAGCTCCGTGCCGCCGATCTCGGCGAGCACGCGATACAAGGCCCGCGCGTCCGCCTCCTCTTCGGCGAGCGATCGGCGCACGATGCCTTCGCCATAGCGCTGGCGGTAGATCGCAAGCGCGTTCGCGTCGGTGACGCGCATGCGCGGCGCCAGCCGCTGCCATTCGGCCTGCGATGAGGCAAGGATGTCCTTGGCCTGACGGGCAGCGGCGAGGAAGCGCTCGACGGTTGATCCATTGCGCGCGGCCCATGTGCCGTCGAAGGTGTAGCCGACGAGCGCGACCGGCCCCTTCGCCCCCAGGCTTTTCACGACGTGATCCATGGCAATCGCGCGTTTGTGCCCCTTGCTTTCGAGGTCGGCGCAGAAATTCCAAAATGTCAGCGTGGCGTCGGTCTCGCCTTGCAACGCCTTCTCCGACAGCAGCGGCGGCGCGCCGTACACGACCGTCGCCTGTTTCCTGAGATCGAGCCCGCTGCGGCGCGCCAGCGCTTGCAGCAGGAGCCAGCTCTTGTCGAGCGGGCCGCCCGCAACGGCGAGCTTCCTGCCTTTGAGATCGATGATCTCCCGGATCGGCGATTGCGCCGGCACCATCACCGCGCCGAGCGTGCTCGACGAGGGATAAAAGACGAGATCGTCGCCGAGCGAACGCTCGCGCGCCACCCATAGCCAATCCGACAACATGAGATCGGCCGAGCCGCCCTTGAGCGCGACCTTGCCAGCTTCGGTCGAGGCGAGCTCGACGGCCTCGATCGCAAGCCGCCCTTGAGCGCGACCTTGCCAGCTTCGGTCGAGGCGAGCTCGACGGCCTCGATCGCAAGATCAAGCTTGCGATCGAGGCCATGCGTCCGGATGACGTCGAGCTCCCACGCCAGCGTCCCGGTTCTTTGCACCGCCATACGAATGCGGTCGGCGGCCGTCGCGCTCGTTTGAGCGGCAAGCGTGATCACGGCCGCAACCGCAAAACCCAAGGTGCGAAACATGTGCAGACGATGCCATAGCCGGTGCCGGATGCAAATGCCGTGACCCCTCGGGGCAACGGCGGCGATCCCGTCGATCTTTTCAGTCTACATCTGCGCAAGCGCGCTATGATGCCCCCACCAGGCGGCCCCGCCGGCCAGGCGCACAACAACAGAACTGCGGCCGATCTGAAGACACGGAGGAAACATCATGATGCGATCGACACTCATAGCCGCGCTCGTGAGCGCGGCGCTTCCGATGATGGCGCTCGCCCAGACCGCGGACGAGCTCAAAAACGACGAAAAGGCTCCGGGCGACGCGTGACAAAACGTCTCCGGGAAATCTTAATACGTTGTCGAGGTGCTTGCAGCGTGGGAAACCGCGGCACGATGATTGAGCGCACGAGACAATGGGCACGTCTTGCCAAACGAGACGTGTACGCGATCTATCGGGCGGCGCGCGATCCCCGCGTGCCTTGGTACGCCAAGGCGCTGGCTTTTTGCGTTGCCGGCTATGCGCTCTCGCCCATCGATTTGATTCCCGACTTCGTGCCGGTCCTCGGCTACATGGACGATGTCATCATTGTGCCTTTGGGCATTCTGATCGTGGTCAAATTGATTCCGCCGGAGATTATGGCGGAACATCGGGCGTTGGCGGCAGCGGTGCAGGATCGACCCGTGAGTCGCACCGCCGGAATTGTGATCCTCGTCGTCTGGGCGGCATCGATCGGACTTGCGGGATGGCTCTGCTATCGCGCTGTCGTGAGCTAAGATTCTCGCCTTGACAAGGAGCCCTCTATCCGTGGAGAAAAAATGGGCCAATGCAAAACACAAGATCACGATTTAAACAAAGAATGGCCGTTTGATCGGTTCTAAGGCGACCTCCGACCGGTGTGCTTCGTTGATCCGCCTCCTGTTAGCCGGGACCTTCCTGTTCGCGTGGACGTCAGCTTCCACCGATGCTGCCGAAATCAACATCGGCTATCTGCGGCGCACGGACCCGAAGTCGACCTTGTCACTGATCCAGACGCCGGCCGCCAATGATGGACTGGCAGGTGCGCGGCTCGCGATCGACGACAACAACACGACGGGGCGGTTCCTCGATCAGCAGTTCTCGCTGGAAGATGTCCGACTCGAGGGAGGCGCCGATGCCGTGGCTGCGGCCATGGCACTGGCGGAGCGCGGCGTCTCGCTGGTGATCGTCGATCTGCCGGCGGACGCGCTCCTCAAGGTCGTCGACGCAGGCGCCGCGCGCAAGCTCCTGTTCTTCAATGTCGGCGCGATCGACGATCGATTGCGGGAGGAGGACTGCCGCGCCAATGTGATTCATACGGCTCCAACACGGTCGATGCTGGCCGACGCCCTGGCGCAGTACCTGGTCTGGAAGCAGTGGCGCAGATGGCTGTTGGTCGTCGGTTCCCACGCCGAGGACAAGCTCTACGGCGATGCGCTGCGACGCTCGGCCAAGCGGTTCGGAGCGCGAATTGTCCAGGACAAGGTGTTCGAGGATACCGGCGGCGCGCGCAGGACGGACAGCGGCGTTGTCCAGATTCAGCGCCAGCTGCCGGTTTTTACGCAAGGCGCACCCGCCTACGACGTTCTGGTGGTGGCGGACGAAAGCGAGGTTTTTGCGTCCTATTTGCCGTACCGGACGTGGGACCCGAGGCCGGTCGCAGGGTCCGCCGGCCTCGTTCCAACGAGCTGGGACGGCTCGCACGACCAGTGGGGAGCGATACAGCTGCAGGACCGATTTATGAGGCAGTTCTCGCGGCGAATGACGGCACGTGACATGCAGGCTTGGACCGCCGTCCGGATGATCGGTGAGGGCGCGTCGAGAACGCGTTCGGCCGACCCAAAAGTCGTGCTGGATTTCCTTAAAGGACCCGATTTTGCCCTGGCCGCGTTCAAAGGGCAGCGGTTGACGCTGCGCGACTGGAATCTTCAACTTCGTCAACCCATCCTTCTGAGCGACGGCAGAATGATCGTCTCGGTCTCCCCGCAGGAAGGATTTCTGCATCAGGTTTCCGAACTGGACACGCTCGGGATCGACCGTCCCGAAAGTCAATGCAGGCTCAAATAGCCGATGACGGAGAAGAGGAGCATCGGGCGTTTTCTGCGCCGACGGAGTTCCCGCTTCGCCGGGATACGCAACCGTCTGCTCGGCGTGGGCATCTTCGTCCTCATCGGCGGCCAAGCGAGCGCCTTCACCGCCTATGTCTCGAACGAGAAGAGCAATACCATCAGCGTGATAGATACCGACAAATTCACCGTGGTGAAGACGATCAAGGTCGGCCAGAGGCCGCGCGGCATCGGGTTAACCAAGGACGAGAAATTCATTCTGGTGGCCGTCGGAGACGACGACACGATACAAGTGATCGACACAAGAACTTACGAGGTGGTCGCCACTCTGCCCTCAGGTCCGGATCCCGAGCTGTTCACACAGGATCACACGGGCAAGATACTCTATGTGGCCAATGAGAATGACAACACGCTCACGATCATCGACTTGGAGCGGCGCGCTCCGCTCGGCGAGGTGCAGGTCGGGGTTGAGCCAGAAGGCATGGGTCTCAGTCCGGACGGCAAGACCCTCGTCGCCACGTCGGAAACGAGCAATATGGCGCATTTCATCGATACCGAGACGCGCCGGATCATCGCCAACGTGCTGGTCGATGCGCGGCCCCGTTTCGCGGAGTTCAAGCGCGACGCCTCCGAGGTCTGGGTTTCATCCGAAATCGGCGGAACCGTGAGCATCATCGACCCCGTGAAACACGAGGTGAAGAAGAAGATCACCTTCGATATACCGGGGTTGCGGAAGGAAGCCATCCAGGCGGTCGGGATCAGCATCACCCGGGACGGCAAGACCGGATTCGTAGCGCTCGGCCCCGCCAATCGCATCGCCGTGATCAACGGTGCGACGCATGAGGTCCAGAAATATCTTCTCGTGGGGCAGCGCGTCTGGCACATGGCGTTTACCCCCGATGAAAAATACCTTCTGACGACCAACGGCGTATCGAACGACGTCTCCATCATCGACGTCGCAAATCTCAGGATCATCAAGACGATCCAGGTCGGCGAGCTTCCTTGGGGTATCGCAATTTCGCAGCAGTGACAGCTTCGCCGTTCGCTTCACGCCGGTCGGAGAAACCACTACATTCGTGTTTTCCGCCTGGGAGCCAACTGGGCGACACGCTTTCGCGAGTCTTAAGACCGCAAGGCCGGAGCAAGGCACCGCGGCGGACGCCACTCGGCGACCCATGGGAAGGTCCGGCGTGACGTCCGTTTGGCGAGCGCCGGAGGAACCGGACGCCGGTATGATGCAAGAAATGACGACCGTCGACCCGCCCGCCGTCGCCATCGAAGGCGTGAGCCATTGCTACGGCAGGCGTCAGGCGCTCGACGACGTGACCTTCTCCATCACGCCATCGACCTTCGCCGTTCTGCTCGGCCTCAACGGAGCCGGAAAGAGCACATTGTTCTCGCTGATCACGCGCCTCTACGCCATCCAGCGCGGTCATATCCGGATTTTCGCCCGCGACGTCGGACATGCGTCGAGCGAGGCTTTGCGCATGGTCGGCGTCGTATTCCAACAACGCACGCTCGACCTCGATCTCTCCGTGATCCAGAATCTGACCTACCATGCAGCCTTGCACGGCATCGGCAAGCACGACGGCCGCGCGCGCGCCGATGAGGTGCTCGCGCGGGTCGCGCTGTCGGACCGCGCGAATGACAAGGTGCGCAACCTGTCCGGCGGCCAGATGCGGCGCGTCGAAATTGCCCGCGCGCTCTTGCATCGGCCCCGCTTGCTTGTGCTCGACGAGCCGACGGTCGGTCTCGACATCAAATCAAGAGCGGATATCCTGGGCTACGTGCGTCGACTGGTCGTCGAAGATGGCGCGTCGGTGCTGTGGGCCACCCATCTCATCGACGAGATCGCGGACGACGACGACGTCATCGTGCTGCACCACGGACGGGTTCTGGCGCATGGGTCCGTTCCACGCGTGCTGGATGCCGCCGGTGCGAAGGATATCCGCGCAGCTTTCACGCGCCTGACGCAAGGCACCGACGCCGCAATCGAGGCCTCATGACCGTCGAGCTGGCCACGTTTCCCAGGATGACCGGATTTGCGCCGGTCCAGTACGCGATCTGCCTCAAGGGAATCGTTTGGCGTGAAGGTCTGCGCTTCCTGCATCAGCGCGAGCGCTTCGTAGCTGCGCTCGTGCGTCCCCTCGTCTGGCTTTTCATCTTCGCCGCCGGCTTTCGGCAAGTTCTCGGCGTGTCCATCATCCCACCCTACGAGACCTACGTCCTCTACGAAGTCTACATCACGCCGGGACTGATGCTGCTGATCCAGCTGTTCAACGGCATGCAGTCCTCGCTGTCCATGGTCTACGATCGCGAGATGGGCAACATGCGCACGCTGCTCGTGAGCCCGATGCCGCGGTGGTTCCTGCTCTCGTCGAAGCTCGTGGCCGGCATGGCGGTGTCCTTGCCGCAGGTCTACACCTTCCTCGCCATCGCCTGGTTCTGGGAGATCGAGGCTCCGCCGCTTGGATATATCGCGGTCTTGCCGGCCCTCATTCTGTCGGGTCTCATGCTGGGCGCGCTCGGCATGCTGATGTCGTCCGTCAGCAAGCAACTCGAAAATTTCGCCGGCGCCATGAATTTCGTGATCTTCCCGATGTTCTTCGCGTCATCGGCGCTCTATCCGCTGTGGCGCGTGAGGGAAGCAAGCCCTCTGCTCTACTATGTGTGCCAGCTCAATCCATTCACTCATG
>WNGL01014212.1_pt1 | contig 10025 bp, 11 predicted proteins | sample 5400591 | NCBI WGS metagenome assembly WNGL01 (sample SAMN13153377, study PRJNA577476) | soil metagenome | isolation source: 80 cm soil or saprolite under Garry oak tree replicate 1 | place: USA:California | collected 2016-06-15 | reverse complement strand
GATGCCGATGTCGGGGGTGAGGTTGCAACTGCTGCCCTGGCACGGCGCGCTGTCGACCAGATCGTTGGCACCGGCGGCCAGCACCGCCGGATTATTCGCGTCCATGGCCAGCGCAGGCTCATTGGTGCCGTTAGGCAAGTACGGGCTGGGAGGGCTGCCCACCGTTACCTTGGCCTCGGTGGGCGCCGTTATCACCTTGGTCCCGGTGGACGCCCCACTGGCGAGCGCGGGGACGGCAAGGACTGCAGCTGAGGCAAGCAACGCCACAAACATCACGAAGCGACGGACCATCATTGGTCCTCCCCTCCTGGAGACCTGACCGGATCCCCTCCTGGAGACCCGGGCGGAACATGCCGCCTCAAGCGGCAAAGCCCAGGGTCGCACGTCGTGTGCAAGGGGTAAAGGCCCGGCGTTCCTTCTCCGCCCCGCGACGACCGCCATCTGTACATGGCCTGCCCGAGGCCGCCGTGGCTACCCGGTGACTGGCCAAGGTTGGAACGCCCTCCCCTGGAGGGCTGCCGGGCGGAGGTGCACAGGACAGCGCCGCTAACGGGTCACGCCCCAGCCGCCCGCCCGGTCTGCCTATCCCACTGACCGGGGGATCGCCGGTATCCCGGTGCGGTGGCATGGGGACACCGGTTCGGCGCAAATGCGGAAGGTGCTGCCTCGCCAAGCGGCTGGCATGGAGCGTACTGTGCGAAGGGCACGGCATTGTGCGCCAAAGGGGGTGGCGATGCTTCCAGTATCCTCAGCCATCAACGTCCGCCCGCTCGAGCCCGGCCACCGGCACGGGCCCAGTCGCCGCCAGTTTCTCGCCGCCGGGGCAGGGCTGGGCGCCGCCGGGTTCCTCGGTGGGCAGGTGATCGGGGCAGGTCCGGCGCTGGCGGCGCGGTCGGCCGGCGCCCCGCGGCCGATCCCCGGCGGGATCCAGCCGTTCGGCCCGGGCACCGAAGTGTTCCACGTGTTCCTTCCCGGCACCGGGGAACCGAACACGATCACCAATTTCAACGGTTTCGTCGGCGTTGGCAATGTCGACGGCGTCGGTGCCGGTGACAACGCTGGCCTGAGCTTCGACGTCGACAACCGGTTCATCACCGGGGAGTACGTCGCGCTCGACGGGCGGCACTTCAACGCGACGTTCGGTTTCCTCTGACTGGACATCTTCCAGGGGCCGGTCGGCTCCAACCAGATTCACGACTTCAACCCCGGCATCGCGGCAAGCGGGCTGTTCTGGACAACCCGTGTCCCGGACCGGTCGGTAACGGTATCGCCCGGCAGCGGGCGAGCGACGTGGATGCTTGAGAACTTCGAGATCCCAGACTTCCACGACATCCTCAATTCGCTTCACCACGGCAAGCCGGTCGGCACTGGCCTGCTTGACATGACGATGACCTGGTCCGGCGGTGGTCCGGTCAGTCACGTCCGCGACGCGGCGAACGGCTTCACCGGCCGCAAGGTGACCGGAACCTCGCACATCTCCTGGACCATCAGGATGGGAGATTTCTCCTTCACCGCCGACGAATCCAACCAGATCAGCCTCGTGTCCGAGGTATGGAAGGAGCGCAACGGGGTCTTTTTCTCCTAGCTCCCGCATCATCCGAATGACCGTCTAGCCCTGCAGCGCCTCCGCCGGCCCCCACAACGGCCGGCGGAGGCGTTTCTAGCCTGGTAACCTGCGCGTCTGTTGGCTGCTGCGCAGGCCATAGGGCCAGACCTGGCCGTGCCATGCGGTCCCGGCAGTCCTTCCGGCGGCGCGGGAGGAGCTGAGGACGATCCGGCCTCACCGGTTCCGTCGGGTGCTTGGCAGCGCCGGCCGGACGGCCGCCACCGTTCCGGCCAGGTCGCGGTGGTGAGCATCTGCGGCCTTGATCCAGCCGGGTCTGCCAGGTAGCGGCGTCCGGGCAGGGGCGCTGCGCGCTTGCAGGGCTAGCGGATGATGAGCACGCTGTCGCGGCGCGGGATCAACTCGCCGATCACGGGCGCTCCCGGCAGCTCCCCGGCGACCAGCAGCCCGCCCGAGGTCTGCGCGTCGGCCAGCAGGAGCAGGTCTTCCTCGCTCACCCCGCCGGTGTCGGTGTGCGGGAGCACCCATTCGAGGTTGCGGCGGCTCCCGCCGGGCATGTGCCCGGCGCGCACTGCCTCCCGGGTGCCCTCGATGAGCGGCACCGCCGCGTGATCGACGACCGCGGTGACCTCGCTTGCCCTGGCCAGCTTGAACAGGTGACCGAGCAGGCCGAACCCGGTCACGTCGGTGGCGCACCGGATCCCGGCGGCCAGGGCCAGCCGGCTGGCGCCGGCGTTGAGGGTCGTCATCACCTCGATCGCCGCCGCGCTGACCTGGCCCGTCGCTTTGTGCCACGCGTTGAGCACGCCCGTGCCGATCGGTTTGGTCAGGCTGAGCGGAAGGCCGGGCTGCCCGGCATCGATCCGCAGCAGCTCGGCCGGATCCGCGGTGCCGGTCACCGCCATGCCGTATTTCGGCTCGGGATCGTCGATGCTGTGCCCGCCGGCGACGTAACACCGCGCTGCGCGCCCCACATCCATGCCGCCACGCAGCACCTCCGCCGCCAGGTCGGCCGAGAGTTTATCGCGTGGCCAGCCGAGCAGGTTCACCGCGACCAGCGGCACTCCGCCCATCGCGTAGACATCGGACAGGGCGTTGGTGGCGGCGATCCGCCCGAACGTGTACGCGTCGTCCACCACGGGCGTGAAGAAATCGGCGGTCACCACGACCGCCATGGCCGGGCTGACCCGCACCACGGCGCCGTCGTCGCCATGCTCGACCCCCACGATCAGGTCCGCGCCCGGGCCATCGGGCACCAGCCTGGCAATGGTTTCCTCCAGTTCACCCGGCGGGATCTTGCAGGCACAGCCGCCGCCGCGCGCGTACTGGGTGAGCCGGAAGCCACTCGGACCGGTCATGCGGTCAAATCTAATGCCTTGCTCGAACAGGCCCCAGCCCCTGGCCAGGCGCGCTCCGCGGAGCAGATGGCGGGCGCCGCCGGGCGCGGGTAACGTCGGCCCCGGAGGCGTCCGGGTGCCTGGCGGCCCCCCGGTCTTCAAAACCGGTGGGCGGCGCACCGCGCCGTCGGCGGGTTATCCGACGAGTCCGCATAAGCATTCACTGTGGCTGAGCTCGTGAACGTCCGGTTCTGCCGCCGACAGGGCGGCTGGCGCGCGGTTGCTATCCCCAGAAGATCGCTGTCGGGTCGCGGTCAAGCTCCTCGAGCAGGTCCTCGGCACGCGGTGAGGGCGCAAGCCGGTCATACAGGTGGAAGCGCAGGTGGCGGTCGCGCCAGTACAAGCACCAGCGCTTGGCCGCCTTGGTATAGCGCAGCCGGGCGATCGGGAACCGGGTCCGCCCTTCGTCTATGTCCTCACGCCAGGGCGGCCTGGATTCCACGATCGTCAGATGCCGCGGCGTGGCCTCGCACTCGACCCGAATCTCGTTCCGCAGATGCGCCGGGACACTCTGGGCGCACCAGCGGCGTACTCGCACCACATCCAGTTGTGGCAACCCGCCCCCAGCCACCCACCGATTCTCTCAGCTCAAGGCCTTGTCACCGGCCGAACCGCACTGACAAGTGAACACTCTGCCGCTTGGCGAGCGCCCCGGGACCGTGGGTGGCTGGCGTGTTCGCGGTTGTGGTGGCCGCAGACTTGATCTGTAGGGCATCCCGTTCACGATCATGGAGGCCGGGATGGCAACGAAGGTAACTGTCACGCTAGTAGACGATCTTGACGGGGGCCCGGCCGAGGAGACGGTGCGGTTCGCCTTCGGCGATGCCGAGTATGAGATCGACCTGAATCCCAGCAATGCCGGGGCGTTCCGCCAGCAACTGGCGCCGTTCATCGAGCATGCGCGCAAGACCGGGCAACAACAGCGCCGCCAGGCGGCGCGCAGCCGGTCAGGGCGTGAGCGCGGCCGCGCTATCCGGGCCTGGGCCAAACAACAGGGCATTCCGGTCAGCGGCCGCGGCCGCATCCCGGCAAGCGTCATCGAACAATACGAAGCCGCCACCGGGGACGGTTAACGCCAGCCTCCGCGCAGCCTACGGGGACTGGGCCTCACCGACGGCCACCGAGACGGCGAATCAGCGGGCCGTGCTGTGCCCGTCAGGGAGCGCAGTAACAAGCCGGGGCCTGTGGGCTGCCTGCGGCCTTGTAATACTCTTTGGCTTTCACCCCTCGGACGGGCACAGTGGATGGCATGGCCGCGGGGCTGGTGACGCTGTTCTTGTGCGGTGATGTGATGCTGGGCCGCGGCGTCGATCAGATCCTGCCTCATCCCGGGGACCCGCAGCTACGGGAAACCTGCGCCCGGGATGCCCGTGCCTATGTCCGCCTGGCCGAGCGCGCCAACTGCCCGGTCCCGCGGCCGGCCAGCTTCACTTGGCCCTGGGGGGACGCCCTGCCCGTCCTCGACGAGATGGCCCCCGACGCGCGGGTGATCAACCTGGAGACAGCCGTCACCCGCAGCGCCGAGTTTGCGCCGGGCAAGGCGATCCATTACCGGATGAGCCCAGGCAACCTGCCCGCGGTGACCGCCGCGCGCCCGGATGCGTGCGCACTGGCCAACAACCACGTGCTCGACTTTGGCCCCACCGGGCTGACCGACACCCTCGGCGCGCTGGCCAGCGCCGGGCTGTCGGCCGTGGGAGCCGGTCAGAACATCACACAGGCCCAGCAGCCAGCCATTGTCCCGGTGCGCGGCGGCGGCCGCGCCGTCATCTTCGCCTGTGGTGCCGCCTCCAGCGGCATCCCGTCCCACTGGGCCGCGGCCGCCTCGCGGCCGGGCGTCGATCTCCTGCCGAGCCTGTCCGGCGCTGCCGCCGGGGACCTCATTGCCCGGGTGCAGGCCGTCAGGCAACCGGGTGACATCGTTGTCGTGTCTGTGCACTGGGGCGGCAACTGGGGGTATGGCGTGCCTGATGACCAGGTTCGTTTCGCGCACCAGCTCATCGACGCTGGGGCCGATCTCATCCACGGCCACTCCTCCCACCACCCCCGCCCCATCGAGGTCTACCGGGGCAGACTGGTCCTGTATGGCTGCGGCGATGCCATCAACGACTACGAGGGCATCAGCGGCTACGAGCACTTCCGCGGCGATCTGCGCCTGCTGTACTTCGCCTCGGTAGCGGCCGGCACCGGCACCCTCGCGGCCTTGCACATGGTGCCGATGCAGGCCACAAAGATGCGGCTGCGCCACGCCTCCACCGAGGACGGCAACTGGCTGCGGCCAGTACTTCAACGGATCAGCCAACCGTTCAGCTCCCAGATCACCCTTCAGCCCAACGGCACCCTGATCCTGCAGCCCCCAGCCAGGCACCACCCACGCTGACCTCACCACGCCATATCGGTACACGTGTGGAACTACCAACGCCGCCTCTGCGTGAATTGAGCGCATTGCGCTAGTACATGCTTATACGCAAGTTGGCATCATGATTCGCTGTCGGCAATCCCGCGGGAGGTGTCCGGCCAAGCGATTGACCACAATCCCGAGGCGGCCCTGCCGACTATGCCCACGACGCTCGCTTCTGGTGAATGGGCCCGGGGGGTCGAATACAGAACGTCCTGATCGGTGCGCTGGGCGGCTATGGGCCGACCCCGTCTGTCAACGCGTTCACGCAGCAGCCCGATGTGGCCGGCTACCTGTTGCGGTGGCGCCACGGGACGGTCTACGATGGATAACCCTGATAATGCACAATTCATCTCTATTCGCATCATTGGCCAGAATGGGCTATTACCGTCGCCGAGGGGCGGGCGTGCGGTAATCCTGGTAATTACTTCCGCGCAACCCCGTCGTGGAATGTTGTGCCAGACGAAAGGCAGGCAGAGCGTATGAGGCTGAAGCAGATTGCCGCGGCAGCCGTGGCCCTTGCGGGGGCCGCCTGGGCGGTAAGCCCAGGGGTTAGCTCGGCGGGCACCGTGACCTCCCCCATTCCCCGTTACCAGCACATCGTCGAGATCATGATGGAGAACACCAGCTACTCGACGATCATCGGCAACCCTGTCGCCCCGCAGCTCAACGCCCTGGCAAACGCGTACGGGCTGGCCACGAGCTACTTCGGCGTGACCCACCCGAGTGAGCCGAACTACATGGCCAACATCGCCGGCAGCAACTTCGGCGTGCAGGACGACAATCAGTTCTACTGCACCCCGGCGCTCGCCAGCACCGACCCTGACTGCTTTGGGACAACGGTCAACCACACGGTAGCGGCGCCGACCCTGGCCGACCAGCTCACCGCGGCCGGAATGACGTGGAGGGGCTACTTCCAGAACCTTCCGCCGGTCCCGCCCACAGGGCTGATCATGACTGGCCCGGACGCCAACGGCCCCTACAGCTTCAAGTTCCCCAGCAACGCCATCGCCCTGTACGCCTCCAAGCACAATCCGTTCCTGAACTTCACCGGCACGCAGGGCGCGCTGGCCAATATGGTTCCCGACACCCAGCTCGCCACCGATCTGGCAGCCCGCAAGCTGCCAAACTTCAGCCTCGTGGTGCCCGACCAGTGCCACGACATGCACGGCACCGGCACCTGCAGCGACCCCAACGGGCTCATTTCCGCGGGTGACACCTACGTGGGCGGCATCGTGCGCGACATCATGAACTCCCCGGTGTGGGACCAGGGCACCAACGCGATCGTGATCACCTGGGACGAGGACGACTTCTCCGACGAGGGTCAGCCAGGCACCGGCTGCTGCGGCTTCGACCCCGGCGGCGGCCGCGTCGCCACCATCGTGATCACCAACCAGGGTGAGCAGCACATCACCGACAACGCCCCCTACAACCACTACTCGCTGCTGCTGTCCATGGAGGACGCGTTCGGGCTGCCGTGCCTGCAGCATGCCTGCGACGCGCAGACGGGCGTCAAGCCGATGGCACCGCTGTTCGACACGCAGAACGCGCAATAGCGCCGGTCAAATTAAGAATTAAGGGAGGCCGGCTTGGTGGCCATAGTGCTGCCAAGCCGGCTCCTCCTCTTTCGGCGCGACTCGGCCCGCATGGCTGGACTCGGTGGGTGCGGTCGGTCGTTGCGTCTTTCTTCGCTGCCACTTCGCGCTGGCCGCTTCGAGTCTTTGGATCATGACCGAATTATTGGACCGGGCCATCTGATTCACTGGAATCGGTCATATGAAATAGTGAATACCAATGGATAAACTTGTCTCAGCGTCGGCGCTGGTTGGCCATGTCCGCCACCCGCGTGGCTTTGTACAGATCACCCACATCGGTGCGGCGCCGACGACCGGGTTTGCCGCCGCCCAGATCAGACGGTTACACGAGCATCCGGTTTTGTGGTACGGCATGGTTCGCCAACGATCTCGCGTTCGGCAGGGCCGACGGCCAGGCCGAGGAGAGCGCATAACCATCCATGACCAGGTGATACCGCGGATGCCCGCTTCTGCCGCCGTGCGCGAGCTGCTGGTCAATTAGCGGCTCGTTCCCTTCAGGAACGAAGCCATCACGCGTTCGTGACATGCCACGGGAAGGCGTCGCAGACCAGCAGCCCGCTGACCTGATCCTGGATCGCCTTGGAGCAGCAGGCTCGCTGGACCGATGTGGAGCACGGGTTCTGCCGAGGCGAACTGGTCAGGGTGATCGAGTTCTAGGGCACCCCGGCCGCGGGAGCCCTAGCTCGACCGGATCGAGGCCAAGGCTCGATCGGACGATCAAGCGTCTGGCGGCGTAGGCAAGAGCACGACTCCGAGAGAGCAGGCCCGAATCTCACTACATGAAGCGGGCCCACTGGCGCTACAGCGGCCTGCCGTCGACCGTGATCTGGGTCAGCTTGAACTGCTTGCCAACGTTGCTCTGGCCGTTGGCCTTCTTGCTGCGCGTGTAGATCCGCGCGTCACGGCGCAGGTCGTCCTCCAGCCGCTTGGCGTCGTCAGAGTCGGTAATCGTGAACGTGAACTGCATAGCGCTTTCTCCTGTCGAGCCTGCACTCTCGCATGTACTCGGCGCGAGGCCAGATATAGGGTAGTTGGCTCCCAACAGGATAGGTGACCGGCACCTGAATAAATCGCCTTGTCCGACCGGCACTAAACAATCTCCTCTCAACGTCTGGCGATCGAGGAAAGCGGGATTGCCCGCACTCTCATGCCGCCGAGCGGGCGCTGTCTTTGTGTGGCTGGCGCAGTCCAAGAGGGTGCTAGCGCCCAGCCTGAGCCGGGGTCCGCTGGGCGAACGGCCGTTGCCGGGCCGTGCCAGGGCGCGGCGCACAGGTTCTGGGGTCGCGGCGGTGGTGGCTTGGGTTAGCGCCCGCCGGACGCCGCGTGATACTGCTCCAGCACACTGGCGGGGATGCGCCCGCGCGCACTGACCGCCAGGCCGTGCTCCTTCGCCCAGGCCCGGATATCACCTGAGCGCTGACGGCCGGTCCGCCCGGGCCGGCGCGGCTGTGCCCGCCCGGCCTTGCGGGCGTGCTCCAGATAGGGCGCGAGCTGCTTGCCGAACGCGGCGGCGTTCTTGGCGTTCAGATCGATCTCATAGCCGGTGCCATCGAAAGCGAACCGCACCGTGTGCTCCGAGGTTGTCCCGAGTCTCGTTGAACTTCGGGTGGCGGCCCCGTTGATCATCAGGCTGCCCTGACGTTCTCATCCTGGCATGCGGTGCTGACATTGGCGGTGAAGCACGCGTCGAGTGCGGCGCGCAGCTTGGGCAGGTGCAGGTGGCCGTTGACGCGGCGGAACTGCTTCCCGGCTTCGATCATGCCGGCGGCGCACCAGCGCAGCGCCATGGTCCCGTCGCGCCAGCGCTTGACGTTCTTGCTGTGTTCGCGGCAGATCCCGATCATGGACTCGATGGTGTTCGTGGAGCGGAGCGTACGGGCCAGGGTGGGCGGCACTTCGAGCCGCAGGACGGTCAGGGTCTTCAGGGTCTCGGCCATGCCCTCGCGCAGGCTGGCGGCGGCGCCGGGGTGGGTCTTGCCCAGCTCGCGGGCCAGCGCCTGGAGCTCGGCCTCGGCCTTGAGCGCCGACTCGGCGTGGTAGGCCAGCCGCATCCGCTTCTCGGTCACCGGGCGGAGCTTGTCCGGCAGCTTGTCGATCACGTTGCGGATCTTGTGCTGCTGACACCTGGCAATGACCGGCTTGTCGAAGACGTCCCTGACTGCCTTGGACAGGGCCTTGCCTCCGTCGAGGACGGCGAGGACGGGCTTGCTGGTGTCCAGGCCGCGGTCGCGCAGCCCGGTGATCAGGTCCGTGACCACGGCCGCGTTCTCGGTCGAGCCCTCCTCCACCCCGAGCGGGTGCTTGACCCCGTCGGTGCCGATCCCCAAGGCGACGACGCAGGTGTGCTCGCCGAAGTGCACACCGTCGACCATGAACGCGACCAGGTCCAGCCCGGACAGGTCACGGCTCATCAGCTCCGCGAGCGCGGTCTCGGTCGCGGCGACGAACCGGCGCGACACCGCCGACTTGCTCGTCGCGGACGCCACGTCCTCCACCGCGGCCCCGGCGGGCTCCAGCCCGGCGGTGAAGCGGCGGGACGACAGCCCGGCCAACATCTTCTCCAGCGCCAGCCGGCCCAGGATCTCGGTCGAGGAGAACAGGTCATAGGACGGCAGGCGCAGCTCGCCGGACCCGTCGGCGGCCCGCACCCGGGGCCGGGTCACCGGAACCCGCCGCCCGCCCAGGGTCACCGACCCGGCCTCGCTGCCATGCCGGTACCCGGCCCGGTCCGGGTTGTGCCTGCCCTCCGGACCGCACAGCCGATCCGCGTCCTCGCCGAACATGGCGGCCATCACCTGCAGCCCGGTGCCCACGGCCACAGCCAGCAGGCCCTCCTTCGCCGACTCGGCGATCCCGGCCATCGACACGATCACCTGCTCCGGAACGGCGATCTCCCCGGGCTGCCAGTCAGGCTGGGCAGAGCGGGCTCTCTTCTGGTAGGTGTTGCTCACGGCGGTCCCCTTCCTTCGTCGGATGACTTGGCGGTTGCCCGGCACCTACCACTCGGCAGGTCACGGGCGGGGGACCGCCACTTTCAAGTTCTACCTGCGCCGCGAGGCGCTTCGTCATAT
>WNGL01011718.1_pt1 | contig 10025 bp, 10 predicted proteins | sample 5400591 | NCBI WGS metagenome assembly WNGL01 (sample SAMN13153377, study PRJNA577476) | soil metagenome | isolation source: 80 cm soil or saprolite under Garry oak tree replicate 1 | place: USA:California | collected 2016-06-15 | reverse complement strand
TCGCCGTCGCCGCGTGGGCCGGCGCGAGGGCCGACCGGATCGCTCGGATGTAACCCACGGCTCTGCGCCCCAGTGCTTGCTTCACCCTCACTCGAGCCCAGGGCCGCGTGGTTCGGATCCGAGGAGAGCTCTCGCGGGCGAGCACCATGAGCTCCTCGCACCCGGGTAGATCGCCCTGCTGGAAGGCGTAATTGGCTGAGTCGACCGCTTCGAGTGCGACGGCCGTCCGGTAGCGCTTCTGAAGCGCACCGCGGTTTGCGATCCTGCCGCCATCCTTCCTGAATGCGGTATCGAACGCCAGCAGGTGCTGTCGAATGTTGGCGATACTCATGAACGCATAATGCATGTTGCCTTCATGCTTTCTGTAGACCGCCTGCCAGGCGTCGATGACGGCGATTGACCCGCGGCAAGCGAACCGGAGCCACATTTCCAGATCTCCAGCGTGGGGAAGTTCCGTGCTGTACCCCCCTATCTCCTTCTGCGTCCCGGTCCGCACCGTAGCGGTGGGAGTCCAGATCGGAGTCCTGGTGCTGTTGTCGCACGCTCTCTCTATGAATACCTGCCCTTCGATGACTTCATAATCACCCTGCTCCGATTGACTTGGCATCTCTGGCACTGGCTTCGCGCTCTCGGCGACCAGCGCACGACCACACGTGAGGACCACTTCCTGATGAGCGTCGAGCACGCGGGCGGCTCTCGAGAGCGCTCCCGGAACGAGCCAGTCGTCTGCCGAAAGGAGCAGCAGATAGTCGGCCGATGCCCATTCCAGGCCCTCGTTGTATGTTGCGATGTTGCCACGATTGATCCGGTGGTGGCGTACCTCCACACGGCCGTCTCGTGCGGCAAGCCCCTCCGCAACCGACTTCGTCTCATCCGACGACGCGTCGTCGATGATCAAGACGCGAATGTTCGGGAACGACTGGCTCAGGATGCTCTGGACGCATGTCGGCAAGAACCTGGCATAGTTGTAGCAGGGGACGATGACGTCTATGCTGCTCATGATGTCGCCTCTCTCCTCGCGTCAGGAAGTGGAAATTCCGAGCTAGGTCCCGAGACGGGGGAGCGCTAGCGGGCCCGCACGACAGCCTCGGGACCGCCGACGGACCACTCTGCGCGTTCGTGGAAGACGCCGAAGTGCGTATCGAACAGCTCGTGCCGGACGTGGAACGTGGCGCCGATCTGCGCCGAGAGCGCCTCCTGGAATCCCTTCTTCCGAACCAATACGTGGATCGTATAGAGCTCCGAGACGAGGGAGAGCGGAGGTGTCACGAGCTCGATGACGCCGTGGTCGGCGACCGGATCAATCGAGACGCCGTCCGTTTCGGTGCTGTAGTTGCAACACGCGACCCCGTCGGATCGCACGAAGGCGACGATGAAATTGAGCGCCTCGAGTTGCTGGCGGACCTCGTACTCGAGCCGTACTCGCATCCGCTCACCATGATCGAACACCGACTTGGGGCGGCCGCTCTCGTCAGTCACGGCTATCTCGGTCACGCGGACGGTCCACTCGTCGGGCCTTCGCTCCGTCCAGGGCAGCGTGCTGAGGCGGCAGTCCCCCTCGTACAACGCGATGCCGCCATCGGTTGGTCCGTCGTACCGGATTTCGCCCTTGTTCAGATAGATGACCCGCTTACACATGGTCTTGATGCTGAACATGTTGTGCGAGACGAACAGGATGGTCGCGTTGCTCTGCTGCAGGCGCTTCACGAAGGCGATGCACTTCGCCTGGAAGGGGAGATCGCCAACCGATAGGACCTCGTCCAGCAACAGGATCTCCGGCTCCAGGTGGGACGCGACCGAGAACGCCAGGCGGACGTACATGCCGCTCGAGTAGCGCTTGACCGGCGTGTCGATGAAGTCCTTGATCCCGGCAAAGTCCACGATGGCTTCGAACTTCCGGCGGACCTCCTGCTTGCTCATCCCGAGGATCGCCCCGTAGAGGAAGGTGTTCTCGCGGCCGGTCAGCTCAGCGTGGAACCCGGTGCCGACCTCGAGCAGGGCCCCGACGCGGCCCGCGATCCGTGCCCTGCCCGTGGTGGGCTTGGTGATGCGCGCCAGGAGCTTGAGGAGCGTGCTCTTCCCGGCCCCATTCAACCCGATGAAGCCCACGTTATGTCCAGCAGCGATCTCGAAGCTCACGTCGCGCAGGGCCCAGAACGCTTCCTTGGCCGGCTGACGGGATCCCCGCCGCCGGACGATCGACTCGAAGCGGTCGGCCAGGAGGTCGCGGAAGGTGTCGTGGGCTCGCGTCCCCAGGCGGTACTGTTTGCCCAAGCCCTCGACCTGGATGGCGGCAGGTGTACTCATATGATGTCCGCGAAGGACTGCTCCATCTTCCGGAAGTAGAAGAGGCCAGCCAGCAGCACGAGGAGGACCAGGAGCGCGCTCAGGCCCATGGCGCGGAAGTCCGGGCTGGCCTTGCCGAGGACCGCCCAGCGGAATCCCTCGATGACTCCGACCATGGGGTTGAGGCTGTATAGGAAGCGCCACCGCTCCGGGACGATGCTGACCGGGAAGATCACTGGAGAGGCGTACATCCAGATCTGGATGAGGAACGGGAGCGTGTGCTTGATGTCCCGGAAGCGAACGTTGATGGGCCCGAGCCAGAGGCCCACCGACAACGCCAGCAGCATCGCCTGAAACATGAACAATGGCACGAGCAGCACGGGCCAGCCGGGCGCTATCCCGTAGAGGAGGAGAAGCCCTAGCAGGACCAAGAACGAGAGGGCAAAGTCGACCACCGGCGCCATCACCATGGCCAGCGGGATGACGAGTCTGGGGAAGTAGACTTTGCGGACCAGATCGGAGTCGTCGACCAGCCCCGAGGAACAGCCGCGCAGGGCCTCGGCGAAGTAATTCCATGGCACGACCGCGGCGAAGACGAACGGCGCGTACGCGACGTTGTCCGACGGGATCTTCGCGAAGCGCCCGAACACGATCGTGAACACTGCGACCGCGAAGACGGGCTGGATGATGGCGTAGGCCGCCCCGAGGACGGACTGCTTGTAGCGAACCTTCAGCACACGCCAGACGAGGAAGTAGATCAATTCCCGATAGCGCCAGACCGATCGCAGGTCCAGGTCGAACACTCGGGAGTCGATCTCGACGACCTCGGGTGTGATGCGCTCCAGTCCTCCCGTCTCGCTCACCGTGCTCGCCTCGACCTTCGTGATCCAGGTCCGCCGAACGTCATAGCCCCCTCCGTCACTTCCTCTTTCGACGCGCCTCGACGGCGCGCGGCGATCCCTGCCGATCCGTGCGCCGCCGCAAGAACCGCGCGGGGACTCCCGCCACGATGGCGAACGGGGGCACGTCCTCCGTCACGACCGCCCCCGCGCCGACGATCGCCCCCTTGCCGACCGTCACGCCAGGCAAGAGCACCGCGTTCGTCCCGATGTCCGCCCAGGCCCGGACGCGTACGGGTTTGATCACAAGGTCGGTCTTGACGATCGGCACGTCGGCGGGCACGGCCGTATGGGCCGAGCCGAGCACCTTCGCGCCTGGGCCCCAACCGACGTAGTCCTCGAGCACCAGATCGCGGGCATCGAAGTAGGCCTGGGGCCCGATCCAGACGTTGTTCCCGATGACGCAGCGGCCGTCGAAGCGGCCCTGGATGTACGCGCCCGCGCCGATGAACACGGCGTTCCCGATCTCGAACGTCTCGAGGTGCTTGAAGCCGACCTGGCTCCCCACCAGCAGCCCGTGGCCGCAGCGGCGAGCGATGGCCTTCACGAGCACGCGGCGCATCAGCTGTGCGTAGCGGTCCTCGCCCGTGACGTGCTTCTGGTAGAGCTCGACCAGATACCCGCGCTCGAACTCTGCCGCCAGGAAGCGCGCCATCCCTGCTTCAAACGCCGGATCCGGGTTCGGCTTGACCAGCCCGTGGACGGCCTGGACGACCCGGGCGCTCTTCCGATCAGCGGCCATGGGGCGGGAGTGCGCGCACCGCGCGCGCGACGGTCTGGAGGTGTTCCTCGGTGAGCTCGGCGAACATCGGTAGCGACAGCACCTCGTCGGCCGCCTCCTCCGCGAGAGGGAACGATCCACGGGCGTAGTCCGGGTCGGCGTAGGCCGGCTGCAGGTGCACGGGGACGGGATAGTGGATCCCGGTCTGGATTCCCTGCTCGGCGAGCGCATTCATGACTGCGTCGCGCTCGCGCGTGCGGACGGCGTACACGTGGTACACGTGCCGCACCTCCGGGGCTTCGACCGGGAGCCCGACGCCGCTGCCGCCGAGGAGCTCCCCGTACCGGGCAGCATGCGCTCGCCTTGCCTCGGTCCACCGCTCCAGGTATCTCAGCTTGACGCGCAGGATCGCCCCCTGCATTCCCTCCATGCGGTAGTTGTAGCCGGCGAGCAGGTGGTGATACTTGCGATCCTGCCCCCAGTCGCGGAGCATCCGGATCGTCTTCGCGTACGCCTCGTCGCTCGTCACCACCATCCCGCCCTCGCCATACGCGCCGAGGTTCTTGCCGGGGTAGAAGCTGAAGCAGACGAGATCTCCCAGGCTGCCGATCGCACGGCCCTTGTACGTTGCGCCGTGGGCCTGGGCGGCGTCCCCGATGACGACCAGCTCGTGTCGGCGGGCCACCTCGAGGATGGGGTCCATGTCCGCCGGCTGTCCGTAGAGGTGTACCGGGATGATGGCCTTCGTTCGCGGCGTGATGGCCGCCTCGAGCGCGGCGGGGGACATCGTGTAGCGGACCGGATCGATGTCCACGTACACGGCGCGCGCGCCGGTGTAGCGGATGGCGGCGACCGTGGCCACGAACGTGTTCGGGACCGTGATCACCTCGTCCCCGGGACCGATCCCGGCGGCCAGGGCCGCGAGGTGGAGCGCGCTCGTCCCGGAGCTCACCGCGACGCCATGGGCCGCGCCGCTGTACTTCGCGAACTCATCCTCGAAGCCCGCCACCTCCTCGCCCAGCACGAACTGGCTGGTCTCGAGGATCTTCGAGATCGCGCTGTCGATCTCCGGCTTGATGGCGCGGTACTGCGCCCCGAGGTCGAGGAATGGAACTTTCACCTGAGTCGTGGACGGCATCGAATGCTCCTGAGGAAGTCGCGGCTAGCGGACCACCGCTCGCGGCGGCGTGGACGGTAGCTCGACTGGATTCCCTCGGTTGCGCATCGACTCGGTGGCCGCTTCCAGGATCTGGACCACCCGGAGGCCGGCCATTCCATCGCTGGCGGGCTGCTTGTTCTCGCCGATGCACCTCACGAGGTGCGCGGCCTCGACGCGGAGCGCCTCCGTCATGTCGAGGTGTGGCGCGAGCATGTCGCCCGTCCGGTACCCGACGAGCACCTCGTAGATCTTCTCCGGGTCCTCCTTGCGATCCAGGGTGATCCCCTTGTCGTAGACCTTGATCTTCTCGCTCTGTTCGAGGTCGTCGTAGACGATCATCTTCTTGCTGGCCCCGATGAGCGTCCGCCGCACCTTCACCGGAGCGAGCCAGTTCACGTGGATGTGGGCGATCTGGCTGCCTCCGAAGAAGAGCGTCAGAAACGCGATGTTCTCCGTCCCGCCGGGCACGTGGCTGTGCCCGGTGGCGGACACCGCGACCGGGCTGGACGGCAGCACGTAATCCATGATCGAGAGGTCGTGCACCGCGAGGTCCCACAGCACGTTCACGTCGTGGTGGAACAGGCCCAGGTTCACGCGCGTCGAGTCGTAGTAGTAGATGTCTCCGAGGCTGCCGTCGTCCACGAGCTCGCGAATCTTGCGGACCGCGCCGGTGTAGATGAAGGTGTGATCGACCATCAGGATGCGGTTGGCCTTCTGCGCGGCATCCATCAGCCTTCGCACCTGCTCCGCGGTCGAGGCGAGCGGCTTCTCGACGAAGACGTGCTTGCCGGCCTGCAGCGCCCGCATCGCCAGATCGAAGTGCGTCGAGACGGGCGTGGCGATCGCCACCACGTCCACGTCTGGATTCTCGATGAGCTGGCGGTGGCTCTCGGTCACCGCCACGGCAGGATAGCGACCGACGACCTGATTCAGTCGCTCGACCCGCAGATCGCTGACGCAGGTCACCTCGGCGCCCGCCGTCTCGTGGAAGTTGCGGACCAGATTTGGTCCCCAGTAGCCATAGCCGATGACGCCGATCCGGATCACGGTAGGTCCCCCCTCGTCTCGCCGCTCAGCCCACCTCGAAGGAACGTGTGTCGCGGCCCAGGCGTGCCGGGACGCCCTTGGCGACCGTGTTCGCGGGAACGTCGTGCGTGACGACCGCGCCGGCACCGATGATGGCCCCATCACCAATGGTGACGCCTGCCAGGATCACCGCGCCGCTGCCGATCGAGGCGCCCCGCTTGACGGTGGTCGGCACCACCTGCCAGTCAGCCTCGGTCTGCAGGGCTCCGCCTGCCGCCGCTCGCGGATAGAGGTCATTGATGAACATGACGCCGTGGCCGACGAACACCTCGTCCTCGATCGTCACGCCCTCGCAGATGAACGTGTGCGAGGAGATCTTGCACCGGGCACCTATCGTCGCGTTCTTCTGGATCTCGACGAAGGCCCCGACCTTGGTGTCGTCGCCGATGCTGCACCCATATAGGTTGACTAGATCTGGGTGGACGATCTTGACGTTCTGGCCTAGTGCCACGCTCGAAGTGATTGGCATCGCGTCCCGTTCTTCTGGCCCAGCGCGAGGGTTACACTGCGCACACACAATCACCGACGGTATCACCACGTCCCTGGCATGCCCGTTTACCAGCCAGCCAAGCCCTCAACGGCCCGTGGGGCTGTCCCGGGTGTGGTGGGGGGATGTGCGACATGCCACCGAGGTGTGTACCCTCTCGGAAGTTAGGGACCAAAGCCATGAAGATCGCCCTGAACATTCTTGGCATCGTCGCTTGCCTGTTGTCCGGCAGTTCCGCCTTGGCTCGAGGCGACGACGCACGGGGCAACGGAAACGGAAACGGGAACGCGTACGGGCACGAAAAGCACGGCGGCTACGGTGCCCCTGAACCCATCACCGTGGTCGCAGTTGCCCTCGGCGCCGGCACGGTGGGCCTGGCAGCTTGGCGTGCGCGTCGCAAGCGCGCCTGAACGGGGAGCTGTTCGCTTCGGGCGTCGGCCGCTCGTGCTCGCGGTCGCAGCTGCGACCGCGGGTCTGCAGATAGCGATTGCTTCCCGGTGGCCCGATCGGACAGAACATCTCACGGCGTTGACAATTGGCTGGGGGGGGGCACTCTGGCTGACTTGGCTCGATGGTGGCTCGCGGGCGTGGGCCGATGACCCCCGCCAGTTCGCAGCGGGCGGGTTGGAACGCTTCCTGGGCGTCGCGCTGGTGTCGAGCACCTGGCTCGCGACACTGGCGGGGCGCGGAGGATACGCAACCCTGAACCGGGTCTTGCCGGTGATCGCCGGAATCGGACTGGTGCTCATGTCCGTGGGCGCCCGGCACCTCTGGGATCACCGGCGCCAGCTCGCCTTGCTCTCGCTGACGTTGCTCTCTCCGCTCCCGTTCGCGCTTCAGCAGCTGCTCATGCCGACGCGACTCACCGCTGCCATGGCAACCGGCCTCGTGAAGGTCCTCGGCGTGCCGGCGCGGCTGGCTGGGACGGTTATCGTCTTCCCGGATTCGGACACGACCCTGCGCGTCTACGATCGCTGCTCCGGCATCGCCCTCATGACTCAGATGACCCTGCTGGCGGTGGTCGTCCTGTGCTTCTTCCCGACGTCGGTGAGGCGCGCGGCGACGGTCCTCCTCATCGCCATCGCGGCTGGGTTCGTCGTCAATGCCGCTCGCATCGCGCTGTTGGCCGTCGTCGCGTCCCGCGCTCCGTCGGAGTTCGACTACTGGGAGCAATACGTCGCCGGGTCGGTATTATTCCCCTTCATCGCGACGGCGCTCGCCGGCATTCTGTGGACGCTCGTCCTCCGTCGCGGAGCGGTGGCAGCGGCCAGCTGAGCGGTCAGCTGACGAGCCGCGCGCACCGTCCGTCCGGGCGCTCGTGTCCCGTGAGTCTTCCCCTCGAATTGATCTACCTCATTTATCGAATCGTAAAACACGCGACCGAGCGCGTGAGTGTCCCGTCTGAGGGTCTGTCACTCACGAGCAGTGAGACCTACTGTGGGACATCATGCGACATTCGACCACGTTTCGGGATGTGTCCATGCACATTGCATAGACACGACTTGGAGCAATCAAGCAATCCAGCAGCTGTTCCGACCCAGGCGCCGGAACCAATGGCAGGCGGGGCAGAGGCGATGAGCGCCGATCACAGTGACACGCACACGATTAGTGATACCACCAGTAGCGCCGGCAGGGCGGAAGATGTCGTTGGCCGAGAGGCGGACTGGTCGCGACGCATCTATGATCGCGCTCGCGAGGCCGCCGGGAGCATGTCCGCCCCGCTCTGGCTCTGGAGCTGCACGCACGTCGGCGTGAGGACGCGGACGCTGGGCCGACCACGCGTCCTGAACCGCGGGCAGATCGAGATCCACGACCACGTCGTCATCGATTCCCGGTTCAGCCGTACCGAGCTCGTGACGGCGCCACGCGGGCGCATCGTGATCGGCAGCGGAACGCTCGTCGAGCACGGGGTCATGCTCGTCGCGAACCGCCTCGTCGAGCTCGGGGACCGAGTCCTGCTGGGCGCCTATTGCATCGTGACCGACAGCGACTCGCCCGATCTCACGTCGGGTGCGATGTCGGGGGACGCGAAGCCGATCTGGATCGGCGACGAGGTCGTCATCGGGGCACGGGTGACGGTGCTACCCGGTGCGACGATCGGCGCACGGTCCCAGATCCTGCCCGGCAGCATCGTCTCGGGGGAAATCCCCCCTGGCGTGATCGCCGGTGGGAACCCTGCCCGCCCGCTGCGGAAGCTTCGCCGGGCTGCCGCCCCCCCGTCGGCCCTGGACGCGAAGGTCCCGGGCGCCCCGCTGCTCGGCCGGCCCGTCGACGCCGCCCTCGGGGCGCCGCGATGAGCCCCCGATCGTTCCTGGCGTCCATGCGCGCGAAGATCGCGCTCCGCGGCTGCGACGCCGTCAGTCAGGACGTGCGACTGATGGGAAGGCCTTCGATCGAGAACCACGGTCGCCTGGACATCGGGCGCGGCACGGCGATCTGCTCACGGCCGATCGCGGCTCAGCTCGCCACCGGCGCGCATGGCACCCTGCTCATCGGCGAGTGCGTGACGATAGGTTATGGATGCTCGATCGTCGCGGAAGGGCTGATCACGATCGGCGAGGGGACGCGCATCGGGCCCTTCGGGATGGTGTGCGACGCCGAGGACGACGGACTCAGCGGGTGGCGGCACACGGCGCGCCCCATCGTCATCGGCCGGAACGTCAGGATCGGCAGCAAGGTGGCGATATTGCCCGGCACCTATGTCGTCGACGGTGCCGACATTGCCGCCGGAAGTGTCCTGTCGGGCACCATCGCGACGAAAGGCGGGGCGACGGGAGCCCCTGCCGGCACGAGCGGTGCGCACACGTTCCCCGCGGCGGATGTCGAGCAGCGGATCGCGTTGCTCCTGAGGGACGTGTTCGATCGCACCGGCGCCACGTCGCCGTCACTCGAGCTGGAGCGGATCTCGGGCTGGGGCGCAGGTGGCGCGCTGCGGCTTCTCCTCGCGGTCGAGGAGGAGTTCCACGTGACGATACCGGACGAGGATTGGCTCGCGATCTGCACGCTGGGAGACCTCGTCCGCACGATCGAGCGATGGACGGCCCCCACCGCACGACACTTTGCCCCGCCCGAGCTCCTCGCGGGCCGCGTCGAATAGGAGGCAACTGTGCTCAAGCAGAATGCGCGGCTGCTCCTGCTCGGCGTACGCATGGCTGACATGGCCGTCCTGACGGCAGCTTTCCCGCTCGCCTACCTGCTGCGCGATCGCATGCAGTCGGGGACGTTGCCACGGCTGTATCCGATCACGAACTACTGGCCGGTCGCGGCCCTCACGCTCCTGCTGTGGATCGTCGTCTCGTGGGCGACGAAGGTCTACGACTCGTACAGCACGCACCCCGTGACGACCGAGCTGTTTCGCCTGCTCCGAGCCATGGTGATCGTGGCCTG
>WNGL01032579.1_pt1 | contig 10026 bp, 13 predicted proteins | sample 5400591 | NCBI WGS metagenome assembly WNGL01 (sample SAMN13153377, study PRJNA577476) | soil metagenome | isolation source: 80 cm soil or saprolite under Garry oak tree replicate 1 | place: USA:California | collected 2016-06-15 | reverse complement strand
TTCATGTTCAACCGCGAGCGCCAGGTGGAATGGCTCGCCCCTGTCATGGACCGCTCGCCAATCGTGGTGGCCCCTTACGACGCCGAGCTCTTCGGACACTGGTGGTTCGAGGGGCCGGAGTGGCTGGACTTCCTCTTCCGCAAGCTGCACTTCGACCAGCAGATCGTCAAGCCGATCACGCCCGCCGAATACTTAGAGCGCCACGACGTCAACCAGGTCTGCACGCCCTGCGGCTCGTCCTGGGGGTATAAGGGCTACCACGAGGTCTGGCTGAACGGCGGCAACGACTGGATCTACCGCCACCTGCACACCGCGGCGCGGCGGATGGAGGAATTGACGCGTGCGTTCCCGCAGGCGGAGGGCCTGACGCGGCGCGCCCTCACACAGGCCGGACGGGAACTCCTGCTGGCGCAGAGCTCCGACTGGGCCTTCATCATGAAGACGGGGACGATGGTGGAGTACGCCGTGAAGCGCACGAAGGAGCACCTCACGCGGTTCACCAGCCTCTACGAGCAGCTTCGCTCCGGCCGCGTGGATGCCGGCTTTCTCAAAGACCTCGAAGAAAAGGACAATCTCTTTCCCGCCCTGGATTACCGCAACTTCTCGTAGCGGGCTATTTCAGCTTCAGGATCTCCTTGAGTTTCGTCTGCCACTCGCCCGTGATGCTCTTCACATTCCCCTGGTCGTCCACCTCGATGGTCACCGGCTCATTGAAGTGGAGATTCGCCGTCAGTCTCCAATCGGAAGCCTTGAACGTTTTGGTGTCACCAGCGTCGGTCCTGACCGTCACGGTGATATTGCCGATGTTCTCAGCCACAACGTCCACGATGTGCCCCTTGATGGTTCTGGCGACAGCCAGCGACGGCAATGCGAGCAAGCATATAAAAGCAATGATGGCGACAATTGCGGCTGATGACATGACGCGCCTTGTTGACTTCATGACATGCCCTCCTTGTAGTCGCTTGTTTATCCTAAACCGATTAAATTATCAACGCGTCCAGCGACCACCGCCCACGATCAGGACTTGGTGAAGCTCGCGTCGGCGCTGATCTGTTGCAGGCAGGCGGGGCAGAGGCAATCTCGGAAGGTCTGGCCGATCGTTGTCAATTGCGACTCATTCAGCCGGACTTGATCGCACCAGCAGGGCTCGCGTCCGCCCCCGCAGGGAAAGGAACGTCCGCAGTTGCCGCACAGCTTATCCAAGGGCACGCTCGTAGAGCTCGACGTACTGCTTGGCGGAACGCTGCCAGGAGAAGTCCTGCTTCATCCCTCGCCGCATCAGCGCCTGCCATTCTTCCTTGTCCCGGTACACCTTCAAGGCTAAGAGAATGGTGCTGAGGAGCACTTCCGGCTGTGGGGTCTCGAAGACAAAGCCCGTCGCCTTATTCCCTTTTCCGCCAACAGGCAAGTAGGGGACGACCGTATCAGCCAAGCCCCCGGTCTTCCGCACGACCGGCACGGTTCCGTACCGGAGGCTGTATTGCTGGTTGAGCCCGCAGGGTTCGTAGCGCGAGGGCATGAGAAAGAGATCAGCGCCGGCCTCGATGAGGTGCGCCAGGCCTTCATCGAACGCCAGGCGCACCGCGAGCTTGCCCGGATGACGCGTGCTCAAGTCCGTCAACCGCTCGTGATAGGCCGGCTCGCCGCTTCCGAGCACGACCATCTGTACGTCCAGCTCCAGCAACTTCGGGATGATCTCCACGACCAAGTCAATCCCTTTCTGGAACGCGAGCCGGGAGACCATCCCCAGAAGCGGGACATTGCGCGCGGGCAGCTTCATCTCGCGCTGGAGGGCTGTCTTGCAGGCCTTCTTCCCGCTCAGGTCCTTCGCCGAGTAATGCGCCGGCAGATACGGATCGGTCGCCGGATTCCAGACGTCGTAGTCGATCCCGTTGGTCACCCCGAAGAGGCGGTCTTTCCGCGCCTGGAGCACGCCCTCGAGGCCATGCCCGAACTCGTTGGTCTGGATCTCGCGTGCGTAGGTCGGGCTGACCGTGTTGAGCAGATCTGCATAGACCAGCCCACCCTTGAGCACATTCACCTGTCCGTAGAATTCGAGCCGTTCGGGGGTGTATTCGGACCACGGCAGGCCGGTCGCGGGATAGTCCATCACGGGAAAGCGTCCCTGATAGCCCATGTTGTGGATGGTGAAGAGCACGCGGGTCTTCGCCCACGCCGGGTCATCCCGATAGAGCGTCTTGAGATAGGCGACGGCGAGCGCCGTCTGCCAGTCATGCGCGTGCAGCACGTGCGGCGGCCGTGTGGTCTGCCTGCAGGCCTCCAGGACCGCGCGGCAGAAGAGGACGAAGCGCTCCAGGTTGTCGGGGTAGTCGCGGCCCTCCTCGCCGTAGAGGCCAGCCCGGCCGAAGAAGGGATCATAGCGGATACAGATGAGCGAGACGGCCTTGTTCCCGAGCGCGCCGGTCTCGATCCCGACCTCGACAGAGTCCCCGCGGATGGGGACCGCCACCGTCGCGGTCTGCCGGAGACTACTCGCTTGGGGATCGATGCTCGCATAGCGCGGGAGGGCCAGTTGGACCTCGTGCCCTAGGCGCGCCAGCTCCACCGGCAGCGTCCCTGCCACATCCGCTAGGCCTCCCGTCTTGGCCAGCGGGACCGCCTCGCTTGCAAGCATTAGGATGCGCATGAGGCCCTTCTATTGTTGAGGAAACCGGGCCTGGTCGTAGAACTTCTTGCCCCACCCGGCGAGGATCTCGGTCACGAATCCCAGAGGCGTGTAGGTTCGGCCGTCCTGCAGCGTGACCAGGTCATTGCCGAACGGACGGAGCAGGGAAAACCGATCCTCGGTCGGATAGAAGAGGAACAACACCGGCGTTCCCTTCTGATTGACCCATTCCATCCGGTTCGGCTGCCCGAACGCCTGGACCACGTCCGTCAGGGCCATCCCTGTCTTGAGAAGGTCCGGGTTGAAGCCGTCGGCCTGCGCGATCGGGACCGCCGCCCCCCAGGTCGCGGCGATCCAGACACTTGTGGCCATCCACAGAAGCCGTCGTCGCAGGAGGTATCGCATGGAGGCTCCTTTCACCACTCCGGGCCGATCTCGGCCAGAAGTTTCAGCGTGGGCTCGGCCAGCTCCGCCAGTTGCTCCTCCGTGACAGGCGTCTGCCGGAACCCGGTCAGCGGGACGAGATCAATGATGTCCGGTCGGAGCGGAATCTCATAGGCGCCGTCGATGAGAATCCGCTGGCCGGCCGCCGAGAGGACGAAATCAATGAACCGCTTGGCGGCGCCGAGGTGCTGGGCGCCCTTCACGAGCGCGATCGCATTGAGATTCAGCAGCGTGCCTACCTCGCCGTCCTTCTGGTCCGGATAGACCACGCCGACCGGATAGCCCGCCTTGCGGGCCAGGAAATAATTCGGCGAGTTGGTGAGCCCGATCGCGAACTCGCCGCGCCCGACGCCTTGCCAGACATCCGCGTTGTCCGGCAGGATCTTCAGGCCGTTGGCATAAAGTTGTTTCAAGTACTGCTTCGTAAAGTCGGCCCCTTTCGCGACCATCAACGATGAGACCCAGCTCAACGTCGTCCGCTCCTGCGTGCCGGCGATGGCGATCTTCCCCTTCCACTTGGCATCGGTCAGTGGGAAGACGGAGCGGGGGACGTCCTTCCCCTTGGCTTCCGGCGAGACGTACTTGTCCAGCACGCCGTTCTTGGCAATAATCTCCATCACACCTACTTCCGTCGCAATGAACACATCCGCCCGCGGGCGGGCCTTCTCCTGGATCAATTCGTGGGCCAATCCGGTCGTTGTGCCGGTCTTTAATTTGACCGGGATGCCGGTCTTCTTCTGGAACGCTACCACGATCGGCTTGACCGCCACTTCCTTGCGACCGGAGTAGACGACCAGTTCCTCAGCGGCCCGGGCTCCATCCACATCCGCCCAGAGGCTTGAGATCAGCGCAATGATCAGGACACCGCGTCGCAACGTACTTCTCTTCACGGCTAGGCGTCCCGCGAGGGGGATGCTGTGTCCTCGCCCCAGTTGTAAATCGACTTGATGTACTGATACGCGGCGATCAGCTTGCGGAGCTGCACTTCGCCGCTCCGGTCGCCGGCGCGCGCGTCCGGGTGGAGCTCCTTTACCTTGATGCGAAAGGCTTTCGTGACCGCCGTGTACGAACTGCCTTCCTCGAGCCCGAGGATCGCAAAGGCTTGGGCGGCATTGGACACTTCACCCTGCGGGTCCGTTGCGCCGCCCCAGCCGCCGCCCCCTGTCGCCTGCCGGAAGAAATCGAAGAGGTTGGGCCGCCGCTTCCGGCGCCGCCGGGGACGGCTGTACAGCTCGGCTTCGAGCTCTTCGAACCGATCTTCGATGAACTCGATGCGCCGGTCCAGCCGTTCCAGTACCGAGATGCCCGACGCCTCGTCCAGTTCGCCCTCTATCAGCTCCGCCATCCGCAGCACCTCTTCCAGCTCGGTCTCCATCTTCAAAGAGAGGTCTGGCTGCACCTGCAACAGCGACTCAAAGGCGTAGTCCACGTCTTTCGTGATGCGGGCCTGGAGTTCGGCGATGCGGGACTTCATCTCCTGAAGCGCCTTCGCCTGCGCCCGCTTGTTCTGAAAGGACGCCACGGTCGTATGTAACCAGAATCAGGCGGGACGGTCAAGAAAGTGGGAGGCTTACAGGACGTCGCGGATGGCGCCGGGATCGATGCGGGTGATGGACTCTTGGGTCAGCCGGATGATCAGACCCTGCGAGAGGCCCACATCCATCACCACCCGGTACATGAGCGGGCGGCCCGGCCCTACCGGGAAGACCACGAGATCGTACGCGACCTCCCCCAACACGTTGACATTGTCGGAGGCCGAGACGGTTGCCTTCATGGATGTCAGGTCCACCTCGGTCTTGGCGACGTCAATCTGGTCGAACCGCCGGAAGGCCTCGACGAGGTCGCGCTGGGCTAGGATGCTGCGCGCGGCGAGGTCCTTCGCCGTCCGGATCTGTAACGCCTGCCTCAGACGCTCGTGCAGGAGGCCGAGCGCCTCTTCATACCGTTCCTTCTGTAACGCGCCGTAGTAGCGGACGCACACGGCGGCGAGCGTGCTGGCCGGACCTTCGGTGGACGCGGCCTCGCTCCGGGGCACGGCCGACAGGATCATCAGGGTCGCAAGGACCAGCGGCGGCAGGAACCGTGTCATGGGTTGCGATCCTTCTCTTGGAGGCGCGCCTTGAGCCGGCCGATCGACAGCCAGCGGTAGATCCGGACGGAAATCGGGATGACGATGACCAGCCCGATGATCAGGTACATGAAGAACTCTTCCGGAGAGATGCCGTACACGGGGCGGTTCCTCCGCCAACTATTCTATCAGAGACTGCCCGGACGATAGACGATGGGGTCGGGCACCTGCGCTTCGGCGAAGCCCTTGCGGCGCAGCCGGCAACTGTCGCAGCGGCCGCACGCGCGCCCCTGCTCGTCCGGATCGTAGCAGCTATGGGTCAGGTGAAGCGGCGCCTTGAGGGCCAGGCCCCGCCGGATGATATCCGCCTTGGTCATCCGGAGCAAGGGCGCCTCCACGCGAATCGTCCCGCCTTCCACGCCGACTTTCGTTCCCAGCTTGGCCAGGGCTTCAAACGCGCGAAGGTACTCCGGACGGCAATCGGGGTAGCCGCTGTAGTCCAGCACATTGGCCCCGAAATAGATCGCCTCGGCGTGCACCACCTCCGCCCATCCCAGCGCCAGGGCCAGAAACAGGGTGTTGCGGGCCGGGACATAGGTCGGCGGGATGCCGGAGCCGATCTCTTTGTCCGGGCGGTCCTTGGGAACCGGTACGGCGTCGGTCAGCGCCGAGCCGCCGATCGCCCGGAGATTGACCTCCACCACCAGGTGACGCTTGGCGCCGAGGGCCGCGGCGATCTCAGGGACTCGCTTCAATTCCACGGCATGCCGCTGGCCGTAATTGACGGACAACAGATACAGTTCGTAGCCGGCGGCTTGGGCTTCGGCGGCCGCGACCGTGGAGTCCAATCCCCCGCTGCACAGCACTACGGCTCGTTTAGCGGGGGAGCTCGCCAAGCTTGACCTCAACTGTGCTTCGCTTGAACTCGCCTTGCTGGTTCGTGCGGAGAACCTCCAGCTTCATCCGGTCGCCGGGCTGGTGCTTGCGGACCAGCCGCCGCAGGTCCTCCGCGTTCGTGATCGCCTGGCCGTCCGCGGCCGTCACGACATCGCCGCCGATGATCACGATCGCGTTGCCGATGACCACCTGCCGCGTTCCTCCCAGCAACCCGGCCCTGGCGGCCGGGCTCCCCCGCGCGACCCGGACCACCAAGGCGCCGTGCTCCACGGGAAATTGCAGGACGCGGGCCACGCCCGGCGTCAGCGTCTGCGTCTCGGCGCCCAGATAGGCATACACCACGTGCCCGCGGGCGAGGATGTCCGCCACCACCCGCTTCGCGGTGTTGATCGGGATGGCGAACCCAATGCCGATGTTCCCCCCCGACGGGGTGAAGATGGCCGTGTTGATCCCGATCACGCGGCCTTCGGAGTCCAGCAACGGACCCCCGGAGTTGCCGGGATTGATGGCGGCGTCGGTCTGGATGACGTCCTCGATCTCCGTCGCGCCGGTCTTCACGACCTTGCGCAGCGAGCTGATGATGCCGGCCGAGAGACTGTGCTCCAGCCCGAAGGGATTGCCGATCGCCAAGACTTTCTGTCCGACCTGCAGCGCGGAGGAATCGCCCAGCGGCAGGACGGTCAGCGCTTCGGGCGGGGCTTTGATCTGCAGCACCGCCAGGTCGGTCTGCGGATCGGCGCCAACCAGCTTCGCCGTCCACTTGCTCCCGTCGGCGAGGCTCACCTCCAGTCGCTGGGCTCCCTGCACGACATGGTGGTTGGTCAGGATGTGCCCGCGGGTATCGAGGATGAAACCGGATCCTGACGAATCGCTGGGGATCGGGTTGAAGAAAAAGTCGTAGGCGATGGCCCGGTTGGTGATGTTGACGACGCCGGCGTTCAACCGGCGGTAGATCGAGACGCTGTTCTCCTCGTCGCTGGTGAGGGCCCAGGCCGAAGACGCCGCCACCCAGGCCGCGACGATCGCGAGGAGCGTGGACCGCATCTGTTAGAGTTCCTGTTCCTCCTCCATCTCGATCTTCTCGAGCATCTCCTGCTTCGCCTGGCACGCGACGCACCGCCGGGCGAACGGGACCGCGCGCAGCCGCTTCTCGGTGATCTCAGCCCCGCAATCGGCGCAGCGCCCGTACGTGCCTTCTTCGAGCTTCGCCAGCGCCTCGTCGATCTGCTGCCGCATCTTGTTGCGCAGCTCCATGATGGAGATGTCCCGGACCCGTTCCGTGTCGAGGAGCGCCTGATCGCCCACATCAGGAGCCGAGTCGACCCGCCGCTGGATCTCGTCGGACATCCGATGGCCGATGAGCCCATTGATCTCCTTCATCACTTCCTGGCGGTGCTCCAGCAGCATCCTGCGGAGCGCCTCGGTGCGCTGGCTCGAACCCGCCGTCTTCGCCTTCGAAGGCGACTCTGCCGCCTTGGGCGCGGGCGCTTTGGCCTTCGCCTTCACTTTCGCCTTCGCCACTGTCTTCACCGGCGCCTTCACCGTGGCTTTCACGGCCCGGCGCGGCTTGGACTTCGCGGTCATGCGGGTTGCCCTCCTCCCTGAATGAGACCTATGGCTTTTTCCAACATCTCGCGCTCGTTCTTGTACGACAGCGTGCGGAGCGCATCCGCGAGCGAAAACCAGCGCACTTCCTCCACTTCGTCATCATGGTCGTCCGTATTCCCGCCGAGGTATTCCATCAGAAACAGGTGCACCGTCTTGACGATACGGCTGCGATCGGCCTTGGAGTAGAACTCATAGGTGACCTCGCCCAGCTTCCGGAGCACCTTGGCGTCGAGCCCGGTCTCCTCGCGAACCTCCCGGACGGCCGTTTGTTCCAGATCTTCCCCCTTTTCAATCCAGCCCTTCGGCAAGGCCCACGCGTCCCCATCGGCGCGAGCCACCCGGATCAAGGCCACCTCGTAGCCTGCGCCGGCCGGTCTGAAGACAACGCCGCCCGCCGAGATGCGGTGGATGACCATAGCGCCTAGTACTGGATCAGGGCCTGGACCTCGCAGCCATCGAGTTGTTCGCGCCCTTTGAGCGAGCACAACTCCACCAGAAAGGCCAGCCCCACAATTTCCCCGCCGAGTTGGCGAACCAGATTGACCGTCGCGGCGGCGGTCCCGCCGGTCGCGAGCAGGTCGTCCACGATGAGCACCCGCTCGCCCATGGCGATCGCGTCCCGGTGTACCGCCAGCGAGTTGGTACCATACTCCAGATTATACTTGACCTCGAAGATGTCGGCCGGCAGCTTGCCGGACTTCCGGACCGGCACGAAGCCGGCGGAGAGCTGATGCGCCAGCGGAGCGCCCAGGATAAAGCCACGCGACTCAATGCCGACGACCTTGGCCACGTTGCGGTTCCGATAGAGCACGGTGAGGTCTCCGATGACGCTGCGGAACGCCACGCGATCCTTGAGCAGCGTCGTGATGTCGTAGAACAGGATCCCGGGTTTGGGGAAATTCGGAACCTCACGAATGAGCTTTTTGTAATTCATGTGGGGGGAGAGTATAGGGGCACCGAGGAAGGCGTGTCAATCACACTTCTGTAAACTTTTGACCGCTCCCCCTCACGGCAGAATTGTGAAGCCTTGTACGATCCCGGTCGGCGTTTTCCAGGTCACTGACACGTCGGACACAGCCGCGATCGACGGCCCGCGGCGAAGCCGCGCCAGCAGTTCTTCGACCTTCGCGCGCGGACCTTCGACCTCGACCTGCACTCGTCCATCATAGAGATTGCGCACCCAGCCGGACAGGCCCAGATCCTTCGCGGCCCGTTGCGTGAACGCGCGATACCCGACGCCCTGGACATCGCCGGAAACAATGAACTCGGCAGCGACGAGGTCGGGAGGCTGAGGAACAGTCATGGGATTAAACGTTTAACGATTAACGTCCACGCCGGCGAGGAGCGCCTGCGGCTTCCGTAGCCGCGAAGTCTTGGCCGAGCGGCGTTGAATTTGGTCGGGGCGAGAGGATTTGAACCTTTTGGTCGGGGCGAGAGGATTTGAACCTCCGACACCTGCGTCCCGAACGCAGTGCGCTACCAGGCTGCGCTACGCCCCGATTCAGGGAGTGAACGGCATGCCGAACGCCTCGGCCACCGCGCGGTACTTGACACGACCGTCGGCGAGGTTGAGGCCTTTCGCGAGAACCGGATCGATCCGGACCGCCTGCTCCGGCCCCAGTTCGGCCAACCGGAGAATAAAGGGAAGCGACGCGTTGGTCAAGGCCAAAGTTGACGTGTGCGGCACAATCCCCGGAATGTTCGGCACGGCATAATGCAGCACGCCGTCCACTACGTATACCGGGTCCGAGTGGGATGTGGGACGAGTCGTCTCCACGCACCCGCCTTGGTCCACCGCGACGTCCACTATGACCGCACCCTTCTTCATCCGGCTAACCGTCCCGCGCTTGACCAGGACGGGAGTCCGGCCGCCCGGCACCATGACAGCGCCGATGACCAGATCGGCTTCCAAGACGGCCTGCTCGATCCATTCAGGATGAGGAGCCATGGTCGTGACACGTCCCTGGTACAGGGTATCCAAGGCTTCCAGCCGTTCCCGACTGAGATTGAAAACGGTCACCCGGGCTCCGAGTCCCACCGCCATCTGGGTCGCATGCGTCCCAACGACACCGGCTCCGAGGATCACCACCTTGCCGGGAGCCACGCCGGGCACCCCACCCAGCAGGACGCCGCGGCCCCCGTGCGTCCGCTCAAGATAGTGCGCTCCGATCTGGACGGACAGCCGCCCCGCGACCTCGCTCATCGGCCGGAGGATCGGGAGGCTGCCATCCGGGCGCGCGACGGTCTCGTAGGCGATGGTGAACACCCGCCGATCCAGCAGGGCTTCGGTCAAGGGCCGGTTGGCCGCGAGATGGAGATAGGTGAAGAGGGCCTGGCATTTCCGGAAGAGCGGATACTCCGCGGGCAGCGGTTCCTTGACCTT
>WNGL01011714.1_pt1 | contig 10026 bp, 9 predicted proteins | sample 5400591 | NCBI WGS metagenome assembly WNGL01 (sample SAMN13153377, study PRJNA577476) | soil metagenome | isolation source: 80 cm soil or saprolite under Garry oak tree replicate 1 | place: USA:California | collected 2016-06-15 | reverse complement strand
GCCACCCGGGTCGAGCAGCGCACCGACTTCGACCGGCTCATCCTCGACGTCGAGACCAAGCCGTGCATGCGCCCGCGGGACGCGGTGGCGAGCGCGGGCAAGACGCTGGTCGAGCTGTTCGGGCTGGCGCGGGAGCTCAACGTCGACGCCGAGGGCATCGACATCGGCCCGTCCCCGACCGACGCCGCGCTGGCCGCGGACCTGGCCCTGCCGATCGAGGACCTCAACCTCACCGTGCGCTCCTACAACTGCCTCAAGCGCGAGGGCATCCACACGGTGGGCGAGCTGGTCGGCCGCAGCGAGCAGGACCTGCTCGACATCAGGAACTTCGGCGCCAAGTCGATCGAGGAAGTCAAGCAGAAGCTCGTTGACATGGGTCTGTCGCTCAAGGACTCGCCGCCCGGGTTCGACCCGAGCAGCGCGGTCGGCGCCTACGGCGACGACGACGAGAGCTACGTGGAGACCGAGCAGTACTGACGTGGCGGCGCCCTAGTCACGGATAACGAGGAGAGGTAGAGGTCCGTATGCCCACGCCCACCAAGGGACACCGCCTGGGCGGCAGCCCGGCTCACGAACGGCACATCCTGGCGAATCTGGCCACCGCGCTGTTCCAGCACGGCCGGATCATCACCACGGAGGCCAAGGCCCGCAGGCTTCGGCCGGTAGCCGAGCGGCTGATCACCTTCGCCAAGCGCGGCGACCTGCACGCCCGCCGCCACGTGATGACCGTGGTCACGGACAAGGGCGTGGTGCACCAGCTGTTCACCGAGATCGCGCCGGAGTTCTCCGAACGGGACGGCGGCTACACGCGCATCACCAAGATCGGCCCGCGCAAGGGCGACAACGCGGCCATGGCGGTCATCGAGCTCGTCCGCGGCGAGCCGGTCGCCGCCAAGCCGCGCCGCCGGGCACGGCGGGCCGCGCCCGAGCCCCCGGCGGCGGCGGCCCCCGCGGCCGCGGCCGCCACCGGCACCGCCGTGGCGGAGGCCCAGGCCGAGGACACCGCCGAGGACACCGCTGAGGCCGAAGCGCCCGAGGTCGACGATGTCGAGGACGACGTCGCCGACGAGGATGACACCGAAGCCGGCGACGAGGAAGACGAGCCGGACAAGGACGCCTGACCCCGGACCGGCCCGAGGTGGACACGGAAGGGGAACCCGGGACCGTTCGGCTCCGGATTGATCTTTCGTACGACGGGTCAGCCTTTTCCGGGTGGGCCGCCCAGCCCGGCAGGCGCACGGTCGAGGACGTCGTAGCCGCAGCACTCGGACGGGTGCTGCGGCTGCCGTCTTCCCCGAGACTGACCGTGGCCGGCCGCACCGACGCCGGGGTGCACGCCCGCGGCCAGGTCGCCCACCTGGACGTGCCCGCCACCGCCTGGTCCGATACGACGAGCCAGATCGCATCGAGGCTCGCCGGAGTGCTGCCCGCCGACGTAAGGGTGCGCGCGATGGGCGCGGCGCCCGCCGGGTTCGACGCGCGGTTTTCCGCGCTGTGGCGCCGCTACGCCTACCGCGTCTGCGACGACGAGACCGCCGCAGACCCCCTGCGCAGGCACGAGACGCTGTGGTACTTCCGGCGGCTCGACCTGGCGGCCATGAACCAGGCTGCGGCGTGCTGCCTCGGCCAGCACGATTTCGCCGCCTTCTGCCGCCGGCGCGAGGGCGCGACCACGGTCAGGACGCTGCGGACCCTGGCCTGGCACCGGGACGATCACGGCACCGCGACCGCCACCGTGGTGGCCGACGCGTTCTGTCACAACATGGTCCGCTCGCTGGTCGGCGCGCTGCTCGCCGTGGGCGAGGGCCGGCGGCCGCCGGACTGGCCCGCCGCGGTGCTGGCGGCCGCCGTCCGCGATCCCGCCGTCCGCGTGCTCCCCCCGCACGGCCTGTGCCTGGAGGAGGTCGGCTACCCCCCGGCGAAGGAACTGGCCGCCCGGGCCGCCGCCACCAGAAGGGTCCGCACCCTCAGCTAACGCTCCGCTCCGGTCAGGCCTTTCCGGTCAGCATCCGGGTGCTGAGGTTGATGTTCGCGGTGCCGGTGACCAGGTTCCCGGCGAACTGCTCGAGTGCCTGCCGCTGGGCCGCACCCGACGGCGACTTCAGGCTGGTGAACTCGGCCCACATCAAGATCAGGTAATGGCCCTTGACCTCGGCCTGCACCACTCCGGTCCCGGTGCCCAGCTTGCTGGTGGGGCCCTTCTTGCCGGTCAGCGGCGCGATGATCTCCTGCGGCCCGGTGGCCTGCCCGGCCTTGTCGGCGGCGCTCGTGCTGATCAGGTTGATCACGCCGACGGTGCCCATCATCGTGCCGTCACCCGAGATGTAGCTCGCCCGCAGCACCTGGGTGCAGTGCCCCGCCTGCAGCGCCGCCTGGAGGTCCGTGCCGTACACGGCCAGCGAGCAGGTCTTGGTGAGGCTGGCCGCCGTCCTGACGTAGGACGCGCCGTTGAGCACGAACTGCGGCGGGTAGAGCCCCGCGATGGTCAGCGACTCGGGGTCCTCGGCCCGGGTCCCGATGTGCTGCCACTTGCCCAGGGCCTTGTTGAAGCCGGGCGAGCCCGGCGCCGTAGTGGGCAGTCGGAGCGTGGCGGGCACCGGCGCGTTGACCCGCGGCTCGTACAGGAACTTGTAGCCGGCGAACCCGGCGCCAGCCAGCACCACGGCCGTGGTGGCCAGCCACGCGATCCGGGACCGCAGGCGGCGCTTAGGCCGCCCGCCGCTCGAACGGCGGCCGCTCGAACGGCGGCCGTCTGCCCGGCTGTCGCCCGCCCGGCTGTCGCGGCGCCGTCCCGGCGGGGCGGCCTGTTCGGCGGTGTCCGCCTGGTCCAGTCGTTCGGTGACGCCGACCGCGCCGAAGATGTAGGTGTCCTCGCCCGTGTACGGCTGGCCCGGCGTGTGCCAGGGACCGAACTCGCCGGTGGGCGGTTCGGCCGGAGCGCGTCCCGGCCCGAAGCCCCGGCCCGGCGTCCGCGCCGGCTGGGGGCCGGTGCCCGAGGTCGGCTGGGGGCCGGTGCCCGAGGTCGGCTGGGGGCCGGTGCCCGAGGTCGGCTGGGGGCCGGTGCCCAGGACCGGCTGGGCGCCGCTGCCACGGCTGAGGACCGGGGCGGGCCCGCTGCCCGAGCCGATCAGGCGGCCGGGACCCGTCCCCGGGCCGAGAACCCGGTGGGCGCCGCTGCCGGGGGAAAGCACGGGCTGGGCGCCGCTGCCCGGGGCGAGCACGGGCTGGGCGCCCGGGCTGGTCAGTCGCTGCGGTCCGGTCCCCGGCCCCAGGGCGCGGTGGGAGCCGCTCCCGGTGGCGCCGTATCCGCCGTAACCAGGCGACGGCGACCTGACGGGCAGCGGGCCCGTGGCCTCGCCGAACCGGTCGTCCGCCAGCCCGCTGTCACCGTAGCTCGAGTCGTCGGCGCCTTCCAGTGACGGCCAGGGCGGCTGGCGGCGCGGGTCCGCGGCCGAGCGAGAGCGTCCGGTGCCCCGGTGATCCATAAGTCGAGAGTAGCGTTCTGTTCCGTTCCGTTAGGGTGGACACGCAACTTTCCCGCGCTCGTGTAGCCGGCCGGCAACGGACGGTGAAGCCGCGTCCGCGCGGATGCGGCGTCGCTTTGGCATCGCTGCGTGAGACGGAGTATGCTGCATTGGCGTCATGCGCGACGGGCATGCACGTGGGTGCCTTGCCGTACGCGCGTTCGCGCGGCGCGGTGCGCCCGCGGTGCGTCCCAGGGCGGCCCTCACCAGCAGGTGCAGGCCGGAGAAGATCACGATACATACGCGAAGGCTTAGGACTGTGCGCACATTCAGCCCGAAGGACACCGACATCACGCGGCAGTGGCATGTCATCGATGCTTCCGACGTGGTGCTCGGCCGCCTGGCCAGCCACGTGGCGGTGCTGCTCAGGGGCAAGCACAAGCCGATATTCGCCCCGCACGTGGACACCGGCGATTTCGTGGTCGTGGTCAACGCGGCGAAGGTGGCGCTGTCGGGCAGCAAGCTCGAGCAGAAGCAGGCCTACCGGCACTCCGGTTACCCGGGCGGCCTGCGGTCGGTCTCGTACGCCAGCCTGATGGCCAGCAACCCCGAGCGCGCCGTGGAGAAGGCCGTGCGGGGCATGCTGCCCAAGAACTCGCTCGGCCGCAAGACGCTGCGCAAGCTCAAGGTGTACGCGGGCCCGGACCACCCGCACCAGGCGCAGCGGCCGCAGCCGTACGAGATCACGCAGATCGAGCAGTAGATCCAGCAGAGGAAGCACGAGGGAAGAGACCGTGGCTGAGCCCACTGGCACGACCACCAGCGTCGAGGACGACGCCGACTACGCTGACGTCGCCGACGACGAGTTCAGCGCGGACGTCCCGTCGGAGTACACGACAGAAACCGCACAGGACGCTCCATCGCGGGCTGTCGCCCGGCGTCCGGTGGTCACCGGCAACGCCTCGGGCACTGGCCGCCGCAAGGAGGCCATCGCCAGGGTCCGCATCCTTCCGGGCACGGGCCAGTGGCTCATCAACGGCCGGACGCTCGACGTGTACTTCCCCAACAAGGTGCACCAGCAGCTGGTCAACGAGCCGTTCGTGACGCTCGGCGCGGAGGGCAAGTTCGACGTGGTGTCCCGGATCTCCGGTGGCGGCGTCACCGGGCAGGCGGGCGCGCTGCGCCTCGGCGTGACCAGGGCGCTGACCCTGGTGGACCCGGAGAACCGCCCGGCGCTGAAGAAGGCCGGCTTCCTGACCAGGGACGCCCGGGTCAAGGAGCGGAAGAAGTACGGGCTCAAGAAGGCCAGGAAGGCGCCGCAGTACTCCAAGCGGTAAGTGCCTCGCTGCGAGGCTGTCGAGCACGCGTAACGTACACGAGCCGTAACGTACACGAGCAGAGAGCAGCGAGCGGAGCGACATGGGTGAAGCGGGGCAGCGCAACCGACTGTTCGGTACGGACGGTGTCCGGGGTGTGGCTGGTCGTGAGCTGAACGCGCGCCTGGCCATGGACCTCGGCGCGGCTTCGGCCGCCGTCCTCGGTCGGCCAGCGGGCATAACAGGGCGCCCGGTGGCGGTGGTGGGCCGCGACCCGCGCCTCTCGGGTGAGTTCCTCGAGGCGGCCGTGGTGGCCGGCCTGGCCAGCGCGGGCGTCGACGTGCTCAGGCTCGGCGTCGTCCCCACGCCCGGCGTGGCCTACCTGACCGGAGCGCTGGACGCGTCCTTCGGCGTCGTCATCTCCGCCAGCCACAACCCGGCCGCCGACAACGGGATCAAGTTCTTCGGCCGCGGCGGGGTCAAGCTGCCGGACGCGGTGGAGGACGACATCGAGGCCGAGCTGGCCTCGGGCGGAACCGGGCCGGGCCGCGGGACCGGGCCAGGCCACGGGACCGAGTTCGGCCGGGTCAGCGACGGCAGCACCGAGCACGGGCGGTACCTGGACCACCTGCTGGCCACCCTGCCGGGCCAGCCGCAGCCGCCGCTGGCCGGCCTGCGGATCGTGGCCGACTGCGCGCACGGCGCGGCCTACCGGATCGCGCCGCAGGCGCTGCGCCGGGCGGGTGCGGAGGTCATCACGATCGGCGCCGATCCCGACGGCCTGAACATCAACGACGGCTGCGGCTCCACCGCGCTCGGCGCGCTGTCCGCGGCGGTCGTCGAGCACGGCGCGGACGCGGGCATCGCCTACGACGGCGACGCCGACCGGTGTCTCGCGGTCGACGCGGACGGGCAGCCGCTCGACGGCGACCAGATCCTGACCGTGCTCGCGACCGAGATGAAGGAGGCCGGGCGGCTGGCGGGCGACGCCGTGGTGGTCACGGTGATGTCGAATCAGGGCTTCCACGTGGCCATGCGCGACGCCGGCATCACGGTGGTCGAGACGCCGGTGGGGGACAAGCACGTGTCCGCGGCCATGCGGGACGGCGGCTACGTGCTCGGCGGCGAGCAGTCCGGCCACATCATCATGCTCGAGCACGCCACCACCGGCGACGGCGTGCTGACCAGCCTGCACCTGCTCGCCTCGGTGAACCGGCACCGGGTGCCCATGGCCGCGGCGGCCAAGATGATGCCGAAGTACCCTCAGGTGCTCGTCAACGTGCCCGGCGACGCGTCGCGGCTCGGCTCGGCGGTCGACGCGGCGATCCGCCGCGCGGAGGCTCAGCTGGGCGGCGACGGGCGGGTCCTGGTCCGGCCGAGCGGCACCGAGCCCAAGATCAGGCTGATGATCCAGGCCAGGGACGCGGCCCTGGCCGAACGCGTCATCGGCCAGCTCGCCGACGAGGTTCGGCTGGCTGTGCTGACTCCGGGGGGGACGACCCCCCCTAGCCCCCCCGGGGCTCTGGCCGGCCAGTAGGAACTCCCATGCGAGACGCGTACCAGGTCGACGCCGTGCGGGCGGCCGAACAGGCGCTGATGCGGACCGTCCCCGACGGGGCGCTGATGGCCCGGGCCGCCGCCGGGCTCGCGTCGGTGTGCGCGTCCCTGCTGGCCCGGCACCCGGGGCGGGTCTACGGCAGCCGCGCAGTCGTGCTGGCCGGCCGCGGGGACAACGGCGGCGACGCGCTCTACGCCGGGGCCCTGCTGGCCCGCCGCGGCGTGGCCGTCACCGCGATCGCGGCCGGCCCCTCAGCCCACCCGGGCGGCGCCGCCGCGCTGCGCGCCGCAGGCGGCCGGGTCACAGCCGCCGCGGAGACCGCCGCGGCCCGCGCCATCGACCATGCCGACCTGATCGTCGACGGACTGCTCGGCATCGGCGGCCGGGGCGGCCTGCGCGAGCCGTTCGCCACCCTGGCCCGGCAGGCCGAACACGCCCGCCAGGCCGGCGCCACCGTGGTCGCCGTCGACCTGCCCAGCGGCATCGAGGCCGACACCGGCGCGGTGGACGGGCCGGCCGTCCGCGCCGACGTCACCGTGACCTTCGGCGCGATCAAGCCCGGGCTGCTGATCGACCCGGGGGCCGGCCACGCGGGCACCGTCGAGCTCGTCGACATCGGCCTGCGCCCGTACCTGAAGGAGGGGCCGGCCGCCGCGGCGCCGCAGCGGGATGACATCAGGGACCTGCTGCCCCGGCCCGGGGCCGAATCGGACAAGTACCGCCGGGGCGTCCTCGGCCTGCTGGCCGGCAGCGACCGTTTCACCGGGGCGGCGCTGCTCGCCACCGGCGGGGCGGTGCACGGCGGGGCGGGCATGGTCCGGGTGGTCACCGCGCACACCTCGGCCGCGCTGGTCCGCCAGGCGTGGCCCGAAGCCGTCGTCACCGCGCACCCGGACTCCGGTGACTGGGACCTGCTGGGTTCGGCCGGCCGGGTTCAGGCCTGGGTGGCCGGACCTGGCATGGGTACCGGCCGGGACGCCGTGGCCCGGCTCACCGCGATCCTGCGCACCGACCTCCCCGTCCTAGTCGACGCGGACGGCCTGACGATCATGAGCCAGCATCAGGACCTGCTGCCGCGACGAGCGCCCACTCTGATCACGCCGCACGCCGGCGAGCTGGCCCGGCTGCTCGGCACCGACCCGGCGAGCGTGGAGGCGCGGCGCCTCGAGCACGCCCGCCGCGCGGCCAGCCAACTCGGCGTCACGGTCCTGCTGAAGGGCTCCACGACCGTCATCGCCCCGCCGGCCGGCCACCCGGTTCTGGTGAACCCCACCGGTACCCCGTGGCTGGCCACCGCGGGCAGCGGCGACGTGCTGTCCGGGCTGGCCGGCGCGCTGCTCGCGCAGGGCCTGGCGCCCGCCCAGGCCGGCCTGGCGGCCGCGTACCTGCACGGCCTGGCGGGCAGGCTCGCCGCGGCGGGTGCCGGCGACGGGACCGGGGACGGCGCGGGCGACGCCCCGATCGGCGCCTCCGATGTGGTCCGGGCGCTCCCGGCCGCGTTCCGGAGCCTATGAGCGCCATGGACCGGGAAGCCCGGGTCGATCTCGGCGCCATTACGACCAACGTCGCGGCGCTGTGCGAGCTGGTGCGCGGCAGCGAGGTGATGGCCGCGGTGAAGGCCGACGGGTACGGCCACGGCATGGTCCCGGCCGCCCGGGCCGCGCTGGCCGGCGGGGCCAGCTGGCTGGGCGTCGCCGACCTGGCCGAGGCGGTCGCGCTCCGGGAGGCGGGGATCACCGCGCCGGTGCTGTGCTTCATGACGTTCGGCGATCCCGCCGAGGCCATCGCGCGCGACGTCGACGTCACGGCCGGGTCCGTCGCCTACGTCGCGACGGTCGAGGCCGCGGCGGCCCGGGCCGGCGTCCGGGCCCGGCTGCACCTCAAGGCCGACACCGGGCTGTCCCGCGGCGGCGCCACCCCGGCGGACTGGCCGGGCGTGCTGGAGGCCGCCCTGGCCGCCCAGGCCCGCGGCTCGGTCCGGGTGGTCGGCTTGTGGTCGCACTTCGCCTGCGCCGACATCCCCGGCCACCCGTCGGTGGCCGCGCAGCTCGCCACCTTCGCCGAGGCGGTCGCGGCGGCGGACAAGGCCGGCGTCACACCCGAGGTCAGGCACATCGCCAACACCGCCGCCGCGCTGACCGTCCCGGAGTCCCGGTACGACCTGGTGCGGTTCGGCGGGGCCATCTACGGCCTGTCCACCCTGCCCGGCGGCGCGCCGTCGTGGCTGCGCCCGGCGATGACGCTGCGCGCCCGGCTGGCAATGGTCAAGCGGGTGCCCGCGGGCACCGGGGTCTCCTACGGTCACCGGTACGTGACTTCCCGTGAGACCACCCTCGGCCTGGTGCCGCTCGGCTACGCGGACGGGGTGCCGCGCGGCGCGGCCGGCCTGCCGCTGGTCAGCGCGCGCGGCCGCCGCTGGCCGATCGCGGGCACCGTCTGCATGGACCAGTTCGTCGTCGACTTCGGCGACGAGCCTGTCGCCGCCGGCGAGGAGGTGGTGCTGTTCGGCCCGGGGGACGACGGGGAGCCGACCGCGCAGGAGTGGGGCGAGGTGCTCGGCACCATCTCCTACGACATCGCGACCGGCATCGGGGCCAGGGTCCCGCTCACCTACCCGGCCGGTGGCCGTTGATTTTCCCGAACGGGCCTGGTTCTTCGCCCGCCGAACTCCGTATCGCCACCGGCGAGCAGATGCGCGACCTCGGCCGGCGCCTGGCGACGCTGCTGCGCGCCGGTGACCTGGTGATCCTGGCCGGGCCGCTCGGCGCGGGCAAGACCACGCTGGTGCAGGGCATCGGCGCCGGCCTCGGCGTGCGCGGCCCGGTCACCTCGCCGACCTTCGTCATCGCCCGGGTGCATCCGCCTGCGACCGGGCCCGGGCCCGCGCTGGTGCACGCGGACGCCTACCGTCTCGGCACCATCGGCGAGGTGGACGACCTGGATCTGGACACCGACGCGGCCGGCGCCGTCACGGTGGTGGAGTGGGGCTCGGGTCTGGCCGAAGGCCTCGCCGAGGACCGCCTGGAGATCTCGATCGAGCCCGATAGGGACGGTGACGTGCGGACGGTCCGGATAAAAGGCCACGGCGCGAGATGGCATGGTGCGGTCACCAGCGCCATGGATCGTTTATAGTTCCGCTGTACTGTGCTTTATTCAGCGGTTTGCTTTATTCAGTGGTTCGCGTCATTGCGATCCACGTCAGGGTCGAATAACGATCACTGGTCCCCGTTTCGCGTATCGCGCCGTTGCGTACCGTACCCCGATCCCGGAGGCGCGCCGTGCCCGAGCAGGAGTTCCCGCCGCCTCGCCCGCCGGCCAGGCCGTACCGTCCTGGCCGCGACGAGGAGGACCCGCCGCCGTGGGCCAACCTGCCGCCGGTTCGCCCGGTCCGGCCGCGCCGCCCCGCGGGCGGCGGGCATCCGGCCGGCCCCCGCGGTCCCGCCGCCGGCGGCCGTCCGCGGAGCCCCGCCGGACCGGGTTTTACCGGCGGCTATCCCGTAGCGGGCCCCGGCGGCGCTGGAGGCCGCCACGCGGGCCCTGGCGGCCCTGACGGCCATCAGGGGAGTGACGGCCATCCCGGGAGCCCCGACGCCCTGCGCGGCCGCCCGGCAGGGCCCGACGCCAATCCGCGTCACGCCTCCGCGCCCGGTCAGGGCGAGCCGGAGCCCCAGCAGGATCAGTGGGAGGG
>WNGL01011710.1_pt1 | contig 10027 bp, 7 predicted proteins | sample 5400591 | NCBI WGS metagenome assembly WNGL01 (sample SAMN13153377, study PRJNA577476) | soil metagenome | isolation source: 80 cm soil or saprolite under Garry oak tree replicate 1 | place: USA:California | collected 2016-06-15 | reverse complement strand
CGGCGGCTGGTCCGACCGCACCCTCGCCGAGGACATGGACTTGACCTGGAAGCTGTACCAGGCGGGCCACGAGGTGCGCTTCGTGCCCGCGGCGGTATGCTACCCGATCGAGCCCCGCACCTTCACCCTCATGCGGAAGCAGCTGCGGCGCTGGTCGCACGGGTTCGTCCAGAACGTGAAGCTGCATTGGCGCGGTCTCCTAACGGTGCCCTATCTCCGCTCGGCTGTGGCGGTGGCGTTTTGGGACGCCACGATCGCCGCTGCGGTGTACCTCGTGCTGCTCCCGATCCTCGCCCTGCTGCTGCGGAACCCGCTGGTCCTGCTGGGCTACGTGATCGACGCTCCCGCCGTGCTCGTCCCGGTGCTCGCGGGCGCGGCGCGGCGCGGCGAAGTGCGCCGCGCCGTGGCCAGCGTCCCCGCGTTCTTCGTGCTGCGCACCGTCAACGCGCTCTTCTTCCTGCGGGCGGTCTGCGCCGAGCTGCTGCTGGGCCGCTCGTGGCACGTGTACGAGAAGGGACACTGACGATGACGGTCGGGCTGCCGGGGACCGGGATCGGCGGGATGTTCTACCTGCTGAGCGCGCTCGCCATGCCGCTGCGCGAGGCGCGGCGGCGGATGCAGGACGGACCGGCGGGAGGCCGCTGGCGCGTCGTCGCTGCCCAGACGGCGATCGCCGGCGGCATCATCGCCAGCATGTGGGTCACGGGATGGCTGCTCGGCGTCGCGCTCAGCGCCGTGCACCCCGCGGTGAGGCTCGCGGCCGCGCTTCCCCACGGCAACGTGCTCCGCACCGCGGCGCTGGTGCTGTCGCTCGGCACGCTGGCCGCCGTGCTGTGCGGGGTGGAGCTGCTGCGGCTGTGGGTGCACCGCCGCTCGGACCGCGAGGTCCCGGTGGCGCAGCGCGAGCTGCGGGCGCCGCAAGCGGCGCGGCCCGCCACGCGGCGCGTCGCCGCGGCGGGCGGACGGGCGCGGACCCTCGTCACGTTGATTCTGCTCGAAGCCGCCGCGGCAGCCGACCCGCGCAGTGCGAGGCCGCAGAGCGGGGCCCCCCCGCCCCCCCCTCCCGTGGCCGTCGCGCTCGCGCGGGCGGACTCGGCGTTCGTCGCGGGGAGCGCGGGCGTCGCGGCGCGGCGCTACGCGGCCGTGCTCGCGGCCCACCCCGACAACTCCCGCGCCGTGTACCGTCTCGCGCAGCTCTCCCAGGCCGACCCGGCCGAAGCGCTGCGGCTGTTCCGCCGCTACGTGGCGCTCGAGCCGGCCGACCCCTGGGGCTACATGGCGGTGGCTGACGTGTTGACACGCTCCGGGCGTTACGACGCGGCGCTCGAGTGGTACGACCAGGCTGTGCGCCTCGCGCCCGGAGAGCGCGACGCGGTCGTGGGGAGGGCGCGCGTCCTTGCCCGCGCGCGGCGGACGGACGCCGCCATCGCGCAGTACGAGCGGTGGCTCGCCGCGCACCCCACGGACGCGGAGGCGTGGCGCGAGCTCGGGCGCGAGCGGCTGCGGGCCGGCCTGGCCGGAAACGCGGCGCAAGCATTCGAGCGCGCCGCGGGGCTCGTCCCCGACCCGGCGACGGCCCGGCGGCTCGCCTTGGCGCGCGCCGCGGCGGCCCCCGCCTTCACGCCGCAGGTGAGCGGCAGCCACGACTCCGATGGGAATACGACGCTGCGGCTCGGTGGGGCCGCCGAGCTCGCCATGACCGGGCCGTGGCGCCTCGGGGTGACGGCGGGCCGCGAGCGGGTCGGCGACGGCGTCACGACCACCACTCTCACGGACGGGAGCGTACAGGCGACGTGGCGGCCCAGGGCGGTGCTGCAGATCGACGCGGCGGCCGGTGCGACACGGCTCGACGCCGCCCCTGCGGCCGCCGCCGGCACCCCCAAGCCCCCCCCCGGCCCCTTCGGCCCGTCTGCCCCCAACGGCCCCAACAGCGAGAGTGCGACCCTTACCGCCACAGGCCAGCTGCGCGCGCGCTGGCGTGCGCCGGCGGGCGGCCCGGCGCTCGACCTCCGGGCGCAGCGCAGCGTACTCGATGCATCCCCCCTGCTCGTCCAGAACCGCATCACGCGCACCGAGCTCCGCGGCATCCTCGAGCTCCCCCTCCCCTTTTCCGTCGCGCCGGCACTCAAGCTCCGCGGCATCGCCCGCACCGCCGCCCTGAGCGACTCGAACCACCGCACGACCCTCGCGGGCATGGTCGCGGTTGCCGCGACGCCGAGCGTCGAGCTGTCGGGGCAGTTCCACGCGATCCGCTACGACCGTCCGGACACGGTGGGCTACTTCGCCCCGCGTCTCACTCAGATCGTGCAAGCGGGCTCCTACGTCGAGTTCGAGACGCCCCAGGGCGCCCTCTTTGCGTTCGATCTCGGCGCGGGGGTGCAACGCGTCGCCCCGTTCGGAGCGGCGATCGGGCCGTGGCAGCGCGCGCTCAGCCTCTACTCGCTGATCCTGGTGCCGCTCGCGCCGGGACGCGACCTGAAGTTCGAGCTCGACCTCGAGGACTCGCCGCTCGCGAGCGAGGCAGCGACGAGCGGGCAGTGGCGTTACGCGTCCGGGGTCGTGTCGTTGCGGTGGGCCCTGCCCTGATCTTGTAAAACGCAAAGCCCCGCGATCGCGCGAGCGACCGCGGGGCTTTGCTTATCGGCCTGCCGGGCCTAGGGGGTCCGGGTGACTGTGTACTGCCCGCAGGCCGTGAACTGGATCGTCACGGTCGACGTGGCGCCGTTGCGCGTGACGGTCAGGTGGAGCGTCCCCGAGTCGAACTTCGGCCGGACGGCGCAGCTCGCGTTGTAGTGCAGCACCGGATCGGTGGAGGCGGTGACCGAGAAGGTGTTCGCGTCGCGCGTCCAGGTGGCAGTGCCGGCGATACTGAGCGTGCCGCTGGGCAGCGGCTGGTCGTCCTGGATCGAGCCGGGCACGTCGGCCGTGAACGTGACGTTCCAGTTGCGATCCGAGCTCGCCGTGTGGCCGTCGGGGAAGGTGTACAGCGTCTGGAAGTGGGTCTCGCTTTGAGAGATCACCGTCGCGTCGCGCAGGGCTTCGCGCGTACCGTTCAGGACGATGGAGCGCTTCCGGCCGTTCTCCACCTCGATGCGCGTGAAGTCCGTGAAGCGAGTCCGCAGGGCGCGATCGGTGACGGTCGGCGTGGGGTCGACGACGTCGATCATGCCGCGGATCGTGTCGGCCTCGTCCCCTTCGGCGAAGCCGCAACCGGGAAACGAGATCTGGACGGAGTCGGGCACGCGGTCACCGTCCGAGTTCGCGACCGGCTGCGGGCTGATCGTGGGCGAGCAGGTCGCCGGGTCCGCGCCGAACGCGCCGGCCGCCGCGGTCGCCATGCCGGGCAGGCCCGAGCCGCCACCCGACAGCGTGAGGCCTTCGAGCTCGCTTTGCGCGTCGGCGGTCATCGCTTCGCCGAGGGCCTGGGCCTGCGCGGCGGTGAGCGCGGGGTTCTGGGGCGCGGGGGCGGTGGTGTCGGTGTGACAGGCGGCCACGACGGCGAGTGCGGTGGCCGCGAGGGCGGCCGCGATGCGGTAGCGATAGCGAGAGACAGGCATGACATTTCCTCCCGAGACTCGTCTGGTGAGAGGCTCTCTTACCCTGAAGATTGGAGACCGGCCCCACTTGGTAACGTTAAGGCGCAAAGTGAGACATCGGAGGATTCATGCGCGTCTCCCTCGTCCTGATCGCCGCCGTCTTCGTTCCCGCGGCCCGGGCGCAGCAGCCCGCCCCCCCCGCCCCCCCCGCCCCCCCTGCCGCCGACTCGGACTACGTCCGCAGCGACACCATGATCCCGATGCGGGACGGCGTGCGGCTGTTCACGGTGATCGCCGCCCCGCGGGACGCCGCCACGCCGCTGCCGATCCTCATGACGCGGACGCCGTACAGCGCGAGCGACAACGCCGCGGGGGTGGCGCGCGCCCCGCAGCTGGGACTGGGCGGCTACATCCTCGTATTCCAGGACATCCGCGGCCGGTTCCGCTCCGAGGGGACGTTCGACATGAATCGGCCGCCTCACTCGGGCCACGCGGGCACCGACGAGAGCAGCGACACCTACGACACGATCGACTGGCTGGTGCGGCACGTGCCGCACAACAACGGCAAGGTCGGCGTGCTCGGCGTCTCCTATCCCGGCTGGCTCGCCGCGGTCGCGGCGATCGGCGCGCATCCCGCCCTCAAGGCGATCAGCCCGCAGGCGCCGATGGGCGACGCCTGGATGGGCGACGACTTCTTCCACCAGGGCGCGTTCCGACAGACGTACGGCCTCGAGTACGCCTGGGAGATGGAGGCCTCCTCCAACATGAGCGTGACCCCGTCGCCCGAGCGCTACGATACCTTCGAGTGGTACCTCTCCTTCCCCACGCTCGGCGCGCTGGCGCAGGCGGTCGGCGCCAACAACTGGCCCACGTGGCGGCGCTTCGCCGAGCACCCGGCGTACGACACCGTGTGGCGCGCCCACTCGCTCCCCCGCTACTTCAGCCACACGACCGTTCCCACGCTGCTCGTGGGGGGCTGGTGGGACCAGGAGGACGAGTACGGCCCGCTCGCCACGTACGCGACGCTCGAGCGTACGGACACGGCCGGGCTCAATCACCTCGTGATGGGCCCGTGGTACCATGGCCAGTGGTTCGGAGACTCGGGGCTAGCGCTCGGGAACGTCAGGTTCGGCCACGCGACCGGGATCGCCTACCGGACGCTCCAGACCAAGTGGTTCGCCCACTGGTTGAAGGGAGAAGGCGACGGGAAGTTCGCCGAGGCGACGGTGTACGATGCCGGCTCGAACGAGTGGCGGACGTTCGATACTTGGCCGCCCGCGACAGCCGCGCATCGCCACCTCTACTTCCACGCGGGCGGCGGGCTCTCGTTCGATCCGCCCACCACCGCGGCGGGTGACGACCAGTACGTCTCCGATCCCGCGCACCCCGTTCCCTACCGCCCCCGGCCGGTGGAGCGCACCTACTCACGCACCTCGCGGTGGCGGCGGTGGGAGACCGAGGACCAGCGCTTCGTGGATGGCCGGCCGGACGTGCTCACCTGGCAGACCGGTCCGCTCACTGAGGACGTGACGCTGGCGGGCAACGTCGCGGCCCATCTCTACGCCGCGACCACGGGCTCGGATGCCGATTGGGTCGTGAAGCTCATCGACGTGTACCCCGACACCGTGCCCGACCGCCCCACCATGGGCGGCTACGAGCTGATGGTGACGGGCGAGATCATGCGCGGGCGATACCGCACGAGCTGGGAACACCCGGCGCCGATTCCACCGACGCAGGTACAGGCGTACACGGTGGACCTGCACCAGCAGGCGTACACCTTCAAGCAGGGTCACCGCATTATGGTGCAGGTGCAGAGCACCTGGTTCCCGCTGTACGACCGCAATCCCCAGACCTTCGTGCCGAACATCTTCCAGGCGCGCGCGGGGGATTACAAGGCGCGAGTGCACCGGGTGTATCGGACGGCCAGGTACCCGTCGAACGTGGAGATTGACGTAGTGCGGTGACGTGGGGGGCTCAGTCCACGACTGTCGCGTCAGTGCAACAACTGATCGCAGCCGACGGCCAGACCGGAACGGGTCTCCATGCTGCGAATTGAGGCGGGCGCCTGGGCACGGTTGATGCCAAAAAGCGACAGTGCAGCTCACGAGAGGAGTCCCTTTGCCCGCGGCAATCGCCAGCCAGGTACGACCCGTCGTATTGATCACAGTCGCTCGAGAGCAGCCGCTCGCGAGCATGCTCGACCGGCACGGTTACGCCGTGGTTCAGGCGCACACGGGCACCTTGGCCCTCGACCGCGCCGCAGATTTCCGCCCTGACGTCATCATTCTCGAGGCCGACCTGCCCGATATGTCGGGAATCGACGCTTGCTGGTTGTTGCGCAGCGATCCCCGCGTCGGCCGCAACGTTCCGATTCTCGTCCTCGCCCCGAACAAGCCGACCCCGGAGCAGCGGGTGACCGCGCTGCGCGCCGGTGTGTGGGACTTTCTCCTCCACTCGACTGATCCCGAGGAGTTGTCGCTCAGGCTTCAGACGTACGTGCAGGCGAAGCGGAACATCGATGACGCGCTGGCGGAGGGGCTCGTCGACCCGGCGACGGGACTGCATAACCGCCCGGGCCTGGCGCGGCGGGCGCGCGAGTTGGGGGCGCTGATGTCCCGGAATCATGGGGCGCTCGCGTGCGTCGTGTTCGCGCTGGAAGCCGCCCCGGCGGACCCCCGCGCGGGGATGGTCGTGGCACAAACCGCGCGGCTGTCCGACGTCGTCGGGGCGCTGGGCCCGACCGAGTTCGCCGTGCTGGCGCCAGGGACCGATGAGGTCGGCGCGGTGCGGCTCGCCCAGAGAGTCGCCGGCGCGCTGGGCGACGCGGTGGGCGGCGGCGACCTGCTCGGGCGCGGGTCCACCCTGCGGGCGGGTTACGACGCGGTGGGCAACCTCAAGTACACGCCGATCGATCCCGCCGAGCTGCTGGCGCGCGCCACGACGGCGGTGAAAAAGGGCAAGCCGGAGCCCCACTACCCGTGGGTGCGCCGCTTCGACGTCGACAAGACGTGGGATCGAGACAGTGGGGCGACGACCCGCATCTCCGCACCCGGGCTTGTGCTCGACCAGGGGGGTACCACTTCATGAAGCCGACCATTCTCGCGCGCGCCGCGCTGCTCGGCGCTGCCACCCTCGCCGTGCTGCACTGCAGCGACTCCCGACCACCGGGCGTCGCTCCGCTGCTCGAGCCGCCCATCCCCCTCCCGCTCCCCGTGCCAACCGGCCTGCTCACGTGCACGCCGCTCCCGTCCGATTCCGTCACCCAGACGATCGGGCCGGAGGGCGGGACGCTCCTCGTGGGCGTCGATGCGCTGACGATTCCGCCGGGTGCGCTCGACAGCGCGGTGACCATCACCGCCGTCGCGCCGTCGGACACGGTCAACCGGGTGCAGTTCCAGCCCGAGGGGCTCACGTTCCAGCAGCCCGCGTCGCTCACGATGAGCTATGCGAACTGCAACTTGCTCGGATTGACCTTGCCGAAGCAGATCGCCTACACGACGGACCTGCTCGCGATTCTCTATTACCTGCCGTCGGTGGACGACCAGGCGTCGCAGACGGTCACCGGCCAGTTGCAGCACTTTTCCGACTATGCCCTCGCTTGGTGAGACTCGGCTGATCACGTCCGCCCGTCCCTCCGGGGGAACACCCGCGACGGGGCCGCATCATGCCGCCGACGCGCTGCACGATGCCCGGGCTCGGGAGCGGGCAGGCTGCATCCCCGAAGCCATCAAGTGCTACGAGTCCGCCATCACGGCGGCGGAGCGGAGCGGCGAGCTCACGGTGCTGGCGGAGGCGCTGCGGCGCCTCGCGGTCATTCAGCACCGTCGCGGCGAGTCGGTGCGGGCCCGCGAGCTGTGCAACCGGAGCTACGGGGTCGCGCGCGCGATCAGCGACGACCTGCTCGCGGGGGAAGCGCTCAACTCCCTCGGCTGCCTGGACGTCGCGACCGGTTCCCTGGAAGACGCCCGCACGGCGTTCCTCCAGGCCCTCGAGCTCGGCGGGCCGAGCCGGGAGCTGCGCGCGCGGGTGGAGCAGAACCTGGGGATCCTCGCGAACATCCAGGGAGAGCTGGACGAAGCCCTCACCCGGTACGGGCGCTCGCTCGAGGAGTACCGCGGCTCGGACGACGAGCACGGGTGCGCCATCGCCTACCACAACCTGGGCATGGTGAGCGCGGACCGGGAGCTGTTCGACGAAGCGGAGCGGTATTTCGGCGAGAGTCGCGCCCTCGCCGAGCGCGTCGGCGACGTATACCTGCAAGGGCTCTGCCTCGTCAATCACGCCGAAGTGGACGTGGCGCGCCAGCGGTTCGAAAACGCGCGGCAGAGCGCCGAGGCGGCGCTGGCCCTGTTCGACCAGCTCGGGGTGCGGGACGCCAAGTCCGGCGCCTACCGGGTGATCGGGATGGTGTACCGCGAGACGGGTCGCCCGGCGCTCGCCGAGTCGCGGCTCCGCTCGGCGATCGAGCTGGCGGTCGCCGCCGCCTCGGTGCTGAACGAGGCCGAGGCCTGCCGCGAGCTGGCGCTGCTGTATCAGACGATGGGGCGGAACCAGGAGACGCTCCGGCTGCTCAACGCCGCGTACCGGCTGTTCCGCCGGCTGGACGCCCGAGTGGACCTGGTCCACGTGGGCGGCAAGGTGGCGGAGCTGGAAGGCACGTACCTGGCCGTGGTGCGCGAGTGGGGCCGCTCGATCGAATCGAGCGACCGCTACACGTTCGGCCACTGCGAGCGGGTGGCGCGCAATGCCGTGGCCACGGCGCGCGTCCTGGGACTCGACGACCAGGAGGAGACGACGATCCTACTCGGCGCCTACCTCCACGACGTGGGCAAGGTGGGAGTCCCGCACGAGATTCTCAGCAAGGCCGGTCCGCTCACGCGCGAGGAGCGCGAGGTGGTGCAGCTGCACCCCATCTGGGGGATCGAGTTGCTGGCGGACGTCGAATTCCCATGGGACCTGAAGCCGATCATCCGCTGGCATCACGAGCGCTACGACGGGAGCGGCTACCCCGACCGGCTCCGGGGCGACGACATCCCGCTCGCCGCGCAGATCGTCGGAATCTGGGACGCCTACGACGCCCTGACGACGCCGCGGCCGTACCAATCGCCGCTGTCGGCGGCGCAGGCCCTCGCCGAGATCACGCAGCACCGCTGCTGCTGGTCCCCCCGGGTGTTCGAGGCGTTCCTGCGCGTCATCAAGCAGTCATCGGGCGAGGAGCCGGCTCGGCCGTAGCGGGCAGCAGGCCGACCAACCCTTCACTCACGCGCCACAACCGGCGCCGCACCGTCGCGTCGTACGCCTGCCGGTGCGCCCGCGCCTGCTTGAGGCGATCGAAGTAACGCCCGCTCACCGCCTGCAACTCGGGCGCGACCACCAGCCGCAGCGTCGCCTCGAGCCCATCCGCGATCGTGCTCATCGTGTAGCCGAAGGACTCGTAGACCATCTTCGTGTTCATGAGCGAGGCGGGGTGCAGTGCGTTGACCGTGACGCCCGTGTCGCCCGCCGCGCGCAGCCGCTCCGCCAGCTCGAAGGTGAACGCGATGAGCGCGAGCTTGCTCTGTGAGTAGGCGCGCATCCCGTCGTAGTGGCGGCGCAGCATGATGTCGTCGAAGTCGATCGGCGCCTGCCCCACCGAGGCGACGTTCACGATCCGCGCCGGCGCCGACCGCGCGATGAGCGGCCGCAACAGGTTCGTGAGCAGGAACGGGGCGAGATAGTTGACGGCGAAACGCAGCTCATGCCCGTCGGCGCTCTCCTCGCGCGCGCCGCCCGGCGTGCCGCCGCCGATCCCGGCGTTGTTGACCAGGACGTCGAGCCGCGCGTGATCGCGCGCGACCTCGCTCGCCAGCCCGCGCACGCTCTCGAGCGACGCGAAATCGGCGCGGTAGGAGCCCAGCCGATCGCGGCCCGTCGCCTCCCGGATCTCGCGGACGGCCGCGGCGAGCCGTTCCGCGCTCCGGCCATGCAGCAGCACCGTGGCGCCGCGCGCCGCCAGCTCGCCCGCCAGGGCCTTGCCGAGGCCGTCGGTGGCGCCTGTCACGAGGATGGTCTGATCGTCGATGGGACGCATGGGAGGGAAACGGACTCGACCGATGGGAGGTTCCGCGCGCTTCACGGGGAAACGCGCGCCGTCGCGGTTCGCGCGGCTCAGCCGCGCAGGGCGGCGAAGATTCCCACGACAGCGATCACCACGCCCAGGGCGATCTTCACCGCGGCGGCGGCGGCGCGCCCCAGCACGGCGCCCCATCCCGCCCGCACCGCCGTCGTGGTCGTCCAGGACCGCGAGTACTCGAACAGCGCCGCGCCCGCGAAGGACCCCACGAATCCCCCGATCACGCTCCCCACCACCGGCACGGGCACGCCCACTACGGCTCCGACGATCCCCCCGACCAGCGCCCCCCACCCCGCTCGGGGCGATCCGCCGTAGCGGCGCGCGAGGCCAAATCCGACCCAGGCCTCGACGATCTCCCCCAGGAACGCGAGCCCCGTGA
>WNGL01011709.1_pt1 | contig 10027 bp, 9 predicted proteins | sample 5400591 | NCBI WGS metagenome assembly WNGL01 (sample SAMN13153377, study PRJNA577476) | soil metagenome | isolation source: 80 cm soil or saprolite under Garry oak tree replicate 1 | place: USA:California | collected 2016-06-15 | reverse complement strand
GTGCAGACGCTGCCCCTCAAGATGTGGGAGGATATTCGCAACCAGATCGATCCAACGATCGCCGCCGTTTCCTCGATGCTGATCCTGTTGCCGGTAGCCTGGCTCATCGTGCTCGAGGTGGCGCAGGGGTTGCACCGGGCGACCGCACGCGCCGACGCGACGGATCAAGTGTAGCGCGCGGGAACCGCCGCGGTTCCGTCGGGAGCGCGGTATGACCTGGGCTGGCCTTTGGCGCTGCTCATCTTGTCAAGGAGGTCGTGCATGGAAGGGACCAGGGTACGTCAGGAGTTCGCGGGACTTCGATTCACGCCGGGTTCGCTGGACAAGAAGACCGATGCGCTGCTCGCGTACGCCTGCGCCCTCATGGCGGGCTGACTCCCTTGAAGCAAGAATCGCTTCGCGGGCGCGAAGCAAGCGGGAGCAAGTGAGGATGAGCTCCGGGAGGCGACCTTCATTGCCATGCGCCAGGCCGCGGCGCGGCTGCGGACCCTGGCCGAGGAAGCGACGGGGCTCGAGCTCGGAAAGTAAGGGCGGCGCCGCGCCGAGGGCTCGAGCCTTCAGCGCGGCATCGCCGTGACTTCCACGTCGATCATCAATTCCTGATCCGCTAAGGCGGGGAGGGAGATCCCCGTCGTGGCCGGGCCCGGCTCCGTGAAGCACGCGGAGCGGACTCTCAGGTTGTCATTCAGCTCCTGCGCGGCCCCTCCGCTCTTGAAGAACGCGTTGACCTTGACCACTTCGTCCATCGAGAGGCCGAACTCGGCCAGCAGGGTCCGGACCTTCCCCATGACGGTGTGAGTCTGGGGGACCAGCGCGTCGGGATCGAGCACCGTCCCCCTCGCGTCCGTCGAGACCTGGCCGCTCACATAGATCATCTCGCCGCACTGCAGCGCCGGGCTGAATGGTGCCGGCACCAGCGCCGAGGCAGTCCCCTCTCCCGACACGCTCCGCCGCGCGAGCGGCCGGCCGTCCTCGCCCAGCATGGCGATGACATCGGTCTTGATCGCGAGGCCGTCCGGGAGCCACCGCAGGGGAATGCCGGTGACCACGGGGCCGGGGGAGCGAAAGAAGGCACGGCACGCGTCGATGCTCCGGGGCCAGGCGTCACGATGGCCCCCGTCGACGTAGTAGCTATTGATCTTCACGACGTCATCAAAGGTGGCGCCGTGCTCCGACAGGATCCGTCCGACGTGCTCCATCACGTCGGTGCTCTGACGCGCGAGGTCGCCCGGATGGCGGACTTCCCCGGAGGGGCCCTTCGCCACTTGCCCGCTGACGAAGATCATCTCGCCGCAGCGCAGGCCCTGCGAGAACGGGCCGGCCAGTCGCCAGTGCCCCGGCGGCGCGCTCGCCGTGCGCGGCAGCGCCGTCTGATCCTCACTCCGCATGGCGATGATGTCGATCTCGACCAGCATGCCCGGATACGCGAGGTAGGGGATGGGCACGGTCGTGAGCGCCGGCGCCGGGCCCGCCCCGAGCTGCGACCGGAGATCCGCGAGGAAGGCGTCCTCGTCCACGCTCCCGTCGTTCACGTAGAACACCACGAGCTTGACGATGTCGTCGAGTGCGATGTCGAGGTCCCGGAGCACGGTCTGGATGTGGTTCACCACGACACGGGTTTGCGTCTTCAAATCGTAGCGATGGAGGACAAGGCCCTTGATGTCCTTGTCCACTTGGCCCCCGACGTAGACCATCCGACCCGACCGGATCCCGTGCTTGTGCGACACGGGAATCAGCCAGCCCCAGTGTCCTGCCGGCCACGAATACGTCCGCTTCATCGCCTCATCTCAGGAATACCGAGGTCGGTAAGCAGCTGGTCGGCACTCATGGGGTCAGGTCTTACAATATGACACTGGGTTGCGGCGGGTACCCGAAGAGTGGGTAGTCGCGACACAGTGTCATATTGTAAGACCTGACCCCGACAGGTAGTCGAACGATGACAGGACGTGCATGCGCACCACGTGTAGGAACTCCTCGATCTCCACGTGCTCGTCGGCCTGGGCCATGCCGCGTGGAAACGGCCCGTGCACGAGGGCGGGAATGCCGCGCTGGCGCCAGAGGCGCGCGTCCGTGCCCCCGAGGCTCACGATCAGCGCCGGGTCGGGCCGGCCGAGGGCTTTGGCGTTGGCGCGCAGGATGCCTACCATCGCGTGGTTCGGATCGCAGGCGCTCGGCGCGCTGTAGTTGATCTCCTCGAAGGTCGCCTCCGGATATCGCGTCACGATCTCGCGGATCCTCGCCAAGACCTCCTCCTTGCCGAGACCGGGCGGGAGGCGGATGTCGGCCTCGAACGAGCACGTGCCGGGCACCATGTTCACCTTGACGCCACCGTGAATGACACCGATGTTCAGCGTGACGCGCTGGACGATGTCCTTCGCCCCCGGGCCCTGCGCCTCGTCGATCGCCGCGGCGGCCCCCGCCAGCGCATCGGCGATGTCGATCGGCACCGACGGCTCGAGCGTGGTCAGCTCCTCGAGGTCGACGATCAGCCGCGCGGCGCGCTTCGTCGCGCTCGGCGAGAGATGCGTGTAGGCGCCGTGGGCGCCCTTCGTGCGCAGCGTGAACTTGACCCAGAAGGGGCCTTTCTCTCCGAAGCGGATGGTGAGAGGACTGCTCGGCTCGCCGTTCAGGCAGCAATCGCCATGGACTTCCGGATGATGCTCCATCAAATAGCGCGCGCCCCACGGACCGAATGTCTCCTCGTCGGAGACCGCGGTGAGCGTCAGCTTGCCCTTCAGGTGCTCGCGCACCCGATGGAGGTAGTAGTAGGTGAAGACCGACGCCGACGTGCCCGCCTTCATGTCGGCGACGCCGCGTCCGTAGATCCTTCCGTTCGCGATCGCCCCGCCCCACGGATCCTCTGTCCATCCCTCGGCCTGGGCGTCGGCGGGGAACACGTCCATGTGCCCGTTCAGCACGAGGTGATGACCAGGCTTGCCCGTGTCGAACGAGCCCACGACGTTGGGCATGGTCGGCTGGGGCGCGATCACGCGAAAGGGCAGGCCGTTCGCCTCGAGGAAGCGCGTGACGTGGGCCGCGGCCAGCGTGGTGTCGCCGGGCGGGTTCGGGCTCTTCGCGCGAACGAAGTCGCACAGGAATTTGATGATCTTGTCGCGGTCGTCGTCGATCCACTTGGCGAGCTGCTTCTTGACGTCGCTCATGTCTTTTCTCCCTCCCGGTGAGCTGAGTGGCAAGAGGATACACCGGTCGCGGCTTGACAGGCGAAAGCACTTGCCGGACGATGGCGAGCCTCATGAAACCCCCGATCACCTGGCCGTCCGGGGTCAAGTCTGCGGTGTGCATCACTTTTGATCTCGACGCGGAGACGGCTTGGATCTCGCGCGACCCGGAGAACATCAACCGGCTCAGCGTGATGTCGCAGGGCGCGTACGGGCCAAAAGTGGGCGTGCCGCTGATCCTGGACTTCCTCGACCGGAACCAGATGAAGTCGACGTTCTTCGTGCCGGGGTGGACGGCCGAACGCTGGCCGGACGCCGTGGCGGAGATTCATCGTCGCGGTCACGAGATCGGCCATCACGGATATCTGCACGAAGCGCTCGAGGGAAAGTCCCGCGAGGAAGAAGAGGAGATCCTCACCGGCAGCTCGAAAATTCTCGCCGACATCACGGGCACGCGGCCCGTCGGGTACCGCGCGCCGCTCTACGAGATCACCCACGAGACGGCGGGCCTGCTCGCCAAGCACGGCTTCCTCTACGCGAGTAATCTGCAGGACTCGCTGTGGCCGTACCGCTACGCCGACACGTCGTCCCTGGTCGAGCTGCCCGCGTCGTGGATCCTCGACGACGGTCCGTTCTTCGCGTTCGGCCTGCGCCCGAATCTCTACCGCCAGATCTTTCCGCCGTCCGCGGTGCTGTCGGTGTGGCGCGACGAGTTTCGCGGCATTCACGCCCTCGGCGGGCTGACCATGCTGATCCTGCATCCGCAGTATACGGGTCGTCCATCGCGTCTCAACATGTTGCAGCAGCTCGTCGACGAGATGCGCGACGTCGGCGACGTGTGGTTCGTGAACGGTATGGAGCTCGCGCGATACGCGCTCACCGACGCCGCGAACATCAGCTCCGACGGCCGGCCGCGCGCTTAGTCACGCCGTCGTCGGCAGCGCGGTGAAGGGCCAGCGCCGTCCGTTTGACACCGCTGGCGGCCGCGGCTTATGGTCGGCGACGTCGCTCGAGGAGCCCGAACACCCTGAGGGAGGCCGTGATGCCGGTCACGCAGCCCGACGAGTACGGATATCACCAGGCGATCAAAACGTTCGCGTCGGAGGCCGAGCCCGCCTTCGAGGCCGTCTACCGGGGAGGCGGGGGTCAGGTCAGATGGGCATAGGCACTGGGGGGAGCCAGATCAACTCAGCCCTCGCCTCGGGCTGCGCCCTCAGCTCGAACCGCCACGCGCGAGCGGATCGGCAGCCCGAGGCGTACGTGGGTGTACGTTGAGGGCTGCCCGCCCGCTCGCAACGAAGTATGGCGAAGCAAATTGACCCAGGGCCGGCCGCCCTTGACAGCGCCGCGACCGGGACCGTATAGAGTCTCCTGATGGCCGATCGTCCGACGGCAATCAAGGACGCGCTCCGCGAGACGCTGCGGGACCTGGTCGCCCTCCACGGCGTCTCCGGATTCGAGCAATCCCTCGTCCAGTATTTCCGCCAGCGCGTGAACGGGCTGGCCGATGCCGTGGACGTCGACCGCTACGGCAACGTCACGGCCACCCGGCGCGGCGGGCAGGACCGCCCCGTGCTCATGATCAGCGCCCACCTCGATGAGATCGGGTTCATCGTGAAGGGCATCGAGCCGGACGGCTTCCTCCGCTTCGACCGCCTGGGCGGCACGGCGGATGCGTTCCTGCCCAGTCGCCGCGTCTCCGTCAACGGCCACTTCGGCGTCATCGGCGCGAAGCCCGGTCACCTGCAATCACCCGAAGAGCGGTTACGGCCGGCCACCGTGGCGGACATGTACATCGACGTGGGCGCGCCCAGCGCCGGCGCGGTGGCGGCGCTGGGGATCCGGATCGGCGATCCGGTGACCTTCATCGGCGAGCTTGCCGAGTTTTCCGACGGCCATCGCGTGTGTGGCAAGGGCATGGACGACCGAGCGGGCGTGGCCATCCTCATCCAGATGCTCGCGGAGCTCAAGGACACCCAGCCCTTCGCCACCGTCCATGCCGTGGCCACGGTGCTCGAGCAGGTGGGCCTCCGCGGCGCCGCCATGGCCGCGCACCGGCTCCGCCCCGACTACGCCATCGCCATCGACGGCCTCTCGGCGGGCGACACACCGGACTCGAGCCCGACCCGCGACATTTCCGTCGTCATGGGACACGGGCCCGTCGTGCTCCTCGCCGCCTCGACCGGCAACTACCGCGGCAGCATCGCCCACCCGGCCATGAAGCGGTACCTCCTGCAGGCCGCCGACGCCGAGGGGGTTTCCGTACAGCTCGCCACGCATCTCACACGTGGCTCGACGGAGGCCGCCTCGATTCATCTGAGCCGCGACGGCATCCCCACCATCAGCATCGGGGTGCCGCGACGGTACTCCTATTCTCCCAACGAGGTGGTCGACCTCGACGATCTCGCGGGCGCCGTCCAGGTGCTCACGCGGTTCGTGCGGGAGATGGAGCACCACGGTGATCTCGGCTTCCTGTGACGGCTCGGGCCGACCGCAACGAACCAAGAGGGAGGGACGCATGAATCGTCAATTCCGCAGCCTTCCGTGGATGTGCACCCTGGCCATGCTGCTGATGGTCGCCGTGTCCGCACTCGTGGCCGGTGCCCAACCGCGCGGCGGCGCCGTCGTGCTGGCCACCCAATCGGACTCCGCGCGCCTCGATCCGGCGGCCACCGGCGACGTGCCCTCCATGCTCGTGCAGAGCGTGATGTTCGAAGGCCTCGTGGGCTGGGACAAGGACCAGAAGCTGGTGCCTCAGCTCGCGGAGTCGTGGGCGTTCTCCGACGGCGGGAAGGTCATCACGTGGAAGCTCCGGCACGGCGTCAAGTTCCACGATGGGGAGGAGTTCGACGCCCAGGCCGCCAAGGTCAACTTCGATCGCTGGCTCGACAAGGCCAACGGCCTGCTGACCCTCTCGCAGTTCGCCAGCGTCGAGGGTGTCGAGGTCGTGGACAAGCACACGCTCAAGATGACGTTGAAGGAGGTCAACGGCGCCCTCCTGCAAACTCTGGCCGGCCGGCGCGCGATGTTCAACAGCCCGAAGGCGCTCGCCAAGTGGGGGAAGGAGATCAACCTCCATCCCACGGGGACGGGGCCGTTCGAGTTCGTGGAATGGGTGCCCAAGGACCGCATCATCGTCAAGCGCTTCGAGGGTTACTGGGGCTCCAAGCCCGCGCTGGAGAAGATCACCTTCAAGCCCGTCCCCGAGCCTGCCTCGCGGGTGGCCATGCTGGAGGCGGGGGATGCGGACATGGCGGCCCCGGTCCCGATCCAGGACGTGAGTCGCCTGCGCGCGAACCCCAAGCTCAACGTGATGATGGTGGACAGCCTGGACAACCTGCACTTCGCGCTGAACATGCAGAAGGAGATCTTCAAGGACGTGCGGGTCCGCCAGGCCGTCAACTACGCCGTGGACAAGGAGGCGATCGTCAAGAACATCTACAACGGCCTCGCCGTGGCGCTGACGAAGTCGCCGGTGTCGCCGTTCCTGTGGGGCTACACCGCGGTTGGGGACTACTACAAGTACGACCCCGCCAAGGCGAAGGAGCTCCTGAAGGCGGCCGGGGTGAACCCGGGCACCAAGCTCGTGATGTGGATCCCCGACGGTCGGTATGTCCAGGACCGCCAGGTCGGCGAGGCGGTCGCCGGCTATCTCCGCGAAGTCGGCTTCGACATCCAGATCGTGAAGATGGAGTGGGCGACGTACATCGGGCGCGTCGGGCAGAAGCCCGACCCCATCGCCCCCTACGACCTCGCCATGCTCGCCTGGTCGGTGGGCACGCAGGACGCCGACTGGGGCCTCGGGGGGACCTTCCTCTCCACGAACTGGCCGCCGCGCGCCTACAACCTCGCCTTCTACAAGAGCGACGCCGTGGACAACGCCCTGGCCGCCGGGCGCCAGACCACGGACAGCGCCAAGCGGATGGAGGCGTACAAGGTCGCGCAGAAGCAGATCATGGAGGACGCTCCCTGGCTCTTCCTGGTCGCGCCCAAGTTCATCGGCGCCGCGAAGAAGGAGCTGCAGAACGTGTACGTGATCCCGTTCGGTGGCGCGGTCGTGAAGGACGCGGTGATCAAGAAATAAGAACCTCCCGTGCATGGGCCGCCTGATCGGCCGTCGCCTGCTCTTCCTGCTCCCGGTGCTGTTCGGGATCCTCGTGGTCGTGTTCGTCACCATGCGCATCGTCCCCGGGGATCCCGCCCGCCTCGTGGCCGGCCCCGACGCGGGGCCTCAAGAGCTCGAGGCGATTCGCCATGAGTTCGGCCTCGACCAGCCGCTGCACGTCCAGTTCGAGCGATACCTCCTCGACGTCCTGCGAGGCGAGTTCGGGCGATCGTTGAAGACGCAGCGCCCGGTCCTGGACGAGATCGGGCCGCGTCTCTGGAACACGGCACTGCTCGCGGTGCTGAGCACGCTCTTCGCGGCGACCATCGGTCTCCTGGCCGGGATCGTCGCGGCCGCGCGCCGGCACTCGGCGTTCGACCACGTGACCATGGTCGTGGCCATGATGGGTGTCTCGACGCCCTCCTTCTACCTCGGCATCGTGCTCATCGTGGTCTTCGCCGTCCTCCTAGGTCTGTTCCCGGCCGGCGGCAGTGGGGGTCTCGTCCATCTCGTCCTGCCCGCGGTGACCCTCGGCGCCTCCACGTTAGGCATCGTCGCGCGCATGACCCGCACCAGCATGATCGACGTGCTCGACGAGGACTATATCCGGACCGCGCGCGCCAAGGGCGTGCGGGAGCGCGTGATCGTCGTGCGCCACGCGCTCCGCAACGCGCTGCTGCCCATCATCGCGGTGGTGGCCCTGCAGTTCGGGTTCGTGCTCGCAGGATCGGTGCTCGTGGAGACCGTGTTCTCGTTCCCCGGCATCGGATGGCTGATCGTCGAATCGATCGGCATGCGGGACTTTCCCGTCGTCCAGGGCTCGATCCTGCTCGTGACCTTTGTCTCCGTACTGGTGAATCTCGTCGCCGACCTCCTGTACGGGTATGCCGATCCCCGCGTCAAGTACTAGACCGGCCGTGGCGGCGTGGCGGCGCTTCACGCGCAACCGCGCGGCGGTCGCCGGTCTCGCCCTCGTCGTGTTCTTCCTGCTCATGGCCGCCGTCGGGCCTTGGGTGGCGCCCCACGATCCCCTGAAGCAGCACCTCGACGGCGCGCTGGCGGCGCCGTCGTGGAGCCACGGCCTTGGTCGGGACGAGCTGGGGCGCGACATCCTGTCGCGCATTCTCCACGGCGCCCGCATCTCCCTCGGCATGGCCCTGGGCGCCTCCGTCATCGCGGCCGGCGTGGGGGTAATCGTGGGCCTCGCCGCCGCCTATCGTGGCGGGGCCCCCGAGGAGATCCTCATGCGCGTGGTGGACGTCATCCTCGCCTTTCCCGGCTTCCTGCTCGCCATCGCCGTGGTCAGCGCGCTGGGCCCGAGCATCGTCAACCTGATGGTCGCCGTCGGCATCAACACCATCCCGGGCTTCGCGCGGGTCACCCACAGCGCCGCCCACGCGATCAAGGAAACGGAGCACGTGGCGGCGGCGCGGGCCCTCGGCAACAGCGGGCCGCGCATCCTGTGGCGGCACATCCTGCCCAACTGCCTGGCCCCCATCGTCGTTCAGTTCACGCTGCGCATGGGCACCGTGGTCGTGATCGGCTCCGGGCTCAGCTTCCTCGGCCTGGGCGCGCAGCCGCCCTCGCCCGAGTGGGGTGCGATGCTCAGCACCGCGCGCGAGTATCTGCGGACGGCGCCACACCTCTCGCTGGTGCCCGGGCTCGCCATCCTGCTCCTCGTCCTCGCCTGGAACCTCCTGGGCGACGGCCTCACGGAAGCCCTGAACCCGAAGCTCGGTCGCCCCTGACGCGCACCCCATCAGGGGGCCGTACCCTACGCGCGGAGGAATTCCAGGACGCTCAGGGCGTGGACGCGAATAACGTCGAGATAGTCGCGGACCGTGACGTGCTCGTTCGCCCCGCCCAGGAAGTACGGGGTGGGGCCGAACACGGCCACGGGCATGCCGGCGCGGCGGAAGACGCGGGAGTCGGTGCCCGGGCCCGAGATGTTGAAGAACGGGGCTTCGCCGCACACCGCGGTCACCATCCGGTGGACGGTCTGGAGGAACTCGTGGCTCGGCGGCGTCCAGTTCGGCTCGCTGCGCTGGATCAGGTCGTAGCGCATCCCGCGATGCCGCCGCACGACGCGCCCAACGATGCGCAGGATGTCGGCGCTGGCCACCCCGGGTGGAATACGGACGTCTATCTCCACGCGACATTGGTCGGCGATGAGATTGATCTTGGTGCCTCCCGTGATGATCCCGGCATTGACCGTCACCGAGGACAGGACATCGGTGGTGCCGCCGCCGAGCATGGCGGTGGTTGGCGCGCGGGCCTCGTCGATGCGCCGGAGGAACTCCTCCGGCACCGGCCACGCCATCGTCTCCATCTGGCGCAGCTCGGCGAGAGCCTCCGCGATCTCGAAGATCGCGTTCCACCCGTGGTGTGGATAGGCCGAGTGGCCCATCTGACCGCGCGCGGTCAGGGTGAACCACACCATCCCCTTCTCGCCAAACCGCACCGTGGAAGGCGTGCTGGGCTCACCGATGAGAACGGCGTCGGCCCGCAGCTTGGGATGGTGATCCACGAGGTAGTTGGCGCCCCACGGCCCCATCGTTTCTTCGTCAGCGACGGCGGCGAAGGTGAGGCGGCCCTTCCACTCGTCACGCAGCTCGGAGAGGAGGCAGAAGGCAATGAGCGACGCCGCCGTCCCCGCCTTCATGTCGGAGACGCCGCGGCCAAAGACCTTGCCGTCGACGACCTCGCCGCTGAAGGGATCGCGCTCCCAGCCGCCGCGGTCGCC
>WNGL01011708.1_pt1 | contig 10027 bp, 5 predicted proteins | sample 5400591 | NCBI WGS metagenome assembly WNGL01 (sample SAMN13153377, study PRJNA577476) | soil metagenome | isolation source: 80 cm soil or saprolite under Garry oak tree replicate 1 | place: USA:California | collected 2016-06-15 | reverse complement strand
TTGTACTTTGAAGAGGCTCACAACCTGTTCCCACGCACCAATGACGAGAACACCATTTACACGCGTTTTGCGAAGGAGGGAGCGAAATACCACATTGGTATGGTGTATTCCACGCAATCGCCGACAACGATCAGCAAAGACCTGCTGGCCCAGACGGAAAACTTCTTCGTGGCCCATCTCGCCTCGCGGGACGACGTGGATGTGCTCTCCAAGGTCAACGTCGCGTACGAAAGCCTGGCAAGCGATATCCTGCTGGCAAAAACGCCCGGCTATATGCGGATGCTCACGCGCTCGCACCGCTTCGTCATCTCCGTGCAGGCGATGAAGTTTATGCCGCCAGAAAGAAAGGGATAAACATGCCATACCGCGAGGGACCACGCCTGCCAGGAGAGCGCGCCAGTCGGCTGGGACATCTCGAAGTACTCAAGAGCGATCTGGTGCGGCAACTCTGCGAGCGATTTGAGGACAACACCGTTGATGAGCCGACAACGATGTCGGTGTGGGAACCACTGCCAACGGGAGGGAACCCACTTCCCATCGTATTTGGGGTGGATGGTTCCTTGCAGGTGGTAACGTCGGAAGCGCCGCCGCAGATGGCGCTGGCATTTGTCAAGACCGCGCTGCTTGCCGTTGATCAGCATGCACTCTCTCACCTGGATAAAGATGCGCCACATCCCTTTGCGCTGCGCGATATCCTTTCCAAGTCCGCCCAGTTCCACGCCACCGTCTTTCCCTTGCGGCATGTCAGCGTACCAGGCATGCGAAACTACGATGCCGTCCGCCAAATCGTGTTTGAGTCGCTCAAAGATCCCTCGCTCGAAGGGGAGCCGTTCGAAACGCTGAAGTGGCTGATCTATGAAAAATGGAGCGAGCATGGAAGGGACCTGGCTCCCTTTCAGTGCCCGCACTGTGAGCAGGAAGCCGCTATTTTACCATACGATGCCGACGAAGGCGTCTGTTCGAATCCGACCTGTAGAGGGAAACTGTTTGTGACAGACTTTCTTGGCTTCCACCAGGAAATGGCTCCTGATTCGGCTCCCGATTCTCTTGCCACATCTTATATGATGGTGCATGAGACGCTACTGCTGTTCACTGCCGTGCGCTACTTCTGGCAAAACCAGCGGCAGGTGTTAGCAACCTGCCTGTTCGTCAAAGACGGGCCGCTCTCGATCTATTCTCAGTATGCCAAGCTGGTGGACCCAATCCGGCGGTTCCTGGCTTTTGCCAAGGAAGAAGGATGGCCCATCTACATGCTTGGTCAGGAAAAGGCGGGGCGTTTTGTCGATCACCTGCAACTGATTGGACGGCATGCGCCTTCTGGATCGATCTTCATCCCGGATAGCACCTATATTACCGAGCAGATTCAACACCGCTTTGCGCGGGGTAAGACCTATGGGGAAGATACTAATTACGGAGCAAAACTGTTCGTCAAGCTGAACGACTATCACCGCATGGTTCTCAGCATCCCCACCGGGAAGTACGTGGCTCATCCGACCTATGCGGATCTCATCGGCGCAGATACGATCTTTGCGACTCTGCCTACTATTCTTAGCAATCGGTATGAGGGAGCATTGCTTCCCATTGAACTTGCTCATAGCGTGGCATCACTTTCGACCTATCCGTCTGCACCCATTCTGAAAATGTTTGCGGAGCGAGCAAGGAAAGGACCAAAGGGTCCTGTGGAGTGAGGAAGGATTGGTCAGGCATGCAGGAAAAATGCTTCTTGACAAGCTCAAGTCACTGATGCTAGTCTTGACCTACTATTTGGAGCACAACAACATACAGCTATGATCTCTATTATTTTAAGTATTTGAAGGTTTGAGGTTGGCACGTGCTGAAAGAAGACATTGAACTCTCCCGCGAAGATATTCAACTCCTATCCAATGGCGATGCTCTTGCTGCCTTTTTCGCGAAACTAGGTTACAACACAAATGATAGGCTTACCCAAAACGTAGCCGCGATGGGGATTAGCAGCGACAACCTGAAAGCTTCAATCACTCATATTGAACGTTTTGCCAGCCAGGATGGCAGGTTGTTCGAAGTGTATCTCTTTGAACTCAAATCCGTAACCATAGCTAACACACAAGGCATTGTACGCGCCTTTCGCAACCGCCCCGGCGATTATCTCTTAATACTCACCGACGACTACCAGCGATTGGACTTCGTCCTGTTGGAACGTTATACCTCGCCCCAATCACAAGATACGTCCAGCCTTACCCCGTCTGTTCCCAAGCAAGTAGGCGTGCGTCCTCGCGTGTTGACGGTCAACCGTCGCAATCCTGATGACGTAGCTCTCCGTGTTCTGCGCCGTTTCAGCTTTACCGAAGGTGATATCTTTGCCCAGTATGACAAACTCCTCAGTGCATACGATGTAGCCGACTGGAGCGAGCCATTCTTCAACAACCGCGCCCTCTTTTCGGATTACTACCTAACTACACGCCTGCCCAACAGTCCTGAGTGGAAGAGCGCTGAAGAGGCTGGAGCAATGACACGCGCTTTCAAAACACTGCGCGAACTCTATGTCGATGTACGAGAGACGTTTTCCAACCAGCCTGAAGAGGTGATTCGCACCAGATTACTTGAGCCTGTCTTAACAGCCCTTGGCTTTGTCATCCAACCCGTCAAAACAACAAACAACAATTCGATCCAACCCGATTACAAACTCTATGCTTCCACAACCGACCTCGACAAACCATTAGCGCTCTGCCTGGCTTACACCTGGGGACGCAACCTCGATGGTAAAGATGAGCAGCGCGATAGCCAAACACCTGATCAGAACCCAGGCGCGGTTGTGGTGACCTTGCTTGACTCTGGCGAGGCTGATTGGGCCATCGTCACCAATGGCAAGATCTGGCGGCTCTATTCGGCAAAGGCCCACAGCCGGGCCACGAACTATTACGAGATTGACCTGGAAGAAACGCTGGCACAGGCTCCTGCTAACCGTGAGTACGCCTTCCGTTACTTCTGGCTTTTCTTTCGGGCTGCGGCATTCATTCCTGCCGAGCAAACAGTTGATGGTGAAAAGCGTCAGATGTGCTTCCTGGATAGCCTGTTGAGCGAGAGCGAACGGTACGCCCGTGAGTTAGGAGAGCGACTCAAAGAACGTGTCTTCTTCGAGATTTTCCCCCACTTCTCGCGAGGCTTCATCATCTATGCGAGGCGCACAGGACAACTCCCGGCAAACCTGGATAGCCTCGAAGCCGAAGAACGCAACCGCTCGTTGGAGCCGTTCTTCAGTGGAACGCTTACCTTCCTTTATCGCCTGCTTTTTTTGCTGTATGCAGAGAGCCGCGATCTACTGCCTGTGCGCGAAGTGCGTGGGTACTACGAAACGAGCCTGGAGCGGCTCAAAAGGCAGATCGCTGAGAGGGCTGGAACGATACAAGATCAAGCGCCTGGCAAATTGAAGAAGGCGTATCATGATCTCAGCACTGTTTTCTATGACCAACTGCAGGAGCTTTTCAATGTAGTAGACAAGGGAGATGCCACCCTCAACGTCCCGGTCTATAATGGTGGCCTGTTCATGACGCAGCCCGATCCTGATGATTCCTCGCCAGAGGCTGATGTTGCTCGTTTCCTCTCCTCTTATAAAATACCCGACCGCGAATTGGCCCTGGGACTTGACCTGATGACTCGTGATATAGACGAAAAGCGGCATGATCTGGCCTTCATCGACTATAAGAGCCTTGGCGTGCGCCAGTTAGGCAGTATCTATGAAGGGCTGCTCGAATTTAAACTTCGAATAGCGCCAGTAGAGATGGCCGTCATTAAAGGAAAGAAAACTGAAGAGGTTGTCTCCTACACCGAGGCACAACAAAAGAAACTGACCATCGTCAAAGAAGGACGTGGCAAGGATGCTCTTGAGAAAGTTCTTCTCAAAGGTACAGTCTATCTTGAAAATGATCGCCGCGAGCGCAAAGCCACTGGCAGCTATTACACTCCAGATTACATCGTCAAATATATCGTCGAACATACCGTTGGCCCCGTCATTGACGAAAAAATAGAAGCGCAGCGACCTATCTTTCGTGAAGCAGAAAAGACATTGAAGGCTGAGCGTGACAAAGCCAGAGCTTTAGGACGCGAGGATATCAGCCCCGAAAACGAGACCTACAAGAAATTCCGCGAAACGCTCAACGAGACCTTCTTTGATCTGAAAGTGCTTGATCCGGCTATGGGCAGCGGTCACTTTCTGGTAGAGGCAGTTGATTACATCACCGACCAGATGGCGAAAATCCTGACAGCTTTCAAGTGGAATCCTATCCTCCACGAGCTGGCCCAGACACGCCAGGAAATCCAGGAGGAGATGGAACGCCAGGGTGTGACGATAGACATGAGCAAGCTCACCGACCTGAATCTCCTCAAGCGTCGTGTCCTCAAAAGCTGCATCTACGGCGTAGACCTTAACCCTATGGCCGTTGAATTAGCAAAAGTCAGTCTTTGGCTTGATTGCTTCACACTCGGTGCGCCGCTTTCATTCCTCGATCACCATATGAAGTGTGGTAACTCCCTTATCGGAGGAAATGTGCAGGAAGTGCAGGATGCACTCAGCAAGGATCTGTGGGGCAGCCAGTTCTCCTACCTGCTCGACGCTACCCAGCTTATGCGCAAAGTCGGAGAACTCTCTGATGTGACAGCCCAGGAGGTTGCCGCGTCCCGAACCGCCTACAAGGGAGCCTACGACGCTCTCGCGCCTTTCAAGCGCCTGCTCGATGTCTACATTAGCGAATATTTCGGCAACAAAGGCGCGAAGCATAAAACGCGCCTTTACGCGGGAGCCATTGCGTCCAACAGCTATACCCATATGAATAACCCCAAGGATAGGCGCGCCATCGAAACCGCACTGGCACTTGCGAAGGATAAACACTTCTTTCACTGGGAGTTAGAGTTTCCCGAGGTGTTCTTTGATGAGACGAAACGTAAGGGAAATGGGGGATTTGATGCGGTGGTGGGGAATCCACCGTATGGGAACATATCAGATGTGCAAAGTAAGCTCTTTGTCAGCGCTAATTACCATGCTATTAAAACAGTTATAGATTTTTTTGCATTGTTCTTAGAAAGAGCATCGTTACTCATCAAATTAAACAGTAGCTTTGGACTCATTGTCCCTAGCGGATGGCTTACATCGCCACAACATGAACCTTTACGAAGATACTTGTTAGACCTTATGGCTTTTCACTTTATGGTTCATCTACCCTATGATGTATTTCCCGATGCTTATATTGATACTATAGTGTGCATTGCGGAAAAAGCAGCGCAGTATATCAAAGATCAAGATTGTATCATCACGAAGGTGAGAGTAAAGAGATTCGAGATACGTGAGAATTCCGAGCGGGTCTTTGCCACTGGGCTGGATTACCAAGAAATTGTGACAACCACATGGGCCAAAGATTTGACGAAACGAATGCTCACAGAAATCTCAACCACTAAAACAAATGTCCAACAAAAAGCAAAAGACATTTCTATTAGTGGTTCTCAAATATTGGATGTAGATAGAGGAATAACTCCAATTATTCCTGTAGACGAAGGTAGCTATCCCAATACTGTACAAGCTTTCACAGGTAATTTTGATCGTTACACTTTTACCGAAGAAACGATCAGGGTTAAATATGATAAAACTCTCGCTGAGTATACCCCACCAAAATATTTTACGAAAGACGGCCTTATCATCAGGCGTATTATAAGCAGGCAACATAGAATTATTGCAGCGCTTAATGAGAGTGCTTATGTTTTCAATAAATCTTATCTAATAGCCTTATGCTTACCACAAGTCGGCTATAAGCCGACTTATATTTTAGCCATTATTGGCTCTCGTCTACAATCCCGCTTATTCATTTGGACATCTGAAGTTGCGAAACGTGATGATTTTCCTCAGTTAGATATTCAAACAATACGGAATCTTTTCATTCCTTATATCAATTTCACAACACCACACCAAGAACGCACCTATTACCTCGAAAAAGCTAAAAACCTCTACGACTACTGCCTGAGCAAGGACGATCAAGCCTGCGTGCTCGGCTTCGTCGAACATCACCTCTCGAAAGAGCCCAAAGAGTCAGATGTAGTTCATGACCTGCTAGCTTTCCTGGCAGAGGAGATGATACGTATGAACAAGGAGAAACGAGCAGCACAGAAGGAATTTTTGAACTGGTCGGTGAAGACGCTCAGGATATTGCCGGATAAAGAGAGCCGCAAAGGAATTGATGTGTTAACAGGCAAAAGCAAGCTAGCCGAATATCCAGGCGACTACCAGAAGGGTGAGCTGCCTCTAGCTTTTGAGGAGCTATTGGATATTTTGCGGAAGAATAAAGGACACTTGGGTGTGAGTTTGAGCGATACGGGGTTGGTTGAGCGAGTTAGGAAAGAGTATGAGGGGAGTTTGGAGAGAGTATTGCCGTTGAAGGAAAGGTTGGCTAAGACTGATACTTTGATTGATCAGGTGGTGTATCGGTTGTATGGGTTGACGGAGGAGGAGATTAGGGTGGTGGAGGGGAGAGGCTAAATTTTAAATTAAAGGAGGACTACATGGTAGAGATACAGAGCTATCCTGCATTAGTAGACGCAATCTGGGAAATCGTGCAAGGAACGCCAGAAGAGCGAGAACGCGTTGATTTTAGCTTTTCCGAGCAACAAATTGCCGGAGAACTAGGGATCACTTATAAATTGAATATTGATCCTTGTGTCATTGGTATCGCACAGGCACTGGATAATCTTGTTGATCTGGGTTATTGTAAGAATAGAGAAATTTTCATTGGCGCTCCGTCGAGTTGGTCTCCTTCTCCTGATTGCCCAGATGTGTATCCATCGGCTCTTTTTCTTGCGAAACCGATACCCAAACTTCTTCCCATAAGAACGAAGGTATTGCAGTTCATACACGCACAAACTGTTCGATATTCAGAAGGAATTACGTTTTACTCTGAAGAAACATGGTGGATGCCTCATGAGGAGTTTGTATTAGCACTCTTACCCTCGACCAAAGAAACTGATATGTTTACAGCCAAAGGTACATTGATGAAAGCGGTCAAAGACCTAAAAGAGACAGGATTTTTGGAAGGTTCCATAAAAAATGGAGCCTTATCATTATGGGTAACGCTCAAGGGCGCTTGCTGGCTATTGATTTCACAACCTCTATTGAAACTTGAGGAAAGAGCTTCTAGGTTAACCATAAATCCAGAAACCTTAGAAGCTACAAGGCTTCTGATAAATGCATATAGTGAATCTCAAAGTGGCGCAGCAGGCTCTATGTACCTTGTCATTGATAAATTACAGCATGCATCGGGTGGAGAGATTGGTTTAATTAATCTCCTTGGTCAGCCAGCCATATATGTCAAAGATCTCAAACATTCTTTGCAACCAAATCGTCATGCCGAACCATGGGGTCAAATAAAGCTTACCAATCGGCAGTGCTTGGAGCGAGCAACAGACATTATCGAGAAATACATTACCTTACGGGAGCAAGGTAGCAATTGAAGATGTAAAGAGGTTTGACCCTATGTTGACAACCACTGAAATCCAACTGAACAATATATACGTCGGGAAGGTGCGAATCGACTCAGCGCAAATTCGTGGTGAAGGAGGTTGGCTTGATCCTCATTTGATTATACCTATCGAGATAGAATTGTATCAGCGTCCTGAAAATCAGCAACTGGTTCTCACAGGCCTTTCCTCTTCGTTGAAACGGGACGGTATTCCAGGCACATCAAATCAAATTGGTTCCTCTAACAACCTGAATTTACTACGGAATATGAATTATCGTACATTCCCAAATGCTCCAACTGTCAATACCCTTCAGTTGTCTTTTAACCTGACACAAGAGCAGGTGAAGAAACTTGAGGAAGCAAGAGAAGACTCACTTCAAGGACCTTTCACACTCTATGTGGAACTCGAGGGTGTCTTAGCATGGCTTGCCGGAACTGGAAACAGTGTTGGTACTCATCAATCTGAGCCATCCACACTTCGCGGAGAAAATTTACCATTGGTTCTTGGCATGTATTCAGAGCTTATACCGTTCTGGAATACGTCTATTGGAGTGCTACGTGTCGCCATAGAGAGCACTACATGGATAAATGTGTTGTCTGGCTTAGGATTCGATCGCGTTCGTCTGGTTGAAATCAATTTAGCTCAAATGCCCGAAGCGGGATTTGTTGCCTCTCAATTTGACAAAGCTCGCCGTTATCTTGATGAAGGTCGCTTTGAAGACTGTGTTGCTGCATGTCGTGGTATCAAAAATGCCTGGGAAAAGAGATTGAAAGCTACTAAGAAGAAACCTGTAGCAGCAATACTTGCGGAGAAGCTGGGGTGGACGCAAGAAGATCCACACTATCAATTTCTAGACAAAACATGGGAAGGGCTTCATATAATGACCAGCGCTTTTCATCATCCTGAAGCACTTTCAAACACACTAGATGGTGCCGAAGAAGTATCGCAGTCAATAGTGGCTTCAGCGGCAGATGCCAGATTCTGTTTCTTTCAGATCGTCATTCTTTCGGAATATGTCGAGCGACTATGCAGGGATGCACTTATATGAGTGTGAATTTGTTGAAAAGGGTGTAAACATTGAAGGCGTTACAAGCAGCCGAAGTTGTACTGAAAGAAGCAGGTAAACCTCTCCACTACAAAGAGATTACACAGCGTATGCTTGATCGCGGGTTGTGGCAATCGGAGGGTAAGACGCCCGAGGCAACTGTCAGTTCCACTATCACGACAAATATACAGAAATATGGGGCTCATTCTCACTTTCAGCGTACTGATGAAGGTGTGTATGCTCTACGTTCCGGCGGATTGTCTGAGTTTCATACACCAAGTGTGTTGGCAGATGTGGAAGATGATAAGCAGCAGCTGGCACGTAACGTTTCTCCAATAAAATCGGTCTCTTTTACAGATGCCGCAGAACAAGTTCTCAAGCAGTTCAGTGGTGGGAAACCGATGCATTATCGAGAAATTACCAAGAAAGCTCTCGAACTAAACCTCATTAAAACAAAAGGTTTGACTCCGGAGGCGACGCTCTATTCTCAGATTCTATCCGAAATTCGTCGACAAGGTCGTAAGGGAGGCACACCGCGTTTTATTATGCTTAAAGGTGGATTGGTAGGATTGTCTCGTTGGCAACAAATAGTGGCAGTGGGACTGGTATCTCAGATAGAGCATCACAATCAAGAAGCACGTAAGAAAATTCATGAACGTCTTTTTGCGATGCATCCCAAGGCTTTTGAGGAACTGATCGGTCAGTTGTTAGTAGCAATAGGCTTTGAGGATGTTATTGTAACAAGTTATAGCAACGACGGTGGAATAGATGTGCGGGGAACACTGGTTGTAGGCGATGTAATTCGTGTCAATATGGCAGTGCAGGTAAAACAGTGGAAGAAAGGTAAAAATATTCAGCGCCCGGAAGTACAACGAGTGCGAGGTAGTCTCGGCACTCATGATCAAGGATTGATTATCACAACCACTGATTTTAGTTCTGGCGCAATTGAAGAAGCTAAACGAATAAACGCTGTACCAGTTGCGTTAATGAGCGGAGAACAACTGGTGGTTCTGCTTGTAGAGCACAACATTGGCGTGCATCATACACAATATGAATTGATTGAGGTGGATGAGGCGGATGAATAAACGTAATTTGGATATTTCATGTTAGAAATGGCACGAACAGACTCATTTTCTTTCTATCAGCGGTAATTCTAAAAGGCGATACAGAGTTGATCATTCTGACCTGGTTTCATAAGTGGTAGCTGAGATTGCTACAAATGTACGAATGAGGTTACATTGATGCTGAATGCCGAAGAATATATTGGAGACGACCAAGTTGTACATATTCTTGTAAATGGAAATCCAGATAGCATTTGAAACGAACAACCCATTGCAAAGCAGCAAACAATAGAATGAGCATGAGTTAATTATGATTACCCCATTTGTCATCGACAACCAACAACACACAATGGCTGATGTCCTGAACGACCTCCTGCGCCATCACAAAGGCCATTCGCTCGACATCGCCACCGCCTACTTCAACGTGGGCGGCTGGCAACTCCTC
>WNGL01030605.1_pt1 | contig 10028 bp, 6 predicted proteins | sample 5400591 | NCBI WGS metagenome assembly WNGL01 (sample SAMN13153377, study PRJNA577476) | soil metagenome | isolation source: 80 cm soil or saprolite under Garry oak tree replicate 1 | place: USA:California | collected 2016-06-15 | reverse complement strand
GGTACGTTCGTGCCGCCGTTCGGCCCGGTGCCGAGTTCACCACTGTTGTTACTGCCCCAGCAATACGCCACACCGGCGTTGGTAAGACCACACGTGTGCCCGCCGCCCGCGGAGATTGCGGTGAAATTGAGACCGCCCGAGACCGGCGTGGGAAACAAGCTTCTCGTCATTGATCCGTTGCCGAGCTGTCCCGATTCATTCGCGCCCCAGCAGTACGCGGCTCCTGAGCTTACCAGCCCACACACATGTCCCGCGCCGATCGTCAGCGTCCGAAGCGCGAGTCCGCTGGCGGCGGGTTTGGGAACGAGGCTGTTCGCATTCGAGCTATCGCCGAATTGGCCCGAGTTAGCACCCCAGCAGTACGCAGATCCCGTGCTCACCAACCCGCACGAAATGAAGACACCCGTCGCGATCGCACTGAATGTCAAACCGCCCGACACCGGTACCGGTGTCTGCCGGAAAGTCGTCGAACTATCGCCGATCTCGCCGAGAACATTCGCTCCCCAGCAATACGCTGCACCCGATGTCGTGAGGCCACAGGTGTGCCACAGTCCCGACGCGATCGACGTGAATGTCAGACCGCCAGCGACGGGAGCGGGTTGGTAATAAAGCCCACCACTCGATCCAATGCCGAGTTGCGAGAGGCCATTGTCGCCCCAACAGTATCCGGTGCCGGCAGTCGTGACCGCACACGTGTGCGACAAACCCGGCGAAATCGTCCGGTACGCCCGACCACCGTAGACTGAGTCGGGAACGGCGCTCGCCGGCTGCGTCGAGTTATTTCCCAGCTCGGCGTCGTTGTTGTTGCCCCAGCAAAATGCCGAACCCGTGCCGGTCAGTGCGCACGTGTGCGAGCTGTTCGGACCGAGGGCCAAGGTACCGACGCCCGTTAGACCGTTCACGGGTGTCGGCGTCGCGACCCGTTCGAGTGGCCGGCCGAGCTGGCCGAAACGATTGCTGCCCCAGCAGTACGCCACGTCGTTGGTCGAGAGGCCGCAGGTGTGCAGCGCGCCTGCGGAGATCGTGCGGAAGCTCAGGCCCCCGTTAACGGCACTGGGACCGAATTGTTGGATGGTATCGCCGTTGCCCACTTCTCCATTCTTATCCCTGCCCCAACAGTACGCCGCGCCCGTGCTCGTGAGTCCACACGTATGCGCGCCGCCCGCAGCGATGTGTGTGAAGAGGTGAGCCCCCAGGATTTGTACTGGCGCGGGGTATGAGAGCGCGAGGTTCCCCGCCTGACCGTCCGAGTTTGCGCCCCAACAGTAGGCTGTTCCGGACGAGCCTATGGCGCACGTGTGGCCCGCTCCCGCGGTAATGGCAGTGAACGTCAAGCCCCCGGACACCGCTAACGGCACCCCGCTCGGGTTTTGAGACGAACCACTCCCGAGCTGTCCGTAGATGTTGCCTCCCCAACAGTAGGCCGCGCCGGATTTCGCGATGCCGCATGTGTGGTCGCCCCCGGCCGCAAGCGTGCTGAATGACAATCCTCCAGAGACGGCCGTGGGAACCAGCCGTCTTACCGTATCGCCGGTGCCCAGCTCTTGGAGCTCGTTGCTTCCCCAGCAATACGCCGCTCCATCGCGTGTGAGAGCACACGCGTGATTGGTTCCCGCCGCCAAACCGACGAAGCTAAGACCGCCGGAGACGGGACCAGGCACGGATGCATTTTGTACGGTCGTCCCGCTTCCCAGCTCGCCGCCGATGTTCGTACCCCAGCAGTAGGCTGCGCCGTCGCGATCTAACCCACACGTATACGATCCGCCGGCGGCGATCGTCGTAAACGCGATGCCCCCGGAAACGGGAACCGGTGTGACGCTGCTGGTCGTCGAGCCATCGCCGAGCTCACCCGAGCTGTTGTCACCCCAACAGGATGCGGACCCGGTGGACGCGAGCCTGCAGGTGTGTGCCCCACCCGTGGCGATCATCGGCTGGACTGGTGGGGACGGACTCGTCGAGTCGCTGCACGCGGCTGCGATGGCCGCCACCAGGAGGAACGAAATACGCACGCGGGACAACATAGCGCCTCTGGTGATCAGCGCTCCTGATAGATAGGAAGCTCGACGTACGACGCCTGCGCACCCGACCGATAAATCCGCTGCGTCGCCGTCCGGAAGTCGGCGGCTTTCGCCTCAAAAATATTCGGCACGAACGTCTGCGGGTTGCGATCGATGATCGGGAACCAGGTGCTCTGCACCTGGACCATGATGCGGTGGCCCTTCAGGAAGCGGTAATCCTGCGTGTGTAAGTCAACCGTGTACTCGCGCACGCGATTGGGGACGATCGCCGCGGGCCGCTCGAACCCGGTGCGGAAGCGCCCCCGCAGCACGTCATTCGCGACCATGAGCTCATACCCGCCAGTCACCCGCGGCGCGCCAGCGTTCGAATAGTCCTCCGGATAGACATCGATCAACTTCACGATCCAGTCGGCATCGCTGCCGGTCGTGCTGGCGAAGAGGTGAGCGGCGATGGCGCCGCGAATCACGACGTCCTCCTCGAGCGGCGGCGTTTCCCAGCTCAGCACGTCGGGCCGGTGATCCACGAAGCGCTGGTCCTGCAGCAGCCACGTGTACCAGCCACTGCCCTTGGCATAGTAAGTCGGTTGAACTGGCCGGTTGCGATAGGGCACGGGATTGGCGGGATCGGAGACATAGCTGTCGAATGCCGGCCTGCGGGCGGGCGGAGCCTCGAAGCTGAGCCCACGACGCTCACGGAAATAGAGCTTCCGGCGCGTCACATGCGCCCGCGCCGGCCAGGCGTCGTTGCGGACCCAGGCGTTCGCGCCGCTCTCGAACGTGAGCGCCTCGGGCAGGTTCAATGGTCCTTTGTCTTTGAGGTAGTGCGCGAAGAAGGGCGCCTGCACGCTGTCGCGGAAGTACTCGCCCGTGTTGGTCGCAAAGTCGATGTTGCCGAGCTGGCGTCCCGGGCCGCCGGCCCAGCCGCCGTGATTCCACGGACCGACGACAAGGAAGTTGACGCTCGCCGAGTCGTGCGGCTCCATCGCTTCGTAGATCCGAATTGGACCGACGAAATCCTCTTGGTCCCACCAGCCGGCGACGTTGAGCGTTGGCACCGTGGTCTTAGTGAGGTACGTCGTCAGCGCCTGCACTTTCCAGAAATCATCGTGATTGGGGTGCGCCACGAAGTTATTCCAGCTCGGCAATTTGCCGTGCAAATACCGCGCGTTGGCATTGCTCAACGGCCCCAGCTCGAGATACCAGTCGTAGGTGTCGTAGCGACCGAAGTCGAAGGAGCTGTTGGTGTCCGACGCCTCGGTCAGCACCGCGTACTCAAAGCCGTAGCTCAGCCGGAACGCGCCCTGATGGTGAAAATCGTCGTTGAGGAACATGTCGTCGGGCGAAGCCTGCGGGGACGCAGCGCGCAGCGCGGGATGCGGATCGATGAGCGCCTCTCCCGTCGTCCAGCCGTCGTAGGAAATGCCCAACATCCCCACGCGACCGTTGTTATTGGGAATGTTGTGAATCATCCACTCGATCGTGTCGTACGCGTCGGTGCTTTCGTCCGAGCCGTGCGTCGCGCGGTGGTCCGGCTTGCGCTGCATCACGAACGTGCCCTCGGAGCCAAATCGCCCGCGGATGTCCTGGAAGGCGAAGATGTAGCCCTCTTTCACCAGCGCTTGGTAATAGCTGCCGAACGCGCCGTCCGCGTGTTCGATCCCGTACGGCGTGCGCGCAAAAATGAACCAGATAGGCCGGCACCGCGAAGATGATCTTACCATTCGACTCCCGCTCTCCGCCGTACAACACGGCAATCACCTTTCCGTCCCGATCGAAAATTGGGCTCCCCGACGAGCCGGGCGCCCCGTACGCGTCCACCTGCACCACGGACGTAAGCGACTTGCTCACCGTCCCCACGGTCAACGTCGGCTCGGCGATCGGCTGGCCGCCTTGCGACTCCATGGGCAGATCGAACCCGAGCGGATAGCCGAGGATCGCGACCGGATCGCCGCGCTCGAGACCCTCGCGACTCCGCGCGAGCCCCGCGACGCGCGGCGTCCCACCTTTGATCAGCACCCGGAACACCCCGATATCGGCGTCCGGCGAGTTGCCGATCAACTCGGCACGCCAGAACTGCGTGCTGCCCGAGAAGATCACGCCGAGGCGTCGCGGCGTCTTCGTGCCGTCTTCGCCCGCCAGGATGTGTTTGTTCGTGACCATCGTGCCCATCGAGTCGACCGAGAAGGCGGTGCCACTGAAGCGCTCGCCGTCGGTGTACTCGACCAGCACGATTGCGACGGCGTCCTGATTGCGGTGCGAGATCGCGCGGTAATTGACCCCCGTCCCTACGGCGCCTGCGAGGGCGCGCTGCCGCCGCTCGGCGGCGTCGAGCTCGGTCCGCAGCCGTGCCACCGAGGAGGCATCCCCGCCCGTCGCGTCGAGCTCGCGCCGCAGCCGCGCGGTTTCGTCCTGTGCCGCCTTCAGGGCATCCTGAACGCCTTTTAGCTGGCTCTGAAACTCGGTCGTCAATGCGCGAGACTCGCGCATCAGGGAGTCGGCGCGCAGTTGCAGCTCCAGCAGCTCGCTCGCGCGTCGCCGGCCATCCAGTTGCAGCCACGTGAAGCCGGTGCCGACGATCAGCAGCAGCGCGATGAGGGTCTTGGTCGTGCGTCGCAGCTGCGCCGTCTGGCGCGCCACCTCGACCGCGATGCGCACGCCGGTGCTCTGTCGTGGCGCAGTCGGCCGCGGCGCCCCACCCGACGAGGTGGGCTCCGCCAGCGCCTCCACTGCCGTCGTGGGCGGAAGATCGGAATCGCTTTCGATGACCGCGAACTCGAGCGCTGGCCCATTCGTGCCAAAGCCGATGACGTCGCCGCCCTTGAGCAGCGTGTCGCCGGTGATCCGCTGCCCGTTCACGAAGGTCCCGTTGCGGCTGCCGAGATCCTGCAGCACGAAGCCTTCGGTCTTGCGCACGATGGCGGCGTGGCGCGACGAGACGTCGAGGTCCCGCTCGGCGTCGAAGCGCACATCGGAGAGCGGGTGGCGGCCGAGTCCGATGTAGCCTTTGCGGAAAGCTTCCACCTGTCCCGCGCGGGCGCCGGAAAGAAACTTGAATTGGGCTTTCACTGATTCCGCGTGAAGTACCAGACCACCGCGGCGATAGCCGCGATAAGAAGGAGCACCGTCGTCGTCATGCGATTGCGTGCTTCCTTGTTGGACACCGGCGGCCGGCTGCCCTTATAGATCGGAACGGGCTCGGTACTGGTCTCGGTGTCGATCAGCGGGTAGACCTGATGGCCGACGTCGTCTTGCGTCCCGCCATCCGAGGAGCGCAGGCCCTCACCGCCGAAGCGCGCGATGACCACGGTGATGTTGTCCGGCCCGCCGCGCTGGTTGGCGAGCGCGATCAGCTTGTCGCACGCCGCGCTCAGGTCGGGCGTCGTGGTGACGATCTGCGCGATCTCTTCCTTCTTGACCTGTCCCGACAGGCCGTCGGAGCAGAGGACCAGGATGTCGCCGCGCCGCACTTCCTGATGCGTCAAGTCGACTTTGACTTTTGGATCCGGGCCGAGGGCCTGGAGAATGATGTTGCGGCGCTCGCTCTGCGCCGCTTCTTCTTCAGTCAGCTCGCCCGCTTCCACCAGGCGTTGCATCAGCGATTGATCTTTGGTGATCTGATGCGCCTGGCCGCCGCGAATGAGATACGCGCGACTGTCGCCGACCTGCGTGAGATACAGGTGATCATTCAGCACACCCGCCGCCGTGGTCGTCGTTCCCATGCCGCGCACCTCCGGATGCGCCTTGGCGTGCGCGTGAATACTGGAGTTGGCGACCTCGACCGCCTCCTTCAGCCGGTACGCGAACCGCTGCGGGGTCACTTCGTCCTCGGCGTTCCACGTTTTCACGAGGTGCGCGTAGATCGTGTCCGTCGCCATCTCGCTCGCCAGCTCGCCGGCCGCCGCGCCCCCCATGCCGTCGGCGACCACGAGAAGGGTGCCGCGCGGGCCGATGTCGTGCTGCCGCACGTCCGGCTGCAGCGAGGCCGCTTTCCGCGTCAGGTCGGCGACGAGAAATCGGTCTTCGTTGTGGTCGCGTGTGCGGCCGAGATCGGTCTTGGCGAAGACCTCGACGCGGATGGCCTTGTTCGAGCGCCCGAACATTACGGTTGGTGTTGCCGCAAATCGCGTTCGATGGCAGAACGCAAATTGCTGTACGTAGAATCGTTCGGTGAATGACGGACGGCGGTCACGATCCAGTCATGGGCGTTGCGCAGGTCTTGCACCTTCAGCAGGTACAGCTGAGACGTGATGTAGGCGGCGTACGCCTTTGCCCGCTCCTGTCCCGACGCACGGTAGATCGCCTTCGCTGAATCCACGAGCGAGTCTCCAGGCCAGTCGTCCATGAGGTCGACAAGATGATTCAGCGCCCGCTTGCCGGCTGCGTCGTCGTACCGGGTCGCGGTCGATGGTGGCGGCGCGGCTGGAGGCAGCGTGCGACGGCCGCTGTCTCGGACGGGCAGCGTGGTGATCCCTCCAGATTGCCTCCCGACCTGATTTGCCGCTGTGCTGTGAGCCACGGTGTCGGAGGGATTGGCGCCCGCCTTACTGCCGCCGTTCAGCATGACCCAAACGCCGCCGCCGCCGAGAACCACAACGACACCCGCGACGATGGGGACGAGCGACCGCTTCTTGACGGGAACCGGCTTCTGCGCCGAGATCCGCTTCGTAGGCCCGCCGCCGGTGCTGTCGAGCAGCTGCGTCTTTCCTTCTATATCCCCCCTCGAGCGCGTGTGCGGCACAGCGCCCTCGACGGGACGTCCCGTCACGGCGGCGACGTCCGCCGCGAACTTCGTGACCGTTTGATAACGCTCCATCGGCGTCCGCGCGAGCGCGGTGTCCAGCACCGGCTGTAACCCGGCGGGGAACGAGAGATCCGGCCTAGCCTCGGCGAGCTTCACGGGCTCGTCGGTCAGGCGCTTGATCATCGTCTCCTGCACCGACGTCGCTTGGAACGGCAGTCCTCCGGTCAACATCCGATAGAAGACGAGCGCCAGCGAGTACAGATCGCTCCGGCCGTCGAGGTTGTCGCCCGACAACTGCTCGGGGCTCATGAACTCGGGGGTCCCGACGACCAGGCCGGTTTTGGTGACTTTCTGGCCGGCATCATCGCCACCCACCGCTTTTGCGATCCCGAAATCCACGACCTTCACGGTGTCGCCACCGCCTTTGCGCCGGGTCAACATGATGTTGTCCGGCTTCAAGTCGCGGTGGACAATGCCGAGATCGTGCGCGGCCTGGAGCGCGTCCGCGGTCTGCAGGAAAATCGCGGTGGCGCGGGGCAGGGGAAGCGCGCCTTCTCGCTCGAGCACCTCGGTCAGCGGCTCGCCCTCGATGAACTCCATCGCGAGGTAGATCAGCCCGTCGGGCGTTTCGCCGAAGTCGTAGATCGCGCAGACGTTGGGATGGTTGATGCGGCTGGCGTTCGCTGCCTCGCGGTTGAAGCGCGCGACGGCATCGGGGTCGTGCACCATCGAGGGATTCATCACCTTGATGGCGCTGCGTCGTCCCATCTTCACGTGCTCGGCGAGGTAGACCTGACCCATTCCGCCTTCGCCGAGCTTCTTGACGACGTGGTAGCGATCCGCGACCACCTGGCCGACCAGATCATTCGCCGGCGCCGCGGATCGCAGCGTCTGCCCGTCGTTCGGGCAGAACTTCACGTCATCGGGATACTCGGTGGAGCAGACCGGGCAGATCTTCATGCCGAGACGACTGCTCCCGGTAGCTCGATGCGCAACAGCTTGTCACCGACCATGATGCGCGAACCGTGTTGCAGCGGCATCACGCCGCGGGCCGCGATGGCCACACCGTTGCGGCTGTGGTCGTCCACCAGGACGAAGTCCGCATCTTCGGAGCGCACGGTGGCGTGCTGCGCGCTCATCGAGGGATCGTACGGGAAGATCCAGTCACCGCGCTCGCGTCCGATGTGAATGTCGCGACCCGGCGAGAGCTGGATGACGTCGCGCGAGCTGCCATCGGTGCGCAGCTGCGTGAGGCTGGCGATGTCGGCACTCGGCACCATGCTGCCCAGGCGCTTTGTGGCATCGGCTTCGGCGCTGTGTGGACCCGGATAGCCGAGCCGCTTGAAGCGCAGCACCTGTGACCCAATGAGAATCAGGTCACCGTCGGTCAGGAGATAAGGTCCTTCGAGAAAGACCCAGGTGCCGTTGCGGCTGCCGAGGTCACGCACCTCGAGTCGCCCTTCTTCCCACGACAGTTTGGCGTGGAGCGGAGAGAGAAACTGATCTTCCGGGAAGCGGATATCGCCTTCTGTGCGGCCGATCGTCGTGGTCGACTGCTTGCGGACGAAACGCGCCACCTCGGTGTCAATCTCGGAAATCAAAACCAACGTCAGGGCGTAATCGGAGCGTCTGTCGGGAATGATCCGGCGGTCGTGCGCTGCTCCCGCCCCTCCGGCGCCCGCGCTTTGCCCGGCGGGAACGGATCCGCACAGCGGACAGGGACCATCCGCAGGGGCGCCTCCTCCCGCTGCTGGACCGCTCGTGCGGGAAACCAAACTCTCCCCGGCGCTCCCGCCTCCACCGGAGGCAACGGCAGCACGGGCGGCCGCCGCTTTGGTCAGCGGCTTGCCGCAATCAGAGCAGAATTGCGCGCCGGCGTCGTTCTGTCGGCCGCAATATTGGCAAGCGCCCGGGGCCATAAAGTTAGGTGGCCCAATCTATTGCTGAACGCTAGCTTGCGCCACATGCGACTCGCTCGGATCGCGCTCCTCGTTACTGCGACGGGCTGCGCCGCTTCCACCGCAGCCCGTCGCGACTCTTCCCCGACCGGTCCGGTCCCCAATTTACCCGAGCCACTTCACCTCACCATCGTCTATCCCGACACTGCCGACCCGATTCAGGCGCAGGATTCGTCATTCCTGTTCGGTAGCGTGGGCCGCGGCCGTAGCGATGTGGTGTTGTCGATCAACGGATTCCCTGTGCACGTCGCGCCCAACGGCAGCTGGCTCGCCTGGCTCCCGCTGCCGACGCATGTGCCGTTCAAAGTAGAAGACGAGGAGCGGAGCCTCACGCTGCGAGTGTACGGCGTCGCTTCGGACGTGAACTGGATGCAGTACGGCGGTACCGATCCGTACGTGATGCGCATGAGCTATGCGCAGCCCGCCGCCGATGAGGTGACAATCACGTTATCGCTTGCGGGACCGGTGTGGGGCTATCGTACGCAGTGGGGTGGTCGTGTCGCCACGCTCGCGGTCGCCCAGCAAGCGAAGACGCTGCTCAAGCAGGCGGGAGCGCGCGTGCTGTTGACGCGCACCGACTCGACGCCGGTCGACTTGTTTCCGCGCACCCGGTTTGCCGAGGAGCACGACGCCGACGTGCTCGTCTCGATCCACGCCAACGCGCTGCCCGATGGCGTGAATCCCTTCGTCAATAACGGGACCAGCGTGTACTACTTCCATCCGCGCAGTGCCGCGCTCGTTCGCAATCCCTGGATGCCCTCGGCGCTGACGGAAGGGTTGTTCATGATGATTCCGGAACAGGAGGCGATGCTCCTGACGCCTGAAGGCCGCATGCGGTACGCGCTTGGTGTGGTGCGGGGGATTGAGGAGTTCTTGCGAGAGATGGCTCGATAATGCGGAATGTGAAATTCGGAATGCGGAATCGCGGAACGACGTTCGCTCGCCAATTCCGCATTCCGCATTTCGCATTCCGCATTTTGTTTGCACTCGTCCTCAGCACTCCTGCCGCCGCCCAGGATCCATCCGGACATTGGCGTACCCTCCACACCCAGCACTTCCGCGTCCATTTTCGCCCCGACTATCGCGCGCGCGCCGTAGAAGCCGCGCGTGAAGCCGAACGGGCGTATCGGCTGCTCTCGAGCGAGCTGCACCCGCCGCGCGGCATCATCGACCTGACGCTCTCGGACGACGTCGATGCGGCGAACGGCTTTACGACCGTCTTCCCGTCGAATCGCTTCACGATCTTTCTCACGCCGCCCGTCACCGACCCCGGATTGCAGAACTACGACAGCTGGGAACGACTCGTGATCG
>WNGL01020918.1_pt1 | contig 10028 bp, 10 predicted proteins | sample 5400591 | NCBI WGS metagenome assembly WNGL01 (sample SAMN13153377, study PRJNA577476) | soil metagenome | isolation source: 80 cm soil or saprolite under Garry oak tree replicate 1 | place: USA:California | collected 2016-06-15 | reverse complement strand
GAGCTCGCGCTGGAACTCGGCGAACGCGCCGACCTTCTGCAGGGGGTTGATGTCGCCCTCGACCGTAGCGACGTGCACGAAGGTCACGCCGTCACCCAGCCGGAACGTCGCATACCGCAGGCCGCCGGGATCGTCCTCGGCAAGCTGCGCGAACACCTGCTCCACGAGTCGCTGATTCTCATCCGAGGCGTCGGGCCGCGTCTGGTAGCGCACGATGAATGTCTTGCTCATGATGACCTCCGTTTGGTGCTGGTCAGTTCGGCCGGCTGGCCGGGTGACGGGGCTTTACCTGCACGACAGGACCTTGCCTGCACGACGAACCTTGTCTGCCGACGAAACCTTGTCTGCCGACGAAACCTTGTCTGCCGACGAAACCTTGCCTGTGTGACAGAATCTTGCCTGCATGACAGGTTTTGTGTTGTGTGACAGATCTCTTGTTGTGGCACGTGGCCTTTGCCAGCTGACAGTGCGCTAGTTGTGTGATGGGCCTCCTGCTTTCGACAAGACGGCGTCCGGGGCAGGTCCTGCACTGCGCTCCAGGTCCGGCACCGGCGCCGTGGACGTGGTGGCTGACGCATGGTCCGCCCGTCGCCGGCCCGGCGCTCCGAGGGCGGCAGCGGCCCCGGCCAGCGCCAGCCCGGCGGTTACCGCCATCGCCGGGCCGAACCCGTCGGTGAATCCCTGCGGCGAGCCGAAGCTGCCGGTCGCGGCGAATACGCTGACGACGATGGCGATCCCGAACACGCCGCCCAGCTGGCGCAGCATGTTGAAGGCACCGGACGCCTGGCCGATCTCGCGGACGCTGACCGCGCTGACGGCTACCTTCTGCGTCGCCGGCATCGCCATCGAGATACCGCAGCCGCTGATGACCAGCGGCAGGAGCATCTGCGGGTAGGCAAGATCGGGGCTGGCGATCAGCGCAAGCCAGCCCATCCCGGCCGCCTGCAACAGCAGCCCGCCCGCGATGAACCGTCGCTCGCCGAGCCGGTCAGCGAGATTTCCCGCAACTGGCGCGCATATCAGCAGGGTGCCGGTCCATGGCATCAGGCGCAGTCCGGCGCCGAACGGCCCGAAGCCGAGCGCGGTCTGCAGGTACTGAGCCAGGAAGAACAAGGTTCCGTACATCGAGCCGACCAGGCAGAAGTTCGCGGCGTTGGCCAGGGTGAATGCCCGGCTGCGGAAGAACCGCATCGGCAGCATCGGCGCGTTCACCCGCAACTCCCAGCCGACGAACGCGACGACCAGCAAGGCCCCGGCCGTCATCGCGGCGACGACCTCACGGCTGCCCCAGCCAGCGCTGCCGCCGCGGACTGCGCCCCATACCAGGCAGAACGAACCGCCCATCGCCAGCAGCACACCGCCGATGTCGAGCCGGCCGTTCGGTCCGTGGCTTTCCGCCATGTGGGCCAGCACGCCCGCGATGGCGAGCAGGCCGATCGGCACGTTGATCCAGAAGATCCATTGCCACGCAAGTCCCTGGGCGATGGCACCGCCGATGAACGGGCCGCTCAGGGTGGCGAGCCCCACCGCGCCAGTGAACAACCCCAGCGCCCTTCCCCGCTGCGCGGCGGTGAACGCGGAGCTTAGCTGCGTCAGGGCCAGTGGCATGACCAGCGCCGCGCCTGCGCCCTCGACCGCGCGGGCGGCGATCAGGACACCGATCCCTGGCGACAGCCCGCAGGCGGCTGACGCTGCAGTGAAGAGGGCAAGACCGGCGACGAACATACGGCGTCGTCCGAACCGGTCGCCGAGCGCCGCACCAGTCATCAACAGCACGGCGAAACTCAGCACGTACGCGTTGACGGTCCACTCCAGCGTCGCCACCGACGCGCCCAGGTCGCGCCGGATCGTACTCAGCGCTGTCGTCACCACGGTGCTGTCGAGCGCGATCATGAACGACCCCAACGACGTCAGCGCCAGGACCCAGACCTGGTTCGACGTCATCCGCATTCTGCTGACACTCATGTGTTATCTGTCCTTCCGGGCCGCATGGTCCTTCCGGGCCGCATGCTGTTAGCTGGTACTGGGTGAGCCTGGTGCGGTCGCGCTTTGCGCCTCACCCGTACATACCGGCGGGCACCGGAAACTCATCGGCCGAGGGCCGGTGAGTTCTGGCAGGCTGGCCGGTATATACCGGTGGCGCCAACGTCGTCGGCCTGCACGCCGCCGGCGCACACGCGCCGACCGCCCCGGCCATAGTTCACGCCCGGCCGGAGTTCACGCGGCGATCAGCGGGAGTGCGATGACAGCGACGACGACGGCATTCGCGGATGGCGAGGAGTTCGCGCGTCTCACTGACGGGTTCCGGCGTGAGTTGCTGGCACATTGCTACCGGATGCTCGGCTCGATCCACGACGCCGAGGACCTGCTGCAGGAGACCTTCCTGCGGGCGTGGCGGGCGCATGACGACTTCGATCTGCGCCAGGCGTCGCTGCGCACCTGGCTGTACCGGATCGCGACCAACGCATGCCTGACCGCGCTGGAGGGCCGCAGCCGCCGCCCGCTGCCCTCCGGGCTCGGCGGCCCGAGCGGCGACCCGGAAGTTGCCTTGGTCCGGCGGCCCGAGGTCCCCTGGCTGCAGCCGATACCCGATGCGCTGATCGGGCCCCAGCCGGGCGACCCGGCGAACATCGTGGCCTCGCGGGGCAGCATCCGGCTGGCGTTCATCGCCGCGCTGCAGTACTTGCCCGCCCGGCAGCGCGCGGTGCTGATCCTGCGCGACGTGCTGGCCTGGCGGGCAGCGGAGGTAGCCGATCTGCTGGGCACGACAACGGCGGCGGTCAACAGCCTGCTGCAGCGCGCCCGGGCGCAACTGGAACAGGCGGCACCCATCGAACACGAGATCACCGAGCCAGGTAACGCGGACCAGCGCGCCCTGCTCGACCGGTACGTCGCGGCGCTGGAGAGATCCGACGTGGTTGCCCTGATGAGCCTGCTGCGCGAGGACGCCGAACTGGAAATGCCGCCGCACCTGACCTGGTTCGCCGGCCGCGAAGCCGTCGCCCGCTTCCTCATTGCCAGGACCCGCGGCACCCGTGGCGCCTGGCGGATGGTCCGGACCGGCGCCAACGGCCAGCCCACTGTCGCGACCTATCATCCCGAGGACGGTGGTATCTACCGGGCGCACTCCGTGCAGGTGCTCACGGTCACCAGCACCGGCACGAGCGCGGCCATCGCCCGCGTCGTGTCGTTCCTGGATACGAGCCTGTTCCCGACGTTCGGACTGCCGCAGGAACAACCAACTGGCAGCTTGCCCTAGGTGCTGCTGCTCCCGCCCCAGCGGCTGCTACCGCCCCAGCGGCCGCCTGCTCGCTCAGCGTAGTCCGGGCTGCCGCAAGAGGCTCTCATTCGCCGCGGTTACCTGTCCTTTCTGGTCCGCCAGCCCCTGTCCGACCGCTCGATGAAGCCGGCCGCGGCGAGTGAGCCCAGGCACCGGATGACCGTGTCCAGGTCGACGCCGGCCGACACCGCAATGGACGCGGGCCCGCTTCCGCCGCGCGGCGGGACGGCTTCGAGGACGGCGCGGGTGACCGGGTCCAGGTCGTCACGCGGCAGCACAGGACCGTGACGAGCGCCACCCAGTTCCTCGCCCACCGGAGAAACATGCTCAAGGACGTCGCGGGCGCCGGTCACGAGGACCGCGCCCCATTCCCTGATCAGCTCGTGGCAGCCGGCCGACATGCCCGACGTCACCGGCCCTGGCACGGCCATCAGCGGGCGGCACAGGTCTCGGGCCCTGGCGGCGGTGCTGAGCGCGCCGCTGCGCAGCGCCGCCTCGACTACCACGGTGCCGCGGCTCAGTGCGGCTATCACCCGGTTCCTGACCAGGAACCCCGGCCTGGTCGGCCTGCGGTCCGGTGACATCTCGCTGACCAGGACGCCTTGCCCGGCGATCGCCTCGAAGAGCTGAGCATGCCCTTTCGGGTAGCCGTAGCTGAGCCCGCTGGCCAGCACGGCCACGGTGACGCCGTCAGCGGCCAGCGCACCGCGATGCGCGGCGCTGTCGATGCCGAACGCCCCGCCGGATACGATCACCCAGCCTCGCTCGGCCAGCGCGGCCGCCAGTTCCGTGCCCACATGCGAGCCGTAGCCGGTAGCGGCGCGCGAGCCGACGACGGACACCGAGCGGAGGCAGGCGAAGCGCAGGTCAGCGTTGCCCCGCAGCCAGAGCGCGATCGGGCTGGCATCGCCGAGCGCCGCCAGCTGGGTCGGCCATTCCGGGTCGCCAGGGCAGATCAGCCGGAAGCCATGCCGGCCCCAGTAGGCGAGCCGGCCGGCGGTCGGCACCTGGCCGATCCGGGCCTCCCACCGCCGCAGCGCGCGATCCAGGCCCGGGATGCCGCCGCGCTCCCGGCCTGACCGGGGGCCGCGACCCGCACGAAGGTCACCGGCCTTGCCCGGCCCGCTGGCCGCTCGAAGCTCGTCAGCGTCCCACAGCCCGGCAGGCTCCGGCGGGGCCGCCGCCCGATCTAGCGGAGTCGCCGTCTCCGCCGTGGCTGCGTCCGCCACGGGCCGGCCGGCCGTCCCGGGCCGGCCGGCCAGCGGATGCCGCCCGCCGGCCAGCGCCGCGACTACCTCAGCAGGCGGGCAGTACCGCAGCAATGCGCCAAGCGCCAGGTCACCGGGATCGGCCACGAAGCTGAGCGCGGCCCTGGCCAGCCGCTCCTCGTCGGTCACGGCGGTCACGACGCGGCCCCCAGCCACAGCCCCAGCGCATAACTGACCTCTGCGATCGTCGGCCTGGCGACATTAGCCAGGTCAGCGACGGTCCAGGACAGCCGGATAACGCGATCAACGCCACGCGCGCTGATCTCGCCCAGGTCCATCGCGCGTTCCAGCGGGGCGAGCGCGCCAGCCGCGGGCGCGTAGCTGCGCCGCAGCTCGCTGCCGGGGATCTCGGCGTTGAGCCGCCAGCGGGTGCCGCGCAGCCGAAACGCTGCCCGCTGCCTGGCCAGCTCCACCCGCTTGGCCACCACCGAGCTTTGCTCGGCAAACTGCCGGCCGCTGAGCAGCTCGGCCCGGCCGACCGGCAGGAACTCTACCTTCACGTCCACCCGGTCGAGCAGCGGCCCGGACAGCCTGGCCAGGTACCTACGGCGCGCAGCCGGCCGGCAGGTGCAGGCCGCCCGGGCTGCCGCGGACGACACCGCCGTCGCCGCCGACCGGGCACACGGGCACGGGTTGGCCGCGAGCAGCAGCGTGAACCTGGCCGGGAACCGCGCGGTCTGCCCCAGCCTGGCCACCACCACCTCGCCGGACTCCAGCGGCTGGCGCAGCGCATCGAGGACGTCGCGGGCGAACTCCGGCGCCTCGTCCAGGAACAGGCAGCCATGATGCGCCAGCGAAGCGGCGCCGGGCCGGATGATCCCGCTGCCGCCGCCGACGATCGCGGCCTTCGTCGCGGTGTGGTGCGGCGCGCAGAACGGCGGCTGGCTCAGCAGCGGGCCGCCAGGCGGCAGCGTGCCCGCCACCGAATGGATGGCGGTGACCTCAAGCGCGGCAGCGGGCTCCAGCCTCGGCAGGACCGTCGGGAGCCGTTCCGCCAGCATCGTCTTGCCCACGCCAGGCGGCCCGAGCAGCAGCAGGTGATGCCCGCCTGCCGCGCAGATCTCGGCGGCCAGCCTGGCGGCCGGCTGCCCCACCAGCTCGGCCAGGTCACGGCCGGGAACTTCCGCCCCCGGGCCGGGACCGCCGCCGTCCGGCGGCAGGGAGCCGCCCTGCCATACCGCCGCGCCCGCGGCGCCGTCCGCCGGGCAGCCGCCGCGCAGCCAGCCGAGCAGCGATCCCAGGCTGTCCGCGGCGAGGACCCGGATGCCGGGAACGAGCGCCGCCTCGGGAGCGTTGTCCGCAGGCACGACGACGGTGCCGAACCCGGCCGCCGCTGCCGCCGCCACCGCAGGCAAGACGCCGCAGACCGGGCGGAGCCTGCCATCGAGCCCAAGCTCGCCGATGAACAGCAGGTCCGCCAGGCTAGCCGCGGGCAGGACATCGGCGGCGCCCAGGATGGCCACCGCGATGCCGACGTCGAAGCTGCTGCCGCGCTTGGGCAGGCTGGCCGGCGACAGGCCCACCGTGATCCGGCGCTGCGGCCAGGCTTCCCTGCTGTTGACGATGGCCGCCCGGATCCGATCCCTGGCCTCGCGGAGCGCGGTATCGGGCAGGCCCACCAGGAGCAACGCGACCAGGCCGTTCTCGATGTCGGCCTCGATCTCGACCGGGTGCCCCTGGACGCCCACCAGCGCGATCGAATGGGTGCGGGCCAGCGGCATCTAGCCCACCCCCCGGACATGCTCCACGGTAAAGTCGCCGGACTCGGCCCGTAGCACGCCTATGACATCGATGCGTATCTCGTCAAACAGCACCCCGTGCGCGACCAGCCAGCGGACCGCAAGCCTCCGCAGCCGGTTCCGCTTCTGCCGGGTGATGGCCTCAAGCGGCGTGCCGTACCTGACGCCAGAGCGGGTCTTCACCTCGCAGACAACCAGCGCACGACGCTCGGCGGCCACGATGTCGATCTCGCCTTCGGCGCACCGCCAGTTCCGGTCGAGTATCCGCAGGCCGGCCCGCTGCAGGTGCTCAGCGGCCAGTTGCTCGCCCTGCTTGCCGAGGACATCCTTGGCATTCACGCCACACCACCTCCAGATCCGACGGTGTCGGATCCGCAGGCGCCAGGCTGACGCCGACGAGCAGCCGTGGAAGACGCAAGCGGGAGGGCCCCATCCGTGGATGGCGACCCCGGACTGTCAGTCCCGTCGGCTTAGATGGCCGCTCCCGGCGGGATGCGACGGCGGCGCCCAGCATCCGCACATCTTCGGACAGCGTTCCGGCGTTGCATTTCAGCACGCGTGGCGGATGCCTGACGATCAGGAGAAGCCCTGCTCCTTCTCGTCGGGGAGCTGCAGGTCGCTCTTGGCCGGTAAAACCGTCGCTCGGTCTCGACCACGTGGCTGAACAGCCCGACGACATCGCGGTACTCGCGGTAGAGCTGAAGCTCCATCTCGGTCTCGTACTTCTCGAGATCTTCCGCGCTCATGCTCTCCCCTCCTGACCGGCCTGTCCCCCTGGGAGCACGGCCGGCGATGAGGTCAACCTTAGGGCCATTCTGCTCCAGCATCGGCCGGGTCCCCAGCCGCCCGCCCGGACCGCATGACGCTATCCGCCCGGCTGGCCTGCGATCGCCCATTCCTGGCTGTCAGCCACGCCTTCCAGGCCGGGCGCCATGCCCTCCTGGCTGTCAGGCGCGCCTTCCAGGTCGGTCGCCATACCCTCGTGGCTGTCAGGCGCGCCTTCCAGGCCGGTCGCCATGCCCTCCAGGCTGGCTGTCATGTCTTCCTGGCGCACCGGCCCGTCCTGGAGTCCGTCAGCCCGGTTGTCCCGGCAGTCGGCTCTGTCCGCCATGCCGCCGGGCCCGTCCAGCGCGGCCTGGCCGCCCAGCACCGCGATCACGTTGGCAAAGGAGTACCGGTGCTCCGGGCAGGGCCCGTGCGCGGCGAGCGCGCTCATGTGCGCGCGGGTGGAGTAACCCTTGTGCGCGGCGAACCCGTATGCCGGGTACCGCTCCGCCATGGCCGTCATGATCCGGTCCCTGGTCACCTTCGCCACCACGGACGCGGCAGCCACGCAGGCCGCTACCTCATCCCCCTGCCACATGGCCAGGGCGGGCACGGCCAGGCCTCGCACCGGGAAGCCGTCGGTGAGCACGTAGCCTGGCCGGCCGGCCAGCCCGGCAAGCGCGCGCCGCATGCCGGCCAGGTTGCAAACGTGCAGGCCAAGCCGGTCGATGTCGGCGGAAGGGATCACGACCGCGTGCCAGGCGGCGGCCGATCGCAGCACCTGCTGGTAGGCGACCTCGCGGGTGGCAGGCGACAGCGCTTTGGAGTCCGCGAGGTCGGTGAGGCCGCCAAGCCTGCCCGGGTCGAGGATAACGGCGGCGACGACCAGCGGTCCTGCGCACGCGCCGCGGCCTGCCTCGTCTATGCCGGCCACCGGGGACAGGCCGGCCCGGGCCAGGACGCGCTCGTACCCGATCAGCCCCGCGCCGCGCCGGGGAGTCAGGCCGGGATGCCGCCATTGTGACGCGAGCATGGCCTCACCGTGACGCCCGGCGCGCCCGGCGCCCGCGCACCCGACGCCGGACCAGCCGCTGCAACAGGGTCAGCGGGACTGCCCCGGCGAAGCCAACCTCAAGCGGCATATACGGGGCCGTCGGGGCGACCGGCACCGGCTGCCCAGCCGCCCCCGGGCCAGCCGCGGGGGCCTTTGCGCCGTCAATGCCCGGCTGCCCGAACGTGGCCGGAATCGGCAGCACGCGCCACCTGCCCGGCGGCCAGACGATCATGAAAGCGCGGCCGACCACCTGGCTCTCCGGAACCGTCCCGCCGCCGGGAAAGCCGGTATGCCCGCGCGAGTCGTAGGACACGAACCGGTGATCCCCCATCACCCAGAGCCGCCCGGGCGGCACGGTGATGCTGAAATGCGACGTCGAAGGCAGATTGCCCGGGTAGAGGTAGGAGTTCTCGTGCAGCGGAACGCCGTTGACTGTTACCTTGCCCGCCGCGGAGCAGGCAACATGGTCGCCCGGCACCCCGATGACGCGCTTGATGTAGTCCTGCTGTCCCGGTGCGGTGCCGAACAGCCCGATGATCGAGCGGAACAGCGGGACGATCACCGCGTCGTACAACCGCACCAGCGGGTCGGAGCTGGCCTTGCTGGCCGGCGGCAGGGTATTCCAGGAACCCGCGCCGTTGAAGACGACGACGTCGCCAGGCTGGATCGAGCGGAAATGATAAACGAGCTTGTTAACGAGCACCTTGTCGCCGACATCAAGCGTGTTCTCCATCGACGGCGAAGGTATGTAGAAGGCCTGGACCACAAAGCTCTTAATGAGCAGGGCGATGACCAGCGCGATGACGATCAGCACCGGCAGCTCGCGCCAGAACGATCTATGCTTCTGCTTTCCCTGCGGCGCGGGTTCGGTGTCCGCGCCCGGAGTGTCCTGGCCCGGCTCAGCGCCGGCCCCGCGGGCGTCCTCGCGGCCGGCCGGACCCGGACCAGGCTCGCCGGCCCGGGGCTGGCCCGGCCCTGGCGGGCCGTCCGCGGCCGGATCCTGAGCAGCGGGCGGAGCGCTGGCACTGACCCGCTTGCCGTCATGGCCCGTCTCGGTCAAGGCCCACTTAGGAGTTTTCTGATCATCCATCATCGGATTCGAGCCTAGCCGGGCCGGCCGGTACAAACGATGCCGGTACCGCGGGCCGCGAGAAGCCCGCGCGCCGCGGTCCAGGCGATATTGCCATTTACCGACCAGAACATTCCCGTATCACCCTCGCGTTCTCCGCGCGGCCAGTGATCCGGCCACGGCCACGCTGAACCGGTAATCCGAGGGCACCCGCTGCGGCCGCACTCCTAGCGTGCCGACATGTCGCGGCGTTCCCTGATCCTGGCCGCCTTACCGCGGAGCGAGCGGAGATAGTACAGCTTGGCCCGCCGCACCCGGCCGCGGGTGACTACCTCGATCTTGTCCAGGGACGGGCTGTGCACGGGGAACGTCCGCTCGACCCCGACGCTGTAGCTGATCTTGCGGACGGTGAAGGTCTCGCGCGCCCCGCCGCCCTGACGGCGGATGGCGATGCCCTGGAAGACCTGGATCCTGGAACGGCTGCCTTCAACGACCCGGACATGCACCCGGAGGGTGTCGCCGGGCCGGAACTCCGGGATGTCCGAACGGATCTGCGCCTGCTCCAGCTCGGCTATGGCGGTGTGCATCGCTGTGGTTCCTCAGTAGTTCATCACGCGCACGCCTGCAAGAGCGCGGCTTCGGTCTCTTCGGTGAGGGCGGCGAGCCCCCGGGCACGCCCCTGCTGAGTCAGGCTATGCCGGGGCGGCGGCTTTCAGTGTGCCACATCTTCGCCACTGACCGGAAAGCCAGCCTCGAAGAGCAGCTCCCGGTCGCGGGCGTCAAGTACGGCGCCGCCGCCCTGGGCGGCATCCCCGCCCCGGGCGGCGGTATCGGCCACGGCCTGCCCGGCCGC
>WNGL01011703.1_pt1 | contig 10030 bp, 9 predicted proteins | sample 5400591 | NCBI WGS metagenome assembly WNGL01 (sample SAMN13153377, study PRJNA577476) | soil metagenome | isolation source: 80 cm soil or saprolite under Garry oak tree replicate 1 | place: USA:California | collected 2016-06-15 | reverse complement strand
ATCGTTGACAAGCGCAACGGCCTGGACACCTTCGATCTCAAAGTCGAGGTAAAGGACTCCTCTGTCTTAAGTGATTCGGCACGCAGCGCAGAGTTGAGCCGTGAGATGGCAGAGTCGGTCAAGACGGTGACAGGGAACTCTCCGAAGGTGGAGCTTGTGCCGCCTGATAGCCTTCCGCGTGCCTCCGGTGGCGAGTCGAAGACAGCGAGTGCCAGAGTAGAAGATCGGCGAAAGAAGTAAGTAGGAGAGGTTGAACAGGAGATAATTACTGACCTCCCCTGAGAACTGGGGTGCAGGGGGCTGTGCTTCCTGCCGGGCGCGGGGTGTCCCGCGCTCTCTTTTTTCCCCTCTCTCTAAAGAGGGCCGCTGGCCCGACCAAATAATTATGAGGGGATGTCAATGATTACCCTTGACATTGGTCTGATCCATCAGTATCCTTTCAGAAAAGCATTGAGTAGAGTTGAAATGGATGAGTGACAAGCCTATCAACCAGCTGGTTTTTAGCACACATGCCATTAAGCGGATGTTTGAACGTGGTATTAGCAGGGCAGATGTTCGTCATGTGGTGACGACTGGAGAAGTTATCAAACAGTATCCACAAGATACTCCTTATCCAAGTGAGCTAATACTGGGTTGGTGTGGAAATAGGCCAGTGCATGTTGTTGTGTCAACAGATGTACAGGCCCAGAAAATGTATGTCGTCACAGTCTACGCACCCGATCCCAATCGATGGGAGCCGGATTTCAGAAGGAAAAAGTCATGAAGTGTGTCATTTGCAAAAATGGGGAAACTGAACCAGGTACAACCACGATCTTGCTTGAGCGAGATAACGCGACCCTTGTGATAAAGAATGTACCTGCTGAGGTCTGTCAAAATTGTGGAGAGGGATATGTGGATGAAGAAACTACAGAACAGCTTCTGGAAATGGCGGAGGCAGCGGTACGATCGGGTGTACAAGTTGATGTGCGTCAGTACGTGGCAGCATAATAAGACAGTGGAAGCTGTTACGATACTACAAAAATTACCGGTTTCCATGTATGCCCACCATCCTCTGTCTTTATGAGAGGTGAAGAGGAATTAGCTGATCTATCAAGTGCCCAGCCAAGGGCACTTGAAACAAAGCTGATACAGAATACGCTTTCAAAATTTGTACCTGGAGAGATGGCTGTCCAGTGCTGTCCCCCGTCGTTGGTTGCATACAGAAGCTTCCCCTGGTCATTCACAATCCATCCATGGCTCATGTCTATAAACTCAATCGTAGAGATTGTCGCATTGAGACCTGCTGAAAGGTAGAGAGATGTAGAGAGGAACGCTCTACTACTCCAACTTGCTCCTCCGTTGTGTGTCACATATAGATCTATCCCTTCCTCATTTTGACTATTGAATAGCAAGACAGGCAGGACGCCATCCTGGGCACTAAAAAATGTTGGTGGTAAGGTTGCAAATGGCTTGGAGGGAAAGGGTTGTGGTAGTGTTTGTTGGGTCCAGGTAGAGCCGCCGTCGTGTGTGACATAGAACTGTACGGGATTATTTGTCCCGGTATATTGGTATGTGGCCCATCCAGTCGAAGCATCCAGGAAACTCAGGCCCCATTTAGTTCCGCCGAGTGGGGGATGACTAGCAACCGTGCCAGGGGAGGCACTCGTACCAGTACTTGATACGTGAGTCCAGGTCATTCCTCCATCTGTTGTGCGGAAAATGTCGATGCTGTCCCCCTGGCCTCCAGTATCGGAGGTGCTAAAGAGTATCCAACCATCTGAAGGGTTGATGAAGGTGATCTGGCTGGCCTGGCTGGCTTCGTCAGCAGGACCGACAGCTGTTTTCTGCCATGTCTGTCCCCCATCAATAGTATGAAAGAGAGCATGGCGTGTTGTAGCTACCCATGCGATAGAGGCAGTGAGGAACTCTGTGCTTATTCCTTCATCGGATTGTTGAGCGGTAGCATACTTCGGTGTGACATCCTTCCAGTGCATTCCCCCATCAGTGGTGTGTAGGACGTATGAGCCTTTCGCATATAGGTGTGGACGAGTAAATGCCCAGCCGGTTGTGGCATTGATCATGTGGATGGATGCCAGGTCTCGGTTTGGTACCGGTGTTTTATCACCTGTGACCTGGGGTGTGGATGTGGAAGTTGGTATCGCTGTTGAGGTTTTGTCTCCTGCATTCGTGTTGTCGGCATTCCCACAACTTGTCAGGACAAGCAGCGAACCAACGAGAAGGGTGGTCAACAACGCCAGCCCCATACTCTGTTGCCATAGTCTTACGTTCTGGAAACTGCGTCTCCGGTGCATGTTGCTCGCCCTTTCTCACTCTCTTGAGTATGCACTAGGGTTGCCCTCCTGGAGCGAATGGCAGCTTATCGTGAGTATAGGTATGCAGGTCTCCTCCTACAAAGTAGTCATGTCCATCAGTGCCGACAAGGTGCCACATTGGGTTTGTGGGTGCATCTCCGCCCCCTTTCCACAGGTGCGCGGGGGAGGAGAGGTCTCGCCAGTGTGGATCAATCGGGAAGAAGATCAGTTCGGGTTGCTTTCCAAAGAGCACGCCGAGGTTGCGCTCGCTCTTTAGTTGAGCCACTGCCATTGTCGCTGAAATGTAGGGAAATGCCTGGTGGATGTAGGGGTTCTTCAGTCCCAGTGCGCCGAAGGAGGAGAAACGCAGGCGGTGGTTAGCTCGATCGTACACGAAGTCAAAAATGCCAACTTCCTGGCTGGATGCATTCTGGACTGAGACGACCCAGTGATCGTCATCGTAGTACTGGATGCCTGTATGTGGACCATAAGCTTTAACCAGCGCCGGGGTATCGAGCGAGGCATAGTTATAGCGACCTTTCATCATGCTAAAGTGCTCGCTCCTGGCAATCGCTGCTGCCACGACACCGGGTGACTCTGATGTGATGGAGACCCAATCGAGGTCATCAGGAGGACAGGCAGGCTCTCCAGCAGTGCCACAAACATGCCTCGGTGCCGGGCTGGAACCCGGAGGTCCACCGCCCGAAGCGCTGGCGGTGTTCCTGCCCTGGCCGATGATGACGATAAGAGCGACGCCCAGAAACAAGGTGAAGATTATCGCAATGCCGAAGAATGTGGCAGCCACAGTTGTTCCCGTAGACTGATGGCGACTTCTAGTCGGCTTTCCGTTATACGAGGAGGCTCTTTTCGGCCGTCTAGTGTTTGACGTAGAGGACCTGGTTCCTTTTTGCTTTCTGGAGTGCGACATGGTTTGCTTTACCTCTCTCGTCCTCAGTTATGCGGCACTAAATTGTAGTTAGTATCAAAAGCGTAGTCGTAGTTGTGGCCGGTAATCGTGTCCTGCTCAATGGTGATGTAGAACTTGCCCCAGTGCGTCTGCTGGTTGTTGTAATTTGGGAAAGGTGGATCGTAGTAGTGGTTCGGGGCACTGGGATCGGGATCGTAGCCGCCATTCGCAGTCGTGCTGTAGGGTTTTGCCCACAGGTAGGATGGACCAAGTGGATTATTGCTACTTGTCTGCTTACTCTTCCAGTCTGCGAAGGACCAGACGGTGTTCTGGTGCTGATTGTAGTATTTGTTCCCGTCGAAGCTCTGATCTGCACTGTTTAACCAGGGGTCCCAGGTATCGATGCCGTAGAGGGTGTATGAGCCACCATAGGAGGGATCAGCGCTGGCATACACACCATCGACAACGAAGGAATGAGCACCCTGGCTGATGGTTACACTGATGGGGTCATTTCGCGTCCCTGGATTGCTTGAGTTGGCTCCCCAGTCGTAGGCAAAATCGCGAGTCGCCTGGTCGTTGTTATTCGGGTAGATGTAGTTGTGGAAGTAGTACCCAGGAGGTGTTTCGTACCATGCACCCCAGGCGATAGCTCGTGGGTCGGTGCCGGAGTCGAGACTGATATTCGCCAGGAACTTACTGCCGGAGGGATGGCCCCAGGCGCTGATAGCCACAGAAGAATTGTTGAGGTCGTTGGCAATGCTTTGCTGGGAGCGTGTGTCATTGCTGTTGTTGTACTTTTTGTAGTCGTATCGGCGAATGGCCTCTATGTTGGCAACGCCGCACCAGTTGTCAGCCTTTTGATACCAATCACTCGTAGCCGCCTGCATCCAGGAGAGGTTTGTACCATAGAATTTGCCCTGGCATGCTCCAGGATTACATGTTTGGGTAAGAGCGCTGGGAGCTCGCGCGGATACGGACTGGATTGGAGCCCAGCCACTGATGGTAAGCATCTCGATCAGCGCTAACCCGACGACTATGCCGACAAGGGTGGAAAAGAGACGAGTTGAGCTGAGTGTCATGACCCTGTAGACCTTCCCGGTGTTTTTTGCGGTCAAGCTTTACGGTGGTCAATGTGTCCGCAAATCCAACGCATCTAAGAGAGACTCTATACGGTTTTAGTGCCTTATAAGGTAGACGCTAGAAGCGGAGGTTTTTGGGGTGCAAGTCGCTTCCGCACGACTTATTTTCCCTGCATCGCTAAAACAATTGCCAATGCCCCGATGCCATTATTGAGCGTATGAAGTAACATCCCTGGCCAGATTGCCTTTGTACGCCAGCGCACAAAGGCAAGAGCCAGGCCAATAATGAACAATACCGCGAATGAGCCTGGGTCTCCGTGCGCTATAGCAAAGATGAGGGAGCTGAGCACAATAGCCCAAACGAGGGGCATGCCGCGCTGTAGCCCTGGGAAGACAAAGCCGCGAAAAAATACCTCTTCACAGAAGGGAGCAACGAACACCGCAACGATCAGTAGTGCGTAGGTAGTGAGGGGAGCCACTTTACTATTTTGAAGAATGATCTGGTCGTTTGTTTGCAGGTTCAGATGAAAGACAGTAATCAGGTACTGATAGAGGATATCAATGCCGAAAATTGCGAACAAGAGTATGACAATCAGGGTGGCAGTTTGACCTCCGTGAAAGTCACGGAAGCCGAGTGCCCGAAGTGCCAGCCGCCCATAGGAGGGAGTGGAGCGAAATGCACGGTTGGCAAAGTAGAGCGGTGCGATGAGGAACGCTGCTTCAATGACGAAGGAAAAGATGAAGGTCACGATTGCGCCAACCAGGTCTGCCTGTGGTGGAAGTGGGGTCTTTCTGGGAGAGGAGGTCCCGCCAAGGCTATTCAGTCCGACGACCAGCAGTATCCAGGGGACAAGTGTCAGGACGATGCCAAGAAAGGTTTGTTGTATCGTCCAGGGAGCTTCATCTGATTGCTTTTCGACCAATTGACGCCTCCGTATCTTCGCATGTACTATTATAACACGGTTGATCTGATTTGTCTGTAACGAAGGTCACGCCCATTTCAGGGACTGTATATGGTATACTACCTCCAACGAATCGATTATCATATCGGGAATTATTACATAGTGCAGAATCAACACACGTTTTGGGAAAAGGAAAAGAGGCGGGGACATCCCGCGCCCCGGCAGGGGGCAAAGCCCCCTGCACCCCCATTCCCGATCCGCTCTCTTGATTGTGCAATAGGAAGGAAGAATGGTTGGCCGACACACTTGAAACAAACCCGGCAGAAAGCGTGAATTGGCGGAAGCATAAAAATGCTTGCCCATTTTATCGGGAGCGCTGGTTTCCCCATAATGATGTGGCAGCAGGAGAGCCGATGTACCAGGTCTTTTGTATGAAGAATACTCCACCTGTGACGTTAGAAGAGCAGGAAAAGTGTTTACATAGTAAAACATGCTGTTGGCGTCTTGCGAACAGGCAGCGTAGTAGCACTCCTCAAGTATCATCTACTGAAGCCGAAGAAGAGACACCGTCGCGTGCCTCCTAAAATAAAAAGCCAGCAGTCGAAACCACTGGCTTGCTTCTGTTCCTCAAAGTAATTTCCTACTCAGCGTTCATAAACCCATCGTTCTGTATCCGGGGCATAGTTGACCAGTTCCTCCGGCTTGAAGAAGAGATTAATTTCTTTCTCGGCGGTCTCCGGGCCATCTGAGCCATGGATGATGTTGAAGCCGATCTCCAAAGCATAGTCTCCGCGAATCGTGCCGGGGGCGGCTTCAGCAGCATTCGTGGCACCCATAGTGGTGCGTACTACGCTGATTGCTTTGGGACCTTCCACGACGCCTACTACCACCGGCCCTGAAGTGATATGTTTTACCAGGCCAGGGTAGAAAGGTTTGCCTTTGTGGACGCCGTAATGTTCTTCAGCCAGTTCGGGCGTAATCTGAATGAGTTTGAGACCGATTAATTTCAACCCCCGTTGCTCAAAGCGAGTAATAACATTGCCGATCAGTCCTCGCTGAACGCCTTCAGGTTTTACGATGATGAGCGTGCGTTCCAAAGGTAACTCCTTGATCCTAGTAGCTTGCCACCAGCTGTAAGAGTTGTCGGCAAGCCCTTTTCATCTCCAGGCGAACACGTCCAAGGTTGCTACGAGCGTGAGTCGTCACGACCAGAATGAGGTCGCCTACCTCGGCGAGTTGGATGGTAGCATCCTGTGTTTCAATAATAACATGGCGTGTCTCGCCACTGCTGATCTGGGTCGTATAATTGGTAATGGAGCCAAAGGCCGCTGCAGACATCGCTCCCAGTACCTCTTCCTCCTCACTCTGTAGCGTTCCAGCGACGATCAGACCATCCTTGCCGACGAGAATTGCGTCGGAAACTTCGTCTAGATCGGTCAACCGTTGTAGAATGCTTTCCACAATTTGACTCCTTTACCTGTGCTAGTCTAGCCTGGCAGCACCTAACTGCTCTGGCCTTTGGCCTTTTTGGTCATAGTCAGCGCTTTATTATAGGCTTCCATTGCCTGTAAATACTCTCCCTGGCGCATGTAGACATCACCCAGGACACGATATCCTGCTGTATACTTGGGAGCCAGTTTGAGCAGCGCTCGCAGATTGCTAATCACTTCTCCCAGCAGCTCAGGTGCGTTTCTTATAATAATACGATACTCTTGCATAGCCTCATCGTAACTGCCAGCGAGCTGGCAGTGATATCCTTTGAGTAAACGATCTCTGTAGCTCAAATGGCTCTCAACTGCCTTGCTTGTTGCTGGATGCTGTCCAGAGCGTCCCTTGCCCGCAGATACGAGTGGAACCTGCTGTGCAATTGGTTGTTGTTGCATTGGTTGTAGCCGGATGGCAGGCCGCTTCATGGTCGTCTCTAGCTCAATTTCATATAATGGCTCGGTCCGATGCGTTGAAGCCATTACGGGTTCTGGCAAGATGTTAGTCCTTGGCTCTGCAACTGGTGTGGGAGCAGGGTTCTGCCGTGCCTGGGAGAAAATGGCAGGCTCTGGCGGAACACTAACGCTGGAACCTGGAGCAGGGCTGAAGATTGGACCCGGTGTAGCAGGCCACAAAGGTTCAATAGGCTGGGGCTGGCTTACTGGAGCATCTGGTGACACGAGTGCTGGAGCGGACAAAGGCGTATCACCTGCATTGGCAAGTTCTTCTACAAAATTGCCAAGTTGAGCTAGAGCGGATGGGACTGCAGGCGTTGGTGTCGCTCCTTGAGCAAGAGTAGAGAGTGCTCCTGGTTCCAGGGGCGTAAATCCTTGCGCATATAAGTCGCGTTCCAGGTTTTCCATGGTGGCGATCACCTGCTGTTCTGCCTCAGGTATGGGTTCTGCTTGAACAGCAGGAGCTATCCAGAAGCCAGCAGGAACTGGCTGCTGTTCTACTTGAGGATGCGACTCCGCTAGAGGAGCAGGAAATGCCCAGGGATCAAGAGAACTCTGCTGCTGTTCTGGCTGGGGAAGGGATTCTGCTTGAACGGCAGGAGCCTCCGAAGAATCAACAGGAACTGGTTGTGCGTCCGCTTGTGCTGGTGGTGGTACGACTGGCTCTGGTTGGGGTCTGCCTTCCATTGCCTGAGCGCCAAGAGACTTCAACCACTCGGGCCAGCCCATATCTTCTACATCACCGTCATCTGAGGCAAAGGGAAATGGTGCTACCTCGTCCTCCTCAGATACAATAGGTGTGGCAGCGGGTTTCTGTCCTAATGGGGCTTGAGTAGCAGGTGCTGGTTGTGCCTGCGTTGGTGGTTGAGTCGGTGGTGTTACAACAGGTGGTTCTTGTTCAATTGGCGGGGGAACAGGTAGTGGTGGTATAGCTCCACTTGGTTGCCGTCGCTCACCTTTAGTCAGCATATCAAGCCAAGCCGGTGCTGCTGGTGACTCTGCGCCTCTTTCACTGCTTGTCATACTCCAGGAATCTGCTGATGAAAGAGGAGCCGGATCATTTACACTGTTCCATGCATCCACTGGTGCAGGCACTGGTTCTGCTGACTGATCCGCATGATACCACGGCTGTTGCTCAAGCAGTGCCTGGTCATGGGCAATTGCGGCATCCACATCATCTTCACCATCGTCTTGCCCTGCTTGCCAGGATTCAGACGCAGGTACAGGCTCACCTCTGATGGATTGACCGGGTGCCCATGGGTCAGGTTGTGTTTCGCTCCTGACCGACTGACCGAATGCCCAGGGATCAGCCTGCTGTGTTCTGTTGCCTGGTAACGGGGCAAAAGCGGAAAAATCCTCCAGAGGCTGGTAGCTCTGAGGCGCTTGAGGCACTTCTGTGAGAGTATCCAGGCTGCTCCAACTCGTGAAAGCATCTGAGAGAGCAGGAGTACTGCTTGAGCCATTTGCCGCGGTGGAGTGGCTCTCTGAGAGAGATGCTGGCTTCCCATCAGAGATCTCTGTTAGGACAACCGGGCCTTTTTTGAGCAGTGCCACAAATGGGTCGTTAGGCTGACTTGCTAGCAGATCGCTAAAGAGTTCGTGTGCCATGACCAGTTCGGGATCCAATCCCTCGGCTCGCTGTATGAGTTCTGTAGCCTGGTGGATATCATGGAAGGAAGTGACGTAAGCTATGAGGAGCAGGGCCTTCAGACATCCGGGAACGTCTTCAAGGATGCGGGTTGCCAATTGTTCTGCCTGCTCATAGAAGCCCTCACGCCAGTAGGTCTCAAGCAATCCGAGACGTGCATCCAGGCGGTCGGGACTGGCGTTGAGCACTGCTTCCCACTCAAGCAGAGCCTGTGGAAGAAGATCTCCACGCATATACAGGCGTGCCAGTCCGGCTCGTGAAAACATGAAGCCTGGTTGTCCAATCTTTGCACTCAATTGATTGAATTCCTGGCGAATCTGACGATTGCCTCGACTAAGCTCGTATGCCTGCTGATAGCAATCCAGCGCAGTGTCGAAATCCAGCATACGTTCGCTGATGAGAGCACGGTTGCAGTAGGCGAGAACATTCTCCGGGTCACTTGTTAATATCCAGTCGAAGGTCTGTTGTGCCTCTTCGAGATGACCCTGTTCCAGGTAGATTTCACCAAGGAGGCGCTGGGCCTCAAGAGACTCTGGAAAATATGAGAGAATATGCTGACAGTTAGTCATAGCCTCGTCGATGTCACCAGAGCTGATAGCATCTTCTGTAGCTTGTAGATAATCACGAAATGTTGTTTGTACCATAAAACTGGGTCTCCTCTCCCCGTTTACATGCTCTTGAGCAACTTGCCGAAGTGCTCGGCTCTCTGTGGATCATATGGACCAATGATGACCAGGCGACGCCATTCAGGGGAAAAGCAGGTCTCTGCCACACGCTGTATGTCCTCTGAGGTGACAGCATCGACGTGTGCGATCATCTCCTCCACTTCCAGCACTTCATTGCGTAGACTTTCTTGACTACCAAGCCAGGAAGCTACCTGTTGTGTGCCTTCTAATCCTAAGAGAATGCCCCCCCGTACATAGGCTTTGATGCGTGCGAGTTCGTCCGCCGGAACTGGTGTGTCACAAAGTTTCGTGAGCTCACCAACAATGGCTCGGATAGCTGGTTCAGTCTGTGAGGGGTCTACTCCTGCACTGACTACCAGGCTCCCGGTCTCGAAATAGCTATTGAAATAGCTTCCAATATCATAGGCCAGGCCTTGTTCCTCCCGGATCGTCTGGAAGAGCCGAGAACTCATTCCATCCCCCAGAAGCGCATTGAGTATCATAAAGGGATAATAGTCAGGGGATGAATGCGCTATCCCCAGGGTTGCCAGGCAAATGCTGGTTTGCTCAGTGTCTTTGTTTACAACTGCCACGGGAA
>WNGL01011701.1_pt1 | contig 10030 bp, 5 predicted proteins | sample 5400591 | NCBI WGS metagenome assembly WNGL01 (sample SAMN13153377, study PRJNA577476) | soil metagenome | isolation source: 80 cm soil or saprolite under Garry oak tree replicate 1 | place: USA:California | collected 2016-06-15 | reverse complement strand
TGGCACTTTGCAGTTCAAGTATCTGGTCGGCAGTGATCACGGGCAGTAGCGTCTCAAGGACCTCCTCTTGCTTGAAGCGATGGAGGATGGCCTGCTCTTCCTCTTCAGAAGGATAGCCGATCTGCAAGCGCAGCCAAAAACGGTCAAGTTGGGCTTCAGGAAGAGGAAATGTGCCTTCCAGTTCAATTGGGTTTTGAGTAGCAATAACCAGGAAAGGCTTCGGAAGGGGCATAGTGGTACGCTCCACCGTTACTTGCCGCTCGGCCATCGACTCAAGCAATGCAGATTGGGTTCGGGGAGTGGCCCGATTGATTTCGTCTACAAGAAGAATTTGCGTGAAGAGCGGGCCTTGCCGGAAAACAAATTCGTTGTGGCGTTGATCGAAGTAACTGACACCAGTGATGTCGGTGGGAAGCAGATCGGGTGTTCCCTGCACGCGTTGGAATGTCGCACCCAGTGAACGGGCCAGAGATTTAGCCATCATTGTTTTTCCAATTCCTGGCACATCTTCTATCAGGACATGTCCATCGCTCAGCAGAACGACGAGGAGCAGGTCAATGATGTCGCGCTTGCCGATAATTACTCGTTCCACGTTATTGCGTATGGTTTCACCAAGGGATTGTACTTTACGCACAGCAAGAGCAACAGTTTCATCAGTCATGAACAGTATCTCCAGATTTTAGATGTACATTAATTATACCTTACCTCTTTATAATTATTGCTAGACCTCAGATAGTTTACCAGCAGAGTGAGACACAGGTCGACGCGACTGTCCGGTTCCTTCGAGAACGGCTTCAGGGAAGAAGGTAAAGGTAAAGGCCAACTGTTGTTTGTCAGAATGGTGGAGCTAATTTTGCCTTCGAACCTCTTACCCAGGCATGAATGAATCCTCCACCTCAATCAGCAAACCCTCGTTCACGCGAAGGTGTACCTCTGATAATGGGATAAGCTCCTCACGGTCTCCGTGAGTGGAGAGGAGAACACGACCCCGAATCTGTTCTGGCAGCATCACGACCTGGTCTTGCGTTGAGAAGTTGAGAGCCACCAGGCAGCGCTGGTTAGCATACTGGCGCAGGTAGACGAAACAGGTTGCATTCTCCTGTTCAACTGATTGGTATGAACCAAGGGTTAACGCCGGTAAAGCTCTTCGCAGTTCCAATAAGCGACGTGTAAACATCAGAAAGGAACGTGGATCGCGTTGCTCAGCAGCCACATTATGGATCTGGTAGTCATCTGCGACCGGCAACCACGGGGTCACCTCGGGAGGACAGAAGCCTGCATTGGCGCTTTCATCCCATTGCATCGGGCTGCGAACCGGGTCACGGCTTTTCTCAGGATGTTCCTTTCCCGCTGGATCTTGTATCAATTCTCTCGGCAGCGGAACGTCTTGCATGCCCAACTCGTCACCATAATAGCAGGTGGGGGTCCCGCGCAGTGTGAGCAACAACATCTGGGTCAGCCGCGCCTGCTCACGGCCCACACGAGTGGCGATACGCGTCTGGTCATGATTGCCTAGAACCCAATTCGGCCACGCTCCCTGGGGCATAGCCGCTTCGTAGCCCTCGACCGCCTGGCGAATGGTACTTGCCTCCCACGTCGACATGGTCACGAATTGGAAATTGAAGGGGAGGTGGATCTCGTCGAGTTGCTCGCCGTAGTATGGCATTAGACGCTCCAATGGTAGATAGAGTTCGCCGATGAGCACACGCTGACTATAGCTTTCGGTCAGTGCCCGCATCTCCTGCATGATGGCATGCATGCCCGGTTGGTCGACGATGAAGTGTTCTATCAGACGGGTATTGGGCGGATCGCCTGGCTTCCACGCTGGATTGATCGGATTATCACGAAATTGCTCATCCTTGAGGAGCACCTCAAGGGCGTCGATGCGAAAGCCATCGACACCTCGCTCCAACCAGAAGTGCAGAACCTCATACATCGCCTGACGGACTTTGGGGTTGCGCCAGTTGAGATCAGTTTGTTTCACATCGTACATGTGAAGGTAATACTGCCCGGTGTGTTCATCGAACTGCCAGGCTGACCCGTTAAATCTGCTGGTCCAGTTATTTGGTGGACCACCATCGGGAGACGGATCTCGCCAGATATACCAGTCGCGTTTCTCATTAGTACGGCTCTCCCGCGCCTGCTGGAACCAGGGATGCTCATCGGAGGTGTGGTTGGGCACAAAGTCCAGGATGACCTTGAGGTTGCGCAGGTGGGCCTGCTCAAGCAAGATGTCAAAATCGTGAAGGGTTCCGAAGAGTGGATGGACATCGGTGTAATTGCTAATATCGTAGCCAAAATCAGCCATCGGAGAAGGATAGATGGGAGAGAGCCACAGAGCATCAACACCGAGCCAGCGCAAATAATCCAGTTTGTTGGTGATTCCGGGGAGATCCCCTATCCCATCGCCATTGCTATCGAGAAAACTCCGTGGGTAGATCTGATAAATCACACCCGTTTGCCACCATGAGTGCCAATACGTCATGTTTTTTGTTCCTCCTTCATTGATTCCAACACATTGCTTCATCAGCTCATCCGGTGAAGAGAGACGGATCACCTCCCTCTTGTCATTCTTCGCTACCGCTCAGAATGACAAAACTAGAACGCGCTGAATGATAGGGGAGTATCCTCCATTTCAGCCACGTTCTCGTCGTCTACCTGATCGAATATGTTGGAATCAATGGTGCCTCCTCTCGCCCCTACTCTGTTACTCAATTACCGACTATGAAAGGTAAAACTAGACGCTCATTTTATAGCTAAACGTCCGTGCTCTGCCATCATCATCTATCTGCAGCGTCAGAAGCCGACGAGCAGAATCATAACTCGCGTCGGGATGTTCTTGAACCGCTTGCCTGTCCATAGCGTGAATCTTGATCAGAAGCTGCCGCTTTGGCGGAATGTAAGCTCCTTCTCGCGCACCAATCTCGAAAACCAGCCTATCCCCCGTTCGGCGTAATGTATAGCTCGTCGTACAGAACTGGCCTTGTTCATACTCGAAGCTATGACCGTCATCCTCGTAGAGCGTGAATACCCCCTCGCCTGGATAGAGATCCAGCGTCAGCGGATCGAGCGGGTATTCATCGGCATAGTGCAAGTCCGGCCCACTGGGAATGATCGCCCCCGCGCGTACGTAGAGCGGTATGCGTTCCAGCGGTGCATACGCTAGCAGATGCACAGGCCCGGTGAGCATTTCGTCGGACCACCAGTCGTACCAGTCACCCACGGGCAGATAGACATGGCGATGCTCACGACCGGGATGGTAAATCGGTGCCGCCATTACCTGTGATCCCAGCAATAACTGGTCATGGAGCGGATAGGTGACTGGATCATCCGGAAAGTGATAGAGCAAAGGTCGCAGTATGGGGATGCCACGCCGCGACGCTTCCCAGAAGAGTGAGTAGATATAGGGAAGGAGTCGGTAACGTAGTTGCAAGAATTCGCGACAAATAGCCTCAACCCGCGGGCCAAAGATCCAGGGTTCATGGCGCTCGGTGCGGATTTCTGAATGGGCGCGGCAGAAAGGCGACAGAACGCCAAATTGCATCCAACGGGTGAATAGCTCACCGCTGGCATTACCTGAGAAGCCTCCAATATCGGTGCCGACGAAAGGCACACCCGACAGACCCATGTTCATGAGCTGTGGCATCGCCATCTCCAGGTGCTCCCACCAGGAGTGGTTATCGCCCATCCAGCAAGCGCTCCAGCGCTGCACACCAGCGAAACCCGAACGAGTGAGTACAAAAGGCCGCTCATTGTTGAGATATCTCCTCTGCCCCTCGTAAGAAGCAAGGGCCATGCCATAACCAAAGAGATTATGCACCTCAGCATGGGTCGTTCGCTCGCCTTCGGGACCCTGAATAGCATCGAGAGCGATAGTCCCAACCTTGCCGACACCCTCGCTGAACGGAAGCTCGAACGATGTCGGTTCATTCATATCGTTCCAGATGCCACTAACGCCAACCTCCATGAGCGCCTTCTGCATGTCACCCCACCATTCACGTACCTCTGGCCGTGTATAATCGGCGAAGACCGAGTCGTCGGGCCAGACATAACCATGGAAGACCGTGCCGTCGCTGCGGCGGATAAACACGTCATGCTCTAACCCTGATTGATAGACCTTGTAATCGGGGTCGCTCTTTACACCAGGGTCAATGATCGTCACAATGCGGAAACTGTCACGACACAGGTCACTGAGCAGCGATTGAGGATCAGGAAAGCTCTGCGGGTTCCATGTAAAAACTCGATAACCATTCATGTAGTCGATGTCAAGGTGAATCACGTCGCAAGGGATATCACGCTTGCGGAACTCAGTCGTCAACTCGCGAATCATCGACTCAGTCGCGTGACCCCAACGGCTATGGTGATAACCAAGCGCCCAGCGTGGTGGAAGCGGCATAGTCCCGAGCAGCGCACCCATATCCTCACTCACCTGCTCCGGTGTCGGCCCGTAGACCACGTAATAGTCTAGCTCACCACCCTCAGCCTCCATCCGCCAGGCGCCAGGCTGCTCTGCCCCAATGTCAAAGCGGCTACGCCAGGTGTTATTGAAGAAAACACCGTAAGCCAGGCCTGGCCGGAGCGCCATGAAGACTGGGATGGCCTGGTAGAGTGGATCGGTACCCGGCCCATGGCCATGGGCAGGATCAGTTGTCCAGTTAATCAGTTGACGACCCAGCTTATCTAAGGGTCCGGTTCGCTCACCGAAGCCGAAGAAATGCTCGCCGACCTCGATACGCTTGGCACAGGCAACACGTTGTTGCTCCGACTCAGTTAGATCCCACTGCATGCCCGCCTCATCGGCGCAGAATGGTTGCCCTTGCATATCCGCAAAAGAGAGGCTTCCACTGTCGCGATCGATCCTGACTGTGAGTGAGGCTGTTCTCAGCAAAAGCTCCCTGCCTGACTCCTCGATCTCGAAGGCTGCTTCACCGAACCCTTCATCCGCTCTGGTGACCGCCCAGGAGCGGCGCGCTACGAATGTACCGTCAGGCGCCAGCTGCACTCGGATTAGACGATCAGTCAGGACCGTAATTGCGACACGTGGTCCACCGTAGTCGAGGATGAGGGAACACCCTTCGCGAGTGGAGGAGTGCAAGACTCCAAGGGTGTTGATCGATTCTGTCATTCTCGCCACCTCCTTCAGCAGTCAAATGCTTGTCGCTCCCTGCTCGTCATCCTTGATCCTTCCAGATTCCCACCTTCAGCAACTTCACTGTCTCTCTTCAACTGTTGTGCCTCTTCACGCATGCGTTCCCCTCCTGCCTTAGGGATCATTTGTCCGCATGCATGACGGTGGCACCTCACGAGTTCCCCAGTCTCCAGGAGCCGTATCTAAGGTGAAGCGTAGGACGGCTCCCTGGGCGATTTCATGATGGCGAAGCCATGAACGATGGAGCGGTTTGCCATTCAGCGTCACGGCTTTCACGTAGAGGCACTCCTCCCCTGCTTCAGGCGCCTCGATAACCAGGGAGTTGCCACTTGAGCCAAGAGCCATCTCTGTACGCGTGAAGGCGGGAGCTACAAGCATATACAGATCCTGCCCCATGATTGGATGGAGACCCAGTGCCGAGCAGATATACCAGGTACTCTGGCATCCCATATCCTCGTTGTCGCTGAGCCCATCGCGCCTGGCGTGGAAATAGTGCTTCATGAGCGCGCGGACACGCTCGGATGATTTGTCCGGCCTGCCAACATAGTGATAGAGATACGGCACATGCAACATGATCTCTTTCGACCAATAGAGTCCTTCATCGAAGAACGTATCCAGGTGCCGTAGAAAGGCTTCACTTCCTCCATGCCGCTCAATCAACCCGGCGAAATCATGAAATGTTTGAAACGACCAGTGACAGCTGGCGGCTTCATAGAAGTAGGGATCGAACGGACCTCCAACTTCATTTGGATCAAACGGGCTAATCCAGGTACCAGTGGAGCTGCGTGGCGCAAAGGCGTGCAGATCTGCACGCCAGAGATTCCAGAGCTTTTGGGCACTCTTGTAATAGGCTTGGGCTGTGGCGCGATGGCCAAGCTGTTCAGCCAGCCTGCCGGTGCACCAATCCTGGTAACTATACTCCAGGTGGCGCGAGACACAAGCTATTTTCACGTTCGTCGAGACATAGCCCAGATCGCGATAATCCGCCAGGTACCTGCCATAGCGCCAGGGATCAGGAGACTCAACCTCGTTATTTTTGCGCATATAGCCCAGCGCCTTCTCGTAGTCGATTCCAACAAGGCCTTTGAGAGCGGCTTCGCTAAACAGTATATCGGCTGAACTTCCACCTTGTATCTGAGCGGCATGTCCCGCAATCCAGGCATCAGGGAGCCAGCCAACATGATCGGCGATATCGAGCAGACTATTGAGTATCGCCACTTCCATTTGCGGATCAACAAGGCTCAGCAATGCATTGGCATTGCGCACACTATCCCACAAACAGTATATATCAGTGAACTGCCGCACCCCGGAATGCCAGGAAGGATATTCATCATCGATCCCCAGATCGCTGGGCATGCAGAGCAGGCGGGTGAACAGGGTGTAGAAGAGCGTTGTTTGCTCGTTCGTGCCTCCCTCCACCCGCATGCGGCTCAGCGCATGTGTCCACGTCGTCCTGGCCTCCGCGTGAATCGTCTCAAACGTTTTGTTCTGAGCTTCGCGCGCGACGCTGGCTTGCGCTTTGGCAAGGCTCACATATGAGATACCCACGCGAACCTCGACGGTCTTCTGTCGACCAAAGTTCGCGACGGCCTTGCAATGGGTTCCCGTCGCGACAGAACCGTCAAGTATACCCGCTCCATTGGCCACAATCCGCTGCGCAGCGGACAATGAAAACTGGGCATAAAAGTAGACAGAGTAGGGAAATCGATGACCCCATCCCCCCTGACAATCAGCGCGCCCCACAACCTCGTGCTCAGAAATCCACTCGACGAATCCACCAATCACCGCTCCCAGTTCCCCTTCGATGGTCGCAGGACGGATAATCGCGCCAACATCGATGAGGACATTGGCCTGCGTCTCGTGGGGAAAATGATAGCGATGTACACCCACTCTCGGCGTACTGGTGAGTTCCACTCGCACACCCGACGAGGTCAGCGTAGCCGCATAGTAGCCTGGACTGGCGGTCTCCTGGCTGCGTTCACTGGCCTCGATTGAAAGTCGTGGCCGCCCTGTGAAGGGCATCACTCCAATATTGCCATAGCGGCTTCCCCCACCCGTGCCACTCACATGGGTATGGCTGAAGTAGATGGTCGGTGCGGTACTGCTGTAGCCATTGGTAGGTTGAGGAGGAAGTGTGTCAGGGCCGAGACGGACCAGACTGTAAGGGAGGTAAGGACCACACAAGCAGTTCCCTCTTCCATCGGTCCCAAGAAAGGGATCAACGTAGTCAAGCATCGACAAAAAGCTTCCCCTTGTGCTGTGCTCTCGGCGAATTGAGGAGAATTGGACGCGTTATGTAACGCGTCCAATTCTCTAAAGCTAACCTTTTACTGCTCCAGCAGTCAGGCCAGAAACGATACGGCGCTGTAAAATCAGTACCAGAATCGCAAGCGGAATAGTCACGATCACTGCGGCAGCGGCAATTTCACCCCAGGGGATTGTATGCTCACCGGCGAAGCGTGAAACTCCAACGGTGATCGGCTGCGCATTCTCATCGGCCGTCAATGTCAAGCCGAAGATAAAGTCGTTATAGACAGCGATGAACGTGAGAATAGCCGCCGCAAAAACCCCAGGGGCCGTGAGTGGCACAATAATATACCACAGGGCTCGCATCCGCGAGGCCCCATCCACCCGGGCTGCCTCTTCCAGGTCTGGCGGCAGCTCGCGGAAGAACGAAGTCATGAACCAGACTGTAATGGGTAGGGTGATTACGAGGTCGGGGATAATCAGGGCAATATACGTGTTGTAGACAGGAATCGGGCCAGTGAAAGCTACAAAGAGCGGTCCGACCATCGCGATAAACGGTAACAAGGCCACCGACAACGTGATTCCCAGCACGATGGCTTTGCCGCGGAACTTCGTACGCGCAATAGCATAGGCGCAAAGTATGCCAATGATCAGTGCCAAAAGTGTGGTGACGGCTGCGATGATCGTGCTGTTGATCAGATCATGTGTAAAGGCGGACAGTGCAAAATCGGTTGCGAAGTTCTCCAGGCTGAAAGAATGGGGAAAAAGAGTGGGTGGAGTAGCGTTCAGTTCGAGTCCACTCTTGACTGCCGTCGCAATTGACCAGTAAAGAGGAGCCAAACAGACGAACACAATCAGCACTACTGCAGTATAGCGACCCACCTTACCCCAGGGGAAGCCCCCTCCCGATTTTGCAGTCCTTGTATCTGCTCTAGCACCAGCGGAAACCTGTTCCTTGACTGCCATAAGACATCTCCTTCCTTTCCAGGGACGGCTTAATTCACTCACTACCGTGACGTTACACGCATCCATAAGACAAAGAGCAACGCAATGATAATTCCGGTAATAAAGAGTATCATTGAGGCAGTCACTCCAGCAGCAAAGTCAAAGGTAGTCCGCGTAAACATGAAATTATACGAGAACGATGCCATGCTTTCTACCTGGTTGCCGCCCAGTATGTAGAGCAGATCGAACACACCCATCGAAGCAAGCGTGCGAAATAGCAGAGCGATCAGCAGCGGCCCGGTCAGCATTGGCAAGGTAATCCTCCAGAATTGCTGCCATCGTGTACTCCCATCGACGCCGGCCGCCTCATACAATTCATGAGGGATGACCTGCAGTCCAGCCAGGAGCAAGAGGGCCATAAAGGGCGTCGTCTTCCAGACGTCGGTGATGATGGAAGCAAGTATAATGCCATTACTCGACTGCAACAACGTACCGCCTCGTGGCAGCAGGTGAATCTGTTGTAGTATATAGCTGACAATGCCTGTACGGTCATTGTACATCAGATACCATATCTGCGCTGAGATCACCGTGGGAAAAGCCCACGGGACGAGAATAGCGGCCCGAACCAGGCCACGGCCTGGAAACGTGGTATTGATCAGGAGGGCGATTCCCAGTCCAAAGATCGTTTCCAGGGCCACAGCAATGATCGTGAAGCCGAATGTCACGGCAATGGCAGTACGGAACTCGCTACTTTGGAGAACCTGAACATAATTTTGCAACCCAATAAAATTCGAACTAGCGCTCAGCGGGGTATCTTGTAGGCTGAGCCAGAAGGAATTCACGATGGGATAACCTGCCACCACCAGAATCACGATGATGGTAGGGAGTACCAGTAAGTACGGTGTCAAGCCACTTCCCATATCCAGGCGTTCTCGCAGGCTCACCCTTTTCCTTGTAGTGGCTACTTCTACTGCTTGTGTTGCCATATGCACGTATCCCTTTCGATAGCTATCCACGTCGAGAGTGCCCTACCAACGTAACTGCTGCAAGACTACCTCCCGATAAGTATAGATAGATACACAGACGACTACTCTACCAGGGTGTCGTAGACAGGTGGGGTATCTATCTAGATACCCCACCTGTCTACGTTCTACATCTACCTGCTTACGATGGCCTGCAAATCAGACGTTAGTGCAGCCAAAGCAGCTGAAGGACTGCTCTGACCGGTCAGAGCATTATGGATTCGCACCTGGATGGCATTCGAGACGTCAGGATAGAAAGGAGTAACCGGGCGCGGCTGGGCTGTCTCAAATACCGGCGCCAATTTGGCGAAGAACGGGTTCGCTTTCAGCACCTCAGGATCCGTGTAGATGCTCTTGAGCGTGGCAGTCAGCGACAACTTCAATGCTATGGTTTTCTGCGATGCAAGGGAGAGCTGGTGTTGGACAAACTTCCAGCCCGCGTCAGAGTTCTTCGAGAAAGCATTAATGCCATACTGCCATCCGCCCAGGCTTGAATGACCGGTGGTATTGCTTCCGCCATAGAGCATATTATGGACATCGAACTTGCCAGCAATCTTGGAACTTGACGGGTCGTTGCCCAACGAATAGGCGTAGGGCCAGTTGCGCATGAAAACAGAGTCACCGTTTTGCCAGGACGAACGAGAGTCCTCTTCCTTGTAGGTAGTCA
>WNGL01016740.1_pt1 | contig 10032 bp, 8 predicted proteins | sample 5400591 | NCBI WGS metagenome assembly WNGL01 (sample SAMN13153377, study PRJNA577476) | soil metagenome | isolation source: 80 cm soil or saprolite under Garry oak tree replicate 1 | place: USA:California | collected 2016-06-15 | reverse complement strand
TGGGCATCGGGTTGGTGCGCGGTCCCGCGCCGAGCTGTATCCGGGTCGATCACCGTGCCGTGACGCCCACGCGCTGAGCGGCATTTGCTAAGGCCAGCCTTATCAGTTTAGACTGATGATATGGCCGAGGAACTGGACGTCGAGAGTGTCGCCGGTGCGCTGATGGTCAGCGTCGGGCTGTTGCGGCGACGGCTGCGCCAGTCCCGGATCGACGACGAGCCGACCCTGCCCGAAATGGCGGCACTGGCCCGCCTCGACCACGGCGGCCCGGCCACGGCGACCGCCCTCGCGCGGCAGGAGCAGATCAGCCCGCAGTCGATGGGGGCGACGCTGGGCGCACTGGAGGCGCGCGGCCTGATCACGCGACAGCAGGATCCGCTGGACGGCCGGCGGATCGTGCTGTCGCTCACCGATGCCGGGCGGCAGGTGTTGCGCGCCAAGCGAACCGCGCGCACCGAGCAGTTGGCGCACGCCCTCTCCACCGGCTTCACCCAGTCCGAACTGGCGCAACTGATGGCGGCCGCGCCGCTGATCGAACGCCTGGCGCAGCACATCTGATGGCCACGACGACGGACCGCTACCAGTGGACGGCGTTGGCCAACACGACCGCCGCCGTGTTCATGTCCGCATTGGACGGTTCCATCGTGCTGATCGCCATGCCGGCGATCTTCCGCGGTATCGACCTCGATCCGCTGGCGCCAGCCAACATCGGCTACCTGCTGTGGATGATCATGGGATACCGGCTGGTCCAGGCCGTGCTCGTGGTCACCGTCGGCCGGCTCGGCGACATGTTCGGGCGGGTCAGGATCTACAACGCCGGTTTCGCCGTCTTCACGATCGCCTCGATCCTGTTGTCCTTCGATCCGTGGGGCGGCGGTGCGGGCGCGGTGTGGCTGATCGGCTGGCGGGTGCCGCAGGCCGTCGGCGGCGCCATGCTCACCGCCAACTCGGCCGCGATCCTCACCGACGCGTTTCCCGCGGACCGGCGCGGTTTCGCCCTGGGCACCAACCAGGTCGCCGCGCTGGCCGGCCAGTTCATCGGCCTGGTCGCCGGCGGCCTGCTGGCTGCCTGGGACTGGCGCGCGGTGTTCTGGGTCAACGTGCCCGTCGGGGTGTTCGGCACCGTGTGGGCCTACCGCACGCTGCGCGAGACGGGGGAGCGCGGCGGCGGCCGGATCGACTGGTGGGGCAACGTCACGTTCGGCATCGGCCTGTCGGCGGTGCTGATCGCCGTCACCATCGGACTGCAGCCCTATGGCAGGCACACGATGGGATGGACGAATCCGGTCACGCTGGTGTTGCTCATCGGGGGCGTCGCGCTGCTCGCCGCGTTCGCCGTGATCGAGAAAATCGTTGCGGCGCCGGTGATCCAGCTCAGCCTGTTCCGGATCAGGGCGTTCACCGCCGGCAATGTCGCTGGTCTCGCGATGTCGATCGCCCGGGGCGGCATGCAGTTCGTGCTGATCATCTGGCTACAGGGGATCTGGCTGCCCCTGCACGGCTACGACTACAGCGACACGCCGTTGTGGGCCGGTGTTTTCCTGCTGCCGTTGACGGCCGGCTTTCTCCTCGCGGGACCCGTGTCCGGCACGCTGTCCGACCGGTTCGGCGCCCGCGGACTGGCCAGCGGCGGCGCGCTGCTGTTCGGCGGCAGTTTCGTCGGCCTGCTGTTGCTGCCGACCAGCTTTCCGTACTGGGTGTTCGCGCTGCTCATCGCCGTCAACGGCATCGCCAGCGGCATGTTCGCGTCCCCGAACTCGTCGTCGATCATGAGCAGTGTGCCGGCGAGCCAGCGTGGCGTCGCGTCGGGCATGCGGGCGACCTTCCAGAACTCCGGCACGGCACTGTCGATCGGCGTGTTCTTCTCGCTCATGATCGTCGGCCTGGCAACTGGCCTGCCCGGCGCGCTGGCCGGCGGCCTGCGGCAACAGGGCGTTCCCGCCGCCGTCGCGGGTCAGGTCGGCGCACTGCCGCCGGTATCGTCGCTGTTCGCGGCGATTCTCGGCGTGAACCCGGTCGGTCACCTGCTCCAGCCCAGCGGCGTGCTGCCGACGTTGCCGGCGGCCAACCGGCATGCCCTCACCGGCCGCACGTTCTTTCCGAGCCTGATCTCCGGGCCGTTCCACCAGGGTCTCGTGGTCGTGTTCACCGTGGCGGCACTGCTGTCCGTCCTGGCCGCGACCGCCTCCCTGCTGCGCGGCCCCCCGCGATCGCGAAAGTATGGTTCAATCTAAGTAAGATACGATCTTACTTAGATGGGACTTGCCCAGTCCGCGCTGCCCGGCGCGGATCTGGTCGCCGGGGCGGTCGGCACCGACTGGAACCAGGCCTTGCGCGGGCTGGCAGTCGCCGCACCTGAGCAGGAACCCTGCATCGTCGTCCTTGACGAGGTGCCCTGGCTGGTCGAGCAGGATTGCGAATTCGAAGGTGCCCTTCAGACCGTCTGGGATCGGTACCTGTCAGCCAAATCTGTGCTGCTCCTGCTGGTTGGTAGCGATTTGTCGGTGATGGAGTCCCTCCAGGAATACGGTCGTCCCCTCCACGGCCGCGCAGCCCGCATGGTCGTGCGTCCTCTTGACCCCGCCGACGTACAGCAGATGACCGCGCTCGACCCAGCCGAGGCCGTCGATGCGTTCCTGATCACCGGCGGCTTCCCGGAGATCGCCCAACGTTGGAACCCGGGAACCAGCCGCGCCGCTTTCCTACGCGACCAGCTTGCCGACCCGCTCTCCCCGCTGTTGATGGCTGGGGAGTTGACCTTGCTCGGCGAGATTCGCGAGCCGTCGCACAGCCGCTCGGCCCTGGAAGCGATCGGTACCGGCGAACGCACTTTCGGCACGATCGCCAACCGGATCGGCGTCGGCGACCCGATCCCCTCCGGCACACTCGCGCCCATCTTGAACACCCTGACGGCCAAGCGCATCGTCGCTGTCGACACGCCGCTTGCCACCCGCGCTGACACCAAGAACAAGCGCTACCGAATCGAGGACTCGTACCTCCGGTTCTGGCTCGCGTTCCTGCAGCGCGGCATCGCCGAGGTCGAGCGTGGCCGCGGCGACCTCGTCGCCGCGCGGATTGAACGGTCATGGCCATCCTGGCGCGGCCGTGCTGTCGAACCCGTCATCCGTGCCAGCCTCCAACGGCTGCTGCCCGACGACAGGCTGCCCGGCGCGGAGTGTGTCGGCGGCTGGTGGAACCGCCAGAACAACCCGGAGATCGACCTGGTCGGCGCCGACCGCGACCATCCCGCGGCAACTCGCATCGCCTTCACCGGCTCCATCAAATGGCTTGAGACCGAACCCTTCGGCCAACGCGAGTTGGAAAGCCTGCTGGCCGGATCCATGTCGGTCCCCGGACGTGACTTCACCGCGCCGCTGGTGGCGGTCTCCCGCAACGGCGTCGAAGAAGGGCTACCACTGGCCGCATCCTTTGGCCCCGAAGAGATCGTCGCCGCATGGCGGTCTTGAAGCACGAAGCCGGACATGCCAGGACGCTTCCAGCGCGAGAGTTCGCGCGCTGACTCAGCGCTTTGCGGACGCAGACAAACAGCAGTTTACCAGCGTCCGCATAGCGCCGAGTTGCTGGTTGAGAAGTCAATCTTGAAGCAAGGTCACTGACCGCTCTGCGCAACTTGGTTCGAGTCGCCGTTGGACGATGGTTCACTCGATCCGGGAAAGCGCACCATGTGACATATTTCCCATTTCGGCCAGGTCGGCCATCTGTATCCGCTGGGCGAGTCGTATGTGTTGCAGGGTATCGCCTACATCCTTCAAGATGTCGGTTATGTCGCCATCATCGATCAGGCTGCCTTCCGGCTGAATCTTACCCGCTGCAGGAATGCACTTCACTGGATTGCCGCTCCTATCCGCCAGTGCTGGACCGACTCACCGTCACTGGCAGCCATGGGCCGCTTCTTGCACTTCCTTCAGAGCTTTGCTGACCACGTCGGCAAGCCTGACCAGCCCACCCTCGGTCATCACCAAGTGCAATGATCCTGACCCGTGTCCCACCACGATCTGCGCGTCTGACCTGGTCACTTCGCAGTACGACATCGAACAATCACCGTCGATGTCGGCCCACGTATCCAATGCGATACCCATCGTGTTCATCATGAATCCTCCTCTGTCGTGTTGCTATTTCTCGTTGCGGCCTGTTCGACAGGCGTTGACGCCGGCGGTAAGCACGCGCATTCTTGACCGCCGCGACAGTCGCTGGACAGCCAACGGGGACAGGATGCGCGCACGCGAGCGGTCATGGTCACGTTGCCCATGCCGGTCACCTCCAGAATCTGGAGGTGACGCTATGGACGGTCGGCACGTAGGTTTTGCCTGGGAGACAAGGTCGCCTGATCGGGCTATACGTGCAGGCCAGCCCGGTAGGCCATGCCGCGAAGATCTCGGCCGACCGCGTCCTGTCGCGACCGGTTCAGCAGCTCAGCCAGCGTCTCGCGGGTCCATGGGTGGTGTCGTACCCGAGCCGGCGAGATCTGCTCCGCCGTACGGAGTGCGGCGACCGCGTCCGGTACTCGACCGCGCAATCGGGCCAGCGCGCGACCACGGTCGGCCCAGTAAGCCGCGCGACGTTGCGGCGACGGGATCAGGGCCGGATCGACGGTGTCGGCCACGGCGGCGGCAGTCTCGTGGTCACCGGCTTCCAGCGCACACGCCATTCGCCACACCGCGACGTTGGTCGGGCCGAATCCGAACCACCAGGCATTGCCCTCACCCGTATGAGCTGCGAGATCGGCCGCGTGATCGAGCGCCGCGACGACGTCAGCCCGGCGGCCTTCGGCAGCGGCCAGCAGTGAGCTGGTGAAGGCCAGCATCCCGGCCAGTTGCTCACCGTCGGTTGCCCTCAGCCGGGTCGGTGCGCTGACCAATTGGTATCGGGCGACGTCGAAGGCGCCAGCGGCCAATAGTCCGTGTGTGGTGCCGAAAGTGGCGATACCCAGTGGGATCGGGTCATCCAGTCGCTCGGCCGCTTGCCGGGCTACCGATGCTGCCTGCCAGCCCAGGTCCAGTGGCGCACCGACGTCCCGCAGCCAAGCCTGCGTGCCCTGGATGTGTAGCAGGACCAGGAGCCGGAGAACCTCGCCGTCCTGGTGGCCGCTGGCGGCGGCGTGTAGGTCGATGATCAGGTCGGGTAGCCGCGCGCCGACGATATCGTGACGGCAGTGCTGTTGATCGTTGAGTAGGGAGTTCACCCGGGCCGTGAGCACGTCGACCGGCACGAGTTCGGTGTGGTGCTGACCCATCGCCACCGACAGCAGCGCTACTCGGACCGCATTCACCGGGACGGCATGGTCGGAGTCACCCGGCGGCGCGGCGGCGAGATCGCTCAGCTCGGTCGGGGCGACTTCCAGGGCGTTGGCCAGAGCGACGATGAGGGACCGGCGATCGAGCGCGCGTTGGCCGTGTTCCAGACGGGACAGGTAGCCGATCGAAATGCCGGCGCGGCCGGCGATGACGGCCAGGCTCTTACCGCGTGCCTGTCGAATCTGCCGCAGCTTGCAGCCGATCTCCGAACCGCTGGACATACCGGTGCCTTCTCAGCCGACTCCTGCCTTCTCCGCGTGTCCAGGTTAGCCGACCGTCCGCTTACGCCGGGCCGGCCGGACGCGGCAGCCGGTTCGGCGGGCGCTTGGGTGCGATCGGGGTGGACGGCCACCGTCGGTCGCCGCTCCACAGGGTCGGTGGCGCGTCCAGCGCCTTGGCCAGTGCCAGGGCGACCGTGTCGTAGTTCACCCGCCAGCCGCGGAACTGCGGCCACGCCTGGGCCGTGTCGCGTTCGATCGGATAACCTGTGGCGCGCAACATGTCCACAGCGGACGCGAACTCGGCCTCGTCGATCGAGATGTCGGTGTTCGGGTCGGGATCGTGGTCGTCGTCGACCGGCAGCCGCATGGTTCGGGCGATCTGGTTCAGGGCAACGAATCCCATCCGCAGGCAGAGCCGGGACGACTGCTTCGGCTCGCTGTCCGGTGCCAGCGAAAGGTGCAGCGCGGCCGCGTCCATCACAGCGAGCACCGACGTCAGCCAGTGCGACAGCAGGCGTGGCGAGCGTAGTCGCACCAGCGTCAGGTACGTCGTGTGTGACTCGGCGACCTCGGCCGACCAGCGTTCCCACGCGTCGAACAGCTCGTTCAGGACCGGCCGGGTGTCGCCGCCGTAGATGCCCCAACGGGTACGGGCCAGGATCTCCGGGCCCCACGCCGGCACTCCGGCCCGCGCGATCAGCAGCGTCACCTGGGTTTCCCGCCGGTTGAACGCCGCGTACAGCGTGGGCAGGTACCCGACCTGGAGGCCGACCACGACGAGACCGGTGTAGGCGGCGATGTAGTCCAGCGTGGTACTGGTGGTGTTGGTCGGGGCCGCGTAGCCGAGCGTGAAGATCGACGAGCCGGCCTCGCTGAACGGATGCGCCAGCGAGTCGGTCACGAACGGCAGCAGCACCAGCCCGTAGCCGATCACCAGCAGGCCGATCCACACCGCGAGCCGGACCAGCAGGCTGGTCGGCGCCTGCCAGGCCAGCACGCGGTCGCGCACCGCGAACTCGCGCACCCGCCGGGTCGCCAGCAGGAACGCGCGATCGACGAGGGTCTCGCACGCACGCGAAATCCGCGAGTCGATGCCCCTCGGCACGACCAGCGTGCCGACCACGCTGATCGTCGTGCTGCCCAGAATGACGATGCCGACGGCGAAGCCGAACCATCGCAGCGCGACGAGTGCCATGCCGCCGAGACTAGCTGTCGATTCAGGACTCCGCCTGGACTCCCTTGCCCAGCACCACGATCCCGGCCGGGCTGACGTGGTAGTGCTGCCGGTCGCGGGCGAGGTCGACGCCGATGTGCGCGCCGGGCGGCACGACGACGTTCTTGTCCAGGATGGCCCTGCGCACCACGGCTCCCGCGCCGACCCGCACGCCGTCCAGCAGCACCGAGCCCTGCACCACGGCGCCGGCGTCCACGGTCACGCCCGGCGACAGCACCGACTCCACCACCTGCGAGCCCGAGATGATGCAGCCGTTGCTGACGATCGACTGGTTGGCCGTGCCGCCCTCCACGAACTTCGCCGCCGGTCGCTGGCCGGGGTGCGACAGGATCGGCCAGCGGCGGTTGTACAGGTTGAACACCGGATGGGTGGAGATCAGCTCGCTGTGCGCGTCGTAGTAGCCGTCGATGGTGCCCACGTCGCGCCAGTAGCCGTGGTCGCGTTCGGTCTCGCCGGGCACGTGGTTGCTGCTGAAGTCGTACACGGCGGCCTCGCCGACGTCGACCAGCGCCGGGATGATGTCGCGGCCCATGTCGTGCCGGGAGGACTCGTCCCGCGCGTCCGCTTTCAGCGCGTCGATCAGCACCTGCGTCGTGAAGACGTAGTTGCCCATCGACACGAACGACTCGTCCGGCGACTCGGGCAGGCCAGGCGGATCGGCCGGTTTCTCCAGGAACGCCGTCATCCGGCCGTCCACATCGGACTGGATCACGCCGAAGTCGCTCGCGTCGGCACGCGGCACCCGCAGCCCCGCCACGGTCACCCCGGCCCCGGACTTGAGGTGCTCGTCCATCATCTGCCGGGGGTCCATCCGGTAGATGTTGTCCGCGCCGAACACCGCGATGTAGGCGGGAGACTCGTCGTACACCAGGTTCAGGCTCTGGTGGATCGCGTCGGCGCTGCCCTGGTACCAGCGCGGGCCCAGCCGCTGCTGCGCCGGCACCGGTGTCACGTAGTCGCCGGTCAGCGAGGACAGCCGCCATGTCGTGCTGATGTGCCGGTCCAGCGAGTGCGACTTGTACTGCGTGAGCACGCAGATCCGGCGGACATGGCCGTGCACCAGGTTGGACAGCACGAAGTCGATCAACCGGTGCACCCCGCCGAACGGCACCGCCGGCTTGGCGCGGTCGGCCGTCAGCGGCATCAGCCGCTTGCCCTCGCCACCGGCCAGCACGATGCCCAGCACGTCCGTCCCGTCGTTCACGCGGACCTCCCACAGCTTTCGTAGATCTCCAGTGTCCGCCGGGCGATCGCGTCCCACCCGAACTCCCGCACCGCCCGCTCCCGGCCGGCCCGCCCCAACGCGGCGGCGCGATCGGGGTCGGCGACAAGTTTGTTGAGCCGTGAGGCAAGCTCCGCCTCGTACGCCGCGCCACCACCTCCGGGATGCCGCCCACGTCACTGGCGACCACCGCCGTCCCGCACGCCATCGCCTCCAGGTTGACGATTCCCAACGGTTCGTACACCGACGGACACGCGAACACGGCCGCGTGCGTCAGGAGCTGGATCACCTCGGCCCTGGGCAGCATCTCGGGAATCCAGAACACCCCGGTACGACCGGCTCGCAGTTCCGCGACGAGACCACGGAACTCCGCGTCGAGTTCCGGGGTGTCCGCCTCGCCGGCGCACAGCACGAGCTGTGTGCCCGGTGCGAGCGCCCTGGCCGCCCGTACGAGATGCGGCACGCCCTTCTGCCTGGTCACCCGCCCGACGAACAACACATACGGTGCGCCGGGGTCGATGCCGTGCCTGTGCAGGGCGTCGGTGGCCGGGTCGGGCGCGTACAGCGCGGTGTCGATGCCGTTGCGCACCACGTGCACCCGGTCAGCGGGCAGGCCCGGATAGGCGGCCAGCACGTCCGCGCGCATGCCGTCGCTGACCGCGATCACCGCGTCGGCCGATCCGAACGCGTCCCGCTCGATCCACGACGACACCCGGTAACCGCCGCCGAGTTGTTCGGCCTTCCACGGGCGCAACGGTTCCAGCGAGTGCGCCGTGATCACGTGCGGAATGCCGTGTGCCAGCTTGGCGAGGTGGCCGGCCAGGTTGGCGTACCAGGTGTGGCTGTGCACCAGGTCGTGGCCGCTCATGGCGTCCGCCATGGACAGCGAGATGTCCATGGCGCGGAACGCGGGCTGCTGGTAGGCCCGTCCCTCGGTGTGCCCGTGCGCGTCGGCCCGGTCGGCGCCCCAGCAGTGCACGTCGAGGTCGACCAGCGGCCGCAGGAAACGCGCCAGGAACTCGACGTGCACACCGGCGCCGCCGTACGTGTCCGGTGGGTACTCCCGGGTGAGCAGGCCGACTTTCATGCCCGCGACCCTACTGTCCTTCGGTTGCCGGTAGCTGTCCCACGCAGGCCAGAATGGCGATATGCCGGACACGACAGCGAACCACGACCGAGCCGTACGCACCCACGCCGACGCCTACGTCACCGCGCTCGCGGACCTGGATCCGATCGCGAACACGATGCTCGGAATACATCCCGCTGACGACCGGATGCCGGACCTGTCGCCAGCCGGCCACGACGCCCAGGACGAACTCGCCCGCACCACCCTGGCCGGCCTGGACGCCATCGAACGCGCCGGCATCGCCGGTGACGGCCACGAACTGCGGTGCGCGCGGCTGCTCCGCGACCGGCTGACCACGAAGCTCGCCGTCAGCGAGATCGGGGAACACCTGCGGGCCGTGTCCAACATTCTCGGCCCGCTGCAATCCGTTCGGCTGGTGTTCACCATCATGCCCACCGACACGCCGGCCGACTGGGCGGTCGCCGCGCGTCGGATGGCCGGCGTGCCGGCGTCGCTGACCGGCTACCGGGCCACGTTGACCGAGGGCGCGCGGCTCGGCCTGCTCGCCGCGTCCCGTCAGGTGGTGGCGGTGGTCGGCCAGCTCGCGGAGTGGATCGCGGCCGGCGACGGGCGTGGCTGGTTCGCCGAATTCGCCGCCGGGGCCGACGTGCCGCCGACGATCCGTGCCGAACTGGACCGTGGCGCGGCGGCTGCCATCGAGGCGGTGGCCGAACTGCGGAACTGGCTGTCCGACTGGTATCTGCCGCGTACCGAGCATGTTCCGGACGGTGTCGGCGCGGACCGGTACCGGGTGCTGGCGCGCTTCCGTACCGGAGCCGACCTGGACCTGGCCGAGGTGTACGACTGGGGGTGGTCGGAGTACCGGCGGCTCTACGCGGCCATGGCCGCGCAGGCCGAACGGGTGCTGCCGGGGGCGACCGTCCGCGAGGCCATGACGCACCTGGACACGTACG
>WNGL01012753.1_pt1 | contig 10033 bp, 10 predicted proteins | sample 5400591 | NCBI WGS metagenome assembly WNGL01 (sample SAMN13153377, study PRJNA577476) | soil metagenome | isolation source: 80 cm soil or saprolite under Garry oak tree replicate 1 | place: USA:California | collected 2016-06-15 | reverse complement strand
TTACCACTGCCTCAGCGTGAAGTGGTAGCTATGGGATTCCGCGCGTCCTGTCCAGAGGTTGTGCTCGCTCGCTTCCCGCGTCGGGGACACTTGGTAAACGGCTTTGAGGGTGATGGGCATCTCGTCCGTTTTGGGGAGCGCCGGGTTACTGACCCACCATTTATCAAGATGGATGGCATAAACCTGATGCTCTCCCGGCTGAACCGCAAACGTCGTGGGATTGTTTTTCGTGAATGCCTCCGGTCCTCTCGAAAGAACAAACTTCTTTCCGTTAGCTGTCGTCAACTCGAATGAAATCGTTTGGTAGCCCCAACTGTTCCACAACTCCCAAACAACCTGAGGCTCTCCAGACACATTGGTCAGGACGACATAGAAGTCCTGAGGTTTGTCGTGGCTCATGGAGATGGTGCCACCGTCGCCAAAGCTCCTGCTGGGAACCACAGCCAATGAAAACGGAGCCGGAGCAGCGTCACCCAAGTTTGCGCCGTCTCTTCGCCCTGCTGCGTTAGGGGGCATTTTGAGCGTAATGGGGATTTCGATAGGGTTCTAAGATTTTCACCAATCAGCATCTAGCTAATATGCAGAGTCGTAAACGGCCTGCGCAGCACGGAAATAGATAATTCCGAAGTGAGTGCAATCGCGCATAGAGTCTCACCGAAGAGATGCATGGGTCGGACCGACCTAAGGCAGTCTCACTGGGCGTTGCGGCAGACGAAGTTCGCGGCGTCATCGGTGCTCCCGGTTCCAATGTATTTCGCAACCTCCGGAAAAGGGCAAAGCGGCCGGCTACGCTCGACAGTCGGCCCTTTATTATGGGCAGCAACTATATGCTCGGGAGCTTTATGTCGGTCCACACATTCATCCAGAGCGGCTACGGCGTCAAAACGATCTGTGCCATCGCCGCCCTCGCAATGCGCCATTCCGGGTACCATGAACAATCGAATGGAGCCCTGAGCGCGCTCGCGGCCGATTTCGCTCACCACACTGGTGTAGTAGTTGATCGTATTCTCAGGCGCGATCAATCCGTCGCTCCATCCGTGATATAGCAGAAGCTTTCCGCCGTTGGAAACGAATTTGCTGAGGTTTGGATCGGTCGCGTTCAGGACGTTCTCGTCAAGCTTATCGGCGAGAGCTACATCTCTGTCGAAGTTCAAGGTCCGGAAGTCCCAGGCTGGGTTCTTGAAGACCAAGTATTTGAAATGGGAAGCCACGATCGGTGGCTCCGGTCCGCCGGCAAACGCTTCCCAGTCCCCTTCACTGCCAGGTTCCAGACCAGGAAATACCTGTTCATGGGTACGAGGATTCTTTGCTCCCGCATAAATTTTCTTAGCCGCCTCGACCTGCGGAGCGGTAAGGCAATCCGTATGTTCCTCCTTCTTGCACTGCAACACACCGGGATCGAATTGGCAGCGTCTTGGATCGTCTATGACTCCGTCCCTGATGCCGTCCTGTGCGTCGCAGACATCCAGCGTGGCTTTGTGGATCAGCGGATATTTCACTTTGGGGATATAGTGAGCCGGATCAGAGAGCGTGGCCTGTGCGGTCCATACATCTCCCGCCATCAGGTGTGTCCAGTAGTTCGCGGGCGCACCGGCGACAATCCCGTCATAATCAAGTGGGAATTTCTGTGCTTCTGTCAAGCCCTGCTTTCCGCCCGTTGAACATCCGAACCAATATGCGCGCGCTGCCTGTTTGCCATAGAAGGCAGCGATGATGGCTTTGGCTTTCGAAGTCATCTCGTGCACCGCACGATAGCCAAAGTCGATCACCTTTTCAGGGTGGCCGAGCGCAAAGCTCGCGTCATCCATATTTCCATCGTGTCCCGTATTGGTTGCAGCCGCGGCGTAGCCTTGCTGCAGAGCCAGCCCGAGCAGCGGGTAAAAGATCGAGCCCGCCCAGCCACCGTTGCCGACTCCCTCGAACTTCCCATTCCAGCCGCTGATCGGCAGCCAGACTTCAATCTTGATATTTGAGTCCCGCGTGGGGTGGATGTCGGCCAACACTCGGCAGAACTGGGGAAGGTTCTTCAGGACTTCCGGGTCACCCAGAGACGGACCGGGTTTTAAGCGGAGCTGCCCGGCGGGAATTACTTCAGCCGATTCAATTGGAGTGTTGGGTAAATGAAGCTGCGAAACCTGTTCGCACGTGCTCGCTCTCACGAATACAGCGATCGAGGCGATGGCGATTGCCACAGAGGCGATGGCTGAGACTTTCATGTGGACCTCCCTTGCCTACGTTCTCATGGTCGCATTCCACTCTCGTGACGGTGCGCCACTGGCGCGAAGAGTCTACCTCAAACGTAACTGTCGATAACAGGCCTCGCTCAAGACCCCTCGCGGGGGGGGGATTTTGAGTGCAATCGCGATTTCACCAACTACCGAAGGACTGCAGGAACGGCGTACTCGACCTTTGTTTCGGAACCATCCCAGCACGCCCAGAGGTCCTTACCGAGATGCGTCCTTTAGCCGCGCTGCCATAAACATCTTTTTCCAAGGATCCATTTTCCGTGCAATCAGGATTTGCTCGCCTCCGGGCAGACCATCTTATTGAATCGTGACTGTCACCGCCGGCGAAGCGATGCCGTTCGCCACAACCCGCATCAAAGCTCTGCCAGTTTCTATCTGAAGCGGAACATCCACTTGCGTGCTCACCGGGCTTGAGGACTGCACTCCCATGTAGCTGAAGCCATAGCTGCGAGCGTAGAAAACATGCCCTGTGCTCTGGTTGGTAAAACGCACAATGGGGAAGTTGGTCGCCGAAGCAAAATCGTCGCCGTAGTAGCAGCCCTGCGACACACCATTGAACCGCTTACCCGAGATTGTGTAGCTGGCGCCCCGGGTCATGCTGCTCGGCGAGATTGTGATGCGCGGCAACCAAGCTGATTTTGGTCCTCCCGCGGGCGTGTAAATCGCAACCGTGCTGAAATCAGCGAACAGCACCTGGCCGCTCGGCAACATCACCATGTTTCCGTAGTACGACGAATCGCCGCTGAACGGGTTCGGTGCTGCGTCGTACGCCAGGTCTAAACCATCCCACTGAAGGAACTTGGCGCCGGTTTGGAACACAAGCGGGCTGGCCATCATGAAGACATTGCCATTCGGCAGCGTACAAGCTGGCCCATCTGCAATCCCAAGTTCGTCAGGAAAATCAGGCCCGGGAGTCCATGTGCCATTGGCTGTGTTATAGATCGACGTGTGGGCCGCCCCGCCTCCGTTCGCGCCGGTAGCGAACACGGTTCCGTCTGGGCGCAACGCCGCAGGTCCCACTTCGTAAGAGGCGTGACTGGCGTCGGGGAAGGAATCCCACAGTTGTACCCCGGTGCTGCCGGCGCTGGACCACGCGCCGGTCCCGGAGTTATAGATCTCGGAATTTGTTCCGGTGGCGTCGTACTGGAAGACGTAAGCATCAACCGTGAACAGGTTGCCGCCCGGAATCATAACCATCGGCTCCTCATCGGGTACATCGAATTTTTCAGAGCCCGTCGGCGTCCAAGTCAGTGTCTTGGCATTCAGCAGCGCCTGTGTCTTGATGCAGCAACTGGTCTGCAGATAAGTGCCGTTCGCCAACACGCCGCCCCAGGCATCGCCGATGTTTTGCCAGCCCGCTGGCGGCGCGATGGAAGTCCAGGTGTTCGCAACCGGATCGTAGATTGCGCCCTGTGTCGTCCACACGGCATTGCAGCGTCCCGTAGCCGCGTTGTATTCGCCGCCTTCGATGATTAAACGGCCATCCGGCAATACCGCCGAGCCGAAATACAGCGGCGCATAACCTTTCGGCAGGCGCGAAATCGCCGACCATGTTCCATTGACGTAGCTGCCGCTTGCGTCGGGCGTCAGTTTGTACCAGTCTCTTCCGCAGGCGTTGTGAACCAGCACGGACCCGTCCGACAGAAGAATCGGCGCCGTCGGTGATACCGCCCGGGGTAGCTGGGCTGTAACGTTCTGCCATGACTGTGCCAGCAGCGAAGACGTGCCAGAGAGGAGTGATATTGCAAATAGACACCGAAGGCTGAATCTCATGAGTTCCTCCAGGGGGCCTGCCGCAGAGCCCGGAGGGGGCATCGGCTGCGCAGGGTACCCGTTACGCGCTATGTCCCGCCAGTGGCGCGGCCGACGAGAGTACCACGATTCGGAAAACTTCGCCAATGCAGGTGCTTTTGCTGGTGCTTTTGCAGATCGCGAGATTCTGACTATCTACTTCAGTTCTGCACGAAATGCCAGCCTGCTCAGGGCTGCGTACTACCAGCTTATCCCTACCATTCTTCAACAACTTAACTCCGCAGAGTGGCCCCAGTTTTGTGACCATTCTGTGACCAGCGCCGATGTTCGCCTAGCGTCGGCTTGAAGGCTAAGCAGCAACGGTTCGAGACCGTCTTAATAACCGCTTGTTCCGATGGCGATCGCTTGCGATCTTTTTCCTTCTCCCCACAGTGCCCGAACCACCGATGACGACCGATCAGAATGCTGAACGAGAGGAGATGCGAAAATACAAAAGTACTAAGGCAGTGTCTCGCCCACCTGAGCAGTGCGGCCGAGATTCAAAAGAACCACGAAGAATACATGACTAGCCTCTTGCCCACAGACGATCTCGCTATCTATAGGAAGGCAGACCTTGTGGCCAATTGCTACAATCGAAATCTGCCAATCCGCGCCAACATCAATCGGATCACGGAACCGGGCACGTCAGAGATGTGGCAGAATCGCTTCTAATCTGCTGGGCTCTCACGAATCAACTGCTGATAGACCTCGCGTGCATGATCGTAGGCTGCCTTAGCCTCTCCAATTTCCGCCTTTGAAATCTGACCTGACTTCTGGGTCCAGCACTGGTTCACGCTCTTCAGCGCCCACTCCGCGCTGCGGCGAGAAGCCCGGATGGGCTTGCCATCCACGATTACGAAGACGGGATTCGTGTGAGCGGCGGGAATGATCCGAGCGGCCACCCAACTGCTGGCATCGATAGGAATTTCAAATTTCATTTCTCTCGGCTTGCCATCAGCCAGCAGTTTCTGGGAAGCCACCAACTTACCATTCACGACAATCTCCACCGCAACTTCACGGCTATCTCCGATGCGGGCGCGCTCGACGTTCCAATATGGTTGTTCATCATACGGTAACTCATGCAACGATTTGTTGGGATGCTCGGGCAAATACGCTGCTGCGACTAAAGTCACAGGGACGCCTGATCCGGCCGGAAGGCGAAGTTCGCTCTCCGTGTCGCCGATATGCACTCCGCCAACGGTCAGGTTCATCAGGTGTGCCCTGCCATCGGAAACATAGCTGCGACCTCTTTTCACGGCATCCATCCAGTTGCCATAGCTTACGGCGCCCGATACCGAAGCATAGGTCCTTCCCATCCCCACGCGGCTGTCGTAGATGCAGGGAAAGTCCGTCTCGCCAGCAATTCGAGTGCGGAATCCTAAATTTAGAGTGTGATACCAGATGTTGAGTTCCCACACGTAAGGCGTGTCCACAGCAGAAATGAAATCAACGGCATTGGCATGCGTAACATCGACGATGTATTCGTTAGCCCCGATGCCATCGAACCCGGGCACTTCGTAGTTGGGCAGATCGTTACCGTGCACGGCTAGGCCCCAACCAGAATGCGCAAATCCGACAAGAGCTCCTTGTTCTTTGGCCCAGCGGAGAATCGGCAGGTCCCAAGTCGGCCAGTCCGTTAAACGCTTGGTCCCGGGGTAGTCCTGATCTTTCAGATTCAGCAGCACGAGATGTCCGGCGTGACTCGATGGAAAACCTGAGACCTCTAGGTCGTAATGCATGAGCTGTCGCTTTGTGGATAAAGGATGATCGTGCCCGGAGAAGAACTGCTTCTGCTAATAATAATCCGGACCCCAGGTCAATATCGAGCTGACGTTGATTCGCTCGCCGCGAACCTGACGCATCATGTCGTCCGGCAGTACTCCCTCAGCAGGATTTTGGTAGTGACGGCAACCGGCGGCATGAATGTGGTGGTCTCCCGAATACCAGCCGGACATCGCCGGATCGATCCATCGTTGGAGTCGGAATTCAATCTCCGCTGGCCCTTTTGAGTCCACTGTGAAGTTCTTCTCTTCTGTAAGGTACTCAGGGCCTCCCGTGTACGTCACTGTGTACTGCCCTTCCGGAAGGGGCACGTTCTCACCATCCGACCTGTAGACCTGTGGCTGGAAGAAGAAATCCGGAGCAAGGCGCTTTGAAGGATTCGGGTAAAGACGTCCCTGGGCATCGCGAACGATGAACGAAGCCATGCCGGGCTCTCGGTTTTCGTCGCGCACACGAAAAGTTACGCGACGTGCCGGACGGGCCGTGAACAGAACCGTCATGTCATTGCGAAAACCGATATCTTGAGTTCCCTGCCCCACGTTGAAGCTGATGATCGCCGACCGCTGCCCGGGGTCGCGACTGTAAATCGTGAGGATCTGGTATTCCACCGCCAGCCCCGAGAGGCGTGGCAGCATCGGAGGTTTTTGATATAGAGAAATGCTGACGTAAGGAGACGTCGGTAGCGGATAGAGCGAAATGTCGCTCCAGCGCTCGGCAGCCTGCTGCGACGTAAGCTCCACCGCCGGTTCGGGAGAGCCGGTCGATTGTATGTAGACGTCTCCCGAGTTTGGACTTTCAACTTTGAGTTGCGCGGTTACTCCAGCCTCATTGATCACTTTGACCAAAAAAAGCCGCGTGCCCGACTCCACCAATTCTGGTTTCGCGGGACCCTGTTCCACTTTCACACGGCTTTCCGGATTGATCTGAACCAGAGCTAAAACGTGGGGATCGAGGACACTCTGCAGGCGCTTGACCGCTTCACTCTCCTGCGCATCCGCGATGGCTTCGTCAATACGGGCAAGTTCGTCCGCTGAAAACGGTTGACCGAGATACAACAGAGCCGTTTCCATCTGGCGGACCTGCTGCGCCAGCGGTTGCAAGGGAACTGCGGGACTCGGAAGCTGGACCTGTTGTGCGTTGGCGATTACTCCCAAAGCGGCAACGAAGCTGCAAGCAGCGCTGATTCGAATCATTGGTGCATGCCCTGGACGAAATTTTGATAGGTCGAAAGTTGATAATGAATCGGGACCGTCCGCTTTTCCGAGACGCTGTCGAACTCGGGGAATACATCATGCCACATTGCGATCCACAAGATAGCTTTTTGTTGAAAAAGCCGAGCGTCACTGATTTCGAATGGGTTAACCTGTTGTTTCTATCGGCCGGGTTTTCAGTCGAGCTAGCGTACATGTTGTTGGCGGTTCCTTCTTTCCTGTTCGTACGGAAGTCGGTGATCGGCCATAATGGACCGCATGCTCAACCGACGCACTTTCCTCAAGACCAGCGCAGCTTCCCTTCCATTGGCCGCCGCCATTCAGGCGCTCAATCCTGCGACGATCTCAGCGGAAACGATCGCCGACGCAGCCATCAGCGGCGCGGCTCCGAAACTCATTCCTCTGCCAGCCAGGCTGGCTCCCGTCGATCCGTCCACCTTGCCCTGGCAGCAGAACATTCGTCGCGTCGGTCAGAGCAACATGACCGAGCACGATCCGGCCGTGATGAACATTGAAGAATGGGCAGACTATTGGCACTCGGCCGGTGCCGACATCATTTTCATCAGTGTGACCGGCATCCTCGCCTTCTATCCCTCAAAGGTCGAGTTCCACCGTCACGGAAAGTTTCTCAATGGCCGTGACTTCTTTGGTGAATGTGTCGCCGCCGCCCGCAAGCGCGGCATGCGCGTCGTCGCCCGCATGAGTCCGGACCTGAATTGGGGCGATGCCCTTGACGCCCATCCGGAGTGGGCCATGCGCGACGCCAACGGATCGGTTCTCCTCAGTCCCGAAGACTCGCGGCTATTTCGCACCTGCATGTTCACCAGCTATATGGACGGCTACGTCCCGGCCATCATGCGCGAAATCAATTCGCTCTACGACGTGGATTGCTTCTACACCAACGGATGGCCTCCCATCGGCAGTCTGCCGAACTGCCATTGCGCCATCTGTAGCAAGCTTCCCCCGTCCAACACTACCGCCTACTGGCGCGCTTTCAATGATCGCGTTCTCGAGTTGTGGCACAAGTACGACGCCGTCGCCAAAGAAAAAAAGCCCGACAGCTTTTACTTCGCAAACCTTGGTGGCAATGTCCGCTGCGGCCCCAACCTCGATCGCCTGGGCAAAACCGCAGTCTGGTTCCAAGCCGACAATCAGGGCCGCACCTCCGATGATCCCGCGGTCTGGGGATGCAGCCTGCAAGGCCGCGTGTGCAGCGCCATGATGGACGGAAAATTTGCCGCCAACGTCTCAGCCGCTTATTCGACCGGCGCGGTCCGCTGGCGCAATGCCTCCAAAGATCCCGCTGAAGCAAGAATGTGGTTGAACGAAACGCTGGCCAGCGGCATGGCGCTCTACTACCACTTCATCGGCTCGGAGGCGGGATTCGGAGAAGATCGCCGCTGGCAAAAACTCGGCTCTGATTATTTTCAGTGGGCGAAGAAACACGATGCCCACCTGAAGCCTCGCCGGTCCCTTGCAAACATCGGCGTTATCATGGGACAGAGCACTCAACTTCTATATCCGGCTCCCGCCGCCGCTCACGCTCACGACTACATGCGCGAGACGACACACGGGATCTATGCGACGCTCCTCAACGGCCGATTCGCCTTCGACTTCGTACACGAAGACCGCCTCGACCTCGAACGGATCAGCAAATACCGTGCCCTGCTTCTTCCGAACATTGCCATTCTTAGCGACCGTCAGTGCCAGCAGATCCGCGACTACGTCCGCTCCGGAGGGTCAATCATGGCAAGCTTCGAAACGGGCCTGTACGACGAGAACCTGCAGCGGCGCGAGGAATTTGCCCTCGCCGACCTGCTCGGCATTAGCAAGGCTGGAGATGTTATCGGAACGAACGGCAACGCCTACTACGGCCGCATTGAACGCCGTCATCCGATCCTTGACGGCTTCTCAAACACCAACTGGCTGCCGGGCGCGCAAAACCGTGTGCCCGTGAAATCAGTGCCAGATCCGGTTCTCACTGTTGTCCCTGGCTTCGTGCAGTATCCTCCGGAATTGGCCTACCCACCGGCCTCGCACACCGATGAGCCAGCAGTGGTGCTGCGTGAAGTCGCCTCCAGCCGCCTAGCCTACTTTCCTGGAGATATCGAACGAACCTTCTGGCTTACCGGTCACGGCGATCTTCTGCGCCTATTGCACAACACCATCCGCTGGATCACTCAAGATGAAGCCGTCGTCCACGTTGACGGCGATGGATTCCTCGAGCTCTTTGCCTGGGAAACTACGCCGGGTTACGCCATCCACCTGCTCAATTACACAAACCCGAACGCCCACCACGGCTGGCTGAGCACAGTCTACCCGCTGGGTCCACAAACCGTCAGCATGACGTTGCCCAGCGGAGTGAAGGTCAACGCCGTGGACCTCCTTCGCTCCGACAGGACAATTCCCTTCCGGCTCGAAGGCTCGGTGTTGCGTTTCACCATACCTCGTATGGACGACTACGAGATCGCCGCGGTGACTGTCGGATGAGCAGTCTGCGTCTGCACCCGGCCTTACCTACGACATTTTTCCAAAGTATCCACGCCTTGTGTTAGCGGCCAGTGCCCCCGCCGAATCGCGGACCCACACCCGCACGGGTGGACTCGCACGTTTATTCCCGATCAAACACAAGGATGTTCTTGGGCTTGTTTTGACCCACGTGATCCCGCCACTGTTTTAGTCTCCGTTCGAAGATCCTGTGATTTCATTTCTAGCGATCACCGCCGAGTTGTTGAGCTGCGTGCAGACCAAGTTTTCTTCGGCCGAGTGGTGCGCGCACACAGCACGGTTGAAGACCCGTCGAATCAGATTTGAAGCGTATACTTCGACGAGAAGGTACACGAGGTGCATCATGGATGCAGCAACAAATCTGCAAAATATGAAGACGCTGGATGATTCCTGGAACGCTCAGGACTTGCGGACATTTCGCAAATATCACGCGAAGGATTGCATCGTGCGCTGGCCGTAAGACTCTTTCATTCTTTACTTCATGCCGGTTTATCC
>WNGL01018526.1_pt1 | contig 10034 bp, 5 predicted proteins | sample 5400591 | NCBI WGS metagenome assembly WNGL01 (sample SAMN13153377, study PRJNA577476) | soil metagenome | isolation source: 80 cm soil or saprolite under Garry oak tree replicate 1 | place: USA:California | collected 2016-06-15 | reverse complement strand
GTTCAGGAAACCGTCCAACGCGACCGCGCCACGGGAGGGCCACCACTTGTAGATGGTCGCCTTGCTGACCCCGGCACGCTCCGCGATGGCCTCCATGGACGCCGCGTTGACGCCGCCGGCCAGCATCAACTCGCCCGCCGCCGCCAGAATGGCCAACCGGGCACGTTCGCTCCGTGGCCGACCCCGCCGCCTGGTGGCCTGCTCGCCGCCCATGGATCCCCTCACCCACATTTCTGATCGCGTCGTTCACTATAATGCCGACCATGGCGCTGCCGTACTACGAGGATGTGACACCCGGGATCGGCGTGCTCCCGCCGAGGTCCACCGCCGTCTCCGACGCGGCGGCCATGACGCTGGACGGCAGGTGGCGCTTCCGGCTGTATCCCACCGCCGCCGGTGCAGGCTCCCCCGACGTCGACGACGCGGACTGGGACGTGCTGCCGGTGCCGGCGCACTGGCAACTCCATGGCCACGGCTCCCCCGCGTACACGAACGTCGCCTACCCGTTCCCGATCGACCCGCCGCACGTCCCGGACGACAACCCGACCGGCGAGTACCGGCGCGAGTTCACGCTGCCGGCGGACTGGCCCGACGGCGACACGGTACTGCGCTTCGACGGCGTCGACTCGTGTTTCCGCGTGTGGCTCAATGGCACCGAACTCGGCCACGCCAAGGGCAGCCGGCTACCGGCCGAATTCGCGGCCGTGGGACTGAAGGCCGGCAGCAACACGGTGGCCGTGCGGGTGCACCAGTGGTCGGCCGGCAGTTACCTGGAGGACCAGGACATGTGGTGGCTGTCCGGGATCTTCCGGAGTGTCACACTGCTGGCCCGGCCGATCGGCGGGCTGTCAGACCATTTCGTGCACGCCGACTACGACCACACCACCGGCGCAGGCACCCTCCGCGTGGACACCGACCGACCGGCGCTGCTGAGCGTGCCGGAACTGGGCCTGGATGCCGTGCCCGCCAACGAAACGCAGCACATCGCGCGGGTGCGGCCGTGGTCGGCCGAGGATCCGTACCGCTACGATGGCACGCTCCACACCGCAGGCGAACGGATCGCCATCCGGATCGGTTTCCGCACGATCGCGGTCGCGGACGGCCGGCTCACGGTCAACGGCCGGCCGGTGCTGTTGCGCGGGGTGAACCGGCACGAGTGGCATCCCGAGCACGGCAGGGCCGTGCCGTACGAGACGATGCTGGCCGATGTGCTGCTGATGAAGCGGCACAACATCAACGCCGTGCGCACCAGCCACTATCCGCCGCACCCGCATTTTCTGGACCTGTGCGACGAGTACGGGCTGTGGGTGGTGGACGAGTGTGACCTGGAGACGCACGGCTTCCAGTTCGTCAACTGGCGCCGCAATCCCAGCGACGATCCGATGTGGACGGACGCTTTGCTCGATCGCATGCGGCGCATGGTGGAGCGGGACAAGAACCATCCGTCGGTGATCCTGTGGTCGCTGGGCAACGAGTCCGGCACCGGCCGCAACCTGGCCGCGATGGCCGAGTGGGCGCACGAGCGCGACCCGAGCCGGCCGCTGCACTACGAGGGCGACTGGAACTGTACGTACACCGACGTCTACAGCCGGATGTACCACCCGCACGCCGACGTCGAGGAGATCGGCCGGTCCGTCGAGCCGCCACCGGAGGACGCGACCGCCGACGCGCACCGACGCACGCTGCCGTTCGTGCTCTGCGAGTACGCGCACGCGATGGGCAACGGGCCGGGCGGGCTGACCGAGTACCAGGAACTGTTCGAGCAATATCCGCGCTGCGCCGGTGGTTTCGTGTGGGAGTGGATCGACCACGGCATCCCGCGACCGGCGACCGGCGACTACGCGTACGGCGGCGACTTCGGCGAACCCTTGCACGACGGGCATTTCGTTATCGACGGCCTGGTTTTCCCTGACCGCACACCGAGTCCGGGACTGCTGGAGTTCAAGAAGGTCATCGAGCCGGTCCGGATCGACGTCACCGACGACACCGTCCGGATCACGAACGGCTACGACATGGCCGATACCGCGCACCTGACGTTCGAGTGGTCGGTGGCGACGGAGGGCGTACCGGTCGATTCAGGGGTCCTGGACGTCCCGTTGTTGGCGGCCGGCGAGTCAGTTGCCCTGCCGCTACCCAAAATGCGACCCGGCGAGGGCGAGACGTGGCTGACCGTGCGGGCGGTGCTGGGCGAGGACACCGCGTGGGCGCCGGCCGGGCACGAGGTGGCGTGGGGACAGGCAGCGGTCAACGTGCCGACGCGGCCGTTCCCGCAGGCAGTGCTGTCGGTCGGCGGTGGCAGGCTCGGACCGGGGGCGTTCGACGAGGACGGCCGGCTCACTACGATCGGCGGGCTGGCGGTGGACGGGCCGAGGCTGGACCTGTGGCGGGCGCCGACCGACAACGACGAGGGCCATCACGGCTACGCGGTCGCCGACGGCTGGCGGGCGATCGGGCTGCACCGGTCGCGGCACCGGCTGCTGTCGGTGGCGACCGGATCGACCTGGCTGACCGTGACCACGCGGGTCGGCGCCGCCGCAACGGACCTGGCCTTCGACGCGGTCTACCACTGGGTCGCCGAGGGCGACCGGCTCGGCTTGACCGTGGACGTGCAGCCGGTCGGCGACTGGTACGGCGTGGTGCCGAGGGTCGGCGTGCGGATGTCGGTGCCGGCGCCGTTGCGGCACGTGACGTGGTTCGGCACCGGGCCTGGCGAGTCCTATCCGGACAGCGCACGGGCGGCCAGGGTGGGCCGGTTCGCGCTGGACGTGGACGAGTGGCAGACGCCGTACGTGTTTCCGCAGGAGAACGGCCACCGGTCCGGCGTCCGCTGGGCGGAGCTGACCGGCGCCGACGGTACGGGCCTGCGGATCGAGGGCGATCCGACGTTCGGTCTGACCGCGCGGCGCTGGACCAGCGAAGACCTGACCGCGGCGCGGCATACCAGCGACCTGCGGGCCGGCGACCGGATCTGGCTGAACCTGGACGCCGCGCAGCAGGGACTCGGCTCGGCATCGTGCGGACCGGCGGCGCTGCCGCAATACCAGTTGACACCCGGACCGGTCACGCTGCGCGTCGCACTGTCGACAGTGTGATACCGGTATTACGTACGGCGCAGGGGGATTGACGCCGACGGCGGGCAATGCCACGGTCGTCCCCACGTCGACACCCCCCGATCTCGACGTGCCAGGTGATCGAGATGCGTCAAGGCTGGCGCTTGGCCATGATCTGCCTCGCCGGTGTGCTGGTGGCCACCGGGATCGCCTTGTTGGCCGGGCATCACTCGCTGGGCGTGACACCCGCGGACACGCCGGTCGTCGACGGCGGCGGCGCATCGGACACCGGCGGGCCACTCGGGCTGACCCAGCAGGGGCAGGACGGGGTGACGGCGAGTTGGGTGGCCCAGGAGAACGCGCTGCCCGGCTCCGCGAACTGGCGCATCACCAAGCCGCCGGCCACCGGGTTCATCGAAGGCTTCGCGGACAGCACGTATGCGAAGGTGGGTCAGCCGGTCGGGCTGTACGTGTCCACATCGGCCGCGAGGTTCCATATCGAGGCGTACCGGATCGGCTACTACGGCGGGCTGGGCGGGCGGCTGGTCTGGGCGTCGCCGAACTACGTCGGGCAGCAGCAGCCGGCGTGCCCCCTCGACACGGCCACCAACACGGTGGCCTGCGACAACTGGTCGCAGTCGCTGTCGATGCACGTCACGCAGGCGTTCCCGCAGGGCGACTACCTGGTGAAACTGATCGGCAGTAACAACGAGCAGAGCTATCTGCCGCTGACCGTGTGGGATCCGGACAGCCAGGCCACCTACGTCGTGAAGAACGACGTGTTCACCTGGCAGTCGTGGAACACCTACGGCGGCTTCGACTTCTACGCCGGAGTCGGAGCCTGCCCCGCGAAGGTCTATCCGCCGTGCGCCCGCGCCAGGGTGGTCAGTTACGATCGGCCGTACGGCTATGGCCAGGGCGCGGCCGATTTCCTGGCGTACGAGGCGCCGCTGGTCCGGTTCGTCGAGCAGCGTGGCCTGGATGTCACGTACGTGAACGACCTGACGGTGCAACAGAATCCGGGGCTGCTGGCCAAGCACCACGCGCTGCTGTCGCTCGGCCACGACGAGTCCTGGTCGCTGGGTGAACGGAACGCGGCGACGAAGGCCGAGGGCGCCGGGCTGAACGTGGCGTTCTTCGGCGCGGCCGCGATCCTGGCCCACGTGCGCACACAGCCGTCGCCGCTGGGCGCGGACCGGGAGCTGGTCGACTACCGCGACGCCGCCGCCGATCCGTTGAACGGCAACGGTGATCCCGGCGAGGTCACCGGCAACACGTGGGCGTCGCCACCGGCGAATCTGCCGGGCGCGACGCTGATCGGCGAGGCGTTCAACGGCACGATGAACCAGGGCGTGCGGGCACCGATGACCGTCGCCGACCCGACGGCGTGGATCTTCGCCGGCAGCGGCCTGTCCGGCGGGTCGGCGGTGCCGGGTCTCATCGGGTCCGATGTGGACAGCCTGGAACCGGGGCCGGCGCATCCCAACGGCGTGCAGGTGTTGGCGCACTCGGCGTTGGTGGCCGGCCAGGCGCAGCCGACCAGCCACGCCGGTCCGGTCTTCTACTCGGACATGACGTACTACAGCGATCCGGCCAGCAATGCCGGCGTGTGGGACAGCGGCACCGGCAACTGGATTCCGTCACTGGCCCACTGCGACGGGCCGGCGCCGTGCCCGACCGGCGCGGTGGACGCGATGACCGGGAACCTGCTGAAGCTGTTCGGTTCCGGCCCGGCCGGCCGGACGCAACCCTCCCGAGCCAACTGGCGGGACTTCTACCCGGCAAGCTAGGCCATTCGGGTGAAATCCACAAACCGGCCTATCTGGACGCCGACTTGCGCGTCTTGTCCGATATGCGATGGAAACGTTCGGTACTCGCGATGACCGCAGCCCTGGGAGCTGCCCTGATACCCGCTGGCACGGCCGCCGCGGCCGCACCGGCCGGGTTCCAGTCGTCATCGACGAGCTGGTTGAGTCCCACCACCGGAGTCGTACTCGGCTACGCACCCTGTCCCCAGACCACCTGGTGCCCGGCCCTACTGGCCACCGACAACGCCGGCAGCACGTGGCAGTCGTTGACGCCGCCACCAATTCTCTTGCCGGACAACGGAAATCAGGTCGACATCAAGCTGATCGACCGACAGGACGCCGTCGCCACCGACGGCGACCACATCGAGATCACCCACGACGGCACACGGCACTGGTCCCCGATCGCGATCCCCGGCTTCCCGGACTCGGGCTTCATCTTCCGACTTGCGGTGGCACACGACAGGTTGTACGCCATAGCCAGCACATTCGGCACCGACGGCGCCACCACCCTGTACTCCGGTTCCCTGCACGGCACCACGCTGACACCGGTGCCCGGCCGCACCGTCAGCGCCAACGGCGGCTTCTCATACGGCGATGTCAACACACGCGGCGGCGTCGTACAGGTGAACCTCGGCGCCGACTTCGCCACAGACCAGTACTGGACATCCACGGACGGCGTCCACTTCCGGACCGCACCGGCGCCCTGCCCAGTCACGAATTCGGTCATGCTGGGCGGAATCGTGCAGCGTCGCGTGGTCGCGCTGTGCGTCGGCGACGGCGGCGACCCGGCACCGGGCGAAAACCCCAAACAGTGGACCAGCGCCCCAGGCATCAACCAACCCTTCACCCTCGGCGGCATGCCACCCCTGGCCGGCGAGACCACCGACTTCGCAGCCGCCTCCGCGACCAGCGCCACGGTGTCGGCCGAAGCCGGCGACGTCTATTTCCTTTACAGCACGTTCGACGGCGGCGCCACGTGGACGACAACGCTGGCGGACGGCCAGATCCGGGGCGTCGTGCTCAGCGACCTGTCGTTCGTGACGCCATCGGTCGGGTTCGTCCAGGTCGGCCAGCCCAACACGTTCGGCGCGCCCCCGGTGATCTACCGAACACTGGACGGCGGCCACGCATGGCAGCCGCTCACCGTCATGTGAGCAGGCGCAGATTGGTAGCAGCAGCACTGGAATGAACCAACGGCCGATAACCGGCCCCGATCACAGCGGATATCGTCGGCGGCGTCAACAACTCAACCGACGCCGCCGGCGATATCCGTTGTGGCGCCTGATAACCACCGAAGGACCACGGCAGCAGACAATTATCATTCAACAGCCCGACAATACCACCAACTCGAACCATAACGCCATCCGGCAGCCCACCGACAACAACAGACCGAGTAATCTGCCGACGAGAACGACGATCAACCCGCTCACGATGCAACACGGTATCCATCTCGCCGGCACGCGGGCGCTCACCCAGACCGCGCGCAACACGCCAACCCTCACCGAACCAACGATAATCGGCCCGCCGACAGTAACCACAGGGCCGATGCCCAGCCGCGAGCGCGGTAGCCTCGTCAAGAAAGAACAAAGCGGTCCAACGACCCGGCGGCATCACATCCCGCCGCACGCCCCGCCACGACAAAACGCAGCAGATCCACATCTTAGAACGCCACCGCGACGTACCCAACCGCCGGTCATCCCCATGAATACAGCCCCGATTGCCCATCAACAACCCACGCCCGGAATCGGCGACAATCTCCCCAGTCGGCAACACCCGATTCTGCAGCGGCATCGCAACTACCAAGGCCAGTCAACAGGATCGCGATAACCACCAGCCACCCCAAAAGCAGCGGAAACAGAATCCCAATCCGCACCAGCAGACAAGGCGGCCCGCAGCAACAACCGAGCCTTGAACGGATCAAGAAACCCGGCCGAAATCAGACCACGCGCCAACAAATCCCGCTCAGACCCAGGAAACCCATAGGTCGACGCGAAGACCGGCCCCGCACCGGTACGAGAGGCCAGCACAACCGGCACCCGACTCGCCAACTCGGTCAGCGGCTCAATCAGAGCCATCGGCACATGCCCAGCACCGAACGCAGCGATGACCAGGCCATCCACCTGCTGCCCCGCCAACGCGACGCCGTCGTCATCGAGCGTCACCGTGACCAGCCCAACCCGAACCGGCCGATCGCCAACCGGGATCACCGGACGGTGAGCGAGACGGGTCAGCAAGGAAGGCCGCCCCTCCACGACATAACCAAGCGGCCCACCATTCGGCGACGCGAACGTGCCGATGCTGGTCGCATGCGTCTTGCGAACCCGGCGCGCAGCATGGATCTCATCAGCGAAAACAACAAGACAGCCCTGATCACGAGCGGCGGGACTGGCCGCGACCTGAATCGCGGCAAGCAGATTGGCCGGCCCATCCGCGCCGGCCAGTGTGGGGTTGCGCATGGCGCCAGTGACCACGATCGGCGCCGCACCGGCATAGCGAATGTCCAACAGATAGGCCGATTCCTCGATGGTGTCGGTACCCTGCGTGATCACCACGCCATCCGCCGGCCGCCCAGCGATCTCGTCGGCAAGCGAATCCAGGTCAGCGAAGCTCACCGAAGCGCCAGGCACCTGCCGAAAATCCACCACCTCCACGGCGATGCCGGTGTCCGCGAGCCCAGGCACAGCCCCCAACAACTGCTCCGGCGACAACGCGTGCGACACGCCGCCCCCACCAGCCCGCGCCCCCATCGCAATCGTGCCACCAAGCCCGAACAAAACCACCCGACGACCGCCCACGCCCACTCCCCCGGCATGCGCGGCACCCGCCCCGGGAGCCAAGCACCACCCACCAAGCCCCCGGCGCACCACCACCACCAGACGCAACCCGCCAGCAGAACCCGACCTCCCACCCAAGGCCGGCACCAACACCCAGACCACCAAGACCGCAGCCCGCCCGCCAGAACCCAGCCACCCACCCAAGCCCCCGGCACCAACAGGCTGAAGCAGACCGGCGACCAGAACACGGCCCTGGCCAGTCTTTCCTGCTCTGCCTTGATCCTGGCCATCTCGTGCGGTCGGTGGTGCCGTGTCAAGGGTGGCGCAGCCATCGCGAAGCGACGCGACGCAGGAGCGCCCTTGACGCGGCGCCACCGACCGTCGCGACAATCGAAGGATCGGGGCAGTGCAGAGCGACATAGCCAAACCACGCGACGCCAAACACCGACAAAACAGACAGACGCGGGCCACGGCCCCCCGACATCCAGCCTATTCGATCATGAACAAACCAACGACTGAATTAAGCCGCCCCTGTGGACAACCCCCCGACCCGACACGGCGGCCGGCCAGTCCACAGAGGACCGGCCAGCCGCCGCCCCACGATCACCCCACGATCAGTAACCGCCACCCCCACCACTACCACTCCCACCGCTCGCAGCAGCAGCCTTCGCACCACTAGGCGTCACCGCGAACCAAACCCCACCCTTACCTTGCCCCGTAACATCACCAGGACCGCCATCCCCCGCGTACTCATACAACGGCCACCCAGCCAACGTCATCTGCTTCGTCCCATCAGCCCGAGTCACACTGCCGATGAGCGATTTGTCGATGCCCTGCACGGCCCCGCTGCTCGCCGGCACCGGCGGCCAGTTCTGCGCGCACTGCCCGGTACAGGACGACATCGACGGCTTGGCCGTGTCCTTCGTGTACAGGTACACGGTCATGCCCTTGCTGTCGGTCACGATCGTGCCGAGTGTCGCGGACTGTGCTGTGGACAGCGCCGCGTTCTGTGTCGAGCCGCTGCCGGCAGCCGTGGTCGCCGCACCGCCGCCGTTGCCACTTCCGCTGCCGTAACCGCTGCCCGAGCCACTGCCGCACGCGGCGAGCCCGATCACGGCGGCGGCGGCGCCGGCCATCAGGAACAGCAAGTGCGATCGCTTCATCTTGTCTCCTCCGTACAGCGATATCCCCGGTTGCTTGGCTCAACCGGTCTGTCCCTGATACGTCCCTAAGAGTGAATTGGATCGAGGTCATTCACACCTTGGGTGACCAGTAATATCTGTCTCTGTCACTAGAACGGGGTCGGATACCATCAACGACCTGCGGAGGCCGGTTGGCGCGGTGACGACGGGAATGAGGGGTGATCGTGTCCGGCGCCGACGTGCTCGCCAGGGCCTCGGAGGTCTCGCCCGGGTCGCCGGACGAGCAGCCGGCGGGCGAGCGGGCTGGGCGGGTGCTGTCAGTTCTCTCCCTGTTGCCGGCGCTGCTGGCCACGGCCTGGGTGGTGGCGGCGTTTCCATTGGCCGCACTGGGCTGGTTCCAGCCGGCGACCGCGATCCCGCTGTTCGTCGTCGTCGCCGCGGTGCTGGTGCCGATGGGGCTGAGCCTGGTCCGGCAGGCGGCGGTCGTGGTCCGCGCACCGTGGTGGTCGGTGGCCGCCACCGGCACGGTCGCTGTCGGGTTCACGCTGTTCGCGGCGTTCAGCCACAGTCAGCACACCATTCCGCGCCGGGACGCCGGGTCGTACGCCCAGATCGGCTACTGGCTGGCGCACCACGGCAGCCCGTTCTACCGGGCACCGCTGGCCGCGTTCGGGACCTCGCCCGGAGTGCTCGGCATCGGCAGTCCGGCGTTCTACCAGCACGGCGACACCGTGGTCCCGCAGTTCATGACCGGCTGGCCGACCATGCTGGCCGGGGCCGACTGGGTGGGTGGCTGGGCCGGGCTGCTCGTGCTGCCCACGGTGGTCGGCGGGTGCGCGGTCCTGGCCGTCGGTGGGCTGGCTGCCCGGCTGGTCGGTGCGCGGTGGGCGCCGCTGGCCGCACTGCTCACGGCCGGCGCGTGGCCGCTGCTGCGGGCGTCACAGGAGACGCTGTCCGAACCGCTCGCGCTGCTCACGCTGGCCGCCGGTGGCTGCCTGCTGATCGACTGGATGCAGGCCAGGAAGGCCGACGGCCTGCGTCGACAGATCAACCGGCACGCGTTCGCCGCCGGGCTGCTGCTCACCGCCGGCGAGCTGGTGCGGCTGGACTTCGGGGTCGACTTCGCCTTGGTGCTGCCGGTGCTGGGCTGGCTGGTGTGTACCCGGCGGCCGGGGGTGTGGCCGTTTCTCGCCGGTTCGCTGATCGGCGCCGCGCTCGGGGTGTGGGACAGCCTGTTCGTCACCTTTGTGTACGTACAGG
>WNGL01011694.1_pt1 | contig 10034 bp, 8 predicted proteins | sample 5400591 | NCBI WGS metagenome assembly WNGL01 (sample SAMN13153377, study PRJNA577476) | soil metagenome | isolation source: 80 cm soil or saprolite under Garry oak tree replicate 1 | place: USA:California | collected 2016-06-15 | reverse complement strand
TCAGCGCACCCGCCGGGATGAACGTCCCCGCCAGCTGCTGGTGGGTCACGATCGTGTTGTCGGTCGTGGGGCTCGCCAGCTGCTGCGCGCAATCGCGCGTCGAGTTCGGAGGGCACAGCGCTCCGTCTTCCACCAGGAACTTGATCGGCAGGGTCCTAGCGTCCAGTAGCGCGATGTCCGTGGTCGTCGCCGCATTCTCCATCGTCCCGGGAGCCGCCATGATCACGTCCACAAAGCCGAGAACCTCCTGGCGCACGAGCACCGCGATGCGGTAGCTCGCGCCCACAGGCTCGGTCGTCGGATCGGTGTCCCAGTTGACGATGTACTGCTGGTCGATCGCGTCCAGGCGCACCGTCTCGGACCCCGGGCCGCTCGTGGTGGTGAACAGGGCATGCACCTGATCCGCCGGACATGGGGTCACGTTCTGACTGCAGATCTGTACGACCGGCGAGAGCCGGGGATTGAAGGTGCCAGTCGGGCTGGGCGAGGCAGCCGTCGGGGGCAAGAAGAAGAAGTGCGGGTTCGAGGGGAAGCCGGGCGCGCTGTTCGCTCCATCCGACATCGCGCCCGCGAAATGGGCCGGTCCCGCTGTGACGGAGCGATCACCCTGACACGCGAGCACGCCACACGCGACCGCTGCAAGGCCGAACGCGGCGCGCGTCATGGGAAGACTCGGGGCGGATGTATGTAGCGCGAGCGCAACGTACGCCTCCACGGCGCACCTTCAGCCCTGTGGGGGTGGCAAGAGCTATGCCGCGATTGTGAGCGTAGGCACGTGGCGCCGCCGCCTTCCACAGCACCATAAAGTTGCGACGACGCCGCACCCCCGCTCCAAAACGAGAGAGGGCGGCTCGCCGAGCGGCCGCCCTCCCCACGTCTCTGCACTGTCTCGTGCTGCGAGTGTGTCGGCGCTACGGCTCGGCCACACGCACCGGCGTCGAGCGGGCCGCCGTCGTGCCGTCACCGAGCTCGCCGCCGCCGTTCGAGCCCCAGCAGAAGAGCACCAGATCGGTGCGCACGGCGCACGTGTGAAAGGTGCCGGCGCTGATCGTGAGGTATGAGTTCCCGCCGCTCACCGCCACCGGCACCGCGCTCGTATCCTCCGCCAGACCGTCGCCCAGCTCACCACCGAAGTTGTTCGCGCCCCAACAATACGCGGCGCCGCCCGTCGTGAGGCCACAGGTGTGGAAGGTGCCGGCGCTCACCGATCCGAATGAGTGGCCCCCCGTCACGACTACCGGACTCGTGTGGCAGGTGGTCGTCGTACCGGTGGACAGGCCGGGGCATGTTTCCGGCGTACCCGCGGTGCCGAGGCGCCCGAACTCGTCATTGCCCCAGCAATACGCCTCGTTGGTCGTCGTGACGCCGCAACTGTGAGTGTTGCCGGCGCTCACCGTGAGCCACTCGTGGCCTCCGGCGACGAGGATCGGGATCGAGTCCTCGTCCGTCGCCGGCCCCCCTCCAGGCGCCGCTCCGCGGCCGAGCTCGCCCTGGCGGTTGTTGCCCCAGCAGTACGCGTCGTTGCTCGTCGTCGTCACACCGCAGGTGTGCGTCCCGCCGGCGCTGACCATGCGGAAGGAGTGACCGCCGACCACCGCCGCGGGTGTGCTCTGATTGGCGACGTCCGCCGTGCCGAGGCGGCCGTTCGCCCCGAGGCCCCAGCAATGCGCGGCGCCGCTGCCCGCCACGGCGCAGGTGTGGAAGCCGTTGATGCTGATCTGCACCAAGCTCGAGCCGCCCGAGACCGCCACGGGCGACGACTGGTTCGCCGTCGAGCCGTTGCCGAGCTGGTTCTCCGCGCCCTCGCCCCAGCAATACGCCCCCGCCCCCCCGGCCGGCCCGCCGCTCGCGCCGCAGGAGTGACCCTCGTCGCCGCTGCCCACGTCGAACCCCTGCGCCGTGATCGACGCGAAGAAGTGCGAGCCCGCAACCGCTCTCGGAATGAGGCTCGGGGTCGTGGTGCCGTTCCCCAGCTGGCCGAATCCGTTCCGGCCCCAGCAGTAGGGGATGCTGTCGGCGGTGGCGGCGCAGGTGTGCTGGTTGCCGGCGCCCACCTGGGCCCACGCCAGGGGTGTCACCGCCTCGGCATGGAAGTAGACGGACTCGGGGACCGCGCCGACCACGCTTGCGCGCAGTGTGTCCGCTCCCACCGTGGTCCCGAGGGTCCAACTCGTGACCCGCGCAATCCCGTCGGTCCCGGTCGTCACGGCGGACGGGGTCACGCTCCCGCCGCCGAAGCGCACCGCGAAGTTGACCGTCACACTGGCCACCGGGGCGCCGCCCGAATCGGTTACCATCACCGAGGGCGCGATGGGCACCGCCGTGCCGGGGGCGGCGCGTTGCCCGTCCCCGTCGTGCACCGCCAGCTCGACCGGCAACGCCCAGCCGATCGTGCTGTACGAGTCGGTGGTGCCGCCGACGCCGTCGTGCCCCGCGAACAGAGACGTCGGCCCCAAATAGCGCAATGCGCGCCGCACTCCCGCGCGGGCGAGCGCGACCCAGTGCGCCGGACCAGATCCGCGCGACCCGATCACCCCTTGCTTGTAAGGATCCGTTGCATCGCACTGCAGGAAGAAGGCGGACACCTCGGGCAGCGGCCGCACCGGGCGCCCCGCATCGAACTGGAACAACTCGAGCAGCGCGCCCAACCTCTGAGGCAGGTCGGTGTCGACACAGATGCCGACCGTCACCGGCGTGTTGAATTGCTGCGGGCCGGGATCGGTGAAGAAGTCGTAGCATCCCTGGTACTGTAGCAAGGCGAACGGCGCCGGGATGCACGGCCTGTTCTGGTTCGCCACGATACTCACGGTGACCGGCTGGTTCAGGGCGCCTGCCGGGATGAAGGTCCCCGCCATCTGGTCGCGCGTGATGATCGTGTTGTCGGTCGTCGGGCTCGCCAGCTGCTCGGTGCAGTCGAGCGTCGCGGTGGACGGACACAGCGCCCCTTCTTCGATGCGGAACTTGATCGGCAGCGTCTTGCCATCGACCAGGGGGATGTCGACCGCGGCGTGCTTCATCGCAGCGTTGCTCACCATGTCCACGTCCGCGAACCCCAGCACCCCCGTGTGGACGATCACCGCGATGCGGTAGCTCGCGCCCACGGGCTCAGACGAGGGACTGGTATTCCAATTGACGGCGTACTGCTGACCGCTCAGGTCGAGACGCACCGTCGAGCTGAAGCGCGCATGCTCGTGGTGGTCGGGGCACGGCGTCTCGAGCACGTCGCAGACCTGGACCACCGGCGAGAGCCGCGGGTTGAACACCCCGGTCGGGCTCGGCGGCGAGACGAGAGGCGGCAAGAAGAAGAAATGCGGGTTGCTCACGAAGCCCGTCGCCGTGTGGCCGGCGTCCGAGACTTCAGCCGCGCGACTCCCTAGCCGCGACGCCACCGGTTGATCACTTTGACACGCGAGGATGGTGCACACGACGACGACGACGCTGAGCTGAGGGCGCGGCATGAGACACTCCAGTTGGGATGCTTGGGGGCGTGGCGTTGGCGCTACATGAAGCTGCCCCCGATTGGCAGGCCCGCAAGGGGCCGAGAAGGCTAGGGTTCGGCGCGCTGCAGGCGGGAGAACCGGGTATCGTGGCGCAAATCACGCCACCACCACGAGATGGCCCCGCGGCGCGAGAACGCGTGGGCGGGATTGGCCGCCACGTAGCGCTCGAGCAGGGCAAACGCGGTGTCCTGGTCGCCCAGCAACGTGCGGGCGAACGCCTCGTACACGAGCAACCCCTGCTCGGGATCCACGTCTCGGTCGGCGCGCGCCGCTACGAGCACGTGACGGGCACTGTCCTTCCCTCCCGTACGAGCGATGATCGCCCCGACGAGCATCTCCCCCTGATCGTGCCAGAACGCTCGCCGGCTAGCCGGGGCCACCGAGTCGAAGCGCGCCAGCAACCGCCATGCCTCGGCGACGTCGGGGTTCACGACCTCGGTGGTCATGAGCAGCAAGCGGCACTCGGTGAACCGGTAGTAGGCGGGAAAGCGGTGCTCCCCCTCGTCGCACCACCGCTCGGCCTGGCCGAACTGCTCGAGGTCGTAGGAGCCGCTGAACAGGCGCCAGAGGATGTCTTTCGCAACGCTCAAGTACGCGTCCTGCTCGTACGCCTTGCGAGCGGCGAGCACGGCGGCGGGCACGTCTTCGACCTGGTAATACAGGTGGCTCAGCGTACTGTACGCACTGGCGAGCGTCGGGTCGGCCTGCGCGGCGGCCTCGAGGTCGCGCCGCGCGTCGGCCAGGAGCCTCGCCTGCACCGCCGGGTCGGTCGAGAGCTGCTGCAGCCACATGGTGTAGCGCACGGTGCCCCGCAGCTCGAGGGCCGGGGGATACCCCGGCGCGAGGCGCAGCGCCTGCTCCGCATCGTCCGCGGCAGCCTTGAGCCCCTGGGCGAGCCCCTGCCGGTTGGGCGTGAGTCGGGCGCGGCGCTGCGCGATCTGCCCGCGCAACACCACGGGGTCGACCCACTGCGGGTCCGCCGCCTCCGCTAGGACTAGAGCTGAGTCCGCCCGGGCGAAGCTCGCGAACGCCCGATCGAGGCTGTCCGCCGCGACGTGGTCTTCCGCCATCTTGCGGGCGCGCTCCGCCTGCTGCACCAGCGACCATGCACCCACGTTGTTCGTCCCCGCCCGCTGCTCGCGCAGCCGCACCTCTTCGCCCAGGCGCTCCCGCAGGAACGCGGCGACCTGTTGCGCGAGGCTGTCCCGGATGGCGAGCACGCTGCCGCGCGGCTGCTCAAAGGTGGCGCGACGGAAGTCTGCCCCGCTCGCGCCGTCGATGAGGCGCACCGACACGCGGTAGCGATCACCGCTCTCTTCCAGGGTGCCCTGCACCACGGTGCCCACCGCGAGCGCGCGCGCTACGCTGTCGGGAGGGGGGGGAGCAACGTCGGACCTCCGGTAGGGCGCGACGCCGTTCTTGGAGATCACCAAGAGCGAGGGCACCTGGGACAGCTGCCCGATGAGGGCTTCGGTCAACCCGTCGGCGAGAAAGCCGAGCGTGCGTCTGGGGCTCAAGTCCTCGAAGTAGAGCACGGCGATGTGACGCGGATCGAGACCGGTGCCCGCTGATCCCGCCGTCCGACCGCGCAGCATCCGCGCGCCGACCCACACCGCCGCCACCGCCGCCACGGCGGCGGCGCCGACCAGCGCACCCCGCGGCAGGGGCAGGGGGAGCGAGCGGCGCCGCGGCCCTGGCCGCAGCGACGCGCCGGTCCAGCGGCTCGCCCCCGTCACGCGCGACGGCCGCGCCAGCGCTTCCGCGAAGAGCGCGGTCGTGGGGAACCGGTCGGCCGGCACTTTCGCCAGCGCCCGGAGAATCGCGTCCTCCGCGGCTTCCGGGATGCTCGCCCGCACGATGGATGGCGGGGAGACGACGTCGAGCGAGTGCCGCGCGATGATCGCCTGCGCCGTGGGGCCGGTGAACGGCGGCTCCCCCACGAGCATCTCGTAGACCACGCAGGCGAGACTGTACTCGTCACTGCGGCCGTCCAGCTCCGCCCTCCCCGTCGCCTGCTCGGGACTCATGTACGCGGGCGTGCCGATGATCGTCCCGGTCTGCGTGAGGGGCTGGGTCTCGGCTGCCGTGACGGCCCGGGCGATACCGAAGTCGGTCACGACGGCGGTGCCGCCCGAGAGCATGATGTTCTCAGGCTTGATGTCGCGATGCACCACGCCGTGGCTGTGGGCGTACGCCAGCGCGCCCGCCACCTCGGTAGCGACGCGCACGGTGTCCTCGAAGGAGAGCTGCTTCTCCCGCGTCAAGCGGTCGCGCAGCGACTCCCCCTCGACGTACGGCATGACGTAATAAAGGAAGCCTTCGGTGGCCCCGGAGTCGTACAACGGGACGATGTGGGGATGCTGCAGGCGGGCGGCGATCTCGATCTCGCGGAGGAAGCGCTCCGGCCCGAGGGCGGCGGCGAGCTCGGGGTGCAGCACTTTGAGCGCCACCGGGCGGCCGTGTTTCACGTCGTCGGCCAGAAATACCGTCGCCATGCCGCCCCGGCCCAACTCCCGCTCGACCACGTAGCGCGCGGCGAGCGCTGCTCGGAGACTCGTGATCTGGTCGGGCACGAGTGCGAGAATACCGAAGCGCCGCCGGCTGCGCTAGCACGGCCGGACGGTCGGACGGTCGGACTGTCGGACAGTAAGGCGCTTACCGGTCAGACCGTCCGACTAAGAGCGGTCTTTGTCTTGAGCGATCGGGCACTGCCCGTCGTGCAGGAACTGGAGCTCGGTCACGACGATGCTGCGCACGTGGGGCCTGCGCCCTTCGATGGTAACGGGATCGAGGATCCCGCCATACCACACCGGATCGGACGACGGAGGAGCAGCGTCGGGGTGGAGCACCTGCCAAGCGCGGTCGAATCTCGAGGATGTCACTGCCATCTGAGCCACGTAAGCGGAAGTGGCGGTGAGGAGCGTGCCGAGCAGCAGTGCGTACAGGCGCATGCAATCCCTCCACTCAAGCGGTGCTCCGTTGGATTACGGGGCGGAGAGTGTTGGGACGGCGTCTCGCCCGGGCGTTCAGGGAATAAGACGTGGCGAGGTCGATAAAGGTTGCATCACTACCGGAGGTAGCCCTCGTTCCAGGCGACTTCGAAGACCCCGCGGCAGCGGGCGCAATCGAGGGTCCGGGGCCGTGCCTTGAGCGGCAGGGGGGTGCGCTCCCGGCAGCTCGGGCAGACCGCGTATTGGGGTCCCAGGCCGGCCGCCTCCGCGCGTCTCGCGCCGGGGGGAGTTGGCACGACTGTCCAGCGGCGGGGGGGGGTGGAGACGATCTTGAGCAGAAAGCTCGGCACGATTTGCGGCCGGCGGTTCACGTCCACGACGGCTTCGAGGCCGTCAATGGCTGTCACGCGGTACCAGGCTCCACGGCGCAGCGAGCAGTGCACATCCGTCTGCAACCGCGCCCATTGCAATCCCGCCATCCCACCCTCCCTTGAAGCGAGGTATGCGCAGCCAGCCGATGCCTATGGTAGCCACGGTCCGCCCGTGTGGCGGTGAGCGACCTCACGGCCGCCAAGTAACGCGGGCCTCGAACCTGCGGCGGGGTTGGCCCGTTACTATTATTGCCACCGGGAGGAGGGGGGGGATCCAACGTGCTCGTAACCCTATGCAAGTCGAAGCTGCACAAGGCGACCGTGACCCAGGCTCAGCTCGATTACGAGGGGAGCATCAGCATCGATGCCCGCCTCATGCAAGCGGCGAACATCTTGCCGTTCGAGCGGGTGCAGGTGGTGGACGTGGCAAACGGCGCGCGCTTCGAGACCTACGCCATAGAAGAGGCGCCGGATTCGGGAACGATCTGCGTGAACGGGGCGGCGGCGCGGCTGGTGCAGGTCGGCGATTCCGTGATCGTCATCAGCTACGCGCACATGACACCGGCGGAAGCCCAGGCGCATCGGCCCACCATCGTGGTGCTCGATGCCGCGAACCGCATCACGGACCAGTGGCAGGGCGAAGCGGGAGCCGTCAAGCCCGCGTTCGGGTCCTAGTCGTTCTTGCGGTGCCCTTCGGCCCAGGCGATCAGGAAGGTCTCATGGCAACCGGGGCACAGCTGCTTGGCGACCTGGGTGGCCGGCAGGGGTACGCGGTTGCGGCACGCCGGGCAGACGAGGTAGCCGCGCCGAAAAGCGAGCGGTGTCCGTGCGGGCGCCACCTGCGGGTCGCGTAGGACGCTCCATTCCCGGGGCGCCGTGGCCCGGATCTCGACGAACGGTCGGGGCACGGTCACGGACTTCCCCTGAACGCTGACCACCACCTCGAGGCGTGAGAGCGGGGGGACGACGCGGTACCACGCGCCGCGCCGCAGCGGCACACCAGCGTGCGTCTTCAGCCGCGCCCACTGCATTCTGTCCACGCTCGCAACCCTCCGTGCCCGGGCGGTAAAGGTACCCCGTGACGATCAACGCCCAGTAGGGCGGAAATGCGGCAGTGACGGGCGAAAATACGGCAGCTAGGGCCCAACGACCGCGCAGATCAGGCGCACGCGAAGCTTCCAGACATGTGCGAACGCGCTGTTGTTGCGCGCGTTGACGAGCCAACCAGCTCCGTTGATAGAAGGCTCGAAGTACGTAGCGCTGCCATCCAGGATGGCACTGGTAGAGTCCAGCACACCCCAGCCTGCCCCGAGGGCCTTCTTCCCCGTCGGGCACGTGTCGCTCACCTGCTTCGAGACGGCGCTGTTCACGGGGCTCTCGGCGACGACAATTTGATAGCCTGACACACCCGGGGGGCCGGGCGGACCAGGACAGGCGGCCGTTATCAACGCAACACTTACCGCCACCACGCCCAGCATGAAGCGATTGCGTTCCATTGAACCCTCCTTCTCGTGTTTAGCCCGCTATCTCTCGTGGCACAAGTGCCGAGGGCAGGACTCGAACCTGCACGGGAGTTGCCTCCCAAGGGATTTTAAGTCCCTTGCGTCTACCGATTTCGCCACCCCGGCCCGTTGCCATTCAACCTCTTACGCGCCGCCCTGCCCCGCTAGTGTGACTCAACTGTGACTCGCGCGAGGTTGCGGACTTCTTCGCACCAGGGATGATGCGACAGTCACAGGGGGGTCGGCTCTATGGGGCTGATTCCTCCCGGTGTGAAGTCGGGCGCGGTGGGTGGCACCGTTGGGGCACCCGCGGTCGCTCAGAGCTGCAGCGTCAGTCCGACCCGCAGGCCGCCGGAGCCGGCTGGCCCTACGCTCAGCCGTGCAGGAAGGTCGGCTCTTTCCCAGTGCTCACCGCCAACTACCGCACCGACGATCATTCCCACGACCGCTCCCGCGGGCACGGTGAACAAATAGACCAGCTCGCAGAGGTTCTCGTTGCAGCTCGTCCCGCTGCCGGCACCACCGTGGGATTGAACGGAGAGGAAGCCCACCGCTGCCCCCAGCGCCGCGCCGCCGACGACGCCCAGGCCAATGCATGTACCGCGGTCCCTGCTACACGCACCGCGCCCGCTGCTGACGTCGAGCCGTATGCCGTGCGCGCGCGAGACCTTCACGGTGTCCCCGTTCTCGCGCCGCACGACAATCGTGGCGCTGTCGAGGGCCTCGAGCGAGCCGACCACCGTTCGATAGCAAGACGGCGTCTCTGGGAAAATGCATCCGGGCTTGGGCACCATCACGCGGACCCGACCACGAACAGCCCGGGCGGGCCGCTCTTGGGCGCCTAGGGCGCCGAGCGGCAAGCCGAGCGCGAGAGCGAAGCAGCAGATGCGCTGCATGGGTTACCTCCCGATTTCGCCACCCCGGCCTATCGCACCGCTTCGATGCGCACGCCGCCGCCCGGCCGCACCACCTTGATCCCCGGCTCTCGCCGGTAGGCACGCACGAATGCCCGCCGGATCGCCGCATCGATCTTCGTGGCACCTATCCCCTCTCCCCAATCCCCTTTGTCGAGAAGTACCAGCACCGCGCCGCTCGCCGCAATCCCGGTGAGGCGCGCGCCTGGGGCGCCGGCACGCCGCGCCGCGGCCACGACGGTATCGAGCTCCGGCGCGCTCCAATCGAACAGCCGGCGGCTCGACTCGTGCGACTCGTACATCAGCTCTCCGAAGCGGCTGAGCCGCCCCCGCCGCAGCAGCTCCGCGCCGAACCGCGTCCGCGCCGCCTCCCCTACCACGTGCAGCGCCCGCGAGCGCAGCGGCTCGGGCAGCGCCCGCTTCAACCGCGCGATCCACTGCGCCGGCCAGCTCGCCAGCCAGTACAGCTCCGGCAGCTCGACCTTGAGGCGCGTGAGCGCGGCGGCACACTCGGCGCGACGCTGCTCGAGCAGCGCGTCCGCCGCCTTGCGCTCGCGCCGCACGCCCGGGTCCACCAGCAGCAGGCCGGCGCGCAGCGGCACCTGCCGCACGTCGGTGGAGGCGCACTCGACGAGCAGCGCGTGATCGGGCCGCGCCAGCGCGGCGATCTCGTGGTCCATGACACCGCAGCTCACACCGGCGTGATGGTGCTCGGCCCGGAACGCGACGCCGCCCACCTGGCGTGCGGTGAGCTGCGCGCTTCCCCCCCTCCCCCCTCCTCCTCCGCCCCCGAGCG
>WNGL01017048.1_pt1 | contig 10035 bp, 10 predicted proteins | sample 5400591 | NCBI WGS metagenome assembly WNGL01 (sample SAMN13153377, study PRJNA577476) | soil metagenome | isolation source: 80 cm soil or saprolite under Garry oak tree replicate 1 | place: USA:California | collected 2016-06-15 | reverse complement strand
GTCGAGATCTGCGACCGTGAGGCCGACGTGGTCGAAGCGTCGTACATGTGACATAGGCCCGTCCTCCCGTCGTCGTATCGACCGTGCATCCGCCACGGTAGGCGTTCTCAGTACCTCTCGTTGCGGGACCTCCGCAAACACACGCTATCAGCGGCATGACAGGACATCCGTCTCCGCATAGATTGCCGGTACGGAGGAATTTCGCATACGTGACTGGTGATCAGCAAGTGACACGTTTACTCATTGAAGCGACCAGCCTCGGTCGCACGCAGCCATCGCAATCAGGTCGGTTGCAGCTTCCAGAGCCTGGCCACCTTTGCACTAACGCTGCGGACCAGTACTCTTACCGGCCGTGGCGGCGCGTCTCTGACTCACGACAAGGCCGCGACTGTCGGCTAGCGGTCCTTAATCGCTGGGTTGCTGTGCGATGCCCGTGTTCAGACGCCCTCATTACTGATGGTCGCCGCGACAGATGCGTCTAGATAACTGGCCGGTGGTGACATTCGGACAGGATGCGAATGCAGCATTTGGCTCGCCTTATTGCCTTCTCAGGCATAGATGGCTCAGGCAAAACGACGCAGGCGCGGCTACTGGTTGAAGGGCTGAACCGCAATAGTTTCCGAGCAGCTGCGGCCAAGACCAAACTTAACGCTACCCATAGCCTCTTTTCGCTGGCAGAAAGGCTGTATGGAGATAGGTTTGCTTACCATCCAGGCATTCCTGCGACGCTTCGTGAATTCGTTGTTTGCTGTGATGTTCTCCGGTATAGCGAAACTGTCCTCCGACCTCTTCGAGCGCGTAGCTCAGGTAACGCGCGAGATCGTCGAATTCCTGGGATCGGTACTACCGATGTCAAGCAGTATGGAGCCTAGAGAAATCGCGATTGCCAATCAAAGATATGCACCCACATACTCAAGCGACGGCAGCCGCGTGATCCACGATCACGCCCTTGTTGTCAGAGCGCACAACCCATACGACAAAACGCGTGCCCGCTGGGCATTAATGGTGATGGGATGCCACGCGGTAGTTCTTCCACATGGCTCCGTCACCGTCACCGGGCGCCCAGCTGTTATGGGTTGCTTGCTCGGATGTCTGCCGCTTGAAGATCGTGTCCATGATCTCTGCTCCGGTGGTGAGGACGGGGCGTAGTTCGCGGCGGTAGACGACTTCGGCAGTGCGGGTGCTGGAGTGTCCGGCGAGGCGGGCGATCCCCTCGACCGGGACGCTGGAGGTGGACATCAGGGAGACGAACGAGTGGCGGAGCTCGCGGGGGTCCAGCTGGCTCCGATGTTCGCGGCCTTGCAGACGGCCCGAAACTCGCGCCGCACGTTGGCGGCGTCCAGGGCCGCACCGGGCCTGGTGGGAAACGTAGCAGTACTGGGGGCCGTCAGAAGACCGCAGATTGCTGGGATCGCCAGTCCGCCGAGCGCAGGTCAGCGGGCCCGGGAGCTGGACCTGAGCGCGCGTGCGACGGCGAGGTGACGCCCACCGCCGTCCCACGCGTGACTCCCCCCGCCAGCGCTACTAGGCCCAGGCCCACCATGGATGTGGGTGCCGGCCCATGGCATATCGTCCCGGCGCGGACCATGATTGTGATCGGGTGAACACGAGCCTGCCCGCAGCTTGGCGCCAGACGTCCACACGTAACTTATATGCGGTCCGCGCGGGTACCTGAAGGTCCGCAGCTGATGAATGGTGCTCCGCACAATGATCCACCCGCACGTGAGGGCGACGAGGTGAAGGAGGGTACCGGCGCTGGGCGCGTACTGCCTTGATGTTGGCGCGCACTGGCTGTGATGCTAGAACTGGCGGCCCGCACGGGGTCGTCTCGCGAACTCTCAGGGGAGAGGAATAGCAAGTGGAGAATACGAACGACTTCTGGGCGAATGTTAGCATGGTTGCTGTATCTCCAGTGGCGGTTGCCGCTGGATTCGCCAAAGGTGCCTACGACGCCTCGACTGATAACGGGGCTTTCAGTGAAGGGTTCAATGCGGCAGCAGGTCCCATTATGAGAGCGGCCAAAGAATTCGGCGCCGAACATGCGACGACTATTACGAAAGGCGTGGTTACTGGCGCTGCTGGAGCGCTCGGCGCCCGCATCGTGAAAGAGGGGCTCAAGCACCTAAGAATTTAACAGGTTCGTGATGATCGCCACCTCCTGCGGAAGCCGGGACCGGTGGCGCATGCGCTGAGCATGTCCTGGTTCGGTGGGGCGACGGTTTACCGTGTTCTGCCTCTTTGCCACCATATGCCGCTGGCCTGGGCAGATGCCTCCAGCGCGGGTTCCGTGTGGTGCTGCTGTCTGCCAGATGTCCGTGTCCGCTGCCCTCGCCGGCCCGTATGCGGCGGACAGCCACGGACAGGGGTGTCACGCGGCGGGCGGGTGCTGTGTCTGATGTGCTGGAAGGATTTACCACATCAGGCAAGGAGCTTGACATGCGAGTGTTCGTTGCGGGTGGCACCGGCGCGATTGGCCGGCACCTGATCCCAGCCCTGATCGCGGACGGTCACCAGGTCACCGCCAGCACCCGGTCCGCGGGCAAGTCGGCGGACCTGGCTGCCGCGGGGGCCGTTCCCGTCGTGATCGACGGGCTGGACCGGGACGCGGTACTGGCAGCGGTGCAGAAAGCGGCGCCGGAGGTTATCGCGCACCAGATGACGTCGCTGGGCACCACGAAGGACTTCCGCAGGTTCGACCAGGAGTTCGCGGTCACCAATGAGCTGCGGACCCGGGGAACGGACTACCTGCTGGAGGCGGCGCGGCTGGCCGGGACCCGCCGGTTCATCGCGCAGAGCTTTACCGGCTTTACGAATGAGTACGCCGGAACACCGGTCAAGACCGAGGACGACCCCCTCAATCCAGACCCGCCGGCCTCGGCCCGGCAAACGCTGGCGGCGATCCGGCATGTCGATGAGACGGTGCCGGGCGGGGTGCCGGAAGGGATCGTGCTCCGTTACGGCCTGTTCTACGGGCACGGCGCGTCGAACGGCACGCTGAGCGCGGTGCGGGCAGGCAAGTTCCCGGTGATCGGCGGCGGCACCGGCATCTGGTCGTTCTGCGAGATCACCGACGCCGCCGCGGCAACGGCCGCCGCCGTGACCCGCGGAGCGCCGGGGATTTACAACATCGTGGACGACGAGCCGGCTCCGGCAGCGGAGTGGGTGCCATTCCTGGCCCGCTGCCTGGGCGCCGAGGCCCCGCAGGAGATACCCGCCGCGCTCGGCCGTCAGTTGGCCGGCGAGTTCCTCGTAGCCCAGATGACCATCGCCCGGGGATCATCCAACGCGAAGGCGAAGCGGGAGCTCGGCTGGGCACCGCATTACGCGACCTGGCGGGACGGGTTCCCGGAATGGGTGAAGTCGGCGGAGTGAAGGATGACGGGGAAGTGCCGGGGGAAGCGGGGGCGGGCGGGGGCTACGCTGAGCACCGCCCGCTGCTGTTTTCCATCGCCTACCGGATGACCGGCAGCGTCAGCGATGCCGAGGACATCGTCCAGGAGGCATTCGCCCGGCTGGCCCAGGCCCTTCGCAGGGGAACCCCGGTCAGCGAGCCGAAGGCGTACCTCGCGACGACGGCCACCCGGCTGGCCCTCAACCACTTGAGGTCGGCCCGGCTACACCGGGAGTCCTACCTGGGCACCTGGCTGCCCGAGCCCGTCCTCACCGGACCCGGCCCCGAGGAGCACGCGGAGATGGCCGATTCTCTGTCCATGGCGTTCCTTGTCGTGCTGGAGTCCTTGTCGCCGACCGAGCGGGCCGTGTTCCTGCTGCACGAGGTCTTCGGCTACGAGCACAAGGAGATCGCCGAGATAACCAGCACGTCGGCGGCAAACTCCCGGCAGATCCTGGCCCGGGCCCGGCGGCACGTCGACGAGGGAAAGCCGCGTTTCGAGGCGACCCGGGCGCAGCGCGAGGAGGTCGCGCGGCGGTTCTTCGCCGCGGCCGACGGCGGCGACCTGGACGGGCTGCTGCGGGCGCTGGCCCCGGACGTGGTGTACTACGGTGACGGCGGCGGTAAGGCGCGGGCGGTCGCGGCGCCCCTGCACGGCCGGGACCGGGTCGCCCGCTTCCTCGCCGGGCTGTTCCGCCGGATCCGGAAGCTGGAGGCCAGCATCCAGATCGTGGAGGCCAACGGGCAGCCCGGCGCAGTCACCTACGATCGCGATGGGCACGTGGTGAACGTGTTCGCGCTGGACATCGCGGATGGCATGGTGCAGGCCATCCGCTGCGTGGTCAACCCGGACAAGCTGCGTCACCTCGGCCGGGTGTCGGAACTGGCCCGGAAGCCGCCGCCGGAAGCTCGTTAGCCCTTCATCCCCTGCCTTTGGGCCAGGAGCATCCGGGAACGGCTTACCGAAGCTAATCGCGTAGCGGGCGCGCTAGGCGTTTTATCCAGAATCCGGCTCCCGCGAGCCAGCGTGCCCATTCAATCTCGACGCTGTCACGGCGTTCGTCGACGACGATCTCGGGGCGAGGGTATGCGCGGCCATCCTCCAGCATTGCCCGACATCGAGGATGTCGCGCATTGGGTTGGCTGACGGCCGCCACGCCCCGACACCTATGGCGGCCGCCACTCACCGGGTGCGACACTGAGCGGGCGCTAAACCGCGGGATACATGCCGGCCCGATGCCGTAACCTCTGCATGTGGCGCGCGACGAACGCGGAGTGACCCCGCAGAGCGAGGACTTCTCCGCCTGGTACAACGAACTCGTCCTCAAAGCCGAACTTGTCGACCGGGGACCGGTCAGGGGCACGATGGTGATCCGCCCCTACGGCTACCGGATCTGGGAGCTGCTGCAGGCCGACATCGACCGGCGGATCAAGGAGACCGGTCACGTCAACGCCTACTTCCCGCTGCTGATCCCGGAAAGCTACCTGCAGCGCGAGGCCGAGCACGTGGAGGGCTTCGCGCCCGAGCTCGCGGTCGTCACGCACGCGGGCGGCAAGGAACTTGACGAGCCGCTGATCATCCGCCCCACGTCCGAGACGGTCATCGGCGAGATGATGTCCAAGTGGATCAGCTCGCACCGGGACCTGCCGATGCTGCTCAACCAGTGGGCCAACATCGTCCGCTGGGAGCTGCGGCCGAGGATGCTGCTGCGCACCACCGAATTCCTCTGGCAGGAGGGGCACACCGCGCACGTCGATGGGGCCGACGCGATGCGGGAGACCATGCTCGCGCTCGACCTCTACACTCAGGTGTCCCGCGAGATCGCCGCCATGCCCGTGGTGTCGGGCGAGAAGACGGCGGGCGAGCGGTTCCCCGGCGCCCAGCGGACCTTCACCGTCGAGGGCATGATGCGCGACGGCCGGGCGCTGCAGTCGGGCACCTCGCATTACATGGGCACGAACTTCGCCAGGGCGTTCGACATCCAGTACGCCGCCGACAGCGGTGAGCTTGAGTACTGCCACACCACGTCGTGGGGCATGAGCTCCCGGATGGTGGGCGGCGTGATCATGACGCACGGGGACGACAAGGGCCTCGTGCTGCCGCCGCTGCTCGCTCCGTACCAGGTCGTGATCGTCCCGATCGGCCGCGACGACCAGGCTGAGCAGGTGCTCCCGCCGGCCACGGATTTGGCCGAACGGCTCCGCCGCGCAGGTATCAGAACGCACGTAGACAACCGGCCCCAGCTCTCTCCCGGCTTCAAGTTCAATGACTGGGAAATGCGCGGCGTGCCGATCCGGCTGGAGCTCGGCCCCCGGGATCTGGCCGACGGCTCCGCGCTGATGGCCACCCGGCTCGGCGAGGGCAAGGCGGCGGTCTCGCTCGACTCCGCCCCGGCCCGGCTGGAATTCGAGCTCGTGACGTTCCAGAGCATGCTGCTGCAGCGGGCGACTGAGTTCCGGGATTCCCATACCCGCACGGTGAACTCGTGGGAGGAGTTCACCGAGGCGGTCAGGACCGGCTGGGCGCTGGCGTTCCATTGCGGCCAGCCGGAGTGCGAGGACGACATCAAGGCCGAGACTTCGGCCACCCCGCGCTGCATTCCGTCCGAGGGCGCGCCAGAGGAAGGCCTGTGCGTTCGGTGCAATCTGCCATCCGCCTACGGGAAGCGGCTCATCTTCGGCCGGGCGTACTGACGGAGCCAGGTTGCCGCGGCGCCGGGGCGCGGCGGCTCGGCGAGCGTTCTCGGTGACCTTCTCCTGTCACTCGGCGTGATGCAACTGAAGGACGTAGCCCGAGGCTGACCTCGGACCAGCCACGTGCAGTTGGGTTGCTATCCCGGTAGTGGCGGCATCGCTATCGGCTCGTCCTGCGTGACGGCGAGGGCCATTTCGGGATCTATGAACACCTCGACGAGATGCTCGACGCTCTAACTGACCCGGTCCCGGCGGACTCGGCCAGCGCCATCTGACCCTAGCTCTGCGGGGGGCCGCTCCAGACATCCGCTACTTGGCGACCGAGCGTCGGTTCAGCCTGCTAACCACGAAGTGGGCGTGGGCGGAGCACCCGGATCTGCGCGGCGCGGTCATCCACGACGTGTGGCAGGATCTCACTGGTCGCGGCGGCCGGGGGTTAGTGTTCGCATGCCGGGCAGCACGTGGCCTGTGGTATCTCGGCCAGCCTCGCTGCGGTGATGGCGGTGCCGCACTGCTGGCACCAGCCGAAGCGCCCGGCGGCCAGCCGTGCGAGCGCGGCCTCGATCTCGGCGAGCGCGTGCCGCTCGGCGACCGCGCGGCGCACGGCCGCGGCCGCATGCCGCCGTGCCGCCTGGCGGGCGTCGCCGCCGCTGCCAGGGTCGGCGGCGGCCTGCCGGGCGTGGTGGCAGGCCAGGGAGAGTTCGGTGACCAGTTCCAGCTGTTGCTGCCACCGGGTGCCGGGCAGGGCACGCCATCGGGGCAGCGCCGCCGGGTGCAGGTGCCGTGCCTGGGCCGCCGGGCTGCGCCGTGCCGCCGCCGTCGGGAAGATGGCCAGATCAGCGGTCATCAGCGTTCCTTTCCTCGCGGCGCTTACGACTGCGGCCGGGCGCCGGATATACGTGTCCAGCAGATCGCTGTCTGCTGCACGCGGGCAGAAGCCGACTCTGGCAGACCGCTGTGAACGGGCCTGTGAGCACCGCCAGCCGCAACGAGCCCCGCAGAACACGCCGGCGTGACCTCGCGCCTGAACGCTCGTCCCGGCCCGGACGGGGCCAGCTGGATGCCAAGCCCGGGCCGCAACCTAGCGAGGTGCCACGCGGGCACGCGTGCGGGTTGTTACCGGCAGTCCGGCCGCGCTCGCAGATTGATGCCCAGCGCTGATGCGCGGGCGAACCCGAGGTGGCTGCGAGGACTCATCTATCCGGCGTTCGCGGCGGCTGCCGCGCCAGGCAGATGCTCGGCTGACACCACCCGAAGGATCATTACCTGCTTGATGCCGAGCATGCGGAATCCGGCCCGGTTCATAGGGCTGAACGAGGCCTCCACGAGCGGCTTGGCCTCTTGGCGGCTCATGAACTGGGGCTGCGTGACGTCGTAGTCCTCACCCTCGATCCGGATTGTGCCACCTCCGGCCGATCGCACATTCCGCGCCCAGTCGGACTGATTGCCGAACGTGAGCGCGATCACGACCATGTCACCGCTGCGCCTGGCACTGACCGGCGTCGTGTAAATGCGGCCCGAGCGGCGGCCGGTGTGCCGGATCTGCGCGGCCATGCGGAAGTGCCTTCGGCCGGCGAGCTTGACTATCAGAGGGTTGAGCACCTTCGTCATCGGCCGCATCACGATTTTGACAATCAGTGACGGCCCGACCGGCTCAAGCGCGTCGGCAGTGCCCTGGTGCACCCGTTCAGGCTGTGAGTTCATCTGATCGCTCCTTCACTTGGCCGCCTGGGTTGCGGCGGCACCGTTAAGGACGAGATGTGCCTGTGGATAGTGACGCCTGCCAGGCCGGCGAGCCCGGGCCCGAGCGGCCCTCTAGCCCAGAGCGGCGAGCTGTGAGCTGAGGAAGTCTAGTTTGCGAGGGTCGCCGACGACGTGGACTGCCTGGATGAGCTCGCCGCGCATGGTGAACACCAGCAAGCCCGCGAGTTCCCGGCGGATGAAGGCAAGCACGGCGGGCTGACCGGCGACCGGCGAGATCAACATCGCCCCAGGCATCGGGGGCGAGCACCTCGAGCAAGCCGCCGAGGTCGCCGCTGGAGCATGCGGCGATGAACTTCTCGGTGACCAGCCGATGCTCGGCGGAAGCGATGTCGAAGCGGGCGCTGCCCGGGCCTGCGGCTATCTTCTGCCTGGCCCGGCTGGCGAGCTGGCGGCAGGCTGGAGCACTGCGGCCCACTGTCTCGGCAACGACGTCGAACGGCATCTGGAAGATGTCGTGCAGCACGAAAACGACCCGCTCAGCCGGGCTGAGCTGCTGCAGCACGACGAGCAGTGCGAGCCGGACTCCGTCGTCGAACGTGACCCGGTCGGCTGGATCGGCCAGCCCTGACGGGGGCGGCACGACGAACTCGATCTCACTGGCGTCGTGGGCGCGCTCTCTGCGGGAGCGGGCAGACTTGATCTGGTCCAGGCAGAGGCGGCTGGTCACGACGATTAGCCAGCCGCGCTTGTCCTCGATCTCACCGAGCTTCGCGGCCATCAGGCGCGTAAACGCCTCCTGCACGATGTCCTCGGCCGCGCCGATGTCCCCGAGCATCCGGAATGCAAGATCAACGAGATACGGGCGGTGGTCCTGGTAGGCCTGGCTGATCTGCCCGCCATCCTGTTCACCGCGCATGCCGCGTCCTTCCTGAGATCGGCTCGCCGCGTGCCCGTTGCCGGCCGCTCCGCGCATGCCTGCCCGGCGCAGTTCCGCACATGTGGCTCCTATCAATGGACGACGCAGCCCTGCGTATTGTGACAACGCAGGGCCGCCCGGGGCCCTGTGTCACTTTCCCGCTTCGCATGTCGTCCTTGCCTTTGACATGCCGCAGTCCTCCCCGGGGCGTGGCATTCCGGCGATGAAGGGGGATTCATGACCCGCATACCGAGCCACAGCATCGAGGACGCCCCGCAGGCAGCGCGGTCCCTGCTGGCGGAAATGGTCCAGTTCTCGCCGACGGGACGGCTGCTCAATCTGCACGCCCAGATGGCACATGCGCCGGCCGTCCTCGAGGCCTATGTGTCGATCAGGAGGGCCACAGCCCGGCACGGCACGCTGGAGGGGCCCATCCGTTCCGCGCTAATGCTCGCGGCGGCGGTCCACGACGGCAGCGAGTACGCGCTGGCCATCATCTCGATGCTCGCGCTGCGGTCCGGCTGGCACCGGGACCAGGTGGAGGCGCTTGTCGCGGGCAAGGATCTGGGCGAGCAGAAGACCGACGCGCTGATCGGCGTGGTGCGGGAGGCCGCGGCGAACTCCGGGCACGTCAGCGACCTTGCCTGGGCCCGGGCTGCCGGCAGCGGCTGGAGCGACGAGCAGCTTGCCGAGGCATTCGCCTACCTGGGCCTGACCGTGTTCACCTCCTACTTCCTCAACTACGCGGGGACTGAGCTGGACGTGCCCGCTGGTGCGCCCGGGTTCGGCCCGGGCGATGCCGGCCCGCCAGCAACCACCAGTGGTGCGGGGAGCTGACATGGAACTGGTCCAGAGCCGCATCGTGACCGACGACGTCGAGGGGCTGGCAGCGTTCTACGCCAGGCTGGTGGGGACCCCGGTAGCGCTCAACGAGTACTACGTGGAAGTGCCGGCAGGTGCGCTGCCGGTCGGCTTCTCCAAGCGCCGCTTTACCGAGTACGGGGAAGACCAGGCAGCGCGGCCTGAGGGTGAGCAGCCCCGGGACGAGATCATCCTCGACTTCATGGCCGGCGACGTGGACGTGGAGCACGAGCGCATCGCGGAGCTAGGCGTGGCGTGGGTCATGCTGCCGACCACCCAGCCCTGGGGGAACCGCTCGATGATCTTCAGGGATCCCAGAGGGAACCTCGTCAGCGTGTTCTCGCGTACCGATGGGGTTCCTGGCTAGCGCCGCCTGGCGTGCCAGCGGCGGTCCCGGGCCGCCGGTGCGTGACGCCGCATCCGGCTGCTGAGCCCTCGCTCCCGCCACCACCTACGCGCGACGCCGTGA
>WNGL01045809.1_pt1 | contig 10036 bp, 17 predicted proteins | sample 5400591 | NCBI WGS metagenome assembly WNGL01 (sample SAMN13153377, study PRJNA577476) | soil metagenome | isolation source: 80 cm soil or saprolite under Garry oak tree replicate 1 | place: USA:California | collected 2016-06-15 | reverse complement strand
AACCGGACGAACGAGTGAAGGAAAATTTGCCGGCTATCCAACTGGGGGACCGTAAAATGGACTATGCTTCTGAGGAAATTGCCTCCTATGAGTGGCGACCATCGATATACTATCCGAGTCCGGCGAAGCAAGTAACGCCAGATTTTGGACCGTGGGGAATACCTTACAAGATGCTTGGAATAGAGATACAAAACACCAATTTCCAACATATTGAGGCACCGATACCGCCACAAAAATCAATCATCACGCATCCAGTCTATACCATTTATACGGCCGGTCAGTACGCTTTTGGGCAAGCTCCTATCAGCGGCGTGTATACGGGTGTGAGTGATGAGGATTGCACATAAAGGAGGGCAAATGGCTGATCTCAAGGATTTAGGGAAAGACATCTGGAGTAATAAGCCTCTCCTTTATGCGCTTTTAGTGGTTGCGGCCATAGGTGCATACATCCTCTATAAGCGTGCGCAAAGCCTAAACGCGGTAGATACTGGCGTCGCTACCAGTGCTGCACCAGGGGCCAGCGGGACATATGTCAACGAGGATTTTAGCTATTATGCACCCTCGACTACTACTTTTGCGCCATTGCCGACACCGCCCGTTGCTACGCAACCATCAAGTCAACCCCAACTCGCGGGGCAACCAACGACCGGATTATTAGGGCAAAAGGTCAAGATCAGCAAGAAGAACGGGGTGTATGTCTACAAGTTGCCTGGTGGTACAAGCGGCTTTCTCTCTCAGGTATTGCCACATGGTGCAACGGATATAGCGCCTGGCGCGCAAGGTCGCTGGTGGTATCATCTCAACGGTTTGAAATACCTGATAACGAGCGGAACGGGTCCGGCAGTCACGAATAATGCAACAGTGTAGGGAGGTAGTATGGCAAGTACTTTAGGTGGGGCATTAGAAGAACATTTAGGGAGCTATAGCGATATTGGTCTAAAGACAATACTCATTGGTTTGGGTATTTTCTTAATAGCTATTGCGCTATTGCCCGTCAATCGTTGGGTGAAGTTGGCGGTAGCGGCATGGGTGATACTGCCATGAAACTGAAATGTTTCATCAACCTACATAAATATATCTATGTAGGACGGAACTATAACGGACGAACAGACACAAATCAAAAGGAGTATACGCTCAAGTACGTATGTTTGCATTGTCAGCATCTTGCTTACACGAGTGAATATGAGGAGTAAAAACCTATGTCATGGCTTAAAAATCATTGGATGAAAGCAATCATTTTTGTGCTTATTGCCTGGTTAGTACTGAAATGGTACTACAGCAGTTATACGACACAGGCACTTGCAGGGGTGAGTTAGTTGGCAACAATTAGCCAGGTTTTCCAAAAAAAGAAGCTCTGGGAGTGGTACGCATCGGGCGTCACCAACAAGTTTGATGGGGCAAGCGAGAAGGGCCAAGACTACTCCACGACCTACGGGACACCTGTAGGAGTAGCTGTTGGTGGGAAAATTGTGCGCATTGCCCATAACAATAACGGTATCAATGACGTGGTTGAACTGCAATCTGGCGACGGTGCTGTGTGGTTATACCAGCACATTACCTCAAGGGTGAGCGTCGGGCAAGTGCTACAATGCGGGGATATCATCGGGACCGAGAACGGATTACCGCGTGATTAGCTTAATCAGTTGGAATGAGCATTGGATTAATCCTGCTTCTATCTTTGGAAGCCTGGGCGGACAGACAGCGGGAAGCGTTGCCAGCGGGTCAAATAACCCTTTGGGGTTTGTCGGAAGCGGTCCCTCTGGACTGCCAACACTCACCCAAAATCCACTCAAACCTAACGCCAGTGTGACCGGTACCCTGCAATGGTTAGACAGACAGTTGGAGATTACCAACCCGTTTTTAGTCAACCCTCCTCCTTTACAGGTGATGGGAGCGAGCATTCCAGACCCGATAGGCTACATCCAAGACTTCTCTGTTGTCCTGGCATATGATGCTCACGCGCTGGTATGGAGAGCGGCTTTTGCTGTTTTAGGCGTGTTTATTTTGTACAAAGTTGCCTCAACATTTATCAACTTTGATGCATTGATAGGCGCCTATACGGGTAGCGTTGATACATTAGCTATGGGGTTAGCAGTATGATTTTGTGGACAAATGACGACTTTGAGATGATGTACTGGGATATGGTAGCCCTGGAAATGATACCCGATGAGGACTAAATGCCCAAAAAACTTGAGCTAAAATTAAAGAGGGAAGCCACGAAAAAGCACTTGACCGGCAAGCGCAAGAACGCTTACATATACGGTTCTTTACGTAAGACAGGCTGGAAACCAAAGGGGAAGAAATGACAGCGGCACATTTATTCATACTCAATTTGACCATGTTTATCGCAGGAAGTATCACTTTTCTGCTCAATATGCGCTATCTTCATAGTAAGGCATAGCCATGCAAATTGTTGCGACATTTGACCCAAGTGTGACAACACCAAATACTTTTTCCGTTCCGCAAAGTAGCGCAAGTGGTAAAATGGTTGTCTGGAATGAGAGCAATATTTCTATCCAGCTCAACTTTCAAAACGGAGATACGACCTATGTCCCCGCCTGGACAGCACGCTTGTTCTGTGGAAATTATGGAGGCTCGACAGTCACATGGTCGCAGCATTCGACATTGGCGTCAAGCGGTCCCCCACTTTCTCAGGTCGTCGTCGAAACATTTGCCAGTAATGAAGCCATTCCTGGAACATTCCCTGCAACGCTTTCCAGGCAATCTAACATAGGAAATGTGGTGAATACCGTGGGAGGAACTGCAACTGCCGTTCAAAACGATGGCAATATCGCGCCAACAACCTTTATCGAAAGCACTGTATCAGGTGATGCGGGAAGTTCCGTTACCCTCACCAACAGCGGTGTTTTGACGCTAGGGAGCGCGGCCAGGTCAGGGACAATCAAGTTTTTTGACAACTTCGGAGCGGCCCAAAATATTCTCACCCTTGATGGTGCGAACGGGACAATACTCCAGGGTGCAGGCCATTTAGTCGCCTTATCAATCACCGATCAAAACGGTCAGGTGATCGCACAATTCCTGTTAGGAACGGGCATTTCCATTCTTTCAGGTAAGTTGAACTTTGTGCAAGGCTCTATCGCCAGAGTAGACGGACAGCATTACACACCGTCCGACACGCTCATACATACGTATGCTCACAACTTGGGGGCCGTTCCTGACCTTGTTATTCCCACATTCAACGCGACTTCTTCAGGCTTTACTGCCAGCGTCAAAAACTTCACATCATCAAACTTTGACATGATTGCGAGCAATTCAGGTCACTTGATAGACGTACTTTTAATCAAATTCTAGGAGGTTATTATGCCATTCGATGCTCTTTCTAATCCTGATACATTCAGGATAGCGGGAAATATGTCGATATTTCCAGGGACCGTTATTGGAGGAATGCCGATAGGCAGTGGTACCAACCAGGTCCAGCTACTTGGAACATCCAGCGCTGGTATCAGCCAGACTATCACCATGACGGGAAGCGGGCGCATCGTTCCTGTGAGTTTCACCAACACATCAACCGTTTCCATTGGTCTAACGCCTACCCTTTCAACGAGTGTGAGTGATGGGGCGGAGATTACCATCGTAAACATCTCGCCTAGTGGGACGAACCTGGCTATCCCCTCTTCATTGATGGGAAGCATTTCACAAGCTGCGGTCGTAACCATTTCCGCTATGAGCGGAACCAAATTTGTCTATTCTGCCTTGCTGCAAACCTGGCTACTGGCGAGATAAGGAGGGTACAAAATGCCTTTTGATGCTCTTACGAATGCGGATAACTTCCGCATTTTAGGAAGTCTCACCGTCGTTGACGACCCGAATGGCAACAGTGGGAATGCCAACATCAAAGGAACACACACCGTTTCCGGTTCCCTGGTCGCGGGTTCTGCCTTGCAAGTAGCCGGTTCCGCGCTACTCAACGGAGACGTGAAACAAGGACCAACAGCGCAATTCATCGCAACAATGCCGCTGGGAAGTGCTACCAACCAGGTGCAACTATTAGGAACATCCAGTGCCGGTATCAGTCAAACGGTGACGATGACCGGCTCTGGTAGGATTGTTCCTATCAGTTTTACTAACACATCCACTGTTTCTATCGGTTTAATTCCGACACTGAGTACCTCAGTCAGTGATGGAGCGGAAGTTACTATTCTTAATATCAGTCCTTCAGGGACCAATTTAGCTATCCCCTCTTCATTGATGGGAAGCATTTCACAGGCAAAAGTCGTCACCGTTTCGGGCATGTCAGGCGTGCGTTTCGTCTATAGCGCACTGCTGCAAACCTGGCTGATTAATGATTAGGGAGAAAATGCACTACCAATGAGAGTGTTGTATTACGGCGAGTCGCCTTTCCATGCTACGGGCTTCGCACAAGTCAACAAGCACATATTAGACGGTCTAAGTGAGGTCGCTGACGTTACTTTAGTGGCAACATCGCACTATAGCGACGATGATTTTTCGTATCTTCCTTACAAGCTAATTGGCTGTGAAGACACGGAGGACATGCGCAACGTTGCAAAGATCATACCTCTCGTCAAAGAGGGTAACTGGGATATCTTCTTTTACCAGGGGGATATCGGAGCCAACAATGATGTACTAGATGCAGTGATTGAGGAGACGAACAAGGATAAATCCAAGTCCTCTATCTTCTACATGCCCGTTGACTGTGATGTAGCTATGGCGCAAAGCTTCAATCATTTTGCCATGTCAACGGTCCCGGTAGTCTATACCAACCATGCAAAATCAGTGATAGAGTTTTACCAACCAGAGTTGAGCAAGTACATTTCTGTCATCCAGTTGGGCTGTGAGCCGGATGTGTTTTATCCAGTGGACAAGATGGAGGCAAGGAATAGGATATTCGGAGAGAGTTGGCAGGATGCTTTTATTGCAGTTAATGTCAACAGAAATCAAGGAAGAAAAGACCTTGCCAGGTGTATGGGAGCCTTCCATCTCTTCAATCAGAGACATGAAAACGCTGTTTTATATATGCACTCTGTACAGAATGACATCGGTGGAAGCCTTCCAACTCAGGCTCTGCTGGCCGGTTGTAACGTCATGAAGTCACCTCCAGAGATAGCTTTTTCTAACCTTGATTTGACTAAAGCCTGGAGTCGGGAGCAATTAAATGATCTCTACAACGCTTGTGATGTGTTAGTAAGTACATCTCATGGTGAGGGTTGGGGCCTGGCAACCACTGAAGCTATGGCCGCTGGTATCCCTGTTTTAGTCCCTCAGAATACGGCAAACCTGGACATACTTGGAGAGCCCTTAGTAAACTTCATATATGGAGGTGCTATACATGAGAGAGGCTATAGCATAATGACCGGCGGAGATATAGATCACCAGGTATTTACCTACCAAAATGGTGGCTCTCCCCATGATATTATCCATGCTGAAAGTTTCGTTGAAGGCTTAGAATACATCTATACGCATAAGGAGGAGGTGCAAGAGAAATGCAAAATAGCCAAATTGTGGTGTCAAAAGAATACTTGGAAGCACAAAAAAGACGCCTGGATATCGCTCGTAAAGATGATCGAGCAGACCCAGCGGAGTGCATTGCTTGGAGTATAAACGAGCATTATCTCTACATTCATATGCCCTATGGATGGCTCATTCTCAATGCGCACGACCCAACGATGATCTCAAATATCCATGAAAACCTGTTTGAATTGACGCTCCTTAGTCCATTCGCTCAAGGCATGGTGATAGATGTTGGCGCCAATGTTGGCACGCACTCCCTGGCTTTTGCCAACACGGCTAAGCGAGTTTATGCCATTGAGCCTCACCCACAAACCTATTTGCACCTATGCGCCAACATCCTGCTCAATCAAGCCTGGAATATCGAGCCGATCAATTGTGCTGTTGGTGATGAGGACGGACCGCAAATTATCAGCGACATTGACGCAACTCTCCCCGCTACCCCAATGGGTGCAAGGGTCGGAATACCCTCATGCGCAACGATTTAGCGGTGTATGTAGAGATACATCATCACGAACTTGTGCAAGAAATTAATGATTTTATGTCAAGTTTAGGCTATCAGAACACGCCTATTTTGGAGAATAGGTACTACGATAATACCACATTGCTGACCGAGGGATACATGTATTGGAAAGGAGAACGCATAAAATGGGTGACGGCAGAAGAGCCCTCATTACCGGAATTACCGGACAGGATGGAAGCTACCTCGCTGAGTTCCTCCTAGAAAAAGGCTATGAGGTCTATGGCCTGGTGCGCCGTATCTCCTCTCCAAACATGGAAAGACTGGCGCATATCCAAAATCAAATAACATTTTTGACGGGAGATTTGCTAGACATAACAGCCCTTACGCTTGCCATTGGAAAGGCGCGACCACATGAAATTTACAACCTGGCGGCACAGTCGCATGTCGGGGAAAGTTTCAAGCAGCCCGTAGCGACCGCCGAATACAATGGCCTGGGGGTACTCCGTTTGTTAGAGGCAATACGCCTGAGTCAGGCCGATATTCGCCTCTATCAAGCGAGTAGTAGTGAAATGTTTGGTAATGCAAAGGTGTTCCCACAGGATGAATCAACCGACCTTCAGCCAGTCTCCCCCTACGGACTTTCAAAGGTTTTTGCCCACAATGCGGTACAACAATACCGTGAGCATTATGGGATCTTTGCCTGTTCGGGTATCTGTTTTAACCATGAGTCACCACGTCGAAGCCTGGATTTCGTCACAAGAAAGATCACAAGCATACATCTTGGCAATACTGAGGCACGACGTGACTGGGGCTATGCTGGGGATTACGTCGTGGCAATGTGGAAAATGCTCCAAATGCCCTCTCCGAGAGACTATGTGATAGCCACCGGAGAGACGCACAGCATCCTGGAGTTTGCCTCCCTCGCCTTCAGATATGGGGGCATCGAGGACAAGTGTTACATGGATACAGACCCCTCTCTCTTCCGTCCGACTGATATCCATACTCTTTGCGGGGATGCTACGAAGGCAAAAAGAGAGCTAGGATGGGAGCCTAAAACAGACTTCAAGACGCTGGTAAATCTGATGGTCATCAGTGATATGCAGCGTATAAGCAAAGAAAAAAATGAAAAACTGGTACACTAACATGACAGATTTGTATAGAGGTCGTATTGTCCAGTATGCAGCAATCTTTATCATTTTGATTGCTGTCGTAGGGACAATGGCTATGTTTGCCTATCAGACTTTGTTCGGTTTGCCTACACCATCGTGGGAAAATACTTTCCTGGTAACAAGTATTACCGTCGCAGCGAACACGTTTGGTTATCACCAGGGAAGTCAAACAGCCAACGGAGTCATTAACAGTACGCTGCATTCTGGACCTATTCCGGTCGTAGCAGTAGATAAAATGGAGGAAAAAACACCATGAGTATCGTTGATCCACCCAAGGGAATTGTCACCAAGCAAATGCTAGTACCGAAGGAAAACATCTTTGTCGGAGCGCAACCTGGGAGTGCAATTGTCGTACATAAGACAGGAGGAGGAGATGGAACAGCAGAGGGAACCGCTTTTTACTTTCAGCACGAAACCAATAAATCTGCTCATTTTGTTATCGGGCAGGATGGAACGGTCGTTCAATGCGTGCATCTTGCCGATGGAGCGGGAGCGAACTGTTGCCCCGACGAAACGCATAACCCCTGGTGGAACACTCTCATCAGTCGTTATCCTAATCTCAATTTGTGTACTATCAGCATTGAACATTGCGACCCTAGTGGAGATAATTCGACGGCTCTAACACCCAAACAGCAAGCCGCTTCATTCAAGCTGATAGCCTGGTTAGTCAACCAATACGGGTTGGACTTTTATCAGGAAATACGCCCACATCACAGCATTAATGCGACGGTATGCCCAGGCAACTATCCGTTTAGTACATTGTTTGCATCCCTGGAACAACAGAAACGCTCACAAAATCCAGGGGCGGACCCCGCGTTCTTAAATAATTATTGGAACATCTTAGGGGTTGGAGCCGACTTCTCAACGGGCCTGGCAAAGACATGGGCGCAAGATGTAAGCAATGATTTTTGGCGTGGCTCCCCCATCGCAAAGGAGGGGAAAACCATTTGGAAGGGCAAAGAGGTACCGATTTTATACACAACTGCGGGCTTCTATACCGATGAAGGAGGGGTACATTATTGGCATGAAAATGCGTGATATCTTCCTTTGGGGAGTTCTTTATGCTATCTGTATCGTGATTTTAATCAAGGAAAAACTGACGAAATGGCAACCTACAAAGTAGAATATACCCTGCCTGGCGAGTTGGGTAAGATACGTACAAAAACGTATGCCAGTGCCGCCGATAGGGACACTGGCATAGCCAAACTGAAGGAAAAGGGTGCAAAGATCAAGGCAACTGTGAGGATGAATTAACCTTGTTTTCTGCTATTCGCAGCTTTTCAGCTACTTCATCTTTCCATTTTCGGCATTGTTCTAAGGCTTGTTTTAGCCTTTCATTCTCTTCTTTTAGGTGCTGCATCTCTATTGTTTCATCGACTGCATCATGACAGGCAGAAACAGCAATTAAAAGCAATTCTCTTGCATATCCAATAAGAAAGCCAGGCGCAGGAGGGCCATACACGCCGCAATCGCTGGCATATCCAGCCAGTTCACTTGCAAATTTTTGTAACTCTTTTGTTGTACTCATGACTCTTCCGCCTTCCTATCCAACTCAACAATTTGCTTCTCTTCCTCCATAAATTCATGCGAAAATAGCGCACGAAGGAGCCTGGCGCGGCTCATATGCATCCGTTTAGCCCTCAGGTCAATGGCTCTCACAGTCGTTTCTCTGAGGCCGTCGAGCGTTATCTTTGTCATGTCATCTGTCTCTTTCTTGACGTGGTTATGCCTACCTTCCATCTAGCTCCCTCCTTTTCGCTATGTACCACCAACTAACAAACCAACCAAGTAAAGCACCAATGACACATGCTTGTATCCAATATTCCATCTCACGATTTACTCCTTGTCACCCTCGGCCGTGGTGTCGCCTTTGCATCACCCACCCACATAGCCCTTGCCTTGGAGACGTACATAAACGCAATAAATCCGACCGTTGAGACAAGCAAGACGCCTCCCGATACGGCCATGACTATCGGGTCATTAAGCCATATCCAGTAAAAGCCCGCCCCAAAAATCCAGAAAACCATGGTAAAAACCAGGGCACTTGAGAGCTTACTAATGTCATTCATGGCCCTTCCCTTCCTGGTGTTCCTTGCAAAACACCGTTCCTTTTACAACATTTTCCGAGCCACATTCAAGGCAATACTTTACCTTTTTAGGATTTTTTTTTGCCTCACAAACGGTACAAGTCGCTCCGGTATCCTTTGGAGTTTCCATTGTCTTTCCGCATACAACACATTTCATGGTAGTGCTTTTCCTTCCTTACTTACACTTACTATTCGTACAAACCCAAATGTATTGATCTCCTGAGATGTACACCTGGACCATCTCACAGCCACAACGAGGACAAGTCATACTATCATTTCCCTCTCTTTTCACCAATGAATACCGCAGGTAAGGATATGGCGAATATTTAATCGTATCCAAGATCATACCTCCTTTACAAATGAACATGCCAACATTTGCCCCTATCATCATAGGAACAATACCGCCATTGCATCGCAAAGGTACACTCTGCGACGCCGTCGAAATACGGTAAATACACATTTTTGTACCCACGCCAGACCACTCCTCCCCGTTGATGCACCCACACCAACTGTCGTGTCCAGGTCATAAAGCCTTTCCTGGTATGGACAATCTGGGCTTCGACCCACTGCGGAGACGCTCTCCAAGGAACCAAATCTACAGCCTTACGCACTAACCCTCCCTCTCTTAAAAGAACAAAAGCCAAAGGGAGAGCAGTAGCATTGGGCGACGCGACACCTCCCATAAGAAGGACCCTCCCTCTCTTCCTCATCCTACCACAATACCAGCATGCTGTCAAGCAATACAAACACAGCAATAACAATCAAATGCGTACCACCCGAAAGTGCTACTCGTCAAATGACTATAAGAACAATTGGCTATAGGAAAGCCC
>WNGL01011690.1_pt1 | contig 10039 bp, 7 predicted proteins | sample 5400591 | NCBI WGS metagenome assembly WNGL01 (sample SAMN13153377, study PRJNA577476) | soil metagenome | isolation source: 80 cm soil or saprolite under Garry oak tree replicate 1 | place: USA:California | collected 2016-06-15 | reverse complement strand
GCTGGTGACATCGTGGAATGGCGGAAACTGCGTCTGTGAATTTTCCAGGCCATACAGCACCGGATTAGCAAAACCCATGCGCGATTTCTGCTGCTTTTGCAGGTACTCATTGATCAACGCCGTGCTGCCTGCCCAGAATGGCGCGGCTGCGCTGGTACCACCCACAACGATCCAACCGGATGACGAGCAGCCCGAGGCTGAGACGGTGCAATAGACGGCGTAACCGGAGGCGGGATCCGCAGCGGCTGAGACATCGGGTACCTCGCGGTTGCCGTTGCTGTACTGGTTCTGCACGCCAGGGCCGGTCTGCCAGCTCGGCTGCTTGAAGAAGCTGCTGACGCCGCCGCCGCCGCCCGAGCCTTTCGGGCTGCGCTGCGTATCGGAAGCATTGCTCCAGACGGACTCGCTGCCATAGGCGCCATTGCTGATTTGCAGGTTGGTGCCGCCGACACCGGTGATATTGGGATCGCCAGCCGGGGAATCAACCGCCAGGTTGGTGTCGTTACAGTCATACGCGCCCGAGTCGCCAGAGGCCGCGTACATGGCGATGCCCTCGGCTGCTCCCTGGCTCAAGATGTTGTCAAGTGTCTGCAGTTCGGCGTTGCCGCTCTGCGACTCGCACTCACCCCAGCTGATGGTGGCGATCTGCGCTTTGTTATCCGTCACGATTTTGTTATAGGTGTCGTTGACGCCCTGCGTGGTGTTGGGTCCCTCATAGACGATCTGGGAGGCTTTCGGCGCCATCGCCGCGACCACCTCAATATCCAGTTCGACCTCGATTGCACCCGCACCGGCAGAACCATTGAAGCCATCCACCAGCACATTCGAAATGTTGGGAGTACCCAGGTTATAGTTTTGCAAATACTGGGTAACATCGCTGGCCTGGTAGCCGTCCAACTCGAATACCGCGACGGTCTGGTTGTTGCCCTGCACACCCGATGACTGCAACGGCCCGGCATCATACGCGCCGCTCAAATCAGATGGGCCGAAACCACTTTGCGCGGCATGCGGATTCCCCGCGTGTGTCGAGTGCAAGTTGGGCGCGTGCTTGCTTTTACCATGTGATGTGCCGCTCAGGTGATAGAGCGGGTGCATCTTCACACTGTTATCCAGGCCGCCAATCGAAGTGATGACCGATGAAAGCGCTCCTGGGATGACGGGTGCATTTGCATTGGCAAAGAAGACATTGGCTCCCAACGTGTAATTGTTGATCGTCACCGAAAAGGCCGATTCTGCCTGAGCAACCGTTGCCCTGGCATCAATCAACAAACCATTTGGAGAAACGCTGGTAATCGTCAATCCCTGTTGTTGTAGATAGTTCTTGACTTGTTGTACCTGGTCGGCTGTAGGCCCAAATTGAGCGACAAACTCCTGCGGCGTGAGATACTGATGATACATCGGGGATCGTGGGTTAGAGATTTCGCTCAGCAGGTTCGCCAGTTCCTGCTTGTTCCGTAGCTGCAAGCCAACCGATAGATTGAGTTGCTGTTGAGCATCGGCAGGTCCAACCAGGTGTGCTCGACTGACAAGGGGGGGGATTTGTGTAGTCAGCGCATAGGGCTGATTTTGTCTGGCCCTTGCAATTAACGCAACGCTTACAATGCTGACGCCAACTAAGGCGATGGTAGCGCAGACAATTCCAAGCTTGCGTAGAAAGGTGTGCTGCATGTAGCTCTCCGCTCTACTAAGAAAAATATACGAAACGACACGTTGACATACAAAGATAAACGGTAAAACAGCCGCGCTTGGGGGGTTTTACTGTAAAGAAACCATTAAGAGTGCTTGACTGGATGCCTGCCAGGGTGACCCTCGCGGTCGCCCTGGAATGTGTAAATTGGTAAATGGCTCTGCTTGACTAACCTCCTCATTTCTACTACCATAATCTATGTATTTCTTGAGAAAATGAGGAAAAAGATGGACAGCTTGTCGGAGCAGGTAAAAGCACCTACAGCAGAGGAGATATTCGCCGGTGGTGGCGACATGGGAACGCTGATGCGTTCCCTGGACTGGTCAAAGACCCGTCTGGGTCCCGTGGAGAACTGGCCGCAGAGCCTACGTACCGCCGTCAGTATTTGCCTGGCATCACACTTCCCGATGCTCATCTGGTGGGGGCCTGAGCTTGTCAAGCTCTACAATGATGCATACCGCCCCATGCTCGGCGCAACAAAACATCCTATGGCGATGGGGCAGCCCGGCAGGGAATGCTGGCCCGAAATCTGGGATATCATCGGGCCAATGCTGGAAGGAGTGCTTCGAGAGGGCAAGGCCACCTGGTCCGAGAACCAACTCTTGCTGCTCGAGCGCAATGGATATCCCGAAGAGTGTTATTTTACCTTCTCTTATAGCCCCATTCGCGACGAATCAGGCAGGATTGGCGGCGTCTTCACGGCTGTAACTGAAACAACGCAGCAAGTGCTCAGTGAGCGACGCCTGGATACCCTGCGCGAGCTGGCGGCAAGCGCTTATGAAGCGCAAACGGCGGAGGATGCCTGCCGGATTGCCGCCAGAGTCCTGGAGAAGAATACCGCCGATATTCCTTTTGCCCTGCTCTATCTGCTGGATAGCGATGGAAAACAAGCCAGGCTCGTAGGTGCATCAGGGTTTGTAGATGGCACATTGGTGAGCCCTCCCCTGATCAATCTATCAACATTGGATGAACAAGATGAAGTATGGCCTCTCGCGCAGGCCGTCCATACGGGCCAGGTTGCATTCGTAACAAAAGTTGCTGAACTCTTCGAACCTGAACACCTATCCGTCTTGCCAAACTACGACGACGCGCTACATCGCGTCCCTACGAGACAATCTGCGCTGGTCTTGCCTATTACCCGCCCTGGAGAGAAGGAGCCATATGGATTACTCGTAGCAGGTATCAGCCCTATACTACAGCTCAACGAGCATTACCAGGGGTTTTTCACACTCGTTGCCAGCCAGGTGGCCGCCACAGTAGCTAACGTCCGCGCCTACCAGGAAGCACGAGCCCAGGCCGATGCGCTGGCTGAACTTGCGCGCATCCGCCGCGAGATTGCTACGCGTGCCAGGGAACACGCGGACCGTTTGCAGAGATTGGCGAATGCCTCGCTGATCATTACGGCGACCCCTATGCTTGATGAGCGTCTGCGCCGCATCACCGGTGAAGCGCGCGCGATCGTCGGCGCGCATCAGGCCATTACCAGTATGAACACCGACGAAAACTGGACGCATGCCATCACCGTCGTCTCGTTCTCAGAGAAATATGCGCGGTGGCATGATTACATTCAGCTGCCCCCTGACTCGAATGTGCGCGCCCTGACTCTTAACGCCAGCAAACCAATGCGGCTGACGCAGGCAGAACTTGAAATGCATCCGGCATGGCAACATCTCAGTCAGGGAGCAGAAAAACTTCCTCCTCTGCGCGGTTGGCTGGCGGCCCCACTCACCGGCCGCGATGGCCAGCAACTTGGCATGCTCCAACTCTCTGACAAATACGAGGGCGAATTCACCGAAGAAGATGAAACAATTCTGCTACAACTTGCGCAGTTGGCCTCGGCAACTATCGAGAACGCGCGGCTCTACCAGAACGCCCAGGACGCTATCCGCCTGCGTGACGAATTATTCACAATCGTCTCTCACGATTTGAAAAATCCCGTCGCGACCATCAAAGGCTTCGCGCAGCTTCTGAAACGCATGCTCAACCGCATGAACCTGCCGGACAAAGTGCAACAAGCACAGATCGTCGATGGATTGTCCAGAATCGACCTGACCGCAACCAGAATGACCACCTTGATCAATGAAATGCTCGACATTGCCCATCTCCAGATTGGCAAACCGCTCAATCTCGACCAGCGCGAAACCGACCTGATCAGACTGGCGCACCAGGCCGTCATCTCCTACCAGCAAACCACCCAGCGTCATCGCTTCCATATCGAGATCGGTGAGCCTGAGCTGGTCGGCTGGTGGGATACAGTACGACTGGAAAGAGTTTTAGGCAATCTGTTATCCAACGCCGTCAAGTACAGCCCTGAAGGCGGCATCATCACCGTGAAGGTGATGAAAGAAGGCGATCAATGGGCCGTGCTGAGCGTTGAAGATCAAGGGGTTGGCATTCCCGCCGACGATCTTCCCCATATCTTCGATCGCTTCCATCGCGCCGCGAATATAGCCGGGCAAATCAAAGGAAGCGGCCTTGGCCTGGCGAGTGCACACCAGATCATCAAACAGCACGGTGGCACCATCACAGTCACCAGCCAGCAAGGAAAAGGTGCCACCTTCATCGTGCGTTTGCCACTGAACCCACCTGATGAAGGTGCGAATGCATAAGCTCCCGATTGGCAATTCCTCAATTTATCAGATATAATTTGAGATATATTTTTCGGCAGCTCCGTAGTACTACAGAGAGGAGTTCAGCGGTATGGCAACCATCGCATTCCACGAGATCACCAAAGTATTCCCTGGCACATCAAAACCGGCAGTCGATGCGGTCACATTCGAGGTGCGCGAGGGTAGCACGTGTATGCTCGTCGGTACTTCTGGCTCCGGCAAAACCACGCTCCTGCGCATGGTGAATCGCCTGATTGAACCCACCTCCGGCCAGATTTTCATTGATGGCAAGAATATCCTGGAGGAAAATCGCATTCTGCTGCGGCGGCGCATCGGCTATGTCATCCAGCAGGTCGGTCTCTTTCCCCATATGAATATCGGTGAGAATGTTCGTGTGACAGCCGAGATCGCGGGAGGCTGGACAAAGGAGCGCATGGCGCAGCGTGTTGACGAGTTATTAGAACTGGTGGGCTTACCTCCCAAAGAGTATCGCAAACGCTTCCCGCGTCAACTCTCCGGTGGACAGCAGCAGCGCGTCGGCCTGGCGCGCGCTTTGGCGACCGATCCTGCCATCCTCTTGATGGATGAACCCTTCGGCGCGCTCGATGCCATTACTCGCGCTCGCATGCAGGATGAATTGCTGCGCATTCAACAAAATGTACGGAAAACCATCCTCTTCGTCTCCCATGATATCGAGGAGGCGTTCAAGCTGGGCGACCAGATTGCGGTGTTGCATGATGGGAAGCTCCAGCAGCTTGGAACTCCGGTAGAGCTACTGGCAAATCCGGCCAATGATTACGTACGCAAGCTGGTCGGGGCGGATAGTATTTTACGCCAGATAGAGTATCTACCCGTTACTGATGCGCTGGATAGAAGACCAGAGGCGGTATCTTCGGCACATTGGGGAGACCTTCCAACATGTTCTTCGAATGCCACCCTTCTTGAAGCCATGTTGAAACTCATCGAAACCAATGCCTCCGCACTCACAGTGCAAGATAAAGATACACAAGAGCCTCTCGGTTACATCACCCTCGCCAGCATCAACCAGGAAATCACCAGGACACGAAGCCACGAAACGACACCCGAAAAGACAAAAATATAAAGTATTCTATTGAGGGCGCATTTTGTGCTTTAAGGGGTCCTTTATTCGTCTTGCCAAAGGAGGCGCGATAATCGGGTTCCTACAGCAAGACGAAAGGAGTCGGCACCTATCCGTCTTGCCAACGCTACTGCGTAGCTCGGCTCAGGCAAGACGAAAGGAGAGGGAGTTTTATGCACTATATACTCCAACCTAACAACTACAACCTGTCAGACCCGGGGAGTATCCCTAATCTGTTCATAGCGCATTTGCAACTCGTCGGGATCGTTATGCTGATCTCGCTCATCATCGCCATCCCTATAGGAATCCTGGTAGCCCGCTACCGCCAACTCTACTTTCCTGTGGTCAGCATTTCAGGTTTGTTGTACACCATTCCTAGTCTTGCAGCTTTCGCCTTCCTTATTCCCATTACTGGATTCGGTTCATCCACAACCGCTATCATCCCACTGGTTATCTATAACCAGCTCGTATTGATCCGTAACACCGCGACAGGTATCAATGGTATCGATCCCTTGCTCATTGAAGTAGGCCGGGCCATGGGCATGAAACCGCTCCAGGTACTTTTCCGCATTACTCTCCCACTGGCGCTACCGGCCATTGTCGCAGGCGTCCGCATAGCCACCGTGACCACGGTGGGTATAGCAGCCCTGGCTTCATTTATAGGACTGACTACACTGGGGGATCTGATTTTCCAGAATCTCGCGGTCTATGATCCCGACGCAATTGCTGCTGGCGCTATCCTCATAGCTGCCTTCGCCATCCTTGCTGATCTTCTGTTGTTGGCTTTGCAGATAGGACTAAGCCGGGGACGTAGCGCCCTGTCTGTCGCATAGAAGGGAGGGTTAACGCGCGATGCAATACATCAACTTCATCCAGGATCCCAGTAACGACTACCTGGGAGAAACCATCGCCTATCTTAAGCTCTGCGGCTTTTCTATCGCAGCGGCAATTATCATCGGAGTGCTCCTGGGTGCATTGGTCTCACGCAATGCAATCGTGGCATTTCTCGCAGTAAACTTGAGCGGCCTGATTCGCGCGATTCCCATCATTGCGATCTTTCTCACGTTTGTTCCTACTTTGGGTATCGGTTTCAAACCGGCCATTATCGCCTTGATTATACTGGGTATCCCGCCAATCCTGCTCAACACCTATACAGGCATTCGCGGAGTCGACCCTGCTATGATCGATGCGGCTAAAGGCATGGGAATGACGACCTTGCAGATAGCGACACGCATACAAGCTCCGCTTGTGACTCCGCTTGTCGCTGCCGGCATCCGCACCTCGGCGGTGCAGATCGTTGCGACGGCTACTCTAGGTGGATTTATCGCTGCCGGGGGCTATGGAGACTACATTGTAGATGCAATCAACGTCGGCAATAATACAGAACTCATCGTTGGAGCAGTCTCTGTAGCTATTCTGGCAATCTTTGTAGAAGTGTTTATGAGTTGGCTGCAGTCCGCCTTGACTCCTCAAGGTCTTAAAGTACAGGAGCAGGTGGCGACAGCCAAAGCATGACACAGTTTCGTGCGGTACCTTAATACTGCACACCTTTATTGGCTTAATTATCTTAAGGAGGAAGAAATGGTTCTTCTCAAGCGTTCACCAGGAGCGAAGTTTTTATTGCTGTTCGCTCTCATTCCCATGCTCATCCTGTCAGCATGCGGCAGTACTTCAAGTGGAGGCTCTACGCCTACCCCTGGCCAGACCCCCACGCCCACAAAAGTACCGATAACAGTTGCAAGCAAGCTTGATCTCGATGGCCACCTACTTGGTGAGATGTACGTCTTACTGCTTCAGAAGGCTGGCTACACAGTTAACGCCAAATTAGCTTCCGGTGACAACGGTACCTTGTTCGCTGCGATCAAGAGCGGTAGTGTTGATCTCTACCCGGAGTTTACAGGGACAGCATTGAGTCTGCTAGGCCTCAAGTCGGCATACAATCCCGATATGGATTATCAAACTGTCAAGAACGCCTACGAGCAACAATTCCACATTACCTGGCTCGATCAGGCACCGTTGAATGATGGGTACGCCCTCTGCACCTCACAGGCCAGGTCCCAGTCGCTTGGTATCACCACCCTTTCGCAACTGGCCGGAAAGGTGTCGCAGTTGACTCTGGCAACTCAGAGTGACGGCATTCCCTTCTTCGATGCTTTAAAGAGCACCTACGGCTTCGGTACCACTAACTTCAAATCAGTGCAGAAGGTCGCGTATTCGCTCGGTTTTGCTGCCGTGAAGAGCGGACAGGCCGATGTAACCGAATGCTACACGACAGACGGCTCGATCGCGACGCAAGGCTTTGTCATCATCACCGACGATAAGCATGGATTCACAGAATTTCACCCCGCGCCTATTGTGCGTGACTCCATCTTACAGAGTGATACAGGCATCCCAGCTGCACTCAATCCAATGGCGCCATTAATGACCACTGATGTGAACGTCATGTTACAGATGCAGGTAAACGCAAAACACATGGCTGGCGAGTCCATCCCTCAGGCGGTCCAGGAGGTCGCAACGGCCTGGCTCATGAGCGTCCACTTGTTGTAGTTCAATCTGAGCCATCACGAAGCGACTCCTGCACCTGAGTGCAGGAGTCGCTGTCTTGTTCGTGAGAGAAGCGGGAAGACCGCGCTTTCCCATTCCTCTCTGTAAGAGACGCGATGATAATAGCGTTTACATTCCCCTCTGCTTCTACCTCTTCGCGGATCATTTTTTAATTTGCTCCAGTAACTCATCATTAGCTATCATCATTTCCAATGACCCAGCTAGAAACTCATCAATTAAAGTAGCAGATGATGAAGCAGGTTTTCATCGTAAGGGTTATTGCTGACAAAGGTATAAAGTCGATAAGCCTCCACATTTCCTAATAATTATCATTATTCTTGACTTGAGAACTATTGGACAGTATAATAGTTACGTTAAGAACATGTGTTCGGGGGTATTTCATGAGCGATAAAACGAGCATTGAGTGGACAAATGCAACGTGGAATCCCGTTACAGGCTGCACACGAGTCAGTCCTGGTTGCGACCACTGTTACGCGCTTACCTTTGCTGAACGCTTTCGTGGGGTGCCTAACCATCCGTATCAACAAGGCTTCGACCTGAAGCTCTGGCCTGATCGATTAGAACTTCCTCTTGGTTGGAAAAAGCCGCGACGTATCTTCGTGAATTCGATGAGTGATTTGTTCCATAAAGATGTGCCAGATAGTTTTATACTCGAAGTATTCACTACAATGATCCACGCCGATCATCATATTTACCAAGTACTGACGAAGCGGCCCTCTCGACTTGTCAACACACGACTGACAGAGAAAATAACGAAGCATATCCAACATCTCACTGGAAGGTCCTCCTGGCCTTCTCATATTTGGCTTGGGGTTTCTGTGGAGACCACTTCATATGCTTGGCGTGTTGATGCGCTCCGCAAGATACCTGCCTCTGTTCGCTTCATTAGTGCTGAACCTCTGTTGGGGCCTCTCGATGACTTATGCCTTGATGGTATTGATTGGCTTATCAGTGGGGGAGAGAGCGGACCTGGCTGTCGTCCCTGTGATCCTGAGTGGGTGCGAAGTTTGCGTGATCTCTGTCAAGATACAAGGGTCGCATTTTTCCACAAGCAATGGGGAGGGCGTACACCAAAAGCAGGTGGACGCTTACTTGATGGCCGAACTTGGGATGAATTTCCTCAAAAACCTCTGGTAGCTTCATTACGATAAGATGCAAAAAGTATCAGTTCTATGATCGATATGGGGATAATATGCTGTCCTCATTGAGTCGATTCGTTTTGGAAAGATAGGTAAGTTTCTTTGTCTCTACAAGCTGTTTCACCATAGCCAAGTACTCTGACTTTAAGTATCGCATAAAATATCCGTCAACAACGCGAAACCAAATCAATTTTCTGCTTTCTCCTGGATGTTTTGCAACAGTATCCAGTATGACGCGGTCGAGTCCCTCGATAGATCGCATTTCTCGCCAGTCAGTATCTTCCCATAATCCACCACCCAAAACGGCTTGGTGCATTCCAGCAAAGTAAGCGTTTACCATGATGTCGTTTAGAAGAATTAAAGCGTCCTTGTGATGCGAGGCAAAGACAATGAAGTACTTGATTCGTTTCCCTGTCCCTTCCCGCACAGGGCAAGAACGGGTATAGGGAAAGTAACTGGCAAGTTTCTTCTGATACGCTTCGATAAGTTGTACCTCGCGTTTTTCTGCGCCAATATTTTGCCAGAGGATGTCTTTCCAATAGTCTCCCCCAAAGACTCTTGTTAGCTTAAGGCGGTTATCCTTAATCGCTTCTTCATCCTTGCGGCCATCTTCCGTGACATGGCGGGCTGCCAGGCGGTGCATACCAGGCATATTCATGGTCAAGAGTAGTTCTGTGCTATAGCTTGGATTGCGGTTGAGAAATGGAGAGAGTAAATCAAAGTCGCAACCTGTAGGGCCAAATGGATCGAGATAGAGAAAAACTGTTTGCCCTCTGAGCGTCTTGTGAATATCCCGAAGGACGAGTTGAGTGTCACCTAATCGAGGCTCGGCTGAATTTGACCAGCCTCTTTGTTGGATTTCTCTCAAGAGCCTCTCATGGTATTTTCTTTTGTTATTAATGAAGATGGCATGGTAGTTACCCTTTGCTCGCTCTTCGGC
>WNGL01011689.1_pt1 | contig 10039 bp, 8 predicted proteins | sample 5400591 | NCBI WGS metagenome assembly WNGL01 (sample SAMN13153377, study PRJNA577476) | soil metagenome | isolation source: 80 cm soil or saprolite under Garry oak tree replicate 1 | place: USA:California | collected 2016-06-15 | reverse complement strand
GTCTATGGTCAATCTCCGGCAACGCGAAATCCGCTCGTGGGAGCTTGGAGGGTTACGGAGATCGACGACGCGAACAGGCCGCCGATCACCAATCCTCAGCCGGGTCTGTACATTTTTACGGAACAACACTACAGTTTCGTGAGGATCAACGGCACGGGACCACTGCCCGACTACCCCTCAAATGACAAGGCAACCGACGCTGACAAGGTCGCGGTCTTTAATGCGCTTTACCTCAATACCGGCACGTACACTGTGACCGCCAAGATGCTGACAACGAAAGCCATGGTGGCAAAGAGCGCGTTCGTCATAGGCGCAAGCAACCAGTACGAATTCGCCGTGAATGGGAAGGCGCTGGTGCTGACCCAGAAGCCATCGGGAGCAGTCATAAAACTGGTCCGCCTTGAATAGGCGAGAAACGTCTGCGTAATTGTGAGTTCCTTGAGTGCAATCTACTGCCTATCGTAAACTTGTACGTTGTCGAAGGGCTCGCCGTCCGGGTTCTTTCCCTTCGTCGTTATCGTCATCACTTTTCCATCTCGGGATACCTCGACTTTCGACGTGTACAGGACATCACGGCTCTTCTTAGAAGTCGATTCAATGTTATTAGCGTCAACGAGTTTGACAGCGATGGTATCCGCACCGCCAGGGTCCTTTCCAGTTACCGGATAATCTTTATTGTCGTACTTCACGGTGAACCCATATTTTTGAGTGCTGCCGTCCGGGTTGACGCGCTCTCCCTCGAATTGGTAGCCATCAACAGTGGGTGTGTAGGTTCTCGTTTCACTCTTGTACCCCGGCCCTGGGTTAAATTTTGATTTTGCGACGTTCAGTTTCCAGATTCCTATGTGGGCATCTTTTTGAGTTTGAGCCAGCATCGGAGCCGATGTAGCGAGAACCAGACTAAGAACCGCCGAGAGCTTGAGAAGTCGTTTCATGGGTCTCTCCCGAATTAGCCACTACATCTACGGCAAAGAAATTCGCGTGATTGGTAAAAACAGAGAAATCCTGACAGCGGCGAAGGCCGCACGGGTGCAATAAGTCAGTAAGTGGTGGCCTATTTCGACTTTGGCTTCTTCGCGTCTTTCTTAGCCGGTTTCTTCGGCATCTGCGCTACCTCCGTGGGCGTGGATTCTACCCTAGTAGCGCCCTCGGCCACCACCGCGCCCACCTCGGCCTCCAGCACGACCGCCGCCGTAGCCGCCCCGGCCTCCACGACCTTCGCCGCACTACTGACAGCTCTAAATCAGACAGGGCTCAAATTTCCCACGCGCCAATTTGTATTGCCGTGGTTCTTTTTTTGACCTACGATGACGAACTTCTGGTGGCTAAATAATGATTAGCGAAGGTAACGTTGAAGCAGCAGTTGAGACGGCATCTACGCCGCGCCATATCGCGCTCGTTCGTATCACGCATTGGATCGTCGTGCTGAGCGTACTTGGCCTGCTTGTCAGCGGCACAGGCATTCTCGTATCTCACCCGCGCCTATACTGGGGCGAAACCGGCGCTGTCGGGACCCCGTCGCTCATTGATCTTCCCATACCGTTTATCATTGGCCCCTCGGTTTGGAACCGACCTTTTCATTTCTTTTTTGCATGGGTTCTGGTCTTGACAGGCCTGAGCTATGTGGTAGGCAGCTTCATCACGCAACACTTCCGCAAGGATCTGCTGCCGGCGAAAGCCGACCTCCGTTGGAACCGCATCGTCGGCGTAGTGTCGGACCATTTGCGGTCGAAGCGGCGAGAGGCCGATGCCGCCTCAACTTACAATGTGGTGCAACGGCTGACCTATCTGGCCGTCGTGTTCGGGCTTTTTCCTGCCTTCCTCTGGACCGGCCTGGCGATGTCGTTCGGGGTTACGTCAGTGTTCCCGATATTAGCGACCGCGCTGGGAGGTCATCAGTCCGCTCGGACGCTTCATTTCGCTTGTGTTGTTCTGCTGCTGCTTTTTGTCATCGTGCATATCCTCATGCTGTGCCTTGCTGGATTCTGGCGCAGTGTGTGGACAATGATAACGGGATATGTGCCGCAAGGAGAGAGGGCTCGATGAGCAAATTTCTCAAAAGGCGTAAATTTATCACCGCAGGATTGGCAACGGCGGCGAGCGCCTCGGGACTTGGCACTGCCGTTTACTTCGCCGACCGTTACGGTTTGATCCCACCGGATCACACCGGCATTGTAGGGGTGGGGGAAACGCTTACCTATGCGACTCAACGTCTCCTGACGTCGGGGCACTCGCTGGCTCGCGAATTCAAACGCAGTGACATTTCGAAGGTCCCAGTCGTGAACGGCCCGCATCCGACGGACGAAAAATATCTGGCCCTTCTCGCGGACGGTTTCAAGAACTGGCGCCTGTCGGTCGAGGGGTTAGTTGCTCGTCCCGTATCTTTTTCGCTCGAAGAGCTGAGCCGCCTGCCGGCCGAAAGCCATATAACGTTGCACGCCTGCGAGCAGGGTTGGTCCTATATTGCCGAATGGACCGGCGTGCGGCTGGCGACGGTATTGGATCTTGCCGGAGCACGTCCCGAGTCGCGATACGTTGTCTTCGAGCCATTCGCGAATCCCAATCAAAGCCGGACAGTTGTGCGCGCATTGTGGGAGAGCGTCGATATGGCTGATGCTCTTCATCCCCAGACGCTGCTCGCTTATGGCATGAATGGTGAGGCCTTGCCCGCCGACCATGGTGCCCCCGTGCGTCTTCGCCTCGCTCGCCACCTCGGCTGGAAAAACACCAAATATCTTTCTCGGATCGTCATCACAGACCGCAGGGACCTTTACCGAAAAGGCGGCGGCACTTGGTACGGAGGCATTTGAAGGTGCTCTATACGTGCCGGGTTCGTGCATTCGGTAAGTTAGGTTTCACCGATTGGAGCAGCTCCCTTCAGCGTACGTATGTGCATTTAGACGCACGCGTTAGCTGCCGGCGTACACATTTCCTCCCGCCCGTAGGCAGTCAAGTCGAGTAACCGATAGCTGTTATCCATCGCCTCGACGCCGCGACTTGTCTTTCGTCGTTCTCTCCTTGCTAATGTCGGTCATGCTTTCGCCTCTGCGTCGCGCCTTCGGGAGGCGGCTCCTTCAGGGTCGGTTATGATATCGACCCACTTCGGGTCAGGCGAGGCCTCGGCGTCGTAGTTGTCGTGCCAGTTCCACCACTTGTACGGCGGGGTCTGGGGGTAACCCTCTGGCGAGTCCTCCCAAGTCTCCTGACGGCCGAGCGGCGTCATATCGAGGTAGCTCCAGGTGGTCCCCATCGCCTCGTCGCCGCGGCTGTTGATGAAGTATGTGCGGAAGACCTTGTCTCCGTCGCGGATAAATGCATTATGGCCGTGCCACTCGTCCACGCCGAAGTCGGTGTCGAAGCTGTCTGTCATGGTGTACCATGGCATCTTCCAAGCCATTCGTGCCTTCAGCCGCTCGATGTCTTTCTGTGGCGCGCGCGAAGCGTACGCAAGCGTGGTGTCGCGGGCGTTCAGATGGGCCAGGTGGGCGACCTGATCAGCGCCCAAGGAGCAGCCGCGGCAGGCGTGCTCGGGCCAGCCGAACACCCCGGGCTCAAAGAAGGCCCGATAGATGATCAACTGTCGGCGGCCCTCGAACAAATCGAGCAGGCTTACCTTGCCCTTTGGTCCGTCGAACTCGTACTTCTTCGCCACCGCCATCCACGGCATCCGCCGGCGTTCGGCGGCCAGCGCGTCACGGGAGTGGGTCAAGGCCTTCTCCTTCACGAGCAGCTGCTGGCGCGCAGCTTCCCACTCCTGCGCCGATACGATCGGGGGCGTGTTCTTTGGGAGGTGTCCTTTCGGGTTCTCCATGTCTCTCTTCGTGCCTGTTGCCATTTTATTTCTCCTTTGTTTTCTGAAGCAGACCGCGACCACTCGGCCTAAAAACTCTTCTAATCTTGCAGATGCACAGGGCCAGAATTCCTCCCGTGGACCCCGCTCCAGCCGCCATCACTGCTGCGCTTGCGATACATGCTGGACACATATTTCCCTCCGCTGAACTTCTACGCCGGGGCACGGAAGAAGACTATCCGGTAATCGCGGTATTCGCCCACGCCTCAGTGGGCCCGAGGTGCTTCGGCTCGCTGCCGCATCCGCTCGTGAATTTCAAGGGGAGGTCAAGGGCTTCCGCGGATTCTAACGGATGACGGGCTACTCTGACTGTATTGTCGCGGCACCACTCCGATCATAGATCGGTGGCATGGAGGCCACAGGTCATGAAGCAGAAGCCAAGTGCCAGAAGAAAACGCGGCAGCACCAAATCCATCCTACTCCTGCCCGACCTCGAACACGCCAGGACCGCAGTGTTGAGCAGTCTCACCTCCTCTGACGCCCAAAGGGGATATCGCCAGGCCATCGACGAGTTCGTTGACTGGTATTGCTCGGAACCACGTTTGGCTTTCAATAGGACGGTCGTTCTACGCTACTGCTCTCATCTAGAATCCTGTCAACTCGCGCCCGGCACTATCAATACGGCTGCAGTTGCAACTCCCGAGAAGTCGCCTTCTCGGATGTATGGTCCGCCGCAGAGTTGCGGAGTTGACCTATTGGCTGCCACTTGCCCGGGCGGCGCTGACAGAAACATTCACTTTCGCGTTTGACCAGCAGCACTGAAACCCACCACCGCCTTGTCCCGTGGAATCAAAAGCCTGGATGCTGAGAACATACTGACCAGGCTCGCGGAATGTCGCTGTCGTCGTGGCTTTGCCGTAAAAAACCGTCCCCGGCGGCGGAGATTTTAGCTCGCCTAGTTTCTCCACTTTAGGCATCTCCTCTTCAAACTGCACGGCGCCTCCGTTTGGTCCGCGGAATAGCGTCCAATGGACGGTCACAGGTTGGCGTTCACGCGGCTCAGGTCGGCCGACTCCACCGGCTGGCGGAGTTGACGGTAATGCAGGAGATTTGGCGTCGTCCGCCACCCAAACCGTGAGTGGGAATGGCGTACCGGCTGTCGCCGTAATCGATTCCGACTGACCAGTGGGGCCATTCACGAAAGGACCATCCTCACTGAATCCGATGTACGCTGGAGCATCGCCGGTCGCATCGATGAACGGCGCAATTCGCCACAGAGGTGCGATGCTCACGGGGATCAAGGTCGTCACGCTGTTCACCGCCAGTGTCCAGGTGAACGATTTATCTCCGAAGTCCTTGGGCACATTTATCGTGAATAGTCCCCACCCTCGGCCAGGAAGAAAATGCGTGGGCTGACCGTGGTCCGGACCGCCAGGCTCAATATGGTTGTTGGGACCGATCGGAATATCCAGCGACTCCTTGAGATTCCGATTGAAATAGCCGACCAGAATGCTATAGGTGCCATCCGGATTCGGAAACCATCCCTCGAACACGCCCGTAAGGCTGGCGCCGGCATTATGCGTTGGCTCCAAAGGCAACTGCTGGCCCCCGGCCGATTCGCACGTTGCGAGCAGCAGCGCAAACACCGCGCCTGCCCATACCCACCTTCGTATTTGCATTAAAAAATCCTCTCACAAAAAAATAAGGGAGGGATTGCTCTGTGCGGGCAACCTCTCCCTCGCTTACGCGATTACTGTTGTATGGCGTCGAGGACCCCGCTATCGAAGAGGTTCGCCTCCCTCACCATGCCCTTGCTTGTGCTCCGCAGCCCATTCGTTGTAGTCATGGTCGCTCATATAGGTCACGTTCACCCAAGCATGCGCCATCTCGTCAACGGTCCGGTCTCCGTAGCCAACCCACTCGTTCGGATTCGGATTGTTCCGATTTTCGTTCGTGTTGTCGTGCCATGCCTTGATGTGAATCACCGTGCCCTTGGGCAGAACGGGAGCTGCATCATCAGCGTAAATATAATTCGTCATCCAGTTGAAGGTGAAATTGCCCACATAGCTGAGCGTCTGTGTGGTGCCGTCAGGCAAAATCGCGTCCATAGACATCGCCTTGCCGCGGAGATGCATGTGAGGCTGGAAGTTCTCAAGCCGTGCAGGAGCCTTCAACACATGGAAGCCTTCGCTTTCTTCAATTGAATTGGGCGGAATGTCGAGAACCGGCAAACCGTCCGGCCCCCTCCGGCCCGTCCCAAGTAAAGCGAGATACGTCCGGTACTTGGGAGTCTCTCCCTTGGGATAGAGGTAGACAGCCAGCTGTGCGTGACCGCTTACGTCGTGGTCAGTCGAATGCGTGTGGTATTCCCACCGAATCTTAGCGCCCGGCATGAGCAGCTTTCCCGCATCTTGGCGGTAGATGTCATAGTTCTTGCCAACCGCCCATTCCATCAAAAGGCCGCCCGTCCCAGGGAAAACAGCTTCTTTGGCAACCGGTACCTGCGCCGACGGTGCATTCGTTTCGTCTTGATAGAGGCTGGCGAGAATGTGGTGGAACACCTTGCGCGCTTCCGGATTTGATGGCCGCATCTCGACAGCCCGCACCCAGCGGGGCTCGGTCACACTAACGTCAGAGATCGGCCGATCCCACTGGTCCTGATAATTCGCCTTCATCGTGTAGTCCGGCCCATTCAGCACCAAGTCCGGCTGCCGTCCGAAAACCTTCGCGAGTTTCCACCCGTCATCGGCCGGCCAAACTTTCGCCGGAGGCATGTCCAATGGGTCGCCTTGCGGAGCGCCAGCGTCGACCCACTTGACGATCGTGGCGATCTGCTCGTCGCTCAGCGACAGGTCGTTCGCGAAATGCTGGATGCCTACCGTCTTATCGAGGAACCAGGGCGGCATCGAGCGCTGCAACACGCGCATCTTGATGTCTCTCGCCCAGGGACGCGCATCCTGGTAGGTCAGCAATGACATGGGCGCGATCTGCCCGGGCCGGTGGCAGTCCTGGCATTTTTCCTGCAAAATCGGTGCGATGTCCTTCGAAAACGTCACCGGCTTGGTCTTGTCCTGTCCGTCTGCACGCAGTGCGGTTGAAGTGATCAGAAAAGCACTCAGAACCAGTGCGCTGACTCCAATATTCCACCACGTGCCGAGCCGAGAATTCATATTGGCCATGACCTGCTCCCTTTTGCTGGCAAAGGAATTCTTCTCAGTCACGAGACATTCGAATCCTACACCGCCTCCTCCAAGGATTCAATAGTCGCAAACAAATGTAAGTATATCTTTCCATACCGTGGCTCCCATCGTCACGGTTGGACGGCGCGCAAGAAAAACTCCACAGCGCTGCGCACGCGCTCGCTCAAACTGTGGGGACGTAGGAGATCGACGGCCCAACGGCGGACGACATCGTTGCAAAGCGCTTGCAGAAATTCCGCGAGATGATCGGCGGGAAAGGCCCGAATAATCTCTCCGCGTTTCTGCCCTTCAAGAAGAAGCTCTTGCAACAACTTGTTTGCGATTTCTCCGGCCTGCCGCACCTCGGGCGAACGCACCGGATCCATCACCCCCGACAGCACTACGGCCCGCCAAAGTGGCTGATCCGACTCCACTTCTTTAGCCAGCACCCGATACCTCTCGTGCAACCGCTCGGCGGTCGAAGCGTTTCTTGAGAGTTCCTCCTCAAGGCGCTCCTTGGCGCAGGCAAACCCGCGCAGGCCAACGTCGTGGAGGACAGCGTCCTTCGTCGGAAAATACCGGAAGAAAGTCGGTTGACTGATCTCCAGAATCTCAACGATATCGTCGATTCGAGTGTTTTCGTATCCCCGCTCGCGGAATAGACGAATCGAAGTATCGATGATCTGCTGTCGCAGACGCGCCTTCTTGCGCTCGCGAAGACCTGTGACCTCCCCGTTCCGCACCCCCGGGGGGGTCCGGACAAGCTGACCAGCTTTTGCCGACGGTTCGTGCCCTCGTAGAGCATTGCGAACAGCTCTGGGGGATGAATTATTGCGAGCCATTACTCATCGTCCTCCTAGGTAGGTCGAGTGCACCCTGCTTTCGGCTTGTACTCACGCGATACCCTACTGTACCACGATAGTCACTCACGCGCGGGAGCCGGAGGGGACCCTGTTATTCGCTTGTGATAGGGCCAACCGCACGACTTTGATTTTGAACCTGAAACCAAGTTCTCCATGGTCATCCTATGGGTATCGTGGGAATCCCGTATTGACGTTGGTAGCTATCATGTGTTAGAGGCTATTCTAATTTTTAGGCCCGACCAGGAAATTCGGAACAACACGAATGTCGCCTTCAAGTGTTAGACGGATTGGGCGAAATGTGTGACAGCCATACGACTGGAAAAAGCCACCGCGCCCGACACCGTCAGTGGCAAGGACTTCCAAGCCAACAGGTGAACGTTTGTCGAGAGTTGAACGGATCGCAGAAGTGACGAAACGAATGAAGCAAAGGGGGGATCATGAGAATGTGGCGCACGTTGAAAGTGCTGGTTCCTTTTTTGATTCTGTTGTTGACGGCTTTGCCCAGCATTGGGCAGGTCAGTTACGACACAGCTACTCTCCAGGGCAGTGTGCTTGATGCGCAGGGTCGCGCCGTTCCTGGGGCCCGGGTGACGATCCGCAATGCTGCCACGGGGCTCACCAAGAGCCAGCAATCGGGCGCGGACGGTACCTATAACTTTCCGCTGCTGCCGGTTGGCACGTATCAGGTGGAGGTCACGGCGGCAGGTTTCAGCAGGGCTGTCGCGAGCAATGTCGTTCTGTCGGTCAGCCAGGCGATTGTGGAGGACATGCACCTCAGGGTAGGTGAGACCACGGCCACGGTGGTGGTTACGAGCGAGTCCCCACTTCTTTCTGTCGAACAGGTGCAGCAGGCTAACGAAATCACCCAGAACCAAGTGGAAGCGCTCCCCAACGTGAACCACACGTTCGATACCTATGTCCTCACCTTGCCCGGCATCACCAACATACAGGCGATACGCAATGCCGGTTCTCAGCGTGCTGGCGCAGCTACTGTCAACGCATTCACGACTTCCGCCGGGAACGGTCGCGGTGGCCAGGTAACCATCGATGGTGGCGAGAACGACTCCGGGCAGGGTATCAGTCGCGCCTATCATCTCCCTGTGGACGCCATTCAGGAATTCCTAGTGAACCGCAACGGCTACAACGCCGAATACGGCTTCAGCTACGACGAAGTGGTCACCATCGTCACGAAGACCGGAACCAACAATTACCATGGCGCGGCCTTCGGCACTTTCCGCGACCAGGCTACGGACGCGCATCAATATTTCCAACCGCTTACTTCCTCCGGCAAAAAGTTTTTTGATCAGGAATTTCACGCGGGTGCCAGCGTCGGCGGGCCTTTGGTGAAGAATAAGCTCTTCTTCTTCCTGGCTTACGAGGGCTATCAGAACGCCTTCGAGACCTCTCGAAATTTCATCAACGCGACCTATTCGCCGACTTTCACACAACTTCCAATAGGTCAACAGAATTACATAAACGCGGTCGCCGCGGATGTTAACCCAGCTGATTGCAGTCCCGCGCCATCATGCGCGGCCCTCGCTGCAGATCTGACGGCAGCGCTGAATCCCTCGAACAGCGCGGTTGTAAGGGCGCTGGTCGGTGCACCCGGGAATTTTCTCGGCCAACCAAGTCAGACCGGTAATTTTACGAATAAGGACACTTGGCACGACGCCGTGGTTCGCTTCGATTGGCAGCCCAACTCGAACGACAGCTTTGTCCTCAGGGGGCTGCTTGAACGCCGAGACAATCCGGGGAACTATGGCAATCTGGAATATTTCCAAAATGCCACCCTTCCTCCAGACGCGTCAAATGTTCTCACGAACCGTGACTACGAATGGGTCGCGACGTGGAATCACATCTTCACCCCCACGCTCTTCAACGCGCTGCGATTCCAAATGATTCCCGAATACGTGGTGAAGACGCAGCCGAATCCCGCCCAGAATGGACCCAGGATTCCGTTCAACGTACTCCCCAGCTACGGGAACTTTGGAGTTAACCTCGGTCCGGGGATAGGAAACCTCCTATCGGAGAAGCGCTATCAGATCGAAGACAGCACTTCATGGACGCGCGGGAAGCACAGCTTCAAATTCGGGCTGTCGTTTCGGCCCGCCAAGTACCATCAGAATAACCCTCTTTACTCGACGTCGCAGATCGTATACTTCTCAAACCTTTTCAATCTTTATGGCTTAGGCGGTCCTGACTGCGCC
>WNGL01012236.1_pt1 | contig 10041 bp, 5 predicted proteins | sample 5400591 | NCBI WGS metagenome assembly WNGL01 (sample SAMN13153377, study PRJNA577476) | soil metagenome | isolation source: 80 cm soil or saprolite under Garry oak tree replicate 1 | place: USA:California | collected 2016-06-15 | reverse complement strand
GGCCCCGTTGTGCTTCTCGGGAATCGCCACGCTCTTAAGTAGCGTGTCCTCAAAGATTTACGCCTTAACTAAGAGCCTGTTTGGAAACTACGAGGGGCGCTGCGGCGAGGGATTTTGGCTGTGGCCAAGGCGGCGAGTTCCGCGCATCCCCGCAGCGGGCTGTAAGGAACGAGTCAACGCCGGCCACGGACAAAAGACCCGCCGCCCGGAGGGTTCTGCCTTCGGCCTTCTTCCTTCCGGTGCGCCCCCCCCCCGCTCAAATTTCTCACAGTGAGAAATTTGATAAACCCCACGCCCAGAAGAGGTTACGACGATGTCTCAGCTAACTCTTTACAATGCGGCCGCGCTCTCTCGGACGGTCGGAGCGCGACTGTGGGCGAAGCCCCAGTCGCAGCGTCATCGCAGGCAGAAGCGCGTTGGCATGGTTCAGCGCCCGCTCACCTTCCGCCCAGCTGCGGCTGGTCCTTCGGACACCGCCGCGCGCCGGCTTCCAAATTTCTCACAGTGAGAAATTTGCTATCCCCCACGCCTGCAAGGACTTAGATGGATGTCTCAGCTAACTCTTTACAATGCGCCCAGCCGCACGCCGCCCCAGCGGGGGAATGGCGCTTAGCTAAGGAATCCATCTCGCAACTAATTGCTGGCAAGCATGTTACAAACCAGCGCACCACTGTTTCAAAAACAGCTGAATTCGAGGGCTGCTGGGTTTCCTCGCGAGTTGAGACGTCGCGTTGCGCCCCGTCCGAAATCGCCTCTTTCTTAAGTAACGTGCTACCAAAGATTTACGCCTTAAGTAAGCGCAATTCCCCCGAGGGCGCTGGGAAAGGCCTCGTTGCGGGACAAGGAGGATGATTGGGGTGGCTTTCCAGGGGCTTTGCTCCTGGCTAATTTCCAGTGTCCTGTCGGGACGTTTGGGGGTCCTGGCTCGACCGGGTCGTTGAGCGAGAGGGGGTTATCAAATTTCTCACTGTGAGAAATTTGGTTTTGCAGCAGCTCCGTAGGAGCGGCCTATTTGTAGCAAACGGATACAGCCCAGCCAAGAGCCCCAGCGGGGCGAAATCTTTGCAGGTTGGCGAACCCCAACCAATTCAAAGCTCCGTCAGGAGCGAATGGCCCTTAGTTAAGGTGTAAATGTTTGAGAACACGCTACTTAAGAATGTGGCGATCTCCGATGAGCGCAACGGGACCGCTCGATCCTCGAGGAAATCCGGATGCTCTCGAGTTCATCGGCTTTTGAAATAGTCGTGCGCTGATTTGCAACACCCTCGCCGGCAACTGGTTGGGAGAGCAATCCCTTGAGCAAGGGCCATGCCCCCGTCGGGGCGGCATCCTCGGCTGCGATGCCGTTCCTACTGAGCTTTGATTGTTTGCCGTTCGCGATCTACAAAGATGCCCCCCGATGGGGCTGGGAAAGGCGCCCCTCGCGTTTAATTCAATGGCAGCAGGCCCGTTGGGCCTGAGCAACCCAAAAACGGGTTTCCAAACACGCCACTCATGGCAAAAGAAACGCCCGATAGAATTTTCGCTGGCCGAGGGCGGTTTGGTCCAGCCACAAATACGGGCTGCTGGTCAGGAGCAGGGTCGTCTCCACCTGCCAGGCTCTTAAATCTTTCGACGATTCGATTCGATAGGTGCGGCCCACCACGCCGGTGATTTGCAGCCCCGGATAAGTGTTCAGGACGAGGCTCGCGCCGGTAACCGGCTCCGGCTGGGGATTGAAGGTGATGCTGCGAATCCTTTGATTATATGAATCAGCCACGTAGATTGTGCCTTGGGAGACACAGACACCGGTTGCGCCATCAAAACGCGCCGCCTTGCCTGTTCCGTTTGTGTAGCCATAATCAGCGAAACTGCCGGCCATCGTCAGGACGTTTGTGGCGGCGGTCATCTTGCGGATGCACAAGTAGCACGCCAGCAGGACGTTCCCGGAGTCGTCCACGCTCATGGCGGAGACGCGGAAAAAAGAAGCGTTTCTTCCCACGCCGTCCACATCTCCGTAGCCTCGACTGTTGCCTGCAATAGTGACTACATCGCGATTTTGATTTATCCTGCGGATTAGAGCAGTCCCTGAATCCCAAACATAAATGTTGTCAGCGGCATCAGCGGCGAGCGCAGCGGGAGACCAGAAAGAGGTAAAAATCCAATTGCCATCCGCTGAGCCGAAATTTCCAGAACCTGCAAACACTTCCAAAACACCGTTAGTTCGCAGGCGATAGATCTTGTTCCCAACGGTGTCCGAATAATAGATGTTGTTTGTGGAATCGACGCAGACCCCGCTGTATGGAGAAAGTCCCGCTTGAATTGTCGCCAGGTAGGCGTCAATCCCAATTCGCACCAAGGAGCTGCTGTTGGGGCCAATTGCATATACGGCGACGACCCACAAAACATTTGAATGGTCGATGGTCATGGAACCAAGAAGCGGCAGCGCGACATTGGTCCCAGAGCCTGTCGGCAAACTCCCACCGCCAGCAAACGTCGAGACCGTGCCATCCTGAGTGATTTTTCTGATTCGATAATTCCCCTGGTCCGCGACAAACAGATTGCCCGAGGTATCGGCTACGACCGCGGAGGGATCGCCGAACATCGTCCGAGTGCCTTTCCCGTCAAAGTACCCGTAAAAACCGGACCCGGCGAACGTTTGGACGACGACGTTGTTTGTGTCGTAGTTTTGGGCCAGGGCGCGCCCGCAGCACGCCGCCGTTAATAGCAGGATTGGAAAAATGGATTTCATGCATCCTTTTTAGTGTTCTTTGTCGTCCAAAAACACATCGCCAGCCGATGGCCTTTAACAAACGTCCTCCCTTTGGCGGGCAAGCTGTCGCTTGCGAGGATGCCTCCAGAGCGCATTCCGGGCATTTGGTACCGAGCCGTTGGTACAGTTAATCAGACACCCGTTCCGGGAATCCGTCAACCACCTTTTCCAGTTGCCGCGAAGAACACCTTGGAGCGCGGGCGTCCTCGCCACAACCCTTGGCGGGAATCGCTCAGAGCGTGTTTTAAAAATCCACGAAAGCGCCGCGTGAGGGCACACGGCCTACAGGAAACAAGGCGATTCTGGCCCCATTGTAGGCCCGGTCCCCTGACCGGGCGATTCTTAAACCACGCCCTCACCGATCGTCCCGCCAGACGCCGAGTTCGTTCAACCTCGCCGTGGCCGCGCCGCTCCAGTTCCGATTCGCCGCCGGGTTGGCGGGACTCGGGTGAGGGATGCTCCCGGTCTTGGTGACCGTCCGTAGGATCTTGGTGACCGTCCGTAGGACCGGTCCTGCCGACAAAACCGCCCGCGCCCGCGTTTCGGCAAACCGGCCCACGCCAATCACCCATTCCGGCCGGAGCACCTCGACCAGTTGGCGCAGATGTTCGTCGCACGCGGCCAACAGTGGCGCCAGCTCAAGCCTGGGCAGTTTGTCCGGCGTGCGATTGCGGCCGCTGGATTCAAAGAAGGCCAGCGGACAATAATTGGCCACAAAATGTTCGTCGAAAAAATCCTCCGTTCTCGGATAGCGCCCGGCAAACAGATTCCATAACCGGCGCCCGCTGACTTCCGACCGCGGGCAGGCGAAGCCCAGCACCCGGCGCCGCGGATGTTCGCGCGCCGGCCGGCCGACGGGAGTTTTGATCCTCAGCCAGTCCTTTACGGCGTTGACCTCTCCAAACGGCACGCCCGTTTGCGCCATGCCGAACGGGCCGGGATTCATCCCGAGAAACAACACCCGTTTGCGACTATTCGCATATCGGCCCAGGTAATCCGTATGCGCCCTCCAGCCGTAAGCCAGCGGGTTATAGACGTGCGTCACGGGCGGGCCGAATTCGAGCCTCTCCACTGCCGCGCGGAGCGTCTTGGCCGCTTCCATCAGTCTGCTGGCGATCGATTTCAATTGCATAAGCGAATGAGCCTTTCTGGATGAGCCTTGGCGCCTAGTGGTCATGAACATAAATGCGATGACGTTCGCGGCAAGGGATTTTTCGCCCAGACGAGGCGCGAGCGACGAGCATATCCCACCGTGGATCTGTAAGGAGCGAGCAACGAAGTCGGGGCGAAAAAGACCTGCCGCCCTGCGGGTTGCGCCGAATTTGGCCTGTGGCTTCGTTGCTCGTCGGTCACAGCCCCACTGCGGGGGATGCTCCCTCCTCGCGCCACAGGCCAAATTGAGCGCAACGAACGTCATCGTATTTATGTTCATGACCACCTAGTCCACGATTTTCTGTTCCTCGCCCCGCGACTCCCGCGTGGATTCAGAAACCGGTGCGAACGCCGTAGCCGCCGAGCCGGCTGGTTCGCCCCTCTCGCCTTAGGGACGACCCAGCGGATTCGATTCGCCACGCAGCGGCGCGCCATTCTCCCTCTGCTGGGGGTGAGGGCCGGGGTGAGGGCGGTCCTCCCTGACTTCGCTCGCCCTCAACTTTGAACTTTAAAGCCCGCTCCCGCAACTCCTATCCTCGCTCGATGTCCGCGCTGCAGGTTCTCTTGGGCCAAAGAAGCTACCCGATTCTGGTCGGTAATAATTTGATCGCGCGCCTGGGCGATGAATGTCGCCGGCTCGAACTCGGTCCGCGCTACGCCCTCCTCACGGATACCAACGTGGCGCGGCGCTTCGCCAGCGCCGCGGTGGCCAGCCTCGAAAAGGCCGGCTTCGTCGGCGCCGTGATGGCCTTTCCTCCCGGCGAAACTGCCAAGAGCCTCGACACCGTTCAGCGCTGCTACGGCCACGCGGCCGAACATCGGCTCGAACGCGGCTCTTTCATCGTCGCCCTCGGCGGCGGCGTGGTGGGTGACGTCGCCGGCTTTGTGGCAGCCACCTATTTGCGCGGCATCCCGTTCCTGCAAGTGCCCACGACTTTGCTCGCCCAGGTGGACAGCTCGGTCGGCGGCAAAGTCGGCGTGAATATTCCGGCCGGCAAGAACCTCGTCGGCGCCTTTCATCAGCCGCGGCTGGTTCTGTGCGACCTGGACACTCTCCGCGCCCTGCCCGCGCGGCAATTCCGGGCCGGCCTTGCCGAAGTCATCAAGTACGGAATCATTTACGATCCGGCCTTATTCGAGCTGCTCGAACGGGAGTTGCCCAAGTTGCTCAAACTCGATCCCGAACTGTTGCAGGTCGTGGTCGAACGCTGCTGTGCCATCAAGGCGAAGATCGTCGGCCAGGACGAAACCGAGGCCGGGTTGCGCAAAATTTTGAACTTCGGCCACACCATTGGCCATGCCATCGAGGCCGTTTCCGGCTACGGAAAATATCTTCACGGCGAAGCGATTTCCATCGGCCAGGTCGTCGCCGCCAACCTTTCCACCAAACTCGCCGGCCTCCCGGCCAGTGACGTGGAACGGATCCGGAAGCTCTTCGCGGCCGCGGGCCTGCCCACGAGCATCCAATTGCGGGGTCCGCGGCGCGCCAGGCTCCTGGCGGCCCTGCGCCTCGACAAGAAAGTCGAGGCTGGTGAAATCCAATTCGTGCTCGCTGAAAACATCGGCAAGGTCCGCTGGGGTGTAAAGGTGCCGCCGGCGACGATCGAGCGGGCCTTGGACGAATCCGCGCTTCGCGCCCCGCCGTTGGCAACTGCCTATGGCCGCCGTTAGCGAAACGATCGTCCGGGAGTATTTCGAGCTGCACGGCTTCTTCGTGCGCCAACAGCGCAAGTACGTCGCCCGCAGCCGGCCCGAAGATGAGGAGGTCGGGTTGCTGGTCTTCAATCCGCGCTCCGCCGCCGGGACCGAGCCTCCGCCCTTCATTTTGAGTTCGCCCGACCTCAAGGCCATCGCGCGCGCCGTGGTAGTCGTGAAAGGCTGGCACACGGAAACCTTTGGTCCGGCGGTCCTGGCCCACACGCCGGAGATTTTCCGCTTCGCCGAACCGGCCGTTTTTCGCCAGGCCGCCCGGGCCTTCGGTGACGATGGGCCGTTGGCAAAAATCCTCGTGGTGCCGGCGCTGCCGCAGAACGCCGCCGCCCGCGACCGCAGCGTCGAACTCTTGCGCGCCAAAGGAATCGACGCGGTCATCCCGTTCCGCACGGTGCTCAGCGATCTGATCGATCAGACCGAGGTAAACCGCAACTACCAGAAGTCGGATCTGCTGCAAACCATCCGCATCTTGAAGAACTACGGTTTCCTGAAAGAACCGCAATTGGAGTTGTTCAAGGCCAAAGGCCGCCGGAAAACCTGAGCGCGGCCAACCCAGTCGCGGACCGCGCTCGTGGCCGACGATCATGCGCTGATCCTCACAGAGACTGAAGCTTGTCCGGAAGAGAGCTTCGGGTTGGATAGACAGGCAGGCCCGTGGCCGCCTCGCTTAATCCAACTGCATCACCCGATAAAACCGCTGGTCCGCGCTACTCGTATCCTCCGTAATTGTGCCCATGATATCGGTCGCCTGGACATCGCTTCCCACAGGCGTCCACGCGCCGGAGGCGAGTGAAGCGGTGGATTGCACCCGATAGGTTTTTCCCGGAATCGCCTGCCACGTTATTGTGACCGCGCTGGCCGAAGAGAGCGTGATACCCATAATGCGCGGCGCGGAAGCGACCACGATCTTGAAAGTATTCGCATCACTCAAAGGAGGCGAACCATCGTCGGTCACCCGAATCGTCACGGTGTTGGTGGCCGGGGAAAAGCCAATCGGCGGCGTCCAGGTGAAGACGCCGTTGGTGGCGTTGATCGTCGCCCCGGCCGGCGCGCCCGGATCCAGGGTGAACGTCAACGAGTTGGCAGGGATGTCCGCATCCGTGGCGATGGCGGTGAAGGTGAGCAGGCTCCCTTCAGTTACCGGCTTGTCGGTGATGGGAGCCAAAACCGGCGCGCTGTTCACTTCGTTGACAATGACGGTGAAACTCTTGGTGTCGCTCAGCGGCGGACTGCCATCGTCCGTGACGCGCACAGTAATGACGTTGGTGCTCGGTCCCTGCGCCTCGCTCGGCGTCCAGGCCAGGACGCCGGTGGCCGAATCGAGCGTCATCCCGCTCGGACCGGCGACCAGGGCGAACGTCAGCGTGTTGGCGGGAATATCCGGGTCCGTGGCGACATTGGTCACCGTCAACGTCGTCAATTCGTTGATCGTCTGAGTGGGCGGGACAGTCAGCGTCGGTGCGCTGTTCACTTCATTGACGATGACGGTGAAACTCTTGGTGTCGCTCAGCGGCGGAATGCCGTTGTCAGTCACCCGCACAGTAATGACGTTAGTGCTCGGTCCCTGCGCCTCAGTCGGCGTCCAGGTCAGCACCCCCGTGGCCGAATCGAGCGTCATCCCACTGGGACCGGCGACCAGTGCAAACGTCAAGATGTTCGCGGGGATATCCGGGTCCGTGGCCGTGTTAGTCACACTCAAGGTTGTCAATTCGTTGATCGTCTGAGTGGGCGGGACGGTCAGAGTCGGAGCGCTGTTCACTTCGTTGACGATGACGGTGAAACTCTTGGTGTCGCTCAGCGGCGGAGTGCCATTGTCAGTCACCCGCACGGTGATGACATTGGTGCTCGGCCCCTGCGCTTCGGTCGGTGTCCAGGTCAGGACGCCGGTGGCCAAATCGAGCGTCATCCCGCTGGGGCCGGCGACCAGGGCAAATGTCAGCGTGTTGGCAGGGATATCCGGGTCCGTGGCCGTGTTAGTCACACTCAAGGTCGTGAGTTCATTGATCGTTTGAGTGGGCGGGACGGTCAGAGTCGGAGCGCTGTTCACTTCGTTGACGATGACGGTGAAACTCTTGGTATCGCTCAGCGGCGGACTGCCATTGTCAGTGACGCGCACCGTCATGACGTTAGTGCTAGGCCCCTGCGCCTCGCTCGGCGTCCAGGTCAGCACACCCGTGGCCGAATCGAGCGTCATCCCGCTGGGGCCGGCGACCAAGGAAAATGTCAGCGTGTTGGCGGGGATATCCGGGTCCGTGGCCGTATTGGTCACACTCAAGGTCGTCAGTTCGTTGATCGTCTGAGTGGGCGGGACGGTCAAGGTCGGTGCGCTGTTCACTTCATTGACGATGATAGTGAAACTCTTGGTGTCGCTCAGCGGCGGACTTCCGTTGTCCGTGACCCGCACTGTAATGACATTGGTGCTCGGTCCCTGCGCCTCGGTCGGGGTCCAGGTCAGCACACCTGTGGCCGGGTTGAGATTGACTCCGGTCGGTGCGGTAACCAGCGAAAAAGTTAGCGTGTTCGTTGGAATGTCCGGATCCGTCGCCGTGTTGGTCACCGTCAGGGTAGAAAGTTCGTTGATGGTCTGGGTCGGTGGGGTAGTCAGCACCGGCGGGCTGTTCACTTCGTTGACGATGACCGTAATTGTTTCCGCGCCACTGAGCGGCGGCACGCCGTTGTCAGTCACCCGGATGGTGATCGAGTTCGTGCTCGGGCCTTGGGTCTCGCTGGGCGTCCAGCTAAAGAGGCCCGTTGCGGGATCGATGCTGGCCCCGGCGGGCGCGCCGGGATCCAGCGAGAAGGTCAGCGTGTTGGCCGGAATGTCCGCGTCGCTCGCCGTGACGGTGAAGCTCAACCGCGTGCCCTCGTTGACCGTCTGATCGCTGACCGGGCCCAGCACCGGCGCGGTGTTGACCTCATTGACGGCAATGTTGATGGTGGCATAAGCGCTCAGGCGCGGCGTGCCGCTGTCGGTGACCCGCACCGTGACCGGGTAAACCCCGGGCCCTTGCGCTTCGGTGGGGGTCCAGGTGAACACGCCGCTGGCCGCGTTGATCGTCGCGCCCGCCGGTGCCCCCGGATCCAGGCTGAAGGTCAGCGTCTCACCGGCGTCCGGATCGCTGGCCGAAGCCGTGAAGGTCAGCAACGTCAGTTCGTTGACCGTTTGGTTGCCGATGGCGGCCAGCACCGGCGGCGCATTGCTGCTCGTGCCATAGACATTGGGGGCGCGGGGCGTGGGCGTGGTCATCAAGACGAACGGCGGAGAGTTGCCATCCGGCCAGCGGCCCTGGCTGATGTCGTTGGTTTGCGGGCCGAAGCTCACGGCATCCACGTTGGTCCCATTGGGGGCGTAGAGTCCGATGAACTCGCCCGCTTTGTTGAGGTGAAAGTTGACGTGCAAGTCGGGGCGGGTGTTGGTGTTCTGAAAGGTTTCCTTGTCGGCCCAAACCAGCAGGTAGCCGCCGGCCGGAACACTGTAACCGGAAGGAATCACGAATTTAGCGGTGTTAGTCGAATCGTCCGTCAAAGTATAGTCGGTGAGGTCCACCGGAGCGCCGCCGGCGTTGTAAAGCTCGAACCAGTCATCGAACTTTCCATCCGCCGGATCGGGGAGGGTAGCGGTGTTGGCAGCCATCCATTCGTTGATGACGACCGGGGTGGCAGGGTAGCCGTTGGTGTTGGGCGCGCCGGGGGTGGCGAAATAGAACTTCTGGCGGTGGGTGGGCGTGCCATCCGGGTAAGCGCCATAGGAACGGTCGGCGCTGATCTGGCTGTAGTTGAGATAGTCCACCACCATCGTGGTCTGATTGCTGAAGACCTGGGTCAAGGCCACCGAACCGCTGACCAATGGAATGGTAAAACCGGCGTGCAATTCGGTGTTGAGCGATTCATTGGTGTTCCCGTCCAGATAGACGACCATGAACTGGCCGCTGTTGATGGCCGCGTTGGAGGGGAAGGCCCACTGGGTGAGATTGGTTGTACAGCTCGACCCAGGGATGACGCTGGCCGAAGCGATCGCTGATGCCAGTGACGTTATTCGGCTCCACTTCGTTGAGCCAGAGCAACGGGAAAGTCGGCAGGCTGGCCAGGAGGGCATTGCGCGCGCCCGGCGTGTACTTCAAGACCGTCCCAATGGTGGGCGGCGCGATGTTCACATCCGCCCTCACCGGTGGATGCGCGTTGTTGGAATTTGCCAGCCGGACCGTCAGCGGCCCTCCGTTGGTGCTGGGGAAATACCAAAAGCTTAAAGTGTAGCTTGCGCCTTGAGTTAGCGCGGGGGACAGGTCCTGATAAATGGCCGAACTGGTTGTAGTGCCGCCACTGGAGGCGATCAAGTGCAGGCTATAGTTGCCGGAATGCTTCAGGCCGGTGGCGACCACCGAAGCCGAGTTATTGCCATTGGTCCCAATCACCCAAGGGCTGAG
>WNGL01022054.1_pt1 | contig 10042 bp, 8 predicted proteins | sample 5400591 | NCBI WGS metagenome assembly WNGL01 (sample SAMN13153377, study PRJNA577476) | soil metagenome | isolation source: 80 cm soil or saprolite under Garry oak tree replicate 1 | place: USA:California | collected 2016-06-15 | reverse complement strand
GCTGTGCGGCCTCTCCGGCTGGCAGATCGCCGGCGGCCGCTCACTCGTCGCGGCCGCGTTCCTGTTCGCGGCGGTGCCCACCGCCCGTGTCCGCCCGACCCTGCGGACGTTCGCGGTCGCCCTCGCCTACGCCGCGACCGTGATCCAGTTCGTGCTCGCGACCAAGCTCACCACCGCGGCGAACGCGATCTTCATCCAGGACAGCGCCCCGCTGTGGGTGCTCCTCCTCTCGCCCTGGCTCCTGCGCGAGACGCCGAGCCGTGGGGAGCTGGCCGCCATCCCGGTCTACGCGGTCGGGCTCGGCCTGTTCTTCCTCGACGACCTGTCGGCCGGTCAGGTCGCGGGGAACCTCGTCGCGCTCTCGTCCGGCGTCGCGTTCGCGCTCTCGATCCTCGGGCTCCGCCTGCTGCGCGGCGAGGGGCCCGCCGCGCTCGTCTGGGGAAACGTGCTCGCCGCGGTCATCGCGCTGCCGCTCTGGCCGACCGGGCCCTCGGCGCGGCCGCTCGACCTCGCGCTGCTCGCCTACCTCGGCGTGTTCCAGCTCGGCCTCTCCTACCTGCTCTTCACCCGTGGCCTCGAGCGCACGCCGGCGGTCGAGGCGTCGCTGCTCGTGCTCCTCGAGCCGGTGCTGAATCCGATCTGGACCTTCCTGCTCGCGGGCGAGCGCCCGGGCCCCTGGGCGATGGCGGGCGGCGCGATCGTGCTCGCGGCCACTGCCTGGCGGACCGTCGCGCCCGCGCTGCTCGCCTCGCGCACCCGGGCCGTGGCGGGGCGCTGAACCGGCAGCGCCCGCCAGCGGCGTGGATGTGGATCTCCGCACTTCCATTCCTCGACGGCGACCGGGCACAATGCCCACGACCCTGCCCCAGGCACTCGCCACCCCACCACGAATGGTGCGTATGACGCCGAGCGTACTTCTGAAGCAGCTGGCCGGAGCGTTGGCACTGCTCCTGCCCATGGCGGCCCTGGCCGACTCTGCGCCCATCGTGATCAAGTTCAGCCACGTGGTGGCGCCGGAGACGCCGAAGGGCCAGGCCGCGCTCCGCTTCAAGCAGCTCGCGGAGGAGGCGACCAAGGGCCGGGTGCAGGTCGAGGTTTATCCGAACAGCCAGCTCTACAAGGACAAGGAGGAGCTGGAGGCGCTGCAGCTCGGCGCGGTGCAGATGCTCGCGCCCTCGCTCGCCAAGTTCGCCCCGCTGGGCGTGAAGGAGTTCGAGCTCTTCGATCTCCCGTTCATCTTCGACAGCTACGAGCAGGTGCACAGGATCACGCAGGGCGCCATCGGCCAGAAGCTGCTCGACAAGCTCGAGCCCCAGGGCATCCAGGGCCTCGCCTACTGGGACAACGGATTCAAGGTGATGAGCTCCAACAAGCCGCTCCGGACACCCGCCGACTTCAACGGCCAGAGGCTGCGCATCCAGTCCTCGCGGGTGCTCGACACGCAGATGCGCTCGATGGGAGCCATCCCGCAGGTCATGTCCTTCTCCGAGGTCTACCAGGCGCTGCAGGCCGGCGTGGTGGATGGCACCGAGAACCCGCCGTCGAACCTCTACACGCAGCGGATGTACGAGGTGCAGAAGTACGTGACCCTCTCCAACCACGGCTATCTCGGCTATGCCGTCATCGTGAACAAGAGGTTCTGGAACGGCTTGCCGTCGAGCCTCCGCGCCCAGCTGGAGCGCGCCCTGAAGGCCGCAACCGCCTACGCCAACGAGATCGCCAAGAAGGACAATGACGACGCACTGGCTGCCGTGAGGAGCTCAGGGAAGTCCCAGTTCGTCACGCTGACCCCCGGGGAGCGCGCGGCCTGGAAGGCGACCATGGACCGGGCCCACCAGGAGCACGTCGGCCGGATCGGCGTGGACCTGATCGGCGAGGTCTATCGGGAGACCGGCTACAACAAGGAGTGTACCGATCCATGGCAGCACCGATGAGTCCTGAGCTTCTGGCTGTCATCAGCAAGTACCGCGACCACCCCGAGTTCCTGGGCATCGACATCGTGGACGTCAACCAGCCGGGAGCGGTCGACGACACACTGCTGCACATCGCCTCCAGGAGCGGCAGCGTTGATGACGTGAAGGTTCTCGTATCTTCCGGGGCCCGCGTGAACGCCCCGGGCGACATGGGCTTCACGGCCCTGCACTTCGCCGCGATGAAGGGACGGGTAGATCTCGTGGAGCTTCTCCTCGCCATGGGAGCAGATCCAACGGTCGAGAACGAATGGGGCGAGGTGCCGGCCGAAACCGCCGCCAAGGGAGGGCACCAAGACGTGGCCAAGGCACTGGCCTCCCGCACTCGGCGGCGCTGAGGAGTCGAGCCATTTGACCGGCTGCGTCAGACCTCCGAGCGAAGTGCACCGGGCAAGGAGCATTGCTCGGCGCACGTGTGGTTTCCCACAATAGCCGCGTCCGCCTGCAAGCGCGCAGAGTGGTCGCCGCTGCTTTCCGACGGAGCCATCAGACCAGTGCGGTCCCCGTGCGCTGGGATCCGTCTTCACTGCCATTCACGCATCGCGAAGGCTTTTGAGAGGGGCGCGTATGAAGCGCAACGTCGTCGAGGACGAGGCCACCCGGCAGCTCGAGGCGGGCGAGGCAGCCGAGCTGCCCTTGCATGTCGTGGACCCTTCGGACGAAAAGGCCGCGTCCTTCGGGGCGCGCCTGAAGCGCTCGGCTTCGAAGCTGTACAACTGGGTGGCGCTCATGATCGTCCTGGGCGCTCTGCTGGGACACTTCTTCCCTGCGGCCGGCGTCGCCATGCAGCCCGTCGCCGATGGCTTCATCGGCCTCATCAAGATGCTCATCCCGGCGGTGATCCTGTGCACCGTGGTGCTGGGGATAGCGGGCTCGGGCAGCATCAAGAAGGCCGGCCGCGTCGGCGGCAAGGCCATCATCTACTTCGAGGTCGTCAGCACCTTCGCGCTGGTGATCGGCCTGGGCATGGCCAACTGGTTCGGGCCTGGAAGAAGCTTTCACGCCGATCCTTCCAAGCTCGATCCCAAGCTGGTGGCGAACTACGTCACGCAGGCGCAGCACCTCACCGTCAAGGATCACCTGCTGAAGATCATCCCCAAGACGCTCTTCAGCGCCTTCACGGAAGGAGACATCCTCCAGGTGCTGCTGGTCTCGGTGCTCCTGGGGCTTGCCTTGGCGCGATTGGGGGACAAGTACAAGACGCCCCTCATGAACTTCATGGAGAACGTCAGCAAGATGCTGTTCGGCGTCATGCGGCTGATCCTGTACGCGGCGCCGCTGGGCGCCGGCGCCGCCATCGCGTTCACCATCGGCAAGTTCGGATTGAAGTCGCTGCTGCCGATGGGACAGCTCATCCTGCTCTTCTATGCGACGTGCGCGCTGTTCGTCCTCGGCGTGCTGGGAGCAATTGCTGCAGCGTCCGGGTTCAACATCCTGCGGCTGCTGCGTTACATCAAGAGCGAGCTGTTGCTGGTCCTGGCGACCAGCTCCTCGGAGTCGGCGCTCATCCCGCTCATGGAGAAGCTGGAACGCATCGGCCTCTCGAAGTCGGTCGTCGGCCTGGTCGTGCCGACTGGTTATTCGTTCAACCTGGATGGCACCAATATCTACATGACCCTGGCTTCGCTCTTCATTGCCCAGGCGTTGGGCATCGAGCTCACGCTGAGCCAGCAATTGGGAATCTTGGTGGTAGCCATGATCACGAGCAAGGGAGCAACCGGGGTCACGGGCTCCGGATTCATCACCCTGGCCGCGACGCTGTCGGTGGTGCCCGGCATTCCAGTGGCCGGCATGGCGCTCATCCTCGGGATCGACAAGTTCATGTCCGAGGCGCGAGCGATCACCAACCACATCGGAAACTGTGTCGCGGCGGTGGTGCTCGCGAGCTGGGAAGGTGAGATCGACTGGCCGAAGTTCCATGAAGCGATGAAGAAGGGCAGCCAGGCGTCGATCTGAGCGGCCGGCACCGGCGGCGGCGGGGGACAAGCCCCCGCCCTACACAGCGGCGTAGGGCGGGGGTTCATCCCCCGCCGCAACCCCATTCCTGACCGTCGCACCCCGGAGCGTGTAGAATCGGCGTCCCGCACCGTGCTGCCGACTCCTCGCGCGACGCCCGACGACCGGTCCAGAGCCACCCACGGCTGGCACTGGTTCGCGCCCCGCGCCGGCGTCTGCCTCATCGTCGCAGCGCTCCTGGGGCTGGTCTGGATCCCGCTCCGCCAGGAGCAGGAGGAGAACCGGGCGGGGCTCATCCGCGACGTCCTCTGGCTCGAGCAGAACATCCAGTTCAGCCTGGCGAGCGACGCAGGGCAGCTCTGGCACCTCGCCCAGGACTCCACCGGCGCCGATCTCGATCAGCACCGGCTCGAGCTGCGGGTGAAGCACCTCTTGCCGAACTGTCCTGGCCTGGTCCAGGTCGTCCTGCTCGACCGAGGCGGCGCGGTCCGGGCGAGCTCTCCGGCGGGAATCCCGTCCCGCGGCCGCCAGCTCTGGCCGGACGCGGTCAGCGAGCCCGCCTATCGGCTCGCCCAGAGCACCGGGAAGCCCGCCTATGCCCCCCCGCACTCCTCGGGGAGCGACCATCAGTTCGAGATCTTCGTCCCGTACTACCGCGACGGCTCGAGCGCAGGCACGGTGGTCGGTGTCTACAGCCTGAAGTCCTTCCTCACGGGCATCGTCCCCTGGTGGCTCGCCGAGAAGCACCGGGTCACCCTCCGGGACGCGAACGACACCGTGCTCGCGGCGAAGTCCAACGTGGCGGCCGCGGGCCGTCCCGAGCTCACCCACCAGACTCCGCTCGATCCGCCCGGGCACGGGCTCCTGCTTCACGTGGAGTCCTACGGCTCAAACACGAAGCTCCTGCGGAACGTGCTGGTGGTCACGATCCTGAGCCTGGCGGGGGGAGTGTTCTGGAGCCTCTGGTCCCTGAGGCGCCACATCCAGCGGCGCCTCGTCACCGAGCAGGAGCTGCGCGAGGAACACGCCTTTCGCAAGTCGATGGAGGACTCGCTCGAGACGGGCATGCGGGCCGTCGATCTCGAGGGGCGGATCGTCTACGTGAACCCCGCCTTCTGCCGCATGGTCGGGTACCCGGCGAGCGAGCTCATCGGCCAGGGGACGCCCCCCCAGTACTGGCCGCCCGAGGTGCGCGAGCACAACGAGAGGTCGGTCGCGGCGGCGCGCGCGATCGGCGCGCCCCGGGCCGGCATCGAGCTCGAGTGCGTGCGGCGGGACGGCCAGCGCTTCGACGCGCTGCTCTACGAGGCGCCGCTCGTCGACGCCCACGGCCGGCAGACCGGGTGGATGGGGTCGGTGCTCGACATCACCGAGCGCAAGCAAGCCCGCGAGCGCGCGAGCCACCACCAGGAGAAGCTCGCCGCGACGGCCCGGCTGGTCGCGATGGGCGAGATGGCCTCCTCGATCGCGCACGAGCTGAACCAGCCGCTCTCCGCGATCACGAGCTACAGCACCGGGTGCCTGAACGTGCTCGAGACCGGCGCGGCGGCGAACGACGAGATCAAGGACGCGCTCCGCAAGACGACCCAGCAGGCGCAGCGCGCCGGCCGCATCATCCGCCGCATCCACGACTTCGTCCGCAAGAGCGAGCCGTTGCGGTCCCGCGTACGACTGAACGCGCTGCTCGAGGAGGCGGCCGGGTTCGCGGAGGCCGATGCGCGCATGCGTCGGGTCCGGATCCGGTCGCAGCTGTCCGGCGAGGACCTCGAGCTCGACGCCGACCCGGTACTGCTGCAGCAGGTGCTCCTCAACCTCCTGCGGAACGGGATGGACGCGATGGCCGCGACCGAGCCCGAGCGGCGCGAGATCGTCGTCCGCACCGAGCGGAGCGGCTCGACCGTCACCGTGCGGGTGACCGATCGCGGCTGCGGGCTCTCGCCCGAGGTGGAGAAGCAGCTCTTCGAGCCGTTCTTCACCACGAAGACCGAGGGGATGGGGATGGGGCTCAACATCTGCCGCTCGATCATGGAGCTGCACCGAGGCCGGATCTGGGCCGAGCCCGCACCCGGCGGCGGCACGATCTTCTCCTTCTCGCTGCCGCTGGAGGCTGCATGAGCGACCCGACCGTCCACGTGGTCGACGACGACGCCGCCATCCGCGACGCGCTCTCCTTCCTCCTCCGCTCGCGCGGCCTGCGCGCCCGCGCCTGGAACTCGGGCGAGGCCTTCCTCGCCGCCTGGTCGCCGGACATGGAGGGCTGCCTCGTGCTCGACGTCCGCATGGACGGGATGAGCGGCGTCGAAGCGTACGACCAGCTCCTCGAGCACGGCTGCGCGATGCCAGTCCTGTTCCTCACCGGCCACGGCGACGTGCCGCTCGCGGTCGCGGCGCTGAAGAGGGGCGCGTTCGACTTCGTCGAGAAGCCGTTCAACGACAACCAGCTCGTCGACCGCATCCTGGAGGCCCTCCGCTCGGACGAGGCGCTGCGCCGCGCGCGCGAGGCCGAGGCGGGCGTGGCCGAGCGGCTCGGCCAGCTCACGCCGCGCGAGCGTGAGGTCATGGATCGGATCCTGGCCGGCGAGTTCAACAAGACGATCGCCGACGGGCTCGCGATCGCCGTGCGCACGGTGGAGGTCCACCGCGCCCGCGTGTTCGAAAAGATGGGGGTCCGCTCCGCGGTCGAGCTGGCCCGGCTCGTCGCCCGCGGGCGCTGACCCGCCACGAGAGATGACGGTGATCGCCAACGCGAGCCGCCTACCCATGGCAATTGCGCGCCGCCTCGACCGGCTGGCCGCGCGGGCGCACCGCTTCCACCGCTTCGCGCACCACCCGCTCTGCAGGGCCTACGCCGATGAGACGGTTCGCCTCGGCCGGCGCACTCGCGTCTGCAGGGGCTGTGCGGCGGTGGTGATGGGTGCCGTGGTCGGGGTAGCGCTGGGGTTTGCCCTGCCTCACCCCGACCCTCTCCCCCGGCGGGGGAGAGGGAGGAAGAGACCTCGACCTCGACCTCGACCCCGACCCCGACCTCGACCTCGAACCTGACCGCGACCCTGACCCTAACCGCGACCCCCTCACCCCAACCCTCTCCCCCGGCGGGGGAGAGGGAGGAAGAGACCTCGACCCCGACCCCGCCAGGGAAGAGGGAGGAAGAGACCTCGACCGCCGCGCCATCCGACGCGGAAGGCGCGCGTCGAAGCTCCTCACCCGCACCCTGCCCTCTGCGTTCGCGGCGGGGCTCGCGGTCCTGGGGGCGCGCGCCGCGTCCGGCACCGGCCTGGCGGCCGCTGCGGGCGTGGTCGCGCTCGTCGCCGGGGGCGCGCTCGCCTACCGCCGCCGCGGACCGAACCGCTCACCTTGCGCGGTCTGCCCGGAGCGCGAGCGCCCGCAGGTGTGCAGCGGGTTTGCGCCGTTGGCCCGGCGGGAGAAGGCGTTCTCCCGCCTCGCCGGACGCCTGCTCCGGGCAGTTCCGCCGTCGCCGTCACGGCGCTAGACGAGCCCGCATGCCGAAGCCCGCCGTCGTCATCCGCCCGGCCCGCCGCACCGACCTGCCTGCGCTGGGCCGGCTCGGAGCCGCGCTCGCCGCGGCCCATCACGTCTGGGACCCTGAGCGCTTCTTCGTCATCTCGAGGCTGCGGCCAAAAACCGCTCCGCCCAGCGCCTGTTCCGGCAGCTCGGATTCCGGCCGACCATGGTCGAGATGGCGCGCGAAGCGCCCCCGAAAGCATCGCCCGCGCCAGACCGCAAGCCACTGCCACGACAGGCTATTCCACGAGTCTCACCCTAGTTTCTGGACTCCTACCCGGCCGAGGTGATGGGCTTGTCTCGCCATGATGATGACGAGCTCCCTGGACGACCCGCACGAACGTTACGCCCGCGCCGCAGCGCGGGCGGGTCTCACCCTTCACCACCTCGATCCCGGCGATGCCTCCCTGCGCGCCGGCCTCGCCGAGTGGGAGCGCCTGGCCAGGACGTTCCTCGGCGCGGATGAGCTGGACGCCGAGACGCGTTCGCGGCTCGAGGACGACCTCCGCATCGTGGAAGAGCTACGCCGCGTGCTCGCGGGCGACGAGCCCGGCGAGGGCACGGCCCGGGAGCGCGAGCTGTGGGTCGTGCGCGGCGCCGGTCGGATGCAAGGCGTCTGCTCCCTCTTCGAGTGCCCCGGTGGCGTGTTCATCGAGCTGCTCGCGACGGCGCCTTGGAACCTCGTGCGGGGCGCGCGCGGGCGCGACCTCCGAGCCGTTCCGGGCGTCGGTAGGGCCCTCCTCGCCCAGGTCGCCGAGCTCTCGGAGCTGAACGGCCACGGGGGGCGCGTCGCGCTCCAGGCCGAGAACCCGCGCTGCCTGGAGCTGTACCGGCGGCTCGGCTTCGCGCTCATGCAGCCCGAGGATGGGCCGCTGGCCCTCGTGCCGCGCGGCGAGCACGGCTGGTCTGCGTCGCTCCTGCGGGTGGCGGCCGGCAAGCCCGGGGACGAGGAGGCGCGCAGCCCCTGGCTGGTGCTCGATCCGGCGCGCGCGGCGGAGCAGGCGAGGCGCGTGGCCGCTTGATCGACGAGCGAGTGCGTGGAGCGGGACGCCGGGCGGCTCTATCCCGTCATCCGGCGTAGCCGGCCACCCAGTACGCGATCCGTCCGACGAGCTCGCGCAGGGCGTCGGTGCTCTGCTTCAGCGCGTCCGCGCGCGGAAGCCAGCTCTCCCCGCGGCCGTCACCAGCGCGCCAGTCGACCGGTAGCGCGTCCGGGCTCATCCCGGCCCGCCGGAAGGCGGCCAGGGCGCGGGGCAGGTGCGCGGCGCTCGTGACGAGGAGGAGCGAGCGCCAGCCGTGAGACGAGACGATGGCGGCGGAGAAGACGGCGTTCTCGTGGGTGTTGCGGCTCGCCGGCTCGACCACGATGCGGTCGGCCTGCACGCCCCAGGCGCGCAGCGTCTCGGCCACCAGCTCCGCCTCCGCGCGCTCGCCTGGCTCGGGGTGGACGGATCCGCCCGTGAGAAGGATGCTGCGGGCCCGTCCCTCGCGCAGCAGCGTGTAGGCGGTCGCGAGGCGGTCGGCCGCGGCCGACAGCTCGAGCCGGCCGCTCGCGCGCGCGGCGGGAGCGTCGACCTCGCCCGAGAGGAGCACCAGGGCGTCGTAGACCACGCCGGCGCGCTGGGTCGAGACCGCCGAGGCCTCGACGCGCCGCATGAGGCGGTTCGCCACCGGCTCGACCGAGAAGAGGTAGAGGACGGCCGCCGCGGAGCCCGCCAGGATGGCCGCCCGGCGCGGGTGGGTGCGCGCCGCGAGCGCGCCGGCGAGCGCGAGGAGGAGCGCCCAGGTCAGGGGCGCCGCCGCGAGATCCAGGGTCTTGGAGAGGGCGAGGAACATGCTCAGGCCGCGCTCGCCTGGCCACGCGTCCACAGCCAGCCCCCCACCGCGATTCCGGCCGCGAGGAAGAGCTGCGCGACGTGGAGCGCCAGCGCGGGCGGGTGGAGGTGCTCGACCGTGTAGGGATCGGTCATGATCATGTCGGCGCTGACCTTCCCCAGCACCGCCGCGCCGGCATAGACGACCCAAGGGTGGCGATCCATCACGCGCGCCAGCAGGTCGCTCGTGAGCACGACGAAGGGGATGCTGAGCCCGAGCCCGAAGACGAGCAGGCCGAGGCTGCCGTGCGAGGCGCCACCCACCGCCAGCATGTTGTCGAGCGACATGGTGACGTCGGCCACGACGATCAGCTTCACCGCCTGCCCCAGGCTCCGCGCCTCGTGCCCGGGCCCCTCCTCCTCGCCCTCCGCGGCGAAGAGCTTGGCGGCGATCCAGAGGATGAGGAGCCCCCCGGCGAGCTTCACGAACTGCAGCGTGAGGAGCTGCGCCACGAAGAAGGTGAGCACGACGCGCAGGACCACCGCCGCCAGCGCGCCGATGAGGACGCCGGCGCGCCGCTGCTGGGGCGCCAGGTGCCGCACCGCCATCGCGATCACGAGCGCGTTGTCGCCGGCGAGCAGCAGGTCGATGAAGACGATGCTGGCGAGGCTGGTGAGGAAGGTCGTGTCCACGGTGCGAGAACGGCATAGCAGGAGGTGGCGGCTCGCTCAATCCCGTCAGGCTGTTTGCCGCGGCGCGATGGCGCGCAACGCGTCGCG
>WNGL01011682.1_pt1 | contig 10042 bp, 2 predicted proteins | sample 5400591 | NCBI WGS metagenome assembly WNGL01 (sample SAMN13153377, study PRJNA577476) | soil metagenome | isolation source: 80 cm soil or saprolite under Garry oak tree replicate 1 | place: USA:California | collected 2016-06-15 | reverse complement strand
GCGCAGAAGAAAATTGGCCATTGCCTGCGCCATTGCTGCCGAATTTGAACTTGAAGGCGCCCGCCGAGTCGAACACCTGGATGCGATTGTTCAAGGTATCCGTGACATAGATATTCTGGCTGCTATCTACGGCAATGCCTCTAGGAGAAGAAAATTGACCATTGCCGGAACCAGACCTCCCGAACGTGAACTTGAAGTTACCCGTGGCGTCAAAAACCTGGATGCGTTGGTTGCCAGTATCGACTACATATAGGTTCTGATTGCTGTCAACCGCAACCGCGAAAGGGATGTAGAAGTCTCCGTTAGGAAGGCCCGTCGCGCCAATCTGTTTGAGAAATGCCGTGGGACTTGCTCCCTGCGCAAAGACGGTGAAGGTCTGGCTCACCGGAGGCGCCGGAGCGAAAGTGTTATCTCCAGCTTGGGACGCTCGAATGGAAACCGTGCCGGTTCCCGTGAGCGTGACCAGGCTGCCGCTGGCTGTCGCCGGGCCTGAGAAAACTGTATAGCTCACCGGCAGACCGGATGAAGCCGTCGCCAACAGATTAAATGGTCCATCCACGCCAAAAGTCTTGTTCGGAATGACGGGGAAGGTAATCGTCTGATTAGCCGCGCCGGTTGGGCTGAGCTGATAATTCGCGCTTGACTGCTCAAGATTCGTCGAGGCGCCGGCGCTTCTTGGCGTGGTGTCGCCACCCATACTGAGAATCAGCAGAGCTGCCATCAGCGCCCATACACACGAAACACGATTGGTGAGTCGATAAATAAAACGAGCTTTAGAACGGCGTTCAAAACTGAACGTGAGAGGCGATTTCATTATGTTGCTCCTAACGGCGCCCGAATAATGGCAAAATAGTCTTCTTGGAGTTCAGGCTTAGCGAGGTTTTCAAGTATGGGGATGTGCTTGATTGAGTGTCTGGTTACTCGTTCCTGCACGAGTCCGGCAGGCATCGACTCACGGAATGGTTTTGGAGCGTGACCAATTACTGAACCTATACCTGCGCCTGAAGTCTGTCGGGGTGGTAATTAAATAACGGCAGAGTCTAACTTGGAATTAAGCAACGCGCAATAATTATTTCAAACGTCATGGTCCAAAGCGTTGCCGATATTCGGTCGAAGTAATGAATGCCTTAACCATCTCGGCATTCACAAAATTCCCGTTGAATTGATTTAGTTTCGTCAGCCAGAAATCGTAGCCCGAATAGTCTATGTCTGGTAAGTCGTTTGGATTGCGGCGCAGGTAACCAAAGTATTGCATCAATACAAACGCGCGATTGAACTCCGCGTTGTATGGATTCTGATTCTCGGCGACCTGTCGCACAGCTTGCACGCGCGCGGTGATATTGCTGGTGTCCGTTGCCGATCCAAATAAGCCGATGAGCGCTGCCCGCTCGCTCGATGACAGTACACGGCCGGCGTTCGTGTTCAGCTGGTCGACAAACTGCGTTGGAGTCATCGAAGTTGGGAAAGCAGCGGTGAATCGTGAGCGCTGGACGAACTCGGCGATGAAGCTTTGCTTGTTATTTTCCAGCACTGTCTCCCAACCTGTTTGACCTACAATCAGACCCTGACCAATCTGCTGCGTATCCGGTAGAAATTCGTTGAAACGTACAATCGGCACGGGCAGTTGGTGCGCGCCGCCGAACGTTGAACCGCCACTGGCGTCGCCGTAAGCAGCTTTATAGAGTCGTTCGACCAAATAACCCGTCTGCTGAAATTCGATCGACACGAAGAAAGCGGCAGACACATCGCGGCGCTTTTGATTGCACAGAGCAAACTCCACTTCGTCACGGCCATCGCGAGCCGTAGAAGCGTTAGTGTTTCTTTGTTCGACATACTGTGTGGGCTGTATGCAGTTATCGATTTCTAAAGTCCAGAAACCGAAGCCGCTCTTGTCAGGTTCGCGATTCAGAAAATCGAGATAGTGTTGCCTCACGAAAAAACTTGTCTGGTCGATCGGATTCGTGCCGTTAACAGTCTCGTTATCTGTGATATTGACTGTGGCAACGGACGGAGAGCCCAAAGTAGTTCCGGTTGAATTGCTCAGAGTGACGATAAAGCTCTCGTTGCCTTCGGCATATGAATCGTCAACGATGGGAATGGAGATAGTCTTGGAAGTTTCATTCGCGGCGAAACGTAAAGTACCGGCTTGGGGCAGGTAGTCGCAGCGCGAAGATGCTTTGCCATTAGTGATATTGCACTTGTTTGCTCCGGCAGTGTCGCTGGTTGCGTAATCGACGGTCGCTGCTGTTGACGTGTCTCCCAAACGCGTGACGGTCAAAAGGGCGTCGCCACCTTCAGTGACTAAAAGATTCGCTGTATTGAACTGAAAGGCGCTGGCCGATCCGGATGTGCCGAACTGTCCGCGAATTTCTTGTCCGGTGAAAGAAGAATTATGCAACTCAATGTAGAGAAGACCGTTCTTCAGATCCTGAACCTGCGCCGGCGTGAGAGTTATTGTGAAATCCGTAAACTGGCCCAGCGGCAGCGGAAACAGCAGCGGCCCATTGCTTCCCGGCGCAGCCGGCCCGTAAATCCCGGCAGAAGTTTCTTGAGCCACTAGTCCACTAAAGCCGCCCGACACTTTGGCCGTAATCTGATCAGCATTCAGCAGGATCGTGGCCGTACCGGTGGCGGGCGAATTTGAAGGCGGCACAGGTTGTGCGCCATTCAGGTTGGCCACAAAAAGCGTAGGTTGCTTGCCTGAGATTTCGTAAACCGCGCCGTTAGTGTTCGACACCACGAATAGATCGCCGTTTGGGCCCGTTTCGATATCAGTCGTGATGCCGAAGTCTTTTCCGATCAAGAGGCTCTCGCTCTCGGTGATATCAAATTTGTCCGCATTATCGGCGACCAGATCGTTAAGCCGAGGATCGCTAAGCAGAAAGTGCAGGCGGTCGTTCGTCAATTTGAAACGGAATAGATAACCGCCGGACAAGAACGTTCGCGCCGCACCGACAAACATATCACCTTCGTATTGGGGGCCAATTCCCCTCCCTTGCACGAACCCAAGCGCCGCCGGAGCTACCGCATATTTCCAACTAAACTCGGGATCGTTGTAATGCGCGCCCGGCAACATGTAGAGGCGCGAGAGCGCGGCTGCGGGCGTGTCGGCGATCAGAGAAGGCGGCCAACGGAGTTGTTGTAGATCAATCGAACCATAGCCGGTTTCGATCTGCTTGAATTGCGCGACGCGACTGTTGGGTCCCATCATCTGAATCCACCCGTTGTTCGCGCCCTGCGTGATTCGATTCATCTCGTCAAAGGCATCGTCGCCGTTCTCCTGATCCCAGAGATTTCCGGAAAGCGGATCGAAGCCCATCCCGAAGCCGTTGCGCACGCCGTAAGCGTAAATCTTCTTGATGTTAGCGGCCGCCTGCCCAAACAGCGTCGTGGAAACATTGTAGAAAGGATTGTCCGTTGGCGTTGAGCCATCATCATTCAAACGCAGAATGAATCCCGTCAAATGAGCGTTGTCCGGGTCTGGTCCACCGAAATTGTCGTCAGACGCAGTTGGGCCGGGACAGGTCGCGGTGGGGCCGCAGGGAAGATTCTGCAGGAAGCCACGACGCCCGTTGTCTCCCATCAAAATGTAGAGCTTGCCATCAGGCCCGAACCGCAGAATGCCGCCGTTGTGATTTCCGCGTAATGGCTGATTCGCATCAGCTTGCAGGGCGCGCAAGGTAAGAATATTTCGATCCTGGGCCAGCGTCGTGCCATTCCAGATAAAGCGATCGACGCGATTGCTCATCAACGAAACATCGGCCAGGTTCGTCGAATCTACGAGCGGGTTACTATTCTGAGTCCAATACAGATAAACGTAGCCATTCAAAGCAAAGTTAGGGTGGAGAGCGATGCCGAGCAGTCCCCGCTCTGACGCGCTATTGACGGCAAGATCAAGCACCGTACTCTGCACCGCGCCATTTACGACTCGCTGGACCTTGCCCGTATTTTTTTCCAACACCAGGAAATCGTTGGCGCCAATGAAAGCCATCGTCGTCGGTTGCGACAAACCAGTGACGACGGTCTTTACCGAAAGATTTGGATCGAGCATCGATGGCCCAGCGGCGGATGGTGGATTCACTGTGGTTTGTAGATTGGCTGAGTTATTACCAGGGTTCGGATCGTTCTCCGTCGCCGTCACACTCGCGATATTGCTTAGTTGGGCCGGTCCGCCCAAGTCCGGCGATTGTGGAAGAATCACAATGCTGACGTTCGCTTGCGCCCCAATCGACATCGAGCCCAGATTGCAGGTCACAGTCACGGTGCCAGTGCATAAACCCTGGTTGGGCGTTGACGAAATAAAGTTGACGCCGGGAGGTAAGGTATCCGTGATGGTGACATTCGTAGCCGGCGAAGGCCCATTGTTCGTCACCGCAATGCGATACGTAAGATTCGCCAAAGCTGTCGCGGGATTAGGCGATGCAGTATTCGTCAAAGCGAGATCTGCGCTCGGTGCACCTGAAACGACGAGTTGAACCAGAGCCGAATGCTTCAGGGTTCCAAAGGTCGTATTAATCGTCAGCGAGTAAGTGCCCGGAGGCGTTGCTGCCGTCGTATTTATTGTCAGCGTCGCGGATTTCGCGGATACGTCGCTAATCACAATTGAAGGCGGACTGAAACCGGCTGTCGCATCATTCGATAGTCCGCTGACGCTGAGATTAATTGTGCCTGTAAAACCACCTGCCGGCGTCGCCGTAATACTGAAAGTAGTGCCGCCGCCGGGGCTTACTGTACGGGATGCAGGACTCACTGAAACTGAGTAATCAAATGTCGTGGTGAAGTCCGAGATCTTTGTAATGAACGCGTCTTGCGCTCCGCCGGGCGCGGACTGTGCGGGTAGAACCAAAGGAAAATTAGCAGATGAAGTATAGCCGGTAATATAAACATTGCTCGACGAATCAAGCGCGATCGGATTCGTTGCTGTCACCGAACTTACGTTGCTTTCATTCGCGCTCCCGCCAAGATAGGTCGAATACAAAATGAAAGCGCCGCTTATGTTCAGTTTTGTTACGAACGCATCGAAGCCGCCACCACTTGCAGCTTGGAGCGGAAGGATCGTGGGAAAGTTCGTTGAGGAAGTAAAGCCAGTGACATAAACCTGACTGGATGAGTTGACTGCGATGCCGGTGCCGCGATCGTCACCGGCGCCGCCGAGATAAGTCGCATAAACCTTCGTTCCGGCACTTGAAATCTTTGCGACGAACGCGTCGAACGAACCGCCGATAGTCGGTTGAGCAGGATTCAGTACGGGAAAATTGTTCGAAATTGTTTGGCCCGTGACGTATACGTTGCTTCCCGTATTGTCGATGGCGATGCCGTAGGCTTTGTCGTCACTGACGCCGCCAAGGTACGTGCAAAAGATCAGCGAGGCGACTCCGGTCGCGTTCGTATCAATCTTCGCCACGAACGCGTCAAAGCTGCCGCCAAAGCTGTTCTGAAATGCATTCGTCGTAGGAAAATCCGGGGCACTTGTAAATCCCGCAATGTAGGCGTTTCCGCTTGAGTCAATTGCCACGCCGCTCCCTCGATCCGTGCCGGAGCCGCCAAGATAAGTTGAATAAAGCAATGCCGAACCCGTTGAGTTTATCTTCGTCAGGAATGCGTCCGTGTCTCCTGCGCGCGTGCCTTGATATGCGTTTATTGTTGTGGGGAAGCCGATTGATTTCGTGCCGCCGGTAACATAGGCGTTGCCATTAGAATCCACCGCGATGCCTTCGGTCGAATCATTCTCTTCACCACCAAGAAAGGTTGAATAAACTAAGGCATTGCCTTGCGCGTTGAGTTTAAGAACGACCCCGTCAAAGTCTCCGCCGCGATAACTCGCAGCGAACGCGCCCGGAGTGGTAGGGAAGTTGATCGAGGAAGAGTCAACGCGGCCTACGACGTATGCGTTTCCGCCGTTATCGATCGTCATGCCGTCAGCACGGTCGAGACCGGCGCCGCCGACATAAGTCGAATAAATAACATTCGTCCCAGTAGCGTCGATCTTCGTCACGAACATGTCAGCCAATCCGGCATTGGCGCCAAAAGCGGCGCCGCTCAAAGGGAGGTTGGCGGAACTCGTCGTGCCGGCGATATAAATATTGTTGCTGGAATCAACCGCGATACTACTTCCCAGGTCATCCCTGCTACCTCCGAAATAGGTCGAGAAGATGAGCGTCGGGTCGATCACAAGTGGCTTCGTTCGATCGTAAGCGGCAATATCAAATCCAACCTGACGCTTGCCGAGCAAAACGAATCGCCCTTCAATGAGTCGGCGGTCACCATCAATTTCTTGATAGACCACTGGTTTTTGTTGGCGGACTTCGCCGGCTGAAGTGCGCAGCACGAGATCGCCCGAGTCTGAGATCTGAATCGTCACTTGCCGATCGAAAACCAGACGAATTGTGCGCGGGTCGGCGTGCGGAGCTATTTCAAAGTCGTATTCGAGTTGCTGTTGACTGCCATAGTAGGTTAGATCGATGCCCGGATAAATCTTCTCATAGCGAACCGCGCGAAAAGTCGGAACATCGGTGCGCCACTTTCGAGGATCGTTGCCGATGAAGTAATTGCGTCGCTCGGGAAGGGGATCGACTCCTCTAGCGCTCGCCTTTGAATTTGCGCCGAATAATCGGAACCGCAAGTGCTTTTGCGGCACACTGTGTCGATGAACAGTTGATGTCTGGGAGCTTAAACCGTTGCTCCCATCATGATTGTTGGTCTTACGTTCTGCCGTTCCGAATGCAAAGACAGCTTCAGTTGCAGAGACAGCAAGTCCATAGCCACTCTGTCGTGAGATGAATTTTGGGTTCTTGCCGCTCGACCCGGGCGCAGGCTCGAAGCTGAGAGGTAGTTGCGAGAGCACCTCCCTTGCTTTCTGCTTAGAGGTAAGCTCATCAATTATTGGATTAGAAGACGACGAATCTTCTCTTTCTGCCGTGCCGGTATGGGAGAAAAGAAGGAAGGTCACAATCAATAGCAAGAGGCCAGCCGCCGCCCTTCGAAAACCACGAGAGGTCTGATTACTCATGAGTCTTACATTCTAATCGAGTAGCGGTGCCGTTACGACAACGGCTTGCACGTCACAAGACTCATTTGCCTTCGTCTTGCCCCTCTGAATGCTACCGGGTCAAAAACAGAAAGGCCAAGCGCAGTGAACACGATTTCCAATCGCGTTCGACCGCCTCGGCCTTGGGTTCCCGAATCGCTTTCTTTAGCTACCCTAGAAAAGCCAACGTCGGCGTCGCAAACGTCGAGAGATTTGGAAAAACCGTTGCCCGATCGTTAACTGCCAGTCCATACCAAGTGGCCAAAGTTGCCGCGTATTGATCCACAGAGGTCGTCGGGATCCAGCGGCCTCGATTGTCTGTGTCATCCGGCCCTCCCAGTTGCAGCGTGGGATAGCCAAAAGGTAGACCGCTTCCATCCGGCCGTCTCGTTCCATAAAACATCCCGCCCGCGACTGATCCGCCCATAATAAATGCATGACTGCCCCATGCATGGTCCGAGCCCACACTCGCTGCGCCAGATCCCGATGGCTGTAGCGTGCGCCCGAAGTCCGAAAGCGTGAACGTTGTCACATTATTACTGAGTCCCTGCGCCACCATTTCATCATAGAAGGCCCGCATTGCCTGGCTCAGTTGCGTAAGCAGATTGCCCTGACCGCCGGCGCCATTGGGGACCGTCGGGTCAGTCGAAGTTTCGTTCGTGTGCGTATCAAAGCCGCCGACCGAGCAGAAGAAAACCTGTCGCTTCATCGTAATTCCGGTCGCGTCTTTTATCTTGATGAGCTTGGCGACTTGCTTCAATTGATTGCCCAGCGACGTAGTGGGAAACGTGGCTGTAAGCGTGGGATCGGGTTGATTCAACGCCGTGTCGGCAGTTAAGGCCTGACTGGTCGTATCGCTGGCTGACTTGATCAGTGTGGCATCCAAATCATAACCGAGCAACGTTCGATAGTTGCTGCCGGCATTGTTTGGATTAACCGCCGATGGTCCGCTCCAGTTTAGCAGCAACAAGTTCGCAAGTGTGGTCGGGGCAGCCGCAATGGCCAGTTGCCGCGAATTGACGCCGGTACAGAAGAGAGTTGAGCCCGCCAGCGAAATGTTCATCGGCAAGGCAACGCTGCCGTTGAGCGTATTTGTTTTGTCGGCTACTCGGCCGCCCCAGCCCGTCTGGCCCACAGTGTTTGCGACTGAAGTTACTTGCTGCGCAACTTGATCGGAATGCGAAAACAGTTGATAGGGACGCCCGATTCCTGCTTGGTATTGAGCACGCGTAATAGGCCGCACCAGCGAACCATAATTGCAGAGAACCGCCAGCTTGCCTGCGTTCCAAACATCGAGCAGTCCCTTAGCCTGCGCCGGATTTGCCACGTCGGGAGATAAGTTTGGATGGAAACCGAAAGCAACACCGCTGGTGTTTGAAGGGGTGAATTTCACCAGCGCCGATTGAGGAACCGCCAAACCCGACGCGTTCCGCACGGAAAAATACCCGCCCGTCGCGTTGTAGTCATCGAACGGAATGATCATGTTGTTGCAGTCTGAGCCACCGCTAAGAAAGATGCACACCAGGGCTTTGTAATCTGCGGCGACATCCGGTTGCTGTTGGACCATCGCATTAATCAGGTTGAGCTTTTCCATACTGGCGAGCATAGCTGCGCCAGTTAGCCCACAGACGGATGTTCTGAGAAATTTCCTGCGTGAATCGTTCATGTGTGTTACCTCTCCACCTGATATTGCGACGAAGTCGCGAGCAGATAAATCGCCGTGCGTGTGCGGCCCGCCGGATCGGAGCTGGCGATCGCGTTGACTGACGTCACGATATTATTCTTCACCAATTGCGACATGTTTCCGTGCATCATGCCGGCATTCAACGCGTCCACAAGTTGTGTGGGATTGCCGGCCAAAGACTGGTACCTGGAGTAATTGACTTGCGTTCCGGTCGGACGATTACTTCCAGCGACCCCCGGAATTCCATTCCCACTGTTGGCGAGGAATAGTGTATTGGCGAAATTTGCTCTTTGATAAGTAGTCGATGTGTCGAGCAGCCCGAACTCCGGACCGACAAGATTTGTTCCAGGCAAGGCAAAGTCCGCAGGATAGTAGCTGAAGACCGTGGGCGGATTGAATAAGTTCTGGCCCAACGGGACCGTGAAGCTTCCAGCGCCCGTGTTGTTCGTCGCCAGCACGCCATCGCTGCTCGCATTGAACGTGCGGAGCATGTGGGCAATCCACAGGACGGGCTCGCGTAGATGGCCGTAGTTCGGATCGGTTTTCACATCTCCACGAGCTTCGGGATCGAGGAGAATTGCGTTGATAACCGCTTTCATATCGCCCCGCGTTCCGGAACCGTTGTTCGCAAACGCTGCTGCACAGCGTCCTACATAAGCGGGACTGGGATTGCTGGTTATTAACTGATGGATGAGTTGCGTGCAAAGGTACGGCCCTGTATTCGGGTGATTAAACAGATTATCAATCGCCAGATTGAGTGAATCGCGCGCGTACTGTTGAGTATTCGCGACGTTCGTGCAATTCGAGCAGGCCTGAACGACTAGCGGAGTTGAGTGGTTGACGTCCGTCAAGAGTGTCTTCTGTGCAATGTCATATCGACCTGTATTAGCGTTGGGCACCATTGGGTCGAAATAGTTCGTCACGGGCGTACTAACGCCATTGATGATCGTGACTGTGTTTGGCGCCAAATCCCAACCGGTGAACACACGCGCCAGATTCGTGATAGTCGCCTGATCATAGCTCGGGACACGATTACCCTGGGCGTCCAGCACCGGCGTGCCGTCCTGATTCAGCGTATCCACGCCAATCGAGAACAATTGCATGATCTCACGGGCGTAGTTCTCATTCGGCGTCGGATTGGTGCGGTTTACCACCGAATTCCCTCTCATGTTCAGGTACTCGCCCATTCCCGGATTGAGAGTTATCTCATACAGTAGGGTGCGGAAATTACCGAACGCGTTACGATCGATTGTCTGAAGGTACGGAGCAAACCAGCTCGCTTCGTTATTATTCAAGTCGCGGCCGCTGACGACGATCAGTTGGTGTAAAGC
>WNGL01011680.1_pt1 | contig 10042 bp, 13 predicted proteins | sample 5400591 | NCBI WGS metagenome assembly WNGL01 (sample SAMN13153377, study PRJNA577476) | soil metagenome | isolation source: 80 cm soil or saprolite under Garry oak tree replicate 1 | place: USA:California | collected 2016-06-15 | reverse complement strand
CGCACCCCTTGCAGAGATCGCGGCGGATGGCGGGCTTCGTCTTCACGGCGGTCTTCGACATCGGCACCCCTTCCGGCGGCGAAAGGCGGGCATTTTGCCATGGTCGCCCGCCTCTCCGATATCTCCCGGTAATCAATTTCCGTTCGCCCGAGACCCGCGCCCCGGATGGGCGGGCGGGCGCGACGGGGACTCACTCCGCGTACGGCCGGTCGGGGCGCCGCGGGCAGGGCTCACGCGTGGTTTCGGAGCATGAGCTCCTTCGGATCGGGATCGAGGTACGTCTGCCCGGCGAGGGACGCCATCCCGCGGCTCCGCGCGTGATGACGGAAGAGCGTGAGCGGGACGACGAGCGGCACGACGCCGCGGGCGAAGTCCTCGACGGCTCCGGCGAGCTCGCGCCGGTCGGCCGCCGGGAGCACGTCGCGAAAGTGGCCGAGCAGGTGCGCGAGCACGTTCGCATGGCGGCCGCGGGTCGCGGGCACCCGGAGCGCCTCCATGAAGCCCTCGCCGTACGCGGCGACCGCCGGCGCGACCGAGCCCTTTCCGAGGCCGCCGACGAGCGCGCCGAGTCGCCGGTACGCGGCCGGGCTGTGGGAGAGGAGCGCGAGCTCGTGCGCGGCGTGGAACGCGACGAGATCGCCGCGGCGCATCCCGCGGGCCCGCGCCGCCTTCCAACGCGCGTACGCGAAGATCCGCTCGACGAAACCCTCGCGGAGCGCGGCGTCCTCGAGCCGCCCCTCCTCCTCGATCGGGAGGAGCGGCAGCCGCGCGGCGAGGACGCGAAGGAATGCGCCGACCCCGTCGCGCCGAGGCGTGCCGCCCTTCGCCGGGTGGACCCGCACGCGCTCCATCCCGCAGGAGGGCGAGTCCTTCTTCGTCACCCAGCCGTCGAGGTCGAGCCGCGCGAGCTCGCCCACGCGTGCGTCGGCGAAGCGCGCCATCGCCTCGGTGAGGTCCTTGCCGCTCTTCTCCGCGACGAGGCGCGGCGCCGCCGAGGGGGCCACGAGCCGGATCGGCTCGCGCGGCACCCCGAGCCCGAGCTCGAGCTCGGGGCAGACCTCGACCCACTCGACGAAGGGGCCGAGCGCGTCCACGAGGAACGCGGAGCGCCTGTGCTGCCCGTCGTAGCGAACCTTCCGCCCGAGCAGGCAGGCGGAGACACCGAGGCAAAGCTTGTTTCGCGCCACGGGACCGATGCTAGCAGGAGCGCGGCAGGGCGAATGGCTCACGCCTCCCGCCGGGCGAGCAGCACCCCGGCCGCGAGCCCCGCGGCGACCGCGACGATCCCGCGCAGCGGCCCGCGCCGCCGCGCCACCGGGACCGGGAGCGCGGGGCGCGTCTCGAGGACCGGCTCGCCCACGGGGACCGAGCGCGCCACCGGCTCGAGCCCGATGTCGCTCCTCCGCTTCGCGCCCTGCCGCTTCCCCTCCGGCGAACGCTGCTCGATGAGCACGTTCACCTCGGCGCCGACGAGCAGCACCAGGGAGGAGATCCACATCCAGAGGAGCAGGACGATGACGCCGCCGAGCGAGCCGTAGGTCTTGTCGTAGCTCCCGAAGCTCGACACGTACCGGGAGAAGCCCCACGAGGCGACCACCCAGAGGACGACCCCGAGCGCCGAGCCCGGCGTGATGAACTTGAACGTCTGCTCGACGTCCGGGAGCACGTAGTAGAGGAGCGCCCACAGGAACATCATGACGAGGCCGGCGACCGGCAGGCGCAGGAGGGTGATGGCCGTGCCGATCGGGCCGCCGATCCAGTCCGCGAGCGGCGCCGCCGCGACCGCGACGAGCGCGGCGGCGAGCGCGAGCACGCCGGCCACGAGCGTCATGCCGATCGCGATCGCGCGCACCTTCCACCAGGACCGCTGCTCCTTCACGTCGTAGCAGCGGTTGAGCGCGCCGACGAGCGCCATCACGCCCCCGGAGGCGGACCAGATCGCGACGAGCGCGCCGACGCCGAGGAGCGTCACGCTCTGCTGCCCCCCGAGCTCGCGGATCCGCTCGCCGAGGATCTGGGTCGCGGGGCCGGGCGCCACCTGCCCGAGCTGGGCGACGATCGAGTCCGCCTGCTCCGTCGTGACGACCACCGACGCGAGCGCGACCAGCATGAGGAGGAACGGGAAGAGCGAGAGGATCCCGTAGAAGGTGACGGTCGCGGCGAGATCGGTGATCCCGTCATCGGAGATCTCGTCCTTCACCCCGACGAAGAACTCCTTCCAGCTCATCCCGCTCCCCGGCAAGCGCATCGGATCCCCCTCCCGGGCGGCCGGATCACCACCGCCCCGGAGGGAGGATGGTCATCGCCGGTCGGGGAGCGCATGGCCGGCGCGGTCCGCGCGAGAGGGCCGCGCCGACCGCAGGGAGCGCGCCGGGGATGCCCGGCGGCCGAGCGCCCGGGCTCCTGGCGCCGGCTCAGCGCCCGGGCTTGCGTCCCGCGGACGCGCGCTGCACGGCGTACCGGACCACGAAGACGATCGCGATCGGCACGAGGAGCCGCGGCTTTCGCGCGATGACCGCGACGACGGCGGCGAGGAGCAGCGCGAGCGGCCAGCTGACGCGAAGCATCGGCCGCGGATGATAGGCCACCTCGACGGGCGGGGCGACCCCGGCGACAATGAGCCGCGATGAAGCTCCCGTGGTGGTTCCCGTTCGGCGCAGTGCCGGAGCTGCCGGCGCGCCGGCTCGCCGTGGACCTCGACGCCGTCCCGCCCCCGCAGATCCTGGACGTCCGCACCGCGGGGGAGTTCCGGCGCGGGCGCATCCGCGGCGCGGTCTCGGTGCCGATCGCGGCGCTCCCGGCGCGGCTCGCGTCGCTCGGGCTCGACCGGAGCCGCCCGGTCGTCGCGATCTGCCTCACCGCGCACCGTTCCATCCCGGCGGTCCGGCTCCTGCGCGAGGCGGGCTACGACGCGTTCCAGCTCGCGGGCGGGATGCTCGCGTGGCGGGCGGCGGGGTTCCCGGAGGAGCGCGGGTAGCGCCACCCGCGCTACCCCACCCGCTCCCAGACGAACACGTCGGTCCGGTAGGCGAGCACGAGCTCGTCCTTCCCCGCGGTGTCGGGGTGGGTGGCGAGGAGTGCCCGCACCTCCGCGAGCACGGCGGCGCGCTCCGCCTCGGGCATCGCGGCGACGAAGCTCACCGACGCGATCCGCTCGACGACCCCCTCCGGCGGGAGGGCATGCGCATTCGGGAAGTGCGCTTCCTCCACCGGGCGGAACAGATCGCGGGCGGCGTCGAACGCCGCGTGCCAGGCGCCGGTGCGGTAGCGGGGCGCGTCCCCCTCCTGCCGGTTCACGATCGCGGAGAGCGCGGCCACCCAGGGGACGGCGTCGTCGCGCACGTTCCAGACGAGCGCGAGCCGCCCGCCGTGGCGGAGCGCGCGGTGCGCCTCGCCGAGCGCGCGGCGCCCGTCGAACCAGTGGAACGCGGACGCGGCACAGATCGCGTCCACCGCGTGCCGCCGGACCGGGAGCGCCTCGGCGAGCGCGCGCACGAGCAGGACGCCCTTCCCGCCGGCCTGGCGGATCATCGCCGCCGACGGCTCGAGCGCGACGACGGTCGCCCCGCGCGCCGCGGCGAGCCGGGAGAGCTTGCCGGTCCCGGCGCCGAGGTCGAGCAGCGTGCGCCCGGTGCGCAGGGACAGGAGCCGGGCGAGCAGATCGACCGCGTCGGCCGGGTACTCGGGGCGCGAGCGCTCGTACGGGCCGGCGGCGGCCTCGAACCCGTGGATGGCGCCGGTGGGTCCCACGAGTCGAAGTTACGCCCGCCTCCCCTTCCGCTACAATCCGCGCGTGAAGCTGCGCCTCCCCTTCGACTCGCCCCTTCCGGAGCGGACCGGTCCCAAGATCGCGGTCCTCGCGATGCTCGCGGCGGGTGGCCTCGTGGCGCTCCTCGTGCCGATCGTCTTCGCGATCGTGCTCCTCGAGATGCTGCGCGGGTGAGCGGCGTGGCCGGGACCATCGGACACGGGCCTCCGGGAGGCGACGGCGCCGACCTCGGCGCGGGCGCGATCCTCGACGGCCGCTGGCGGATCGAGACGCTCCTCGGCATCGGCGGGATGGGCTCCGTCTATCGGGCCGAGCACGTCCACGTGGGCCGCAAGGCGGCGGTGAAGGTGCTCCACGCCGAGCTCTGCCGGAACCCGCCGGAGCGGGAGCGGTTCCGCCGCGAGGCGCGCGTCGCGAGCCGGATCCGGTCCGCGCACGTCGTCGAGGTGCTCGACTTCGGCGAGGACGCGGCGGGCCGGCCGTACCTCGTGATGGAGCTGCTCGAGGGGGAGCCGCTCCGGGCGGTGCTCGACCGGGAGGGCCGCCTCGCGCCGCCCCGCGCCGTGCGGCTGCTCCGCCAGCTCCTCGACGGGCTCGCCGCCGCGCACGCCGAGGGGATCGTCCACCGCGACCTCAAGCCGGAGAACCTCTGGCTCTCGGGGACCGGGCCGGACGAGCTCCTCCGCGTGCTCGACTTCGGGATTGCGAAGTGGACGGAGGTCCGGAGCGACGCGACGCGGACCCAGACCGGGCTCGTGGTCGGCACGCCCGAGTACCTGTCGCCCGAGCAGGCGGTGGGCGGCGAGGTGGATCGCCGCGCGGACCTGTACGCCGCGGGGATCCTCGCGTTCGTGATGCTCACCGGGCGCCACCCGTTCGACACCTCCGACCTCCGCGCGCTCGTTGCGGCGCACGCGTTCGAGCGCGTGCCGAGCCCGTCCTCGGTCCTCCCCGAGCTCGCCGCCTGGCCGCGGCTCGTAGACTTCGTCGCGCGCGCGACGGAGAAGGACCGGGCCCGGCGGCCGGGCTCCGCGGTCGACCTTCGCGCGATCCTCGACGGCGCGGAGGCGCCGGTGCGCCCGCCGGCGGCGCGCATCACCGCCCCCCTCCCGGGCGTCCGCCACACGCCGCACGCGGTCCGGGCGAGCTTCCTCGGCATCCCGTCGGCGTCGCTGCCCTCGTCGGTGAACCTCACGCTCGTCGCGGTCCGGATCCTCCCCTGGGACGACCGAGCACCCGCGCTCGCGCCTGGCGCGCGCGCCCGCGCCCTCGCCGACCACGACGCGCTCGTCCTCCCCATCGTCCGCGCCTACGAGGGCCGGCGGCTCGCGTGCGAGGAGGGCACCACGGTCCTCGCGTTCCGCTCGCCCACCGACGCGGTGCAGTGCGCCGCCGCGGTGCAGGACGCGGCCGCGCGGGCGCAAGCGACCCCGTCCTGGTCCGCGTCGCTCGGTGTCGGCGTAAACCAGGGCGAGGTGCGCTTCGAGCGCGGCCACGTCTCGGGGATGCCCATCGGCACCGCGAAGGCGGTCGCCCTCTCCGCCGCGCCGGGCGAGGTGTGGCTCACCCGCGCCGTCTGGCTCACGATGGCGCGCTCGGAGGCGCCCGCGGAGGAGATGGGCCCGCGCGTCCTCCACGGCGAGGCGGAACCGCTCGTCCTCTACCGCGTCGTCCGCGAGCGCGGCGACCTCCCCTACGGCGGCCGCCATCTCGCGCGCGCGGGCGGAGCGCGCCGCTCGCGATTCTTCGAGCCCGTCCGCACGCCGCTCGCCTCGATCCAGGTCGCGGGCGAGACCGAGGGGCGCGCCCGCGCCACCGCGCGGGTCGCGGCCGCGACCGCCGGGCTCTGCGCGGCAGGGGCGGTGTCCGTGTCGGCGACCACCGCGCGGATGTTCCTGCGCGGCGCGGCGCTCGTCACGGGCGGCCGGAAGGACCCGACCGCCCTGCTCGCCCGCGCGATCGCCGCGCTCGACCGTGCCCGCCGCTCCGCCGCGGAGCGTGCGCCGCAGCTCGCGCTCGCGCGCCGGCGGCCCGGCGCGAGGCCCTGAGACCTCGCCAGCGCTTCGCAGTCAGCGCCTCGCCGCCTCGATCGTGCGGATCCCCTCGCGCGCCACGTCGCCCTCGCCGCACTGCCCGTCCGCGCCGATGAGGTGCTTCACCCGTCCGAGCGCGTCCTCCGGTGCGGGCTCGCGCTCGTCGATCCGGTGGAGCGCTCGGAGGACGCGGGGCGAGCGGGTCTCGACGAGCGCGCGCGTCGCGAACCGCCGGCGGTCGCACTCCCAGACCTCCGCCTCGTCCTCGAGCGCGCCGAGCGCGTCGCCGCTCCCCACCACCACCGCGCGAGTCCACCAGCGGTAGGCGTCGCGGACGCTCCCGTGCCCCGCCGTGGCGTGCGCGGCGGCGAGCCGGCCGCGCAGGTACAGGACCTTCGGATCCTCTGCGCCGCGCTCCGCGGCGCGGGCCTCGATCGCGGCCTCCGCGCCGCCGAGGTCCCCGCGCGAAATGCGCCGCTCGATGCCGCCCGACACCCACCACCACCCGGCGCCCGCCGCAAGCGCGGCCGCGAGCAGCGCCGCCGCGGGGCGGAGGGGGACCGCCGCGGCGAACGCCGCGAGGGCCCGTCCCGCCTGGAACACGGGGTTTCCGCGCCGACGGATCGCCCGCGCGAGCGTGCGCGGGTCCGGGGGCGCGACGCCGAGCACGCGCCCGAGGGTCGCGTTGCCGTAGGGCGGCCCCGACTCACCCTCCTGCGCCGTCGCGGGCCGCACGCGATAGAGCCGCACGTCCTCCTCGATCCCCTTGAGCCGCCGGGCGCCGAGATCGTCCACGTCGAGCTGCGACGGATCCGCGACGAGCCGCACGGCCTCCGTGAACCAGACCTCGCCGGCCGCCGCCTCGGCCTCCACCCGCGAGGCGAGGTTCACCGCCTCCCCGAAGACGTCGTGGGGGACGGCGCCGCTCCCCACGAGCCGGATCTCGCCGAGGGTGACGACGATCTTCACCTCGATCCGCTCCTCGGGCGGCACCCGCGTCCCGAAGTCCCAGAGCCGGTCCTGGAGCGCGGTCCCGCAGAGGAGCGCCGAGGTGGGCGCGCCGAAGAGGACGAGGTACGCGTCGCCGATGGTCTTCACCGGCCGTCCGCCGAAGGCACGGACCACCGGGAGCACGAGCTCGTCGAGGAGCGCGAGCATGCGAGCGTTCTCCGCGCGCGACTGGCGGCTCGTCGCGGCGGTGAAGCCCTTCATGTCGGTGAGCATCACCGCGAGGTTCTCGGTGCGTATCCGCACCCGCCCGGGATCGCACGCGAGCCCCCGGGGGTCAAGGCGCCCTCCCGCGAGCGCGTGCGGCAGCTTGGCGAGCGAGCGCCCGGGAAGGTGACCCCTGGTCGTGGGAGCCCTATCCGGGCCGGCGCGAACATCGGACCCGCGAGCTAGCTTGCGGGGCGATGGTCTCGCTCGCCCTCACCGCGCTCGTAGCCGGCGCCGCCGCCACCGCCGCCGCGCTGCTCGTGCTGCGCCGCAGGCGTTCGCGTCCGTCGCTCTGGATCGGGCCGCGGATCACGCCCGCGCCCGCCGGGCTGCAGCACCTCGCGAGGACGCTGTCGGAACTCTCGGACGTCGGGATCCACCTCCGGCCGGAGCGGTCGAGCGCAGGGAAGCCTCGCCTCGGCTCGCTCCTCGGCATCCGGTAGCGCCGCGCCTCCCTGCGACCCTCGTAGACGTCGCGATCGAGGGCTGAACGTCCCGCGCTCGCGGGACGGCGGTGGGCGCTGCGTGCATCGACACGCACGCCCCTTCGTGCTCTCCTTCGAGGGAGTTCGGGGAGATTCGACGGGTGATGCATGGGGCTTGCCGACTGGCTTCGCGTGTTCCGCTCGCTCCACGAGCGCGCGAAGAAGAACGAGCTGAAGGGCGCCGACGCGGACGACTATCGCGGCGGCTGCGACGAGCTCGCGCGGGCGCTCATGGCCGCGCAGAAGCTGACCCTCAAGCCAGGCGAGACCCCACGGCACACCCTGCGGGTCGCGCGCGCGCTGCAGGTGACCATCGAGGGCAAGGTGACGCACGTCCGCGCCACCACCATCGAGATCTCGGTCGCCGGCTTCTCCGCCCTCCTCGCGAAGCCGCCGCCGCACGACGACGAGCTGACCGCCACGCTGCGCGTCCCCGGCGTCGAGAAGCCGATGGCCGCGCCGATCACGGCGGGCGACTCGAAGCAGCTCGGCGGCACCGTGCGCGTTTCGTTCGTGTTCGGGAGGCTCCCCGACGACGTGCGCGCGCAGCTCGAGCTGCTCGTCATCGACACGGCGCTCGCGGGCCTCGCGACCTGACGCGCCCCGCCCCGCTCAGAAGACCGCGAGCAGCTCGACCTCGAAGACGAGCGTCGCGTTCGGCGGGATCGCCGGCGGCGCGCCCCGCGCGCCGTACCCGAGCTCGGGCGGCAGGGTGAGCTTGCGCTTGCCCCCGACCTTCATCCCGGTGACGCCGCGGTCCCACCCCTCGATCACCTCGCCCGCGCCCAGCCGGAACGAGAACGGCGCGCCCCCGACGGACGAGTCGAACTTCGTCCCGTCCTCGAGCCAGCCGGTGTAGTGGACCTCGACCGTCTTGCCGCGGACGGCCTCGGGGCCCTTCCCCTTCACGAGGTCGTCGATCTTCGGTTTGGCCATGGCCGGCATCGTAACCCGCCCCTTGCCGATCTCGCCCGGCTCCCGCTACAACGGCGCCGCATGCTCAAGCACAACGGCTACTTCGAGGGGAAGGTCCAGTCGGTCGGGTTCGAGCGGAACGGGCGGCGCGCCACCGTCGGCGTGATCGACGTCGGCGAGTTCCACTTCGGCACCGACGGCGCGGAGCGGATGACCGTCGTCTCCGGCGAGCTGTGGGCGAAGCTGCCGGGCGAGGCGGCCTGGCGCGCGTTCCCGGCGGGGACGAGCTTCGAGGTACCGGCCCAGAGCGGGTTCGACGTGAAGGCGTCGGGCCCGTCGGCCTACCTCTGCGAGTTCATCTAGCTACTCGTCGTCGTCCTTCGACGCCTTCTTCTTCGGCGCCGGAGCGTCATCCTCGTCCTCTTCGGCGAGGTTCTCCTCGTGGACGATGCCGACCTTCTTCACGATCTTCGGGGCGATCCGCTGGACGATGGGCTCGTAGACCTTGTTCACCATCTCCTCGTCGTAGTCGACCTGGGTCCCGCCGCCGGCGACCTTCACGGACGAGTCCGCGGTCTCCTCCTCGTCCTTGAACGTGCCGAGGATCTCGCCGCTCTGGACGTCGATGAGCCGGGCGTCGACGCGCCCGCTGAACTTCATCTGCTGGGTGTGGACGCTGCCGGCGACGGCGCCCGCCGTGCCGGAGTTCGTGAGCTTCCCGACGAGCGCGCCCACGCCCCAGCCGGTCCCGGCCTCGGTCTTCTTGCACGCGAAGCGGGTGATCTTGCCGGAGAGGAGGTAGCGAACCCCGAGGAGCTTCCCGATCTTCTGGGCGCTCGCGCCGTCGACCTCGCCGCTCTGCTCGAAGGAGAGCTCCGCGCGGAGGTCCTTCAGCCGCTCGCGCTCGACGATCCGGACCTTGCCCCTCGCCCGCTCCGCGATCTCGGTGGTGAAGAGATCGCGGAGCGCGTTCGACATGCGGTGCTCGCTCTGGTTCCAGCCGGAGCAGCTCCACCCGCCGGACGCGGGCGGGAAGTCGAGGATCGCCATGCGCGGCTTCTTCGCCTTCTCCTCCTTGGACTCCTTCCCGGCTGCGGAGAGCGGGAGCACGAGGAGTGCAGCCACGGCGGCGACGATCGAGACGCGCATGAGAGGGTCCCCGGGTCCGGATGGTGAAGACGCCGGGAGTGTAGCACCCTCGTGCGGCGGGGTGTCTGTCGCAAGGACGCGGGACGCGGGCGGATGGACCTCCCCCGGGGAGTTCGCCCCAGCGACCGTGGGTTGCTGCTGCCGGACGCTCAGGCGAGGAGCCGCGTCACGCTCGCCGCGAGGCCGGGCCGCGGGGCCACGAGCCGCCGGGATCCGTCGAGGAGCCAGCGCGCGCCGCGCTCCAGCCGCCGCGGTCCCGGCTCGACCCCGCGCCGGAGGAGGCCGTGCACCGAGACCTCTCCCGGCCCGGCGAGCAGCACGCCGAGCGCGGTTGCCATGAGGAGGGCGTTGAACTCCCAGCCGCCCGCCATGTTGTCGAAGCCCTTCGGGGCGTGCACCTTCGCGACCGCGACCCCCTGCGTCGCGAGCACGGCGAGCGCGCCGATGCGCGTCGCGACGCCGAGCGCGAGCGAGAC
>WNGL01011675.1_pt1 | contig 10043 bp, 9 predicted proteins | sample 5400591 | NCBI WGS metagenome assembly WNGL01 (sample SAMN13153377, study PRJNA577476) | soil metagenome | isolation source: 80 cm soil or saprolite under Garry oak tree replicate 1 | place: USA:California | collected 2016-06-15 | reverse complement strand
ATAATCTTCCCTCTGGTATGATCATATACGCACCAGAAGGATCAACTGAACTGAAGGTGCGCCAGGAGCCGTGGTGTAGTGGCCTAACATGTCTGCCTGTCACGCAGAAGATCGCGGGTTCGAATCCCGTCGGTTCCGCCTGAGCAACACCAGTGGGACACGCCGACACTCTCGTGAGCGTGTCCTTTGATTATTACGACGCGTGGCGCTTCACCAGCCGCCGGAGCGACTCTGGGTTCACGCCGAAGCGCTTGGCGACCCCTCTTAATGACATCCCGCCTTCCAATAAGAGGAACGCTTCTTCTCGCTGTTCTGCTGTCAGCTTCTGGCTCATCTGCAAGACGAGCCCTTCTTGCTGGGCCAGGCGGTGTATCGTCTCCCTCGACGTTCCCAGGATGCTAGCGACTTTGCGCAGGGACATGCCCGGTTGCTCCAGGAGCCTGATCGCCTCCCCTCGCTGCGCGGGTGATAGGCTGGGAGGAGGCGGGGGCGGCACGTGCCGCTTGTCTAGGTCCCGCTTGGGAGGCCAGTATTCAGGGCACAGCCAGAGACCGCTGTCGCGCTGCTCCCACGCTCCGGTCTTTTCCAACCCCAGAGCCAGAACGGGTAGCACGCTCGGGCGCGGGAGCACTCCCACGATCACCCGCCGTTCCAGATCGTAGATCAACCCCTCGATCATGAGCAGTCCTCCTACCATGTCGCGCCGTTCCTCCGGTGCCGCTTCGCCCCAGTAACCGGCCATGTCCGCCAGCGTTTCTCCCGCCGAAATGGCCGCCCGCGTCATGGTCTCTGCGTCCTGCTTAACAGGAATCGGCAGGGTAAAAAGCTCCGAGCGGATACGCTCCATCTGGGTGTCCAGGTCTCCCTCGGCGAGGTAGCCCTTCGTGAATGCCGTGACCAGTCGCTTTTGCTCTGCTTCAAGCTCAGCGCGGCGACGCTTCACACGTTCAGCATCCACATCCTTTTTTACCTCCTGCGAACAGCGCTCTGCAATAGCTTCCCGCCAGCTCTCAGGCAACTCGACGCTCCTGAGAATATCCCCGAACTGGTAGATGACGGTCGAGGCTCTTACCGAGAGGGAATCTGGGAGAGGGCAGTCCAGCTTTCTTACTTTGCTGGTTTCTTTGTAGTAGGGGATGCCCTTGGGCAGCATCACACGCAGCGGACGACGACAAGCAGCGCACACAATAATGCGGCTAAACTCGTGAGGACGCCGCTGCGCGTCCTTCGTTGGGCGGCGGAACTGGCTCATCTTTACCTCATTCATGCGGTTCCAGAGTTCATACGACCAGGCCGCCGGGTGCTTGCCCTCTATCAACTCACCCGCAGGGGTGAGGATTGTACCATGGCCACAACCTGGAGCGAACTCTCGCGGAAAGTCAAGCCGACGAATAGCGGCGATCGTATCTTTCGTCAGCAGGCGTTCCCCAAAACGTGCTGTCTTCGAGAGATAGTCTTCCAGTTCGTCAGCAATGGCCCTATCCGTCCATCCCAGAGCCGTTAACTCTCCGATGCGCACCAGCGCAGGGAACGTCACGGGATTGCGGCGGGCAGGCATACGGGGAGGCCGCCAGGTAGAGGGAGCACCATCGGGAGCCTTCGGATATTGCGGTTCAAGGTAGCCGAAAGGAACATTTCCATTGTGGTATCCTTCGCGAGCACGATCCTCCTTACCATCAATGGTACGCCTGGAGAGTTGTCGAATGTACACCTCGTTCATCTGCGTATCGATGAGAAATCCCATCTCAATTCCATCCTGCTGAGTTTTACCGAGATCCCATAACCCATCAGCAGTTGCCCACCAGACATGTGCCTTGCGCAAACGAGAGAGAGATACCAACGTTAACGTGGTATTACGCGACCACCGATTATTGGCATAACACAGCGCAACTTGAAACTGTCCAGCTTCCGCATCCCTCAGAAGCTGAGCGAAAACAGGGCGTTGCTCAACATCCTCGTACTTTGCGCTTTGTTCTGGCTCTTCGTACCAGCGAACGATTTTCCAGCCCTTCTTTGCGGCAAACTCAGAGATTACTCGTTTCTGCGTTACAATCGTAGCTGGGTCCTGCATCTCAGAACTATAACGAACATATCCTACAACGATACTGCCGGGACCAGGTTCACCCATCATCTGATATATTCGGCTGCGATGATACTTTTGACGAGGCATCAGCACACCTCCTTGCGGGAAACCCGCCGCGTCGGCCGATGCGCATTAAGAAGACAAAGCATCTGCATGCCAGCCTGCGCTACCTTGTTGGTTTCCCAGAGCCCGTCGGCGGTTGCCCACCAGACATGCGGCCGACGTAAATGGGCCAGAGAGCCATAGGCAGAGGCGACATTACTTGACCAGAGCCCGCTCTGAGCGCACATCACAACGTGAAACTGTGCACTCTCATCACTGAGCAGTTGGGCGAAGACGGGGCGCCGCTCAATATCTTCGTACCCGGCACTCTGCACCGATTCCACGCACCAGCGTACGATCTTCCACTGTTTCCTCGTAGCAAATTCTGTGATACGCTGCTTCTGTGTGGTAATACTCATCGAATCATGCAGCTCCGAACTGGAGCGCACGTATCCAACGGCAATACTTCCAGGTCCAGGCTCATCTATCACCCGGTATACCCAGTCAAGGTGACGTTTCTGATGGGGCATGTACCCACCTTCCTTTCATTTTTGCAACATACTCGAATGCGGTCATCAATCTACAAAAAGACTGCCCACGAAAGACTACCTACGATAGCGCACCATCAGACGGCGCCTTGCACAGACGCATGACACTTACAGCGAACTAGCTTTGAGAATCCAGGCACCTATGTGTCTCAAATGCCCCGGTACAAGCTCATAGCAATCTCATTCGTGAAGGGATCCAAGGGGTGGTAGACGTTACTACGGCGCATATGAACGGAATGCACTGCCTCCTGCCCACACGCTGGCTCAGACAGACACAACAGCGCCAGTTCCCTTCCCTAACATACCCATGCATACCCACCAGGCATAATACCAGTGAAGGCTCACCAGCACATCGAAGCAATTCACGATGCTGTCTTTCATCCTCACGGTGATCTCACGACAACCTCACGGAGCAGCATGGTGCGCACAGTACCGCCTCCACATGGCACCTGTCTCATGCTGCTCTTCCCAACTCATTACAATTCCCTCATTCTCAGCAGTATTTACAAAAATGGATATACCATCTACCGAAGCCCTTCCCGCCTTCCGTTTACCTGCCTCAACACCGGCGTTTTAACTGGCCTTTTCCACCAGCTTTACGACCGGCTGTTCACGCTGTATAGCGTCGTTTTGCCGTGGCGGTGGCAGTGTTTTAAGCCAGTCTATGACGGAGCTTATAAGGATGAGTTGGGCATTACGAGGAGCGCGTTTTAATGTGCCATCCTGCACGCGATTAACGATCTTCCGTTTGCTGTGTTGTGAGACCTCTACGATCTCTTCAATCGCGGCAGTCCGTTGGCCTGTGGTGAGCCACGATTGCATTTTTGGGTAGTGCTGCAACAGCGCAAACGCATCTTTATGCCAGGCGGCATCATGCTCGTTTAACTCGGAGCCATCATCACTTTTACTGGCGTTTTTACTCTCGATTGAAGGTTCTTTTTGAACTCGCTCATACACCGGTTTAGCCTCTTCGGCAGGTGCGGCAACCACGCCGTTTTGCTCGGCAGTATGAAGCGAGAAAGTCGCCGTATCTCGCTCCTGTTCCGGTTCGTTTTGCTCCCTGGCGATGACCTCGTTTTTGACTTCCCGCAACACACCAATTTTGCCTTTCAGCCAACTGGCTGTACTCTGGTTCTTTGTCGAATCAATCCGGGCCTGAGCCTTGGCTTTGCGCTCTTTTTCCTCCGCCTCAGCCTCCAGTTCCTCGGCAGTTTTTTCGACGGTCTTTTCTGTCAAGCTTTCCGCCATGCTGGTATAAGCAATGCTTAACACCTGAAACATGCTGGCCAGAACTGGATTCAGATCACCGACACGTAGGATCCCAAAGAGTGCGACACCGGCGACCCTGGAAAGCATAGTTGTGGAGAACTGCACGTTGTATTCCCAGTTGACGAACCAGCTGAAGGACGTGATCCCGATGATGAACAGCCAGCGGTTGCACAACACTCGCCAGCTCGCCTTGTTCCGCTGTAGCCTGGCGACGTTCATACTCAGGAGAAAGTCCGTGACATCGATGCCAACCGCGATGGCGTAGGCAACGGTCCACCAGTACTGATCCTCAGGGCCGCCGACCGGGTCAAACGAGCGAAAGAAATACGCAATATGAGGTATGGATGCGCTCAGGAAAGCGGCAAAAGCCAGCCAGAACGCGATTCGTGTGATAGTGTCGATACTCAATGCTTTCGACATCTTGCACCTTCCCTGGCGTTTGATCGAACAAACAATCAAACAGGAATAAGCATGTTACGCTCAACAAACACGTCAAACACCGATCGAACATCAATCGTTCGAATGCCAAACACTCAAATGAGTCGTCGTTCTTTGAGTTGCCGGTACAATTCATAGGCCTGATACTGCGTTACATTCAGCGCTTTTTGCAGTTTGCGTACGCTGGTCTCGCCTCGCTTCCACGCTTCTAATGCTTTCTCCAGCTCGTTGGCTTGCACGACGCTCTGTTGCTCCTCCTGGGCCAGCAATACGCTTGTGAAACTTGAGACCTCGGTATCCTTCTGTCGCTCAGCAGCGGAGGTAGCGAACTCATAGGTGCCAAGCGGCATTGGATTGCGATGGAGCATTCTCTTGTGCCGCAGCACCGACTCTAATCCAGGTGTCTTAGCTCCATGGGGTGAGTGGCGTAAACGAAACTGATAGCGCCCGTGGCTTTCCAATGGTGAGAACACAAAAGCTTCTCCATCAGCAAGGTTCATGACCTGTTCCCGATCAACACCAAGCTCCTCATACCGTTTGAGGTCAATGTCTTGCGTCTGGCGGTGCAGGATCGTCCACGAACTGCTCATGGCACGCTTATCAATTTCTGCGATGCGTTGTGCAGCAAAGGTGAAGCCAATGCCACGTTTGCGTCCGCGCCGGACCACAGTGGCAAAAAATGCTTGTTGTAGCTCCCCGAGGCACTCCTTACTCAAGAGGCTTTCCCTGGGGTTCTGAGGAAGCCAGATTGACGCTTCCTCCAGCATGAACATGCAGGAGACGCGGTCATCAGACACACGTGCCTCTTCCCAGGCGCGCATCCCTTTAATGATGCCGATCAGGACCCTGGCAGCTTCCTCGTCCGTCTCATAGGAAGTCAGATTGAGGATCACCTGTAGTCCCTGGTCAATCACTGCATGCCCAAAGGCCTGCGCACCTGTTTCATCGACGGCAAGATAGCGCGGAATGCTCATGCTACTCAGTGCATCTACACTTCCGGCGAGATAGCCACGAGGCAGGAACTCAGAACGGCAAAGCGGTGAGTATTCATCCTCGCTATCGGCAAGGATGAAAGGGACCCCGAAGCGAGCGATCTCTTCACAGAGGACTGCAACTGTATTGGATTTGCCAGATCCGGAGACGCCAAAGATACTGATACGGCCACTTAAGATCATATCAGCATGAGGTCGGAGATTCGGAGCCAGGCGGAGCCGACTCTCGTAAGCGCGCGGGTCATCGAGCGTGTGGAACGCGATCTGCTCAGGCAGCACGCGGGACACCTGCGCTGGAGGTAGGGCATACACGGGCGCCTCGTCCTGCACCTGGTATGTCGCCGGTGGCATCTCCTCTTCGATGAAGACCTGTGCCGTCCCTGGAGTAAGTAGGAAATCCAGGAAAGCACCGCGGTTCCCGAAAGAGTGCATGGCTCGCTGAAAGAGCCAGGGCACGACAACTACTACTGCACCAATGAGCAAGATTGCAATGAACAGGCCATCGGTGCCCATTCCCATTGCCTGGGCAATGAGGGCAGCTGGTCCGATCAATATGAAGAATGCAATAACATGCAATGGCTTGGCATGCATGATGGGTTCCTTTCCGCGAGGTCTCTCCTGGGCATGCTGCTCCAGGAGAGATCACATGCTTAAGGTTAGTTGTGGCCTGAAGATTGTTGCTGCTGCATGCGCCGGAGGTAGGCAGCGCGCATTTGGAACCCGCCCCACAGGCGCTGCGCTCCATCAAGCAGAACGATCGTACTGCTGCCCGTCAAGAAGATGCACCACAGGAACAACACGACGAGATTGTGCGTGTAGAGGGTGATGAACGTCACATCGCCAAGCACGTTGGCAACGAAGCCGATGAGGCCATACACCTGTAAGAAGGTTAAGTGGGATATCACTTCTATGGCTGCCCCTCGCATCCCCGCATGTTCTCGCATTCGCTGCCACACTGCAGAGATGCGTTGTGACACCATGAGTACAGCGATCTGAATCGAAACCGAGATTACCAGAGCGATCAAGGAGTGAATGGGGGCCAGTCTTACCGCCGAGGTGATGGTCTCGATAGGCGTCTCATGGCGTTGCAACAAGGTGTTCATGGTCTCACCTTGTAGAATAGCAAAGAAAGCGCTAACCGAGGTGTACACCTGGACACAGTTCATTCCGATACCCCAGATGACCTCAAGCCCGCCAAGGCTAAAGAGCAGCCAGGGCGGGACTAACGTCGCACCTGCATGCTCATCATTAAGGCGTATGGTTGGTGTAGCCAGTGCGGTGTTTTTCGGCGAAGGTGTCGACGACGTTCCACTTTTTGTTGTCTGATGCTGCGATTGGTTTGCATGCATGCTGTACTCCTCCCTTTTTTCCTGAAATTGGTACCTTGAGCCAGAAGCTTATAAAACGAAACTTCCCCCGAGCCTATTCGCGCTTTTGTAATAGGCTCGCGGATTGATTATGATTACCAAATTATATTCTGATAATCATAATCAATTTATGAAATAGTACCATTATATGAGAGGAAAGTCAACAGTAATCAGGACTTGAAATGCTGGATCAAGCAGGAGGTATGCTATAATGAAATTGCTTACCACCTCTTGTTACCAATTTTGTATTGATGAAAGGCTTCGTAGATGTACACAGATCAGCCTGCGCCCAACATGCTTGCGGAAACACGTCGACTGGTCATACTTCCAATCGGCAGCTGCGAGCAACATGGCCCATATTTACCCATAGATACCGATTTACGCATTGCCCAACTGCTGGCAGAAAAGCTTACCCATTCTTTCTCGAATCTAGAACCCCTTCTCTTACCGGCTATTCCTTTTAGTTGCTCATGGGAACATAAAGGACTCGGTACCCTTGCGCTCAATGTCAGCACGCTGGCGGCTGTAATTCACGATGTTGCCTACAGCCTTAAAACGTGGAATGTGCCTGTACTCCTTATTCTTGTCAACTGGCATGGAGGGAATGATATCCTGGCACCGCTCGCAACTGAGATTACTGCACGAGAAGGCATCCCTACTGCAATTATTCCCAGCATTTCGCAAATTGGGAAGGCCTGGGACGATAGTCACATCACCAGTGCGAAAGATATTCATGCCGGCGCGGTAGAGACATCGATTATTCAAGCCTACTGGCCAGAACTGATACAAAGACCTATTCCTGAAACAGCCCATCGCGAGCCCGAGATCGCTCCTACGAAGACGCAAGCCGTTTTGCAGGCCATTGGCTCTTATCCCATCACACAATCTGGCATCTGGGGAGCGCCAGAACAAGCCAATGCAGAGAAGGGAAAGGCTCTGATTGAGGCGTTGGTCAGAAACATGCATGAACAGGCTGCGAAGCTGTTGGAACTGGTGAACGAATATCACGCTTAGGGAGGATGAACATGCGGGGACCAACGCCAGAAGAACTGCTCAATACACCACCGCCGGAGCTACGGATGAGCAGTAAGACTACCCAGGCCTATCTCGATATGCGACGAAAGATTATCATTGGTGAATACAAACCTGGTCAAGCGGTCGTTCCGAAGGACATAGAGGAAGCATACAAGATCAATAATACTGGGACGCAAATGCTGCTGCTCCGGCTCGCAATCGAAGGACTTGTCAAAGTCCTCCCGATAAAAGAGAGGACCTGGCCTAACAATGCTGCTTTGAACGAATACCGGGTCGCTGATCTGAATATCAGACACCGCATGCTTTCGACACGGCATGGTGACTTTGTTTACGATATTTCAAAGGGTGGCCATCCAGCATATAAGGAAACGCTCACGTTAAAAGTCCAATACGCTGACGCTGAGGTGGCACAGCTTCTGAACATTGCGGAGGGAGATAAGGTTGTCTATCATCGCAATCTCCAGCGACGCGATCCTGAGACGATTGTTGCGATCAGTGACACCTACCTCCCCTTCTGGTTTGCCGAGATGCTGCCCGAACTCGAAAAGCCGGAGAGCGACATCTACAAACTCATGTTTCAGCTAGGAAAGAAGCCAACATGGTGTACCGAAACGATCGATGTCGTGCAGGCGAGCAGCAAGGAACGGGTGATGTTTGGCTTGTCTCCCGACGACCCATCCGCCCTCCTCAAGATCTTGAGGCGCTCCTTTGATGAGGATGGAACGCCGCTTGATGTACAATTTCTCACGGATAGAGGTGATATGTACCGTTTCCACTATTCGTTTCCGCTGTTTCCTGAGGATATACCGGAAGCGGTACGGGAGAAGTAAATTTAACGCTACAGTCAGAAACTGAGCTGGGTCATGCGTCTTTAACAATATCTAACCGATTACTTCCCTAAGAACCGTTGTGTGAAGGTTGCAATGAAACTGATCTCGATTAGCAGACCCACTACAGCTTCAATAGCAGCAGCTAACGCTTGGGGATCACCAGGCTTAAACTGATCAGAGAAGAAACCTCGTCCATGAAAAGCTGTTAAACTCACCACTAAAGCTTCGTACCATGTAAGGTAGTGTGTTCCTATTGTCATACCGAGCACAAAATAAATCGAGGCAAATATAGTAATTACGAGTAAGTAGACTATCGCGCTTCGTCCTGGTTTATAGCCATAGCCAGCAATGCCATCGAGGAGTAATGAGAATACATAAGATCTAAACTTCCGTATGCGCTTCCGTAATTTAACTCGCCGAAGCACCTTCATCCCATTATTTTCCACTACTACCTCTTCTTGCTCTACTATCTGCCTCCATAATACCTTTCGATGGAGAATATGTGCTCGATAGGCAAAGCGCGCAGCATCTTCACTTAGGGGCCTCACGGAAATAACATAATCATCACTCTTGAGGTTTGATGGTGTAGTTCCATTCGCCGTGAAAGGCATCTCTGAGCAGATGGAGGCGAGCCACCTCTTCGTCAGTGACTTTGAGGCCGGTGGGATAGGTCTGGCTATCCTTGACAGCGGTCACCGTTAGGCCTTCTGTGGTCGTCGTATGCGAAATGAGTTCCAACACGACTTCCAGGGACGTAAGCGGTTTGGCACGCCAATTGATGGAAATGAAGGCGAAGAGCCGGTGTTCGATTTTGTTCCATTTGCTGGTCGCAGGCGGATAATGGGCCACCGTGATTGTGAGGTGTTCCTCATTGGCAAACTCCTGCAATTTCTGCTTCCATAAACGATTTCTGACCCCGTTGGACCCGCCCCCATCGGCGGTGATGAGCAGTTCGCTCCTGCCGGGATAGAGCGCTTTGCCCGACTCGTGCCACCAGCGCCGGATACTCTCCACCGCAAATTCAGCCGTGTCATGATCGATGCCCACGTTGACGAACCCACGGTTGTGGACCAGATCATAGACGCCGTAGGGGATGGCCTTACCTGAAGCCAGCGACAGAAAGTCATACACATTCACGCTGGTCTCCTCTCCTTTGGCTTGCCACTCTCGTCCGTTGTTTTTAAAGGTGCCGAGCAGTTCCTTTTTCTTGCAGTCTACCGAAATGATGGGGTTGCCTTCTTGCTCAAACTGCTCGCAGCGCTCTTTGATATGGGCAAATTGGGCATCGCGATCCTCGTGGGAGTTTCCTTCCATGGTCTTCTTATTCGCCCGCAGCGAGTAGCCAAGTGAGAGCAGCACGTCTCGCAGCGCCGTATCCGCAATCGTATGTCCCATCGCTTGCAAGGCTCCTGTCAGGTGAGCCACACTCTTGCTCGTCC
>WNGL01016203.1_pt1 | contig 10044 bp, 9 predicted proteins | sample 5400591 | NCBI WGS metagenome assembly WNGL01 (sample SAMN13153377, study PRJNA577476) | soil metagenome | isolation source: 80 cm soil or saprolite under Garry oak tree replicate 1 | place: USA:California | collected 2016-06-15 | reverse complement strand
GTGATCTATGTCCCGGATGGCTGGGGCACGGTCTATGCCATCGACGCGTCGAGCGGCAAGAAAGGCGTGTTCCGCTGGAAGTTCGACCCCGAGACCAACAAGGCCTGGGCTGGCGATGTCGCCTGCTGCGGGGTCAACAACCGGGGGGTCGCGCTGTGGAAGGACAAGGTGATCTCGATCTCGCTCGACGGCCGGATGTTCGCCATCAACAAGGCGACTGGCGAGAAGGTCTGGGAGCGCAAGATCGCGGAGCCCGCGATCGGCGAGACGCTCACGCTCGCGCCGCTCATCGTTCGCGACGTGGCGATCGTCGGCTCGGCGGGCGGTGAGTTTGGCATTCGTGGCTGGATCGATGGGACCGACCTCAATACCGGCCCGGCCAGGGGATCTGGCGCACCTACACGATCCCGGGCGCGGGCGAACCCGGCAACGAGACCTGGAAGGACGGCAAGGAGCGCTGGAGACATGGCGGCGCGTCGATCTGGGAGACCGCCACCTATGACCCCGAGACCGACACGATCTACCAGGGCATCGGCAATGCCGGGCCGGACTGGGATCCCGAATATCGGCCGGGCGACAACAAGTGGGCGGCGAGCGTGCTCGCGCTCAACCCCTCAGACGGCAAGATCAAGTGGGGCTACCAGTACACCCCGAACGACCCCTACGATTACGACGAAATCTCCGAGCACCCGATCATCAACGCCAAGGTCAATGGCGAGGACCGCAAGCTCGTGGTGCACGCGGCGCGCAACGGCTTCTACTATGCGCTCGACCGCGTCAACGGCTCCTTCGTGGCCGGCAAGCAATACACCGACGAGCTGAACTGGACGCCCGGCCTCGATCCGAAGACCGGCAGGCCGCTCAACTACGATCCCACCAAGGATGTCCAGGAATATGCTCCGGGCAGTCACAGCTCGCGCGCCAATCCAAAAAGCGCACGCCTGTGCCCGTCGCACTTCGGCGGCAAGAACTGGGAGCCCTCGGCCTACAATCCGGAGCTCGGTCTACTCTATGTTCCGTCCAAGGAAGGCTGCAATTACCTGGAGACGGTCGAGCAGAAGGACTTCGCCGACCAGGGCGGCTCGCTGAAGCCGCGCGACCGCTTCGCCGGCGGCGGCCCCAAGACTCCCGAGCGCCTGCACGGCTCCCTCAAGGCCATCGATCCGGTCACCGGCGACACCAAGGTCGCCGAGAAGCTCGAATATCCGAACTTCAGCGGCGTCCTCGCAACCGCCGGCAACCTGGTCTTCACCGGCCACGTGGACGGCACCTTCTCGGCCTATGATGCCAAGACCTTGAAGGAGGTGTGGAGCGTCAATCTCGGCACCGGCATCAATGCGCCTGCGGTCACCTATTCGGTCAACGGCAAGCAATATGTCGCGGTGCTGGTCGGCTCGAAGCAGGCGAATGCGATCTTTCCGAACGCGCCCGAGCTCAAGCACACGTCGACCGCATCGATGCTGTTCGTGTTCGGTTTCTGACCACCCTCGTAGGATGGGTCGAGCGGAGCGAGACCCATCATCTCGCGGCAATCTCCGAAGCGATGGGTCTCGCTCCGCTCGACCCATCCTACGCAGCTCTCACCTCGGCGGGCAGGGCCCGGCGTAGGGCGGGACCGCCACACTGCCGCCCGGAGCGCCGCTCCGGCAGATGCTGATCCGCTCCATCGTCGTTCTCGGCGCGAGCGAGTAGGACCGCATGCTGTAAACCCCGATCGAATTGTAATAGTGGCAGAAGGGAAGCACGGTGGTGGTGCGATCGACGAACCAATCGCCGCTGGCCCCAGCCTGGTACGGGGAGCTGTCGGTCTGGCTAAGCGTTTCGTGCGCAGGAACCACGCTCCAGCCCGCGTCGGAGACTGGATCGCAGATGTGATCCGACCGCGCACCGCTCGGATCGAAGACAATGGCAGTTGTGACCAGGGCTGCGGTCGCAAGGACGACGGAAGAAACTGATACATTGACCATATCATGTCTCTCAATCGGCGCCCCTGCTGGCGCGTCGCGGGCTCGCCGAACGTGTTCCGTTGACGCGTGCTGCAGGTTTCCAGCGCAATTGCTGTCTTGACCCCGCCGCGTGCAATGTCAAGATTGTCCAGATCGGATATTGAGCCTTCGGGAGGGCCAGGACATGGGCAAGAACGCAACGGATCGTGATTGCGATGACGCGGCGCCGGAATCGGTCAGCAGGAGAGCCTTCCTGTCGAAGGGCGCCGCCGGAGTTGGCGCCGTCGCTTTGGCAGGAGTGGGCGCAGATGAAGCCAAGGCCCAAGAAGCGAAGACTCAAGTCAAATGGGACCAATCGGCGGATGTGGTCATAATCGGAGCGGGGGTCTCGGGGCTCGCCGCGGCCATCACCGCACGCGATCATGGAGCCTCCGTCATCAGCGTCGATGAAAATTACGACATCGGCGGCCGGGGCATCCTGAGCGGAGGAAGAGTGCACCTCGGTGGCGGCCACAGCTTGCAGCAGAAGTTCGGAATCAAGGATACGGCCGACCAGGTTTTCACCGATTGGGTGCGCCACGACACCGCCGACGCCAGATACAGCGACCGGGATCTTGTCCGCGTCTTTGCCGACGAGAACGTCGCGACCTTCAATTTTCTGATCGAAAATGGGGTCCAATTCATCGAAAGGCCAATCGGCCCCGAGCGAGCTTCGACTGTCCCCAGAACGTTCGTCACAGTGGAATGGCACATCCCGAGCGAGCTGATCGCGCCAGGCCGTGGACGCAACGGCTCCGGACTCGTGCGGAGACTGGCGGCGAGCGCGCGGCAAAAAGGGGCGCAAATCTTCCTGCGGCATGAGATGAAGGGCATCATCCGGGAGCGTCCCTCCTCCGGAAAGGTACTTGGGATCACGGCGACGAATCTCGGCAACACCGTGAATATCCAGGCCAGGAAAGGCGTCATCATCGCCACCGGAGGGCATACGGGCAACGTGAACTTCCGCAGAATTTTCGACCCGAGGCTGACCGAGGAGTATCAGCAGGCTTGCGAGCCTTATGCCCATCAGGGCGCCGATGGTGAACGTGCGGCCATGGAGATCGGGGCGTCTCTTTGGGCGACGGCCAACCAAACCGCCGAGGCAGGCTCGGCAATTACCAAGACACGTCATATCGGATGTCGGTGGGGTTACAGCTCTCTGGTTTATCAACCTGAGAGCCCCATGTTCCACCTCGCGCGCGCGACCGGCCTCACCGTGGAGGATTGGCAAGACGTGATCTTCGTGAACCAGATGGGTCGCCGATTCTGGAACGAGGTGGACGGGTCCTATAAATTCTTCGCTGCTGCCATGGCCTACAACGGAGACCCGTCAAAGCTCAACGGCGGCGGACCGGTTTGGGCGATCTTCGACGCCGATGCCGCGGCACGGGAGAAATGGAATCCCAAGCCGCCAAACGTCGACCCCGATGGCTACTTCTTCGGCGCCGAAACGATCCCCGAATTGGCTGCCAAGATCAAGAACCCATATCAGAAGAAGCCTATGTCGGGCGCGGTTCTGCAAGAGACGGTGGCGAGGTATAATTCCTTCGTGGCGGCGGGGAAGGATTCGGACTTCGGGAAGCCCACCCCGATGCACAAAATCGAGACGCCGCCATTCTACGCGGCGTGGTCCACGCCCATCCTGCACGATACGCTCACGGGTCTGCGGACCAACACCAACGGCGAGGTGATGGACATCCATGGCGAGGTCATCCCAGGCCTCTATGCTGCCGGCGAGTCGCAAGGTGGATTCGCTCAGCACGGCCTGGCCAGATGCATGGTCTTCGGCCGGGTCGCCGCCAGGCACGCCGCCAAACGCGTTGCGTGACACGTAGGTTGGGTCGAGCCCTTGGCGAGACCAACATGCCACCGGTGTTCGCGATTGTTGGGTCTCGTGAAGAACTCGACCCAACCTACGGCCACGGCTACGGCTACGGCTGACGCTGACGACGTAGCCCGATGACCGCGTGGGCAACGGCGAAGGCGCCGTTGCCCACCCTACGACCTAGCCCGTGGGGTGAGCGCGCTGGTAGGCGTCGATAATCTCGCTGCCGGTGGCGAACCAGACCCGCTCATGGCTTTTGATCTCGGCGATGGCGCGCTGCAGGTATTTGATCCGCAACGGCTGCCCCGAGATCATGGGATGCAGCGGAATGCCCATGACCCTCGGCTGTTTCTCGCTGTCGGCGTAGAGCTGCTCGAACTGATCGAGCACGGACCTCAAATATTGTTCCCCGGTGTAGCCTTTTCTCATATAGAGCGGGATGTCGTTGATCTCCATGCAATAAGGGATCGAAATGAGTTTCCCCTTCTTGACTTTCATCGGGTAGGGCTGATCGTCGTTGTTCCAATCGCCGCAATAGGTCACGCCCTCTTCGGCGAGAATGTCGAGCGTGTTGTAGGTCTCGGTGAGCCCGGTGCCGAGCCACCCTTGCGGCCTTCGCCCGGTGGATTGCTCGATCGTCTTCAGAACATTCTGGATGACCTCCCTCTCCTTCTCCGGATTCAAGCCAGCGAGGCTTTCGCTGTTGGTGGTCCCGTGCCCCATGAACTCCCACCCGCGCTTTTTCATTTCGTCCATGGCCTTGGGAAAGGTCTCGCAAACCTTCGAATTCAAGGCGACCGTTGCCTTGACGCCCGCCGCATCCAGCACGTCGGCGAGACGCCATAGGCCTACTCGCATGCCATACTCTCTCCAGGCGTAATTGATGACGTCCGGCACCCGGTTTGCGGGATTCGGAGACACGCCTGTCCCCGCGGCTGAATCGTAGTGCCAGACCTCCACATTGGGAGCGATCCAGACCGCAAGCGTCTTGTTGCCGGGCCAGGCGAAAGGCCTTCGTTCGGAAATGAACGTGTCCTCATACCGGTTCGCCCTCCGCATCGGCTGGTTCACCGTCTGGGCCTGGGCAACGATGGGCGCCAAGCCGGACGTGAGAAGACTTGCCGTCCCTGCCAGGAGGAGACTTTGCTTGATGAAATCCCTACGGTCATGACCACTTTGCATGGTGTTACCCTCCGTTCACGAACGATCGCTGTGCTTGATCCCGCGGCTCGCATTAGAGTGGCCAAGGGCCTGCGACGCAGCACCTCCGCCGAAGCATCAGCCTCGCGCCTTTGCCTGCCCTATGACTTGATCCAGCGGCCCGTCGAGGTTACCACCCTTTTGGCCTGAAAGCAGAAAAATTGCGCGATCATGACCGAACAGGTTCACACGCATCTCACGACTATCGAGGTCGGCGAGCCCGTGCCGTCGGAGGTGGCGGTCGGCACCGACATCATCTTGAAGCTCAAGGTGTCGTGTGCTGCCGGATGTGACATGCGCGGCGTGCCAGTCGAAGTCACCGCTCCGGATGGAGAGGTGATGACGAGCGAGCTCGCAAGCTTTGATGCAAGGATCAACGAAACCGGCGAGATCGCGCTCAAAGCTCCTCTTTGGGTTGGCGAACATGTGTGGACCGTCTCGTTCCCGCCGCATGAGAGCGAGGGCGGTGTCCATGAGCAAAAGACTCTCTCCATTTGCGTCCGGACCAAACCCCACGCGACCAGCTTGGCTGTCTGGGCCATTCCATCGCCGGTGGTGATGGGCGAACGGTTCAATGTCAAGGTCGGGGCCAAGTCCTCGGCCGGGTGCGAGCTCAAGGGCAAGACCATCGAAATCTGCGACGAGATTGGCACCATGACGGCCAGGGGAAGCCTTGGAGAGACACCATGGCCGGGGACGAGCGCGTTGTATTGGACCGAGGTGGAATTGGTCGCTCCGGCCCGCGAGGGGATATGCTCGTGGTCGCTCAAATTCGAGGCCGCCGAGCTGGAGACGCCTCACGACGGAGCGTCCGCTCAATTCAGTTTCGCGATCGTCAAGCCTCCCGAACACAGACTGACGATCAAGGTGATCGATAAGGACACGAAGGCGCCGATCGAGAATGCTCAGGTGCGCTTGGGCGCCTATCGGGCCGCGACCGACCAATCCGGGCTGGCGGAAGTGGACCTGCCAAAGGGCATCTACGACCTCGATGTTTGGAAGGTAGGCTATGAGGCCCCCTCCACGAGCGTGGAGGTGGACGAGGATATCACCGTCCAAGTCGAGGTCTTGACCGTCCCTGAAGAAAATCCGGATGCAGCCTGGTTGATGTGAAGGCTCTGCGAAGCAGTGATCGAATGCAATGTTTCGCTGCATGTCCGCTGCATCCCGCAAAGTGCCGAACCCTGACATCACGCCCCTTCCGCGCACGCGGGCAAGTCGTGTAGCCTGATCGCTTCGCAGAGGAGGAGCACGATGAAACTTGCGCGCCGTCGATTTCTGCATCTGGCAGGGACGGCTGCCGCTCTCCCGGCCGCGTCACGCATCGCAAGGGCGCAAAGCTACCCGGCGCGGCCGATCCGGCTCGTCATTCCCTTTCCCCCGGGCGGCGCGTTCGACGCCATCGGTCGGCCGTGGGCGGACAGGATGAAAACCGTGCTCGGCTCGGTCGTGGTCGAAAACCAGGGCGGCGGCGGCAGTTCGTTGGGCGCGGCATCGGTCGCCCGGGCCCGCCCGGATGGCTACACCATCCTCCTCGGCGGCTCAAGCACCCACATCACCGAGTCGATCCTCAAGAACCGGCCACTGTACGATCCGATGAAAGACCTGGAGCCGATCGCGAACCTGGCCGTCACGTCCTTTGCGCTTGCGGTCCATCCTTCGGTGCCGGCGCAAAGCCTGAAAGAGCTGATCGCTTATGCCAAGGCCAATCCCGGCAAGCTGTCCTACGGCCACGCCGGCGTGGGGTCGTTGAACCATCTCACCGGCGAATTGTTCAAGTCGCTGATACGAGCCCCCGACATCGTGCAGGTGCCCTATCGGGGTTCGGGTCCGGCGATCGCCGACCTCATCAGCGGACAGGTCCCGCTGATCACGCCTGCGGTGACCAGCCAGGTGATTGAATTCCATCGTTCCGGCAAAATGCGGGTTCTGGCGGTGACGAGTCCTAGCCGTCTGGTTGCAGCGCCTGAGCTTCCGACCGCGATCGAAGCCGGACTCCCCGGCATGATCTCGCAGCAATTGATCGGTCTGTTCGCTCCGACAGGGACGCCAAGGGCGATCATCGAACAGATTTCTCAGGCGACACGCAGGGCCATGGCCGACCCGGAGTACCAGCAGATGTTCATCACGTCAGGGTACGAGCCCGACCTCGATTCCAGCTCCGAGCACCTGCGGCGTTCCGTCGGGGAAGAAATTGTCCGCTGGCGGCCGGTGATCGAGCCGCTCGGCTTGAAGCTCGACTGAGCCGGGCCACGGTCAGATGGACGAGGGTCTGGGAGGCCTTTGAAAGCTGATGCTCGTTCGAAAGCTGTTCTTGATCCCGAGCGCGGCAACAAGAATGGGATCGTCGAGAATGGCCCAGAGCTCGCCGATAATGACCCTGTCGGAACGGGATTGGTCCGCGAGAACCCGCCGCATTCCGCGCAGGGCGAAGGCGAAGATGGTATCGCTGCTCGATCCAAGAGCAGATCTCAGCTCGCGGGATTGGATCAGCTCGCGCAGTTGCCCAACCATAAGGTCATTCGGCAAGCTGCGGCTCGCGGCAAGATCGTAGCGCAGCAGGCCCTGGGCCTTTCGAATCACCTGTTCGATGATGCGCTGATCGTCCATGCACGGGGAAACGCTTGCGGAACCTCGCGGTTCCGGCGAAGTGAGAACGACACCATGGCGCACTGGCAGCACAGCGTTCTCTGGGTGGAACCTCGGCAATCTGCAACGCTTCTGCGCAAGGGATCGAAGCCGACATTGCTGACAGTAAAAGACGCGCGCAAGGTTCGCCGCGCCCGCGTCGGGTCGCTTCGTGTTTGCGTGCGCTGCCGCCTATAGGACCGGCCGCCTGCCGCCGAGGGCTCCGAAAATCACCGTGATCAGGAAGAGCAGGAGCGCGACAAAGAAGACGATCTTTGCGATTTCCAAGGCAGCGCCTGCAATGCCGCCAAATCCCAGCACGGCGGCAATCAGCGCAATGATCAAGAGCGTCACAACCAGGTCCAACATGGCAAGCCTCTCACATCCGGTTTTGCACCCGTCAAATCCCCGCCTGCGGTCACCCCTCAGGCACGCTCGCCCAGGCCTTCGCCGTCGCGGAGTTGTCCTCCCAGGATGCCGGCGAGCGTCGCCGCGGTGGCTCCGAACAGGAGCGACATGAACATCCAGAATGAAAAGTAGGCACCTGCCTTGGCGGCCTTGTCGGCGGTCTCCGTTATGGTGTCGCGAGCCTTGGTCTCGACTTCGGCTACTCGGCGCTGCGCCTCGTCGGGACCGAGACCGGTGCGGGCAGAGACGACCTGCGCCAGATACATGCGATCCGCATCATCGAGCCGACCCTGGCCGACGCTTCGTACCAGGATCCGCGACGCCTCGGCACGCGTTTCGGTGTTGGGCGTGGCCTGGCTTGGCGGCGAAGTCGTCACGCCTGCCGGGGCTGCGCCGACAGTTGCGGCAGCAGCGGGACTTGGTCGAAGCAGCAGGTCAACGAAATAGTCGGTGGCGCCGGCGCCTGCCGTGGTGCTGGCCATTTCGCTGGATGAGACTCTCGCCACGCCAGGGCCAGTCCCGGCAGTGGCGTGGATGGCCGCACCCGCGGCGTAAAGACCGGTCAGGCCGGCAATCGCCGCCATGGCGACCACCCCGATCGCCCATACCATCAGACCCTGCGCCGCATCACGCCGGCCGGCGAGATAGCCGCCGGTGGCGAACCCCAAAGACTGGGCCATGACCAGCCAGATGGCCGCGGCGATGGTCAGACTCGTTGCCGATGGCCCGGAGCCATAGGGAGAGGCGAAGGAGAGGCCGATCCCCGAACCGAGCGCGATGACGATAAAGGTGACCGCAGTGGCGGCGAATGCGCCCGCGATCGCCGCGCTCCAGGAGAACGGGGTGTGGCTGGCATCAGGAGTAATCGCTGGAACGACGTCCACCTCGCGCTCGATAATAGCCGTGTCTGTCATGGCGGTCTCCTTCACGCGAGTCCTCCGGTCCCGGAGCCGGGCGTGCTAGCATGCGGGTTTTCGACGCATGCTCAACAATCAAGCAAGTATTTTTGTTCCCCCGGCTCGTCGCCCCAAGACACTGGTCCGACTTGGTGCCCCGCGGCTTGTCGGCGCCAAGAACTTTCTGTCTGGTTTCCGGTTAGTAAAAGGCCGATCAGAATGCATCATGACCGACCAAACCGCCAACTTGCCAGCATTGGCTGCCCACGGCAGCACCCGACTGCCATCGGTCGAAGTTGACAGCTACAACCTGGAGACCCGCGACAACGGGGGCTTTCTCGGCGATCGTATCACCAAGGGCGCGTTCCGTGACCTCATCGAGAACTGGCGCAAACCGCTACGCAAGAAGGGCGAAGACCCATTCGGCGACGAGCCGAGCGAGGAATTGAGCAAACGGACGCTCGATGATCTGCTTTCGGACGGTGATCCGAAAGCAGCCGGCGTGGTGCAGAGTGCGGTCGAAGATTTCGCCCAGGAACTGGCATTCGTCATTCGCCGCTATCTGAGGCTAAAAGCCTGGCGCGCCACCGAGCGGATCGTGATCGGTGGGGGTTTCCGGGCAAGACGGATAGGCGAGGTGGTCATCGGCCGCGCGGGGGTCATCCTGAAGGCTGAAGAGACCAAGATCGATCTCTTGCCGATCCGCAATGACCCAGATAAAGCCGGGCTGATCGGCGCCGCTCATCTCGTGCCCTCGTGGATGTTCAAGGGCCATAACGCCATTGTCGCGGTCGATATCGGCGGCACCAATATCCGCGCCGGAATCGTCCGGCTCAATCTGAAACAGGCGCCCGACTTGTCGAACGCGGCAGTCTGGAAAATCGAGCTGTGGCGCCATGCCGATGAAAAGCCGACCCGCGACCAAGCCGTGAATGTGCTCGCCACGATGCTATTGAAGCTCATCGCGCGCGCGGAGAAAGAAGAGCTTCGGCTCACGCCCTTCATCGGGATCGGTTGCACCGGGCGTATCAAGGAGGATGGCTCGATCGATCGCGGCGCGCAGAATCTTCCTGGCAACTGGGAGAGCAGCAATTTCAATCTT
>WNGL01011672.1_pt1 | contig 10045 bp, 8 predicted proteins | sample 5400591 | NCBI WGS metagenome assembly WNGL01 (sample SAMN13153377, study PRJNA577476) | soil metagenome | isolation source: 80 cm soil or saprolite under Garry oak tree replicate 1 | place: USA:California | collected 2016-06-15 | reverse complement strand
GTGGCGTGTTGACCGTCAGCGTGGGCCATGCGAATCCGAAGGTCAACGAAGCGATCATCAATCAGGTCAAGACACTGCAGCACACTTCGACGCTTTACGCCAACCAGCCGCAGTCGGATTTGGCGGAAAAGCTCTATCAGATCACTCCCGGGAATCTGAAGAAGTCTTTCTTCACCAACAGCGGCACGGAAGCCGACGACACTGCGATTCACGCCGCAAAGCTGGCAACCGGTCGCCACGAGATTGTCGTGCTGCGACACAGCTACAGCGGTCGCTCGGCGACGTCGCTTTCCGCGATGGGCCATTCGACGTGGCGCCCGCTGCCGGCGCAGATTGCCGGCATCGTTCACGCGCGCGCCCCCTACTGTTATCGCTGTCCGTTCAAACTCACTTATCCAGAGTGCGGCCTCGCCTGCGCCAACGATATTGAAGAGTTGATCATGACTACGACGATGGGCGAGATCGCCGCCTTCATGGCTGAACCGATCTTAGGCGTCGGCGGTTTCATCGTTCCGCCACCGGGTTATTTCGAACGCGCCGTCGAGATCACGCGCAAGCACGGAGGGCTCTTCATTGCGGACGAAGTGCAAACCGCCTGGGGTCGCACCGGCGACAAGTGGTTCGGGATCGAGCATTGGGACGTTCAGCCCGACATCGTTACTTCCGCTAAGGGTCTCGGCAACGGCGTGCCTGTAGGCATCACGGTCGCGACGCCGGAAGTGGCAGACAAGTATCCAGGCCTGACGTTTTCGACTTTTGGCGGGAATCCGGTTTCGTGCGCGGCGGCACTCGCGGTGATCAAAGTGATCGAAGACGAAGACTTGAAAAAGAACTCGGCCGTGGTTGGCGGTTACTTCCGCGGGCGTCTGGAAGAATTGAAGGAAAAGTACAGGATCATTGGCGATGTGCGCGGCATGGGACTAATGCAGGCGCTCGAACTCGTCAAGGATCGCGAAACAAAGGAGCCAGATCCGCAATCGCTGTTAAAGGTTTTTGAAGAAACAAAGAAACGCCGCGTCTTGATCGGCAAGGGCGGGTTATATGGCAACGTTATTCGCACCGGCATGATGCTTAACTCGACGAAAGCTCACGTGGATGAGTTAATCAGCGCATTAGATGCGGGATTTGCAACCCTGTAGAGAGTGATTTTCGGGCGGCGAAAGGTCAAACAGCGACGAATACCTCACGTCCAACTCCGCTTCGATGGTTGCGCAGATTATCTTTTCCACGCTTCGCGCGAAACCCGTGGACGGGCTTTGTCGTAACAAACCAGTTGGCTTCAATTTCCGCTGTCAGAATTGATCAATTACTGAAGAGAGGTAGCTAAGATGTCATCCAAGTTCTTTCGGAAGTCTTTCCGTAAATCCCTGCTCGTTCTATTCATGTTCGCGTGCGCGGGCCTGATGCTTCTCGGATCGTTCCGCTTGGCGCTGGCCCAACAGTCAGGGCTGCCGCCGCTCATCGATCGCGAACTGTTCTTTGGCGACCCGGAGATCTCCGGCGCGCAGATCTCGCCTGACGGTAAGTTCATTGCTTTCATCAAACCGTTCAAGGGCACACGCAACATTTGGGTCAAGACGACTGAAGAACCCTTCGACAAGGCCAAGCCCCTCACTGCGGATACGGCCCGTCCGGTTCGCATCTACTTCTGGAGCCGCGACGCCAGGTACATTCTTTTCGCGCAAGACAAAGGTGGCGACGAAAACTTCAACGTCTACGCCGTGAACCCGGCGGACAGTCCAGCCGCCGGTCAGGACGTTCCCGTCGCGCGCAACCTGACAGACTTGAAAGCTGTCCAGGCACAAATTGTCGACGTTCCCCGAAGCCAGCCCGACGTGCTGTATGTGGGGATCAACGACCGCGACAAAGCCTGGCACGATCTTTACCAGGTAAAGATCTCGACAGGTGAACGGACGCTGCTTCGCCAGAATACTGATCGCATCGTCGGGTGGGTATTCGATCTGAAAGGGCAGCTACGTCTAGCCAGCCGGGTGACCGACGGCGGCGATACTGAAGTCCTTCGCGTTGACGACAAGGGTTTCACCAAGGTCTATTCGTGCAACGTCTTTGAGACCTGCGATCCTGTTCGATATCACAAAGACGGTCAGCGCGTTTACTTCGAAACCAACAAGGGCGCTGACCTGAATCTGACTCGGCTCGAACTTTTCGATCCCGCCACTGGCAAAGAAGAACTAGTTGAATCGGATCCGCTGAATCGCGTTGATTTCGGTGGCGCCTTCTTTTCCGATCTCACGGACGAACTGGTTTTGACCAGTTACGAAGACGAGCGTGAGCGACTCTATTGGAAGAACAAAGCATACGAAGCTGATTACCAGTTGATTCAGAAAAGGCTGCCCGGCAAAGAAATCAGTTTGGGCTCTTCAACTAAGGACGAGCGGCTCTGGTTGATCAGTGCGGGCAGTGATACCGAACCGGGCGAGCGCTACCTGTTCGATCGCCAAACGAAGAGTCTCACTCTGCAGTATCGCATCCGTGAAAAACTCAACCGTGATTATCTGGCGCCGATGAAGGCTGTTCATTATAAGTCATCCGACGGACTCGAAATTCCCGCCTATCTGACGTTGCCGAAAGGTGTGACGGCGAAAAACTTGCCGGCGATGATTGTTCCGCACGGAGGTCCATGGGGCCGCGATAGCTGGGGCTATAATTCATTTTCCCAGTTTCTCGCCAATCGCGGTTACGCAGTGCTCCAGCCAAACTTCCGCGCCTCCACCGGCTATGGAAAGAAGTTTCTCGATGCTGGCAACAAACAGTGGGGCGATAAGATGCAGGACGACGTTACCTGGGGCGCGAAATATCTGGTCGCCGAAGGCATCGCTGATCCGAAGCGCATCGGCATCATGGGTGGTTCGTATGGCGGCTACGCCACGCTGGCAGGTGTGACCTTTACGCCTGATGTATACGCGGCTGCGGTTGATATAGTCGGCCCCTCGAATCTGATCACGCTGCTCGAGACTATTCCGCCCTACTGGGAAGCGGGCCGGCAGCTTTTCTATCAGCGCATGGGCGATCCGACAACGCCCGAGGGCAAGGCGCAGCTTCAACGCCAATCGCCGCTGAACTCCGCGGACAAGATCAAAACACCACTACTCGTCGTCCAGGGTGCGAACGACCCTCGCGTGAACAAACGCGAAGCTGATCAGATAGTGATTGCGCTGCGCGAGCGCGGTTTCCCGGTTGAGTATATGGTTGCGCCTGATGAAGGGCATGGTTTCGCCCGGCCCGTAAACAACATGGCGATGTTTGCTTCCGCGGAAAAGTTCCTGGCCAAGTATGTAGGCGGGCGTTATCAGGAAAGTGCGACACCCGAAGTCGCGCAGCGCTTGAAGGAAATCACGGTTGACGTGAAGTCCGTGACGTTGCCCAAAAAGATCGAGGCCGCCGCCAATGCACCCAAACCTGCGGTGGACCTCAACCCTGGGACTTTCAATTATAAGGCCACTATCGTGGCCGGACCCCAAACTATTCAGATGACCACTACGACCGAAATCAAAGAGGATGGCGGCGCATGGGTGGCAACCGAAATCGCCGATACGCCTTTTGGAAAGATCATCGACGTCTCAACCATCGATAAGGGCACTCTGATTCTAAAACATCGTTCGATTACTCAAGGCCCGGTGGTGATTGAACTGGATTTCAAGGACAACAAAGCTACCGGCACGATGACTACAAATGGTCAGGCGAAGCCGATCGCAGTGGATGTCGGCGGAATCATTTTCGCCGACGGTGGCGGAGCATTCGACGTGGTGGCCAGGTTGCCTCTGGCGGCAAATTACACAACCATGTTCCGCAATTTCGACGTTGATAAACAGAAGACCCAGCTCAAACAGTTGAGAGTCGTCGGTACCGAGAACGTTACCGTTCCCGCCGGCAATTTCGAAGCTTACAAAGTCGAATTAGTCGCGGCCGACAACGAAGCAGACAAACAAACCGTCTGGATCGCGAAAGACTCGCATAAGGTCGTCAAGATCGTCGCGACCCTGCCGCAATTAGGTGGGGCGTTGTTGACGTCGGAGCTGCAATAGAAGGGACCCGGTAAATCCTTTGGGCGGCGAGGCCGATTTTCGCGGCGCCGCCGCCTGATGAGCGGAAAGGCTCAGAGAGAATTCGTCCCGTAGGAACGAGATGCTTATAGATGCGAAGCCTCCCACATTATTTCATCGCTCCGTCAGGAGCGAAAGCTTTATAGATCACCGGGCCTTCTAAATCTCAACTAAGCTCCGTCAGGAGCGGAATGTGGTGACTCTCATGGCAAATACCTTCTCACAGATTTACATCCAGACTGTCTTTGCGGTTAATGGCCGGCTCTCTCTCATCCAGCCGGAATTTAAAGAGGAGCTGTTCAAATACATCACGGGGATTGTCAGAAACCAGGGACAAAAGCTGATCTCAATTAACGGCATGGCGGACCATGTTCACATCTTGATCGGCTTGAAACCCGCCATGGCCTTGACCGATCTCGTTCGAGAAATCAAGGCCGACTCCACGAATTTCATCAACAAGCAGAAATGGGTACACGGCAAGTTTAGTTGGCAAGAAGGGTATGGCGCGTTCTCTTACGGACATTCTCAGCTAGACACCATCATCCGCTACATTCAGAATCAGGAGCGGCATCACCGGCGCAGTTCATTTAAGAATGAGTATTTGACGTTGCTCCGGAAGTTTGATATCGCATTCGAGAAAAAATATGTTTTCGAATTCGTTGAGTGATGGCATCGTTTGGTGTTGGTTCTTAAAGTCCCGCCAAGGGCGTAATGCTTATAGAACCGCTGGCATTCTTGAATTCAGTTAGGGTGTAGGATGTTGCGTTCTATAAACATCTCGCTCCTAGCGGAGCGAAGCGAATCAACGTTCACCTGAGCGTGTCTTCGGCTCCGTTAGGAGCGCAATGTTTATAGAAGCTCCGGCGTTTATTGATTCAGTTAGCTCCAGAGGAGCGCAATGTGGGCTTGCTGCACATTGCGCTCCTAACGGAGCTTCGGTTGACTTGGGTGGACTCGGTGCTATAAACATTTCGCTCCTAGCGGAGCAAAGGCAAAAGGCATCTTCAAAACATCAACTCGGGCGGCCGCAACGCCGGGACATGTCGGCTTTGACTTTGTTCTTAGTTGGTTGAGTGATCTTATGGCAATCGATGCAGAGTGGAAACAGCCAAGTTTCGATGTCCGGCATACCGCGGAATGTCCGCATTGTAGGAACACGGCACCGCAGGTGCTGAACCTCACCTGTGTTTTGGAGATTGAGGATGAAGACGAAGAGATAAACCCGAAGCGGTTGTATTTCTTTTTCTCGTGCACAACTTGCCATGATCTCCTCTTGTACCAAGCGGATTTTCCGCCAGGGGAGTTTTATTCATTAGTACCACCGCCAATCATCCAAACTTTGGAGCATTGAAATTGAAAACCCTAATCCGTAACGGCCGCGTCGTCACCGCTACTGACGACTACACAGCCGACATTCTGATTGAAAACGAAGTTGTTTCCGTTATCGGCGCGAAGCTTGATATGGAAGCGGACGCGACAATCGACGCGGCCGGAAAGCTCGTCATTCCGGGCGGCATCGATCCGCATACGCACATGGAGCTGCCCTTCGGCGGCACGACGGCGTCCGATGATTTTCGCACCGGCACAATCGCTGCGGCTCACGGTGGGACGACGACGATTATCGATTTCGCGGTCCAGTACAAAGGCCAATCGCTGATCGAAGGCATCGACAACTGGCACAAGAAGGCCGAAGGCAAATGCGCGATCGATTACGGCTTTCATCTGATTACGACCGAACTGGAAGACAGCCAGATCGAAGAGATGCACACCCTGATGGACGAAGGCGTCTCGAGCTTCAAGCTCTTCATGGCCTATCCCGGTGTTTTTCTGGTTGATGATGCCACAATCTTTCGCGCCATGTCCGCCGCCGGTGAGCGCGGCGGTTTGATCTGCATGCACGCTGAAAACGGGATCGTCATTAACGAGATTATTAAGCGCGCGCTCGAGAAAGGTCACACCGCGCCGAAGTATCACGCGCTCACACGTCCGACCGTTGCCGAAGCGGAAGGCGTGCATCGCGCGATTGCCATTGCCGAGATGGCTGAATCGCCGGTCTACATTGTCCATTTGAGTTGCGCGGATGCGCTCAATCAAGTGCGACAAGCCCGCGACCGCGGCATCCCTGCCTTCGCCGAGACCTGTCCACAATATCTCTTCCTTTCAATCGATGATTACGGCGAAGACTTTAACGGCGCGAAATATGTGATGACGCCGCCGCTCCGTGACAAGGCGAATCAGGCCGAATTGTGGAAGGGTTTGAAGATGGACGACCTGCAAGTGATCTCGACTGATCATTGTCCATTCTGCATGAAGGAGCAGAAAGAACTCGGCCTCGGAGATTTCACAAAGATTCCCAACGGCGCGCCGGGCGTCGAGCATCGCGTGCCGCTAATCTATAACGGCGGCGTGGTCGAGAATCGCATCAGCCTCAATCGCTTTGTCGAGCTGACTTCAACTGCCGCGGCCAAGATGTTCGGCTTATTTCCGAAGAAAGGTACGATTGCCATCGGATCCGACGCCGACATCGTGATCTTCGATCCGAACAGAGAGCAAACCATCAGCGCGCAGACACATCACATGAACGTCGACTACAGCGCCTATGAAGGCCGCACGATCAACGGTGTCGTGGAAACCGTTCTATCCCGCGGTAAAGTGGTAATCGACAAGGGCCAGCTCAAAGGCAAACCGGGAGCTGGCCAATTCCTAAAGCGTGGGACCTGCGTGGCCGTCTGAGAAGATAGTTGCAAATCTTTCCTTAACGGGTAATGGAACCTCGCATGATCAGGAACAAATGCGCTCAGTGTGGCTTAGTCAACTCTGCTGCTGACAAGAATTGCCGCCGCTGCGGCTCGGTGCTAAATACGGGCGAGACGCCAAGCGTGGGGGTTGAAGCGGCCCCGCAAAAGAAACGAAGCTTGCTTCGAAGGCTCATCTGGATCCTTTCCACAACTTTCCTTCTTCTCCTGTTGGCTTACATGTCGTTGCTGCTGACGTCGGAAGAACTCGCCTATGAACGGCGCGAAACAGTCAAACAAGCAATTACGATCCTTGAGCAGAAGGGTTTTGCCAAACAGGCATTTGTGCTCAATCATCTGGTGGTGTACCGGGACACTGACAACTGGTGGAATCGATACGTGGGCCATCATGACGCTTACGCGGCGACGAATTTTCCCTTTGAGGTAGTGACGCTATATCAGGAATTCTTTAATGTCGCAGCTGACGACACCGAAAGAGCGGCGATTCTCTTGCACGAGTCATATCATCTGGCCGGCTCGGGTGAAGAAGCGGCGCTCGAGGGCACATGGCGTGATAAGCAGCGACTTGGCTGGACGGCGGACAAGTATGGGAAAACTAAAGTTTTCATTAATACGAGAGAGTTGACGGCCACAGGTGTGCCAAGACTATTCCAATGCGGATCCGATGGGCACTCGGACTGCGTGCCATAATTGAAGCTCAATCAAGGGCTGCGAACTTCTCCTTCGACCTGCTAACATACCTCATCATGAAACAGAGAGATTGGCTAGCGGATTTCAAAGACCAATGCCGGCGCAATCTCGAGCGCACTGTTGAAGAGCGCATGCTCCATGGCTTCTGTTACGTCTACAAACCGGTGATGGACGATGCTCCGTGGCGATCGTTCAACTCGACAGCCGAGTATCGCCAATGGACGAATCTACCGGTTTCCCGGTACTGAACATTCGCGACATTATCGCCAGCAAGCGCGCCGCTAAACGAGCGCGTGATCTGATCGAGTTGCCTCTGTTGGAGGCATTTCGCGAAGTCTACGAAAAGCGCCAGAAGCCGTAGGCCAATCGCTAAAACCCTTGTAGCCTCACCGCAGTTGTCTTAATATGCGCGCTGCATCACGCCTTTTGAACTTCTAGTCTTACGGAGAATTAACGACTCATGGTCGCAACCATACTTCTTTTCATCGCGCTTCTGTCGCCGGGTCAGGAACCGGATGGACAGGGACGCAGACAGCCGCAAGCTCCGGCGCAGCCCGCGCCTGTGCCACAAGCGACAGCGTCGCCGTCCGCTTCTGGTTCTCCTTCGACCGCACAGGGAAGACCACAACAGCAAGCAACCCCAACCCCAGAGGAGCCGCCCGTCGTCACTCATCACGAGATCAGAGCTGGCGGTAAGACCCTCAGGTACACCGCCACTGTCGGCATGATGCCGATCAAGAACCGTGACGGTGAAACCGAAGCGCGGATTTTCTTTATGGCTTACACGCTCGATGATGCAGGAAATCGCAGCCGTCGTCCGTTGACGTTCTCGTTCAACGGCGGACCGGGATCGGCGTCCGTCTGGCTCCATCTCGGCGCGATTGGACCAAAGCGCGTGAGGATGAATCCTGACGGCACGATGCCGGCGCCGCCGTACGAACTCGTGGACAACGAATACACCTGGCTCAATCAAACCGACCTGGTTTTCATCGATCCCGTCGGCACGGGTTACAGTCGCGCGGCAAGGCCGGAACTGGCGCAGAAGTTTTTTGGGCTCACGGGCGACATTGAGTCGGTGGGCGAGTTCATCCGCATGTATCTGACGCGCTACGAAAGGTGGACTTCGCCGCTGTTTCTCGCGGGTGAGAGTTATGGCACCACGCGAGCCTCGGCCTTGTCGGGATACCTGATCGGTCGCGGAATCGCTTTCAACGGCATCGTGCTTATCTCGACGATCATGAATTTCGAGACCACAGACTTTGCCGCGGGCAACGATTTGCCGTATGTGATGTTCCTGCCGTCCTACGCGGCGACGGCCTGGTATCACAAAAAGCTGCCGCCAGATCTTCAGTCGCGATCCGTCCAACAAATAGTTTCCGAAGTTGAGCAATGGGCCGCTAACGATTACGTGTTGGCGCTGGGAAAAGGGGATCGGCTGATCGGTCAGGAGCGACAGGACGTCGTAGCGAAACTTGCGCGATACACGGGACTCTCTCTTCAGTTCATCGACAATGCAAATCTGCGTGTTTCGCTCGGCTTGTTCCGAAAAGAGTTATTGCGCTCTGAAAGGAGATCTATTGGCCGGTTGGACGCGCGCTTCAAGGGTTTCGATTCAAACTTCGCCACCGACAGTCCGGACTTTGACGCCAGCGAAGCGGCGATTCGCCCGCCTTACACATCGACCTTCAACAACTACGTTCGTTCAGAACTCGGTTATAAGAGCGATCTTGAGTACTACATCCTCGGCGGCGGGATTACGAGCCCATGGAACTGGAACACGAACAACGCCTATGTGGACACGAGCGTGGCGCTGCGAAACGCGCTGGCGCGAAATCCTTATCTCAAGATCTTTGTGGCGATGGGTTATTACGACATGGCTACGCCGTACTACGCGGTTGATTACACTCTGCATCACATCAGTCTCGACCCAGGGTTGCTGAAGAACTTCTCGACCGGTTACTACGAAGCGGGACACATGATGTACATTGACGAGAAATCGCTCGCGCGCATGCGCGCGGATATCGGCAAGTTCGTTCAGGATTCCATCACACGATAAGGAGCAACCAAAAATGAAGCTGGTCGTCTGTGTGCTTTTCATTTTCTTTCTTTGCGGTTCCGCGGTTCCGCAAAGAGCCAGGATCGTAACCGCCGCGGAAGCAAACGGGACTTATCGCTATCGTCGCAATGAGATCAAGATTCTTGCGCTGGGGCATAACAAGCTGCGCGTTCAGATGGATCTTACTTACGAATACAAATCGCCCGCAGGACCGATGGCTAATACCGGAGCGGCTTCCGGTGAGGCGACAATTGAAAATGACACCGCCCTCTTTCACCCGCAAGAGAACTGCACTATCACGATCAAGTTTCTTCCGGGCAACAAGATAAAAGTCGCCGAAGATCCTAACGCTTCAGAGTGCGGCTTTGGTGCGGGCGTTAGCTCAGGAGGAACGTACACGAAAATCAAAAGCGGCAAGCCGAAATTCGACTCGGGTATTTGATCCCGGCCACAACCCTCAACGGAGCGAAAACTTGAGC
>WNGL01011669.1_pt1 | contig 10045 bp, 8 predicted proteins | sample 5400591 | NCBI WGS metagenome assembly WNGL01 (sample SAMN13153377, study PRJNA577476) | soil metagenome | isolation source: 80 cm soil or saprolite under Garry oak tree replicate 1 | place: USA:California | collected 2016-06-15 | reverse complement strand
CCCAGCGGGCATTATGAGGCGGTGTTGTTTGCCGAAGGTCTGGCGCAGTACCGCGATCTGTTGGAGCCGGGCAGGGCGGTGCTTCTGTTCCTGACCGCGGAAGTGCAGGGCGACGAGGTGCGCGCCCGCATTCAGTCGGTCGAGCCACTTGACGAGGCGGCCGCCAGGATGCAGCGCGGTTTGCGGGTTTTCCTGCGCGACGCGCAGCCGCTTCCCGGCGTGGCGCGCCGGCTCGAACGCTTGGAGAAGAATGGCGGCGGCAATGGCGCCGATGCCGGCGAGGGCGAAGTCAGCATGGTGCTCTTGCTGCAAAATGGCAGCGAGGTCGAAGTCAAGCTCCCGGGCCGTTTCAAGGTCTCCCCGCAGATCGCAGGCGCGATCAAGGCGGTCTCCGGCGTCGTCACCGTGGAGGCGCTGTAAGAGCAGCGTTGTTGCGCCCGACCCGCGGCACCTATATAAGCGCGGCAACCTCACACGCGGACCTTGGCTTAGAGCCGTCCGGTGTCCGGCCCTAAAGAGGCCGGGCTCTCGGTCCGCGGCGGATCAACCGGAGAAAACCATATGGCGCTGCCAGACTTCAGCATGCGCCAGCTTCTGGAAGCTGGCGTGCATTTCGGCCATCAATCCCACCGTTGGAACCCGAAGATGTCGGAATACATCTTCGGTACTCGCAACAACATCCACATCATCGATCTGACGCTGTCGGTGCCGATGCTGCATCGTGCCTTGCAGGCGATCAGCGACACCGTGGCGAAAGGCGGGCGCATCCTATTCGTTGGCACCAAGCGCCAAGCTCAGGACGGCATCGCCGAAGCGGCCAAGCGGTCGGCGCAATACTTCGTCAATTCTCGCTGGCTTGGCGGCACGCTGACCAACTGGAAAACGGTTTCGAATTCTATTAAGCGGCTGCGCGCGCTTGAGGAGATGCTCAGCTCGAACGAGGCGCAAGGCTACACCAAAAAGGAACGGCTGACGCTGCAGCGCGAACACGACAAGCTCGATCGGGCGCTCGGCGGGATCAAGGATATGGGCGGGCTTCCGGATCTCGTCTTCGTCATCGACACCAACAAGGAAGATATTGCGATCAAGGAAGCGCGACGGCTTGGCGTTCCGGTCGCCGCCATCGTCGATACCAATTGCAATCCGGACGGAATTAGCTACGTCGTTCCGGGCAATGACGATGCGAGCCGGGCCATCACGCTCTATTGCGATCTCGTCGCCAAGGCAGCAATCGACGGCATTTCGCGCGCGCAAGGCGCCCAGGGCATCGACATCGGCGCGCAGGCCGCGCCGGTGGTCGAGGAGGTGCCCGCGGCGCCCGAGAGCAAACTCGGCTTCGAGCCGCTGTCGGGGCCACGCGGCGTGGCCGACGATCTCAAAAAGCTTCCCGGTATCTCTCCAGCGATCGAGAAGCAGCTTAACGACCTCGGCATCTTCCACTTCCAGCAGCTCGCCGAACTGTCCCCGACCGCCGCTCATAATGTGGGCGAGGAGGTCGGCCTGCCCGGACGCGTGGAAAGCTGGGTCGCCAAAGCCAAGGAATTGACGGCCGAAGAAGTGTAGGGCGGGTTTCGATGGCGAATGTCAGCGCGGCCATGGTGAAGGAGCTCCGCGACCAGACCGGAGCTGGGATGATGGATTGCAAAGCCGCGCTCAATGAAACCGACGGCAATCTCGACGCCGCGGTCGATTGGCTGCGCAAGAAAGGACTATCTAAGGCCGCCAAGAAGGCCGGCCGCACGGCCGCCGAGGGCTTGGTTGGCGTTGCCGTCAAGGGCGCCAAAGGAATTCTGGTCGAGGTCAATTCGGAAACCGACTTTGTCGCGCGCAACGATTTGTTTCAGGGCCTGGTAAAGATGATCGCCGACGCCGCGCTCGATGCCGGCCCGAGCGTCGACAAAATCCTCGCCGTCAAAGCGGGCAACATCACCATCAGCGAAGCGATCGCCGACACCATTGCCAAGGTCGGCGAGAACATGAGCTTGCGCCGCGCTGCCGGACTGTCAGTCGGCAAAGGCGCGATCGCGAGCTACGTACATAATGCGGTGAGCGACGGATTGGGCCGAATCGGCGTGATCGTCGCGCTCGAATCGGCCGGGAAGGATGATGAGCTGAAAGCTTTCGGGCGGATGGTGGCGATGCATGTCGCCTCCGCCAATCCACAGGCGATTGATCCGTCCGGGTTGGATACCGCCGCCATTGAGCGCGAGAAGGCCGTGCTGAGCGACAAGGCCAAGGCGCAGGGTAAGCCTGCCAATGTGATCGACAAGATCATCGAATCCGGGCTGAAGTCGTTTTACAAGGAAGTGTGCCTGCTCGATCAGGAATTCATAAGTCCATTGTACGATAAGAAAAGCGTGGCTCAGGCTATCAAAGAGGCTGAGGCAAAGGTTGGTGCACCGATCAAGGTCACTGGATTTGTACGTTTTGGCCTCGGCGAGGGAATCGAACGCGCAAGCGGCGATTTCGGCGGTGAGGTCGCGGTACTTGCCGGCACACACTGATTGTAGGCGATAATTGGTTTTCGGTTGCGAGTACGATAGCCGTATCCTGCGAGGATCGACCGCGACGAGGGGCGGGCATCTCAATGGCGAAACCGAAATACCGGCGCGTCATCGTTAAATTGTCCGGCGAAGCATTAAGCGGCCCCGAAAAATTCGGCATTCATCAGGCGACTATCGACCGCTTCGCCGCTGACCTCGTCGCCGCGCAGCGGCTCGGCATCAGTCTCGGCGTGGTGGTCGGCGGCGGCAACGTGCTGCGCGGGGCAAAAGTGTCCGAGGATGGCATATCGCGGCCGACCGCGGACGCCATGGGCATGCTGGCCACGGTCATGAACGCGCTGGTCTTGGAAGCCGCGATCGAACGGGCCGGGGTGGGGGCGCGCACGATGTCTGCGCTCACCATGCCGCAAGTCTGCGAGACTTACGAGCGCCAGCGTGCGCTCCGCCATTTGGAAGACAAACGCATCATCGTGTTCGCGGGCGGCACCGGCAATCCTTATTTCACAACCGACACGACGGCCATCCTGCGCGCCGCAGAAATGCAGTGCGACGCTGTCCTCAAGGCCACCGACGTGGACGGGGTCTATACCGCAGATCCGAAACATGATCCCAAAGCGACCCGTTTTGACCATCTCGACCATCAGGAAGCCATGGATCGGCGCTTGAAGATCATGGACGCAACGGCGTTCGCGCTTGCCCAGGAAAACCGTATGCCTATCATCGTGTTCTCGATCCGCGAGCATGGCGCGATCGAAAATGTCTTGTGCGGCAGAGGCCATTTCACGACTGTCAGCTAGCGCGGTGGATTTGAAGTTCCTACAGTTCAGTCGGAGGCTCTCATAGGAACTTCAAATCCAAAAACCGCACTAGCGTTATATATTTGCTAGTGTCCCTTTTGATTCCGAAGTTCGCATGAGAGCGTGCCGACAAAGCGTGCGAACTTCGGAATCGGGACACTAGCGCTCGCGGCTACTGCGTCTTAGGAAGCGTGAAGAGAGGCGAATGGTTGCCGCGCGGACTCGCCGCGGCAATGCCGGCATAGGGTGCCACGGAGGCTACCATGGCAGCGACGACATTCGATATGAACGATCTGAAGCGCCGCATGCAGGGGGCGATCGCGGCGCTCAAACAAGAACTTTCGGGGCTGCGCACTGGCCGCGCTTCAACTGCCTTGCTCGATCATGTCCAGGTTGAAGCATACGGCTCACATATGCCGCTCAATCAGCTCGCCACGATCAGCGTGCCTGAACCGCGGCTGCTCAACGTGCAGGTTTGGGACCGCTCCATGGTTCATGCCGTCGAGAAGGCGATCTCGGCTGCCAATCTCGGGCTGACGCCGTCCACCGAAGGCCAAGTGTTGCGTTTGCGGATTCCCGAATTGAACGAGGAGCGCCGGCGGGAAATTGTTAAAGTTGCCCACAAATATGCCGAAGGCGCCCGCATCGCAGTGCGCCATGTTCGCCGCGACGGCCTCGACCTTCTCAAAAAACTGGAAAAGGATCACAAGATCAGCGAGGACGAACACAATCGGCAAGCCGACGAGGTCCAAAAGGCAACCGATTCGACGATTGCCGAAGTCGAGAAACTCCTCAACACCAAAGAAAAGGAGATCATGACAGTTTGAGCGACGCAGCAATATCGACAAAGGCAAGTCAGCAGCTGCAGTCGGGCGGCGATGGCTTTGATACGCCCCGGCACGTTGCCATCATCATGGATGGAAACGGGCGCTGGGCCGCGGCGCGCGGCCTACCACGCGTCGAAGGGCATCGCCGCGGCGTCGAGGCGTTGCGCAAAACCGTGCGCGCCGCGAGCGAGCTCGGCATTTCTGTCCTGACGATTTTTTCCTTCAGCTCTGAAAACTGGTCGCGGCCGCAGTCGGAAATTCGCGATCTGTTGGCACTGTTGCGCCGGTTCATCCGTAACGATCTTGCTGACCTGCATAAGAGCAATGTGCACGTGCGCGTGATCGGCGAACGCGACGACCTTCCCACCGATATCCGCGCTCTCCTTGAAGAAGCCGAAGACCTGACCAAGCACAACGAGGGTCTGATGCTTGTCGTTGCCTTCAACTATGGCGCGCGGCAGGAGATTGCGCGCGCTGCGCGCCGCCTCGCGCTCGAAGTCCTCGAGGGGCGACTATCCGCCGACGACATCACGCCGGATCTCTTGGCGCGTCATCTCGATCAGCCGGACCTGCCTGACCCCGATGTGATCATCCGCACCAGCGGCGAACAACGCCTGTCGAATTTTCTGCTCTGGCAGGCCGCTTATAGCGAGCTCGTCTTTGTGCCGATCTATTGGCCCGATTTCGACCGTGCGGCGCTCGAGGGTGCGATCGCCGAATACCGCCGGCGCGAACGGCGGTTTGGCGGGCTGATTGCGCAGACGGGATCGTGATCAATCCGAACCGGCACCACCCTGGCACGGGCGGGAGCGACAAGACCGGTCCAGCAGCGATGGAAAATTTCGTCCGTCGCACCGCGTCGGCTGCGGTGCTCGCGCCGCTTGCGATCCTGGCGGCTTTCTGGGGGAGCTGGGTTTTCACCGCAGTCTGCGCCATCACTGCGGCGGTCGTGTTTTGGGAATGGAGCGTCCTGGTCGCGCGCCCCGCCGGGTGGCGCATGCTCGGTCCGGGATTAGCAGCGCTATTCATCGCCGCCATTCTTACGCAAGAAACGATGCCCTATGCGGCAATGGGTGTCGTCATACTCGGCGCGTTTACGGTTGCTGCCGTGAACGCAGCGCTGCCGGCTACGCACCGTTCCGGTGTGTCAGCCCGTTGGCCTGCGGCCGGGACGATTTATGCCGGCATAGTGCTCATTTGCCCCATCGTGCTGCGTAGCGATCCCGAGTTGGGGGTCGCGGCCGTCCTGTTCCTGTTCGCAACTGTCTGGACGACCGACATATTCGCTTATCTTGTCGGCCGCTCCTTGGGAGGCCCGCTACTTTGGCGGCGCGTCAGCCCGAAAAAGACCTGGGCCGGCGCGATTGGAGGCTTGGTGGGGGGGATTGCCGCGGGCTCCGCGGTGGCCTATGCGAGCGCTGGAACCCAACCGCTGGTGGCCGGAGTTCTAGCTCTGATCCTTTCGATAGCTGCCCAGCTTGGGGACCTCCTCGAATCCTGGGTCAAGCGACGATTCGGCGCCAAGGACGCGAGCACGCTCATTCCGGGCCATGGCGGGGTTATGGATCGCGTCGATGGCTTACTGCTCGCCGCGTTGGCAGCGGTTTTAATTGGTGCCCTGCGGATGGGTATGGCTGCCTCCGCACGGGGCCTGCTGTTATGGTAGCCGCGGCATGGTTTTACCGATGAAGCAAAGACGCGCGATTGCAAAAGCCGAACCGGCGCGCGTGCCCCGGACAGTCACTTTGCTCGGCGCTACCGGCTCGATCGGCTCCAGCACGGCGGACTTGCTGCAGCGCGACCCCGACCATTATACGGTCGAGGCGGTGACCGCGCATCGCGATGCCGTGGCGCTGGCGCGCCTTGCGCGCGAGCTTGGCGCACGTTTTGCGGCGGTCGCCGACCCTGCTGCTTATCAGAATCTGAAATCCGAACTCGCCGGCTCGGGCATCAAAGCTGCCGCCGGCGAGACCGCGATTGTCGAGGCCGCGCAGCGGCCTGCGGATTGGGTCATGGCGGCAATCACCGGCGCGGCAAGCCTGGCGCCGACGCTTGCGGCCGCAGAGCGCGGCGCCACGGTCGCGCTTGCGAATAAAGAGTGCCTGGTTTGCGCAGGCGCGCTGTTCATGCGGCGCGCCGCCGCCAAAGGCGCTACGGTCCTGCCGGTCGATTCCGAGCACAATGCGATTTTCCAGGCGCTAAGCGCCGGCCGGCGTGAGGACATCCGGCGCATCGTGCTTACTGCATCCGGCGGTCCGTTCCGGACTTGGCCGCTGGACGCGATCCGCAAAGTCACGGTGGAGCAGGCCTTGAAGCATCCTACCTGGTCCATGGGCCCCAAGGTGACAATCGATTCGGCGACGCTGATGAACAAGGGTCTCGAACTCATTGAGGCCCATCACTTGTTTGCATTGCGGCCGGACGAACTCGACGTTCTGGTCCATCCACAATCCATCGTTCATGGCCTCGTCGAATTTCGCGACGGCTCAGTGATCGCCCAGCTCGGTTCGCCGGATATGCGAATTCCGATTGCGCATTGTTTGGCCTGGCCGGTCCGCATGGGTACGCCGGCACCGCGGCTCGATCTGGCGCGCGTTGCGAGTTTGAGCTTTGAGGAGCCGGACCTCACCCGCTTTCCTGCACTCGGCATCGCCCGGCGGGCGCTCGCCGCCGGGGGCTCGGCCCCGACAGTGCTCAACGCCGCCAACGAGGTCGCAGTCCGCGAATTTGTCGCCGGACGGCTCGGCTTCTGCGGCATAGCGAGCCTAGTGGAGGCGACCTTGGATACCGCCCAGCGCCGGGGCGAGACCGCCGAGCCACAATCAGTCGAGGAGGCGCTGGCCATTGACCATAATGCCAGAAGGCTGGCCGCCGACCTCTTGCCCGAAATTGCCGCAATGGCATGTTAGCGCTGGCAAATCCGGCTGGAAGATAGGGGATTTCGGACCGCATCATGGGGTCTTTTTTTCTTACGCATATCCAAGCGTTAGGCGGAGGGGTGGCCGGCTACGTCGTCCCTTTTTTATTCGTCCTCAGCCTTGTCGTGTTCTTCCATGAGCTGGGCCATTTCCTGGTCGCGCGGCTCTGCGGCGTGCGGGTTCTGACGTTTTCGATCGGCTTTGGTCCGGAACTCGCCGGTTTCAATGACCGCTACGGCACGCGCTGGAAGATTGCCGCGATCCCGCTTGGCGGTTACGTAAAGTTTTTTGGCGACGAGAATGCCGGCAGTGCCCCCGATGCTTCTCGCCTGCAGACGATGGATGCGGGGGACCGCGCACTCAGCTTCCACTTCCAGCCGGTGCGCAAGCGAGCGGCCATTGTGGTCGCCGGCCCGTTGGCAAATTTCCTTTTAGCGATAATGATTTTTGCCGGGATCTTCATGATCTACGGCAAGCAGACAATGAGCGCTCGGGTAGACACCGTGCAGGCCGATAGTGCGGCCGCGACAGCGGGCTTTCAGCCGGGCGACATTGTCCTGGCAATCGACGGCCAGCCAATCGATAACTTTGCTGATATGCAGCGTATCGTCAGCGACAGCGCTGACCGCACACTGTCGATCAAGGTGGAGCGCAACGGTTCACAGCTGCTCCTGAAGGCGACCCCGGCGCTCAAAGAGGTCAAGGACAGTTTCGGCAATGTCCGTCGTATCGGCATCCTCGGCATTACGCGCTCCATGGCGCCAGGAGACGTAAAGTACCAGCCGGTTTCGCCGGCCCAGGCGATTTGGCTTGGCGGGCAGGAAACTTGGTTCGTCGTCGACCGCACGCTCAGCTATATCGGCGGCGTTATTGTTGGCCGCGAAGCCGCTGACCAGCTCGGCGGCCCAATCCGGATCGCCCAGATTTCGGGGCAAGTCGCAACCATCGGCTTTGCCGCTCTGGTTCATCTCGCGGCGGTGCTCTCGGTTTCGATCGGGCTGCTTAATCTTTTTCCGATCCCGCTGCTCGATGGCGGTCACCTTTTGTTCTATTCAATCGAGGCGGTACGGGGTCGACCGCTTTCGGAACGAGCCCAGGAGGTCGGTTTCCGCATTGGGCTCGCGATCGTCGTCATGTTGATGATATTTGCAACTTTCAATGACATCGTTCATCTGACCACCTCTTAGGACGCGAACTGGGGCAAAGCAGCCAGCGACCGGGGCAGTCGCCGGATTGGGGGAGTAAAAAATGCTAGAAAGACCAACCAAAATTCGATCCCGCGCAAGGAGAACCGGGGACCAGTAGCCCGCCACTGGGGGCGGCGACGAGGGGTAAGGGCGCTTTGCGCATGGACATGTGTGTGCGGGTAAAACGGGGGCTGGTCGTGGCCGGCCTGCTCCTGGGGATCGGCGTTGTCGGCCTGCCGGCGGGCGTTACCATTGCAGCGCCGGCAGAAACCGGTCTCACCGCTAGTAGCATTGTGGTCGAAGGTAACCGCCGCGTCGAAGCCGACACGGTGCGCTCCTATTTCAAACTTGCCCCCGGCGAGCATCTCGATGCCGGCAAGATCGATGCCGCGCTCAAGGCGCTGTACGGGACCGGTTTGTTCCAAGATGTTCGGATCACGCAGTCCGGCGGCAAGCTCATCGTCACGGTCGTCGAGGCGCCGGTGATCAACAAGATTGCCTTCGAAGGCAATCGTCGGCTCAAGGACGAGCAACTCCTGCAAGAAATCCAGTCCAAGGAGCGGGGTGCGCTGTCGCGCGCCGCGGTGCAGGCCGACGTCCAGCGCATCATCGAGATTTATCAGCGCAACGGACGTTTCGACGTTTCGGTAGTGCCCAAGATCATCGATCGGCCGAACAACCGCGTCGATCTTGTGTTTGAAGTCAACGAGGGCGAAAAGAACGGTATCAAATCCATCGTGTTCGTCGGTAACAACGCCTATTCGGCATGGCGGCTCAAAGAGATCATCAAGACCTCCGAATCAACATTCTTGAGCTTTCTGCAGACCACCGACGTCTACGATCCCGATCGCATCGAGGCCGATCGCGATCTGATCCGGCGTTTCTATCTCAAGCACGGTTATGCCGACGTGCAGGTCGTTTCAGCCACCGGCGTCTACGATCCGGGCAGAAAGGGTTTCGTCGTCACTTTCACTATCGAGGAAGGGCCGCTGTATCACTTCGGCGCCATCGATATTCAGTCCAATGTTCGCGCCGTAGACGGGCGGTCGCTGCGCTCGATTTTGCGCATGGGGGCGGGTCAGATCTACAACGGCGAAGCGGTCGAAAAAACCGTCGAAGACATGACCATCGAGCTGGCGCGGCGGGGCTATCCATTCGGCCAAGTGCGGCCGCGCGGCGATCGCAACCCCGCCGCCAGGACCGTCGGCGTGCTCTTTGTCCTCGACGAAGGCATCCGCGCCTATATCGAGCGCATCAACATCCGCGGCAATTATCGAACCCGCGATTACGTGGTTCGTCGTGAATTCGATATCAACGAGGGCGATCCGTACAACCGCGCGCTGATCGATCGCGCCGAAAGGCGCATCAAGAATTTGAACTTCTTCAAAACCGTGAAGATCAGCAACGAGCCCGGCTCGGCCCCCGATCGCGTCGTCATCAATGTTGATGTCGAGGAGCAGCCGACCGGCGATTTCTCGATTCAAGGCGGCTATTCCACCGCGAATGGCTGGCTGGCCGAAGTATCGATCAGCGAACGCAACCTCCTCGGTACCGGCCGCTATGCCAGGGGCTCAGTGACCTACGGTCAATATGTTCGCGGAATCGAGCTCAGTTACGCCGAGCCATATTTTCTCGATTTTCGATCCAGCATGGGCGTCGATCTTTTTGCCAAGCAGACGCTTGCCAGCACCTACCTTTCTTATGGCACGCAATCCTACGGCGGCACCTTGAAGTGGGGGCTTCCGCTGCGCGAAGAGCTCGCCCTGCAATTGCGCTACTCGGCTTTCGTGCAGAAAATTTCGCTGCCGAGCA